>Ga0307312_10000924_pt1 | contig 14592 bp, 13 predicted proteins | sample ER_DNA_202_FD_194489 | JGI IMG/M metagenome (GOLD analysis project Ga0307312, IMG submission 194489) | Bulk soil microbial communities from the East River watershed near Crested Butte, Colorado, United States - ER_DNA_202 | ecosystem: Environmental > Terrestrial > Soil > Floodplain | place...
CCCGCGCGGCCTGGGTGAGATTACGGCCGAACTGATCAAGCACCATCGATGATGATGGGGTGCTGCCCTGCTCCGGAGCACCGGAAGTGGCCGATTCCTTACCTTGGAACCCGCTGAGCAATTGCAGGACCTGATTTCGCACTCGGTTGAGATCCGCGCCAAGCTTCACCAAAACCTGGGCTGCGACTCCTTCACCTTCCCGAATCAAGCCAAGCAGGATGTGTTCGGTGCCGATGTAGGAATGATTGATCTGCAATGCTTCACGCAAGCTGAGTTCGAGAACCTTTTTTGCTCGCGGCGTGAATGGGATGTGTCCGCTCGGAGATTGCTGGCCGTGTCCGATGATCTCTTCAACCTTTTGCCGGACGGCCTCTAAGGAAATACCAAGGGACTCCAAAGCTTTGGCGGCAACGCCCTCACCCTCATGAATGAGTCCCAACAAGATGTGCTCAGTACCGATGTAGTTGTGATTCAGCATGCGAGCCTCTTCTTGCGCCAACACCACGACGCGCCGGGCTCGGTCCGTAAACCGCTCGAACATGATGATTGCTCCCTCGTTCTCGGCGCCGCACTCGCCCTACTGGCTCGGCCTCACCGATGTCTCTCACTCTAGTCGGCAACGCACTCGGTTGGCCTGTTGCTTCTTCGCGGCAGACCTAGCTGTCGGTTGCCCCACGCAGCTGCACTGGCTTATGGACCCGAGTCTGATGTTGGGTTAAACCCTCACCCAGCCGTCAGATATTCCCCCTTGCCTTCCCTCAGTTCGCGGCACGCCGGACGATCCTTGGATGTGCCTGGACAAGGAGATGTGCCTGGACAAGGGCCGACAGATGCGAAGGCAAGGCAATCGAATTTGCACCGAACATGAATCGCCCTGGGCAAAGCCTGTTCGCCCAGGGCGCAATGACGACGATCGTGTACTACCGGTAGAACTACTCGCAAACCCGAGGAGAGCCATTGGGGGCAGCCAATGACAACCTCACATCAGGCGTGAGCTTTTTCGTACGCCTCCCGCACGTCTGCCGAGACCCGGCCTCGGCTGCTGACATCAAGTCCGTTGGCCTGGGCCCACGCCCGGATGTCGCTGGTGCTCGATAGGCCCGATGCTTTGGTCGACCGCTTACGCCGGCCGCCTGTCTTGCGAGCATGGCCCAACCATGGCGCCAACGCGTCCCTGAGTCCTGCCGCATTCTTGGACGAGAGGTCGATTTCATACTCCGCCCCGTCCAGTGCAAAACTCACTGTCTCGTCGGCGGTTCCCCCGTCATAATCGTCTTCGAGAATGATCTGCACACGCTGCGCCATACGTTCCTCCATTGAAAAAAGTGAGACTTACCTGACAGCTGCGAGATTACTCGCACTCCTCAGTTTTCAGAAGCAAGGTCGAACGCAATATCTAAAATGGGCGCGGAATGGGTGATCGCTCCTACTGCAACGAAATTTACGCCGGTCTCGGCAACCTCGGTTGCGTTCTGTATTGTCAAGCCGCCACTCGCCTCGAAAGTGGCTCGGCCTGCCAACTCCGCGACGATACCGGCCATCGCAACGGAGCTCATATTGTCGAGCAAGATCTCGGTAGCGCCCGCGGCAACAACTTCACGTGCTTGCTCAGCCGAGGTCACTTCAACCTCAATCGGTATGCCGGGAAAAGACTCTCGGACAGCACGATATGCAGCAACTACACCCCCGGCCGCGATCACATGGTTGTCCTTGATCAATGCGGCATCAGCCAATGACATCCGGTGATTGAGACCGCCGCCAATACGGACGGCGTACTTTTGCAGCATCCGCAGGCCGGGAATCGTCTTCCGCGAGTCCCTAACTCTCGTCGTCGTCCCGGCAAGCGCATCGGCCCAAGCCCGAGTGGCCGTAGCTACGCCGGACATCATGGTGATCAAATTCAGCGAAACCCGTTCCGCCGCGAGCAGCGCACGGGTATTGCCCGTGACCGAGATCAACACGTCGCCGCGCCCAACGCGATCGCCATCGACCGCGTGCAACGTGAGCTCGAAGTCGCCGGCCGTCGAGCAAACCGATGCGACGGTGTAGGCGGCTACCGGAATGCCAGCGACGGTGCCCGGCTGCCGTACGACGAATGCGCCGTCTGCGGCAGCGCCGACCGGAATCGTTGCGTACGACGTGACATCGAGCCCGGTACCCGCACCCGGCGGCAGCACGCCGCGGCCGCCAAGATCTTCATCCAGCGCCTCAGTGACGATCAAGGACAATGCATCCACGTCAAGTCCCGCAGCCGCTACTACCTCTGCTATGTCCGCAAGCTTGGTGTAGATCATCAACGGTTTGCTTGTCCATCTGCCGGGATCGGCAGGGCCGCAGCGAAATCGTGTCGGAGGCCACCCCGGACATCGTGTTCGACGATGAGATGGCCATGCCACGGCTCTCGACGGCCTTCGAAGTCGTCGCGCCACTGCGCTCCGCGGGACTCCTCGCGGAGTCGGGCAGACGCGACGATCGCCGTCGCGACCGTCATCAGGTTGGTCGCCTCCCAGGACTCCAGACCTGACTCGGCGCCTGACCGTCCTCCCAGCCTGAGCAATTCACGGGCACAGCGGTCGAGTCCGGCAGCATCACGCAACCCTCCCGCGTCACGACTCATGGCCTGCTGCATCGCGGGAACGACGGACCGATCGATGAGTCCAGGCTCTCGATGATCTTGCGCTGGGCGGCGTCGAATTGGCTGCTTGCGCTGCAGATCTACAGCGATTCTGCGGGCAAAGACCAGGCCCTCCAGCAAGGAATTGGAGGCCAGCCGGTTGGCGCCGTGTACCCCGGATGATGCGACTTCTCCGCAGGCATACAGTCCGGCCAGATTGGTGGCGCCGTCGAGGTCGGTTTGCACGCCTCCGCAGAAGTAATGGCAGGCCGGCGCCACCGGAATCAGATCGGTGGCGGGGTTGATGCCCGCTCGTCGGCAGCTATGCCAAATGGTGGGAAACCGCACCCGCCAGGTCTCCTCAGCAAGCATCCGGCCGTCGACGTAGAGATGATCAACGCCATCAGCCGCCATCTCCTTCATGATCTGCTTGGCGACGACATCGCGCGGCGCCAGCTCGGCAAGTGGATGTTTGCCAACCATGAAGCGCTCGCCGCGTGAGTTGACCAGCAGGCCCCCCTCGCCGCGTACGGCTTCGCTGACCAACGGCAGCTGACCCCGAGCACCGGCCCCTAGGAAGAGCACCGTCGGGTGGAACTGGATGAATTCGATGTCTCGCAACCGGGCCCCAGCGCGGAGTGCGGCCGCGACTCCGTCACCCGTGGACACCGGCGGATTCGTCGTCACGGCATAGATCTGGCCAATACCGCCGGTGGCCAGGACAACCGCACGGGCGTGCACAGCGCCGACGCCGCCTCGGGTGCCTTCCCCGAGTACGTGCAGCGTCACCCCAGCGACGGCCGGCTGCTCCCCGGTGCCAACCTCGGCTGGAATGAGATCAAGGACCAGCGCATGCTCGACGATCTCGATGCCGCGATCGGCAGTAACCGCGGCGATCAGCGCGCGTTCGATCTCGGCACCGGTGGCGTCACCTCCTGCATGGGCGATCCGATCCCGCATGTGGCCGCCCTCGCGGGTCAGCTCTAGCCGGCCGGCAAGATCGCGATCGAACTCTGCGCCTCTGTTGATCAGCTTGGCTACCTCGTCTGGGCCCTCAGTGACCAGCACGCGTACGGCGTCCTCGATGCACAGGCCAGCGCCGGCTACCAGCGTGTCGTCAATGTGCTGCTGGACCGTGTCGCCCTCGGCTTGCACCCAGGCGATGCCGCCCTGAGCCCAGTGAGTCGATCCGGCCGAGACCTCGTCTTTGGTGACGACCATGATCGTGCCGAGATCCCGGCACTCCAGGGCAGCGGTGAGGCCAGCAATGCCCGAGCCAATCACGACGATGTCGACCTCGCGGATCCAGCCGGGCCGTTCGGCCGCCAGCCGCTGGGGCAGTACCGGCAGTGGTGGTAGTGGAGGGAAGGAAGGTTGGGGGCTTGCCTGGACCGGGCTGGTCGTCGTTGACGCACCATCAGGCACCATAGGCCCATGCTCCCGCATTCGTTCGAGGGTGGTACGACTCCCCCTGCGCGGAGATCACGATCGTGGTTCGACGCTTGGGTCGAGTCGGCGTACGGGGCGGACGGATTCTGGCGGATGCACAGCCCAGAGGCACATTTTCGTACGGCGGCAGCAAGCGGCCCGATGGTCGCTCAGATGCTTGCGACGCTGGTAGCTGGCCAGGAGGGGGTCAAGACTGTCGTGGATGTCGGGGCCGGCAGCGGACGACTGCTGGTTGAACTTGCGGCGATCCGACCTGATCTACAGCTCGTGGGAATTGATCTACGAACAAGGCCGACCGATCTCCCCGAGCACGTCGGATGGGCGCAGGACTTGTGGGACGTCCGTTACGGATGCTGGACCAGCGGCGAGGCCGGCACCGTACTCGATCAAGACGAACCGATGATGATCATCTGCTGTGAATGGCTGGATGACCTGCCCTGTCCCGTAGTCGCCCGGCAAGCCGATGGCTGGCGGGAGGTGATCATCAGCGACGACGGCATGGAGCAACCGGGGCCACGGCTGGAAAGTGAGGAACTCGCTTGGGCGGATCGGTGGTGGCCCGGTGGTGAGCGCGCCGAGATCGGACTCACCCGGGATCGGGCCTGGGCGGAGCTGGTCAAGCTGATCAAGAAGCGCGGCGGCTGTGCACTAATGATCGACTATGGGCACCTGAGACGGCGCCGCCCAGTCACTGGCTCACTCGCGGCCTATCGCGATGGTCGGGCGTTGGAGCCGGTGGCCGTGGCTGGCCTCAACCTCACGGCACACGTTGCGGTGGATGCCGTACGCGCTGCCGGCGAGGCGTTCGGAGCGACTACCACCTTCTGCGGTCTGCAGAGTGAGGTGGTGCCGGAGCTGCTTCAGGTCGAGACGTATCCCGATCCGCTGGTCGATCTTGGTCGGCGGAGCCGGCTTGCCGCGCTTAGCTCGCAATACGTCTGGGGCTCGCACTGGTGGCTGCTGCAGTGTTGAATTGCTCGCTCCCTGTCGATTGCTCGCTCCGCTCGCGTGATGCTCGCCGGAATCCGGCTCCTTCGTCACCGCCTGTGAAGCGTGATCCTGGAAACCGCCATATGCACTACGCGCTTCACAGTCGGCTCCTGCAGTCGCCCGAGGCGAGCATCAAGTCGCGCGGATCGCGCTCGAAGCCGCCGTCTTCGTCCCATCTGATGAAGCCGCAGCTACCTCATTGTGATCCTGGAAACCGCCATATGCACTACGCGCTTCACAGTCGGCTCCTGCAGTCGCCGGAGGCGAGCATCAAGTCGCGCGTATCGCCCTCGCGCGGCCGGTGGGTGCGTTTCCCATCACAGATGCCAGAACGTCCCCCTGGACGGCCGAACAAGGGTGCGTTTGCCATCACAGCCGTCAAAACGTACGCCCCCGTTTGCCGATGACTCATCAGCAGCTGCGAGTCCTGGTCGGTTCTCTGGCGGCCGGCGTCCTTCCGTCGACTCAGCCAGCCAGATTGCCAGCCGGCATGATCATGCTTGACCTCGGCCCGGAGCATCCCAGTAACGCTGGGCTGATCGAGCTACGGCTGTGGACCGAGAACGACGTGATCACCACGGCCAGCATCGTGGTAGGCGCTATGCATCGAGGCGCCGAAAAGCTGTTCGAGGTCCGCGACTACCGGCAGATCTTGATGTTGGCGGATCGCCACGACTGGCAGGCTCCGTTTTTCGGTGAGCTGGCCGTGGCCATGGCCTGTGAGCAGATGATGGGATTGGCAATACCGGACCGGGCCGTTTGGCTACGTACCTTGCTGGCCGAGCACACTCGAATCCTCAGTCATTGCGGGTTCCTCGGCTACGTTGCGCATCGCCTCCAGCGCGATCCTGGTCTGCGTGACTTACGCGAGGCCCTGCGTACCCAAACCTTGCGGCTGACCGGCAATCGCATTCACCCGATGGCCGCCCGAGTCGGTGGGCTGGGGATTGATGCCGATGAGGCTTGGTTACAAGCCGAACGACAGGTGGCGGAGCGCGCAATGCGGGTTTCCGAGGAGTTGCTTACCATGATCGACTCTGCGCCGTTCGCCAGCCGGACGAGTGGGGTTGGGGTGCTGGACCGACACACCATTCAGCAGTTCGGAGTGAGCGGGCCCGCGGCCCGGGCAACTGGTGTCGATCTTGATCTGCGCGTGCAGCGGCCATACCTGGCCTATGCCGAGCTGGCTGCCATGATCTCCGTCCCGACACGCCGCTCTGGAGATGCCCAGACTCGGTTCCGTCTCCTCGCCGAAGAGCTGGCGATCAGCGCGTCGCTGATCATCGCCTGCGCTGATCGGCTCCGAGAACTGCCCGGCCCCGTGTCGGTGAGACTGGGCAAGATCATCCGGGTACCGGAGGGCGAGGCATACCTGGCGGTCGAGGCTCCGCTCGGCATTGCCGGTGTATTTCTGGTGTCCCGCGGCGAGAAGACGCCGTGGCGACTCAAGCTGCGTACGCCATCGTTCAACAACATCTCCAGCCTGGAGCGAGTGCTGATGGGCGTACCGACCCAGGCGGTGGAGGCAACTCTCGCCTCGATCGGTTATGTCGTCGGCGACATCGACAAGTAGCAGATGCAGAAAGCACAACCTACGCGGGCTGCCGATCGTCCTCGTAGTTTGGCAGCGACATGCTGATGATCTTGAGATCAACGAACGACTGCCGCGATTCGCTGATTTCATCCTCGGGGGACAGTTCCTGCCAGACGAATTCCTCCTGGCCAGCGAGCACTCGGCGCGGCATGTGGTGCACTTCAGCGTCAGCGTCAGCGTCCGATTCGGCGTGGACTGTGTCCAGCTCTGGTTCACGCTCACGTACGGCCTCGCGCAGCTCAAAGATCACCTTGTCGCGGTGCTCAACCTCGCCTCGCAGATAAACGCGATCTTCCCTCAACCCGGCGATCTCCACGCGCTGCTCGGCAATCCGGGTGCGCTGCCGTTCGATCACTTTGCCGGCGTCCCGAATACGCAGGCCCAAGGCGTCGACGACCGCGGCGTTCCGATACCGCTCCTCCCGCAGCGCGGCACCATGCTCGCGAGAGGCCTGGAGCATCGCATCTGCGTGCGCGTGTCGAGCGCTGTTGAGCTCGCGCCAAGCGAACGCGCATGCGACCAGCGCGGTCATGATGGCCGTGGCCGCTCCCAGCCGCACCAACCAGAGCGGGCCGGCGGCAGTAGCCGCAGCTGCCACCGTGCCGGTGATCAAGACGATTTCTGAAATGCGCTGCAACGGCGAGGCCTTAAGCCCTCTGCAGGCGGTGGCGGGCGAAGTCACGCTGGTCACCATATGACGTGGCCAGCTGAGTGCCGGGGATTTCGCGACTTAGTCGCGAGTGTCTGCCTCCAAGCCGTTTCCTTCGTCAGCTTCTTCGCCTTCATCAGGCTCAGTTGGAACCTTGCAGGCTCGCTCGAGCAGTAATCCCATGACACACAAGACGACGCCGGCGACGATCGCTACTGCGGACCGGATAACCCGATCACGCGGAGCGGCCGCATCCAACCTCGTCACGAACATCACGGCGAACCCGAGGTAACCACCAGCGACGAGTGCGCCGGCCAAGGCGGACGCCTTGCCGAGTACGAGGAAGGCCACCGCGCGCTGAGGCTCCATACGTTCCCGGCGTACCTGGATCCGCTGATGTGTGAGGTAGGCCAGCGCGCCGACCAAACCTGCGACCAGAAACAGCCCGACGGGAGCGGTCCACGGCACTTCGGGCGGGATCACATCGAAGGCATTTACGGTGACGACCAATAGCCAGCCGGCCAAGCCGCCCAACAAAGCGGCAACGACGAGAGTGCGGAACGGCGTCAGATTGACCGTGCCGCCGGAAGGTTGCTGAGCCAAGCTTCGCTGGTCCTCAGTCTCGGTCGATCACAAGATCATCTCGCCGGACGACCCCCGATGCGTCCGCCTTGACCAGCAGATCGCCGATCGCTCCCTTGCCGACAATCTCTGCGGTCGGGTCAACCTCGTACCACGGCACGAGGACGAATGCGCGTTCGTGCGCCATCGGATGCGGCAGCCTCAGCTCCTCCTGATCGACCACCGTAGTCCCGACCATGATCAAATCCACGTCCAGGGTGCGGGGACCCCAGCGCCCCCCGTCGCGAGTACGCCCATAGGCATCTTCGATCGCAAAGGCGCGCTCTACCAGAGTCCGCGGCTCCAAGGTGGTTTCGGCGATCACCACGATGTTGAGGAACAGCGGGCTGTCCGGCGGTCCCCCGAATGGCTTGGTCTCATACACCGAGGAGATGTCCACCACGATGACATCCGGCGTGTCGCTCAGGGCGTCGACGGCGCCTTGCACGTTGCCGAGGCGATCACCAAGGTTCGAACCGATGGAGTAGACGACCTTTCGCAGCGGTTTCATCCCGCTCAGCGTGTCGGCGTCAATGGCATGAGGATTGGGACTACTCACGTCGTTCTACTCCTTGTCAGCGTGACAGCTACATCGGCAACATCGACCGGCATTGGCGCTTGCGGCTTGTGCACGGTGACCTCGACGCTCTGGACGGCGTCATAGCGTAGGCACGTCAGGGCAATTCTGTCGGCAAGGGCTTCGATCAGGTTCAGCGGGTCCCGCTCGACGTCGGCAACGATTGCCTCTGCCAGAGCTCCGTAGTCGATCGTATCTCCAAGATCATCATTGCTGGCCGCTGAAGAAAGATCGACGAGGCAGCTGACGTCAACGACGAATTTCTGGCCCTGCCGGCGCTCGGCGTCGAACACGCCGTGATAACCGAACGCGGCGATGCCGGTCAGGCTAATGCGATCGCCAGTGCCTTGCATGGGCCGGTGCCCGGCGTCTACCACTGCGTGAGCCGCCATATCACCTCCTGACTCATGCGACCTTATCCGACCCCCGCAAGACCCACTTGGGCCAATCAGGATCCGTGCGAGAGCAATCGCTGCGCGACTGCAATGGCGTCGCGATTAGCGCGGACCGCATGCACGCGGACCCCCCACACCTCGCGAAGCGCGAGGACTGTGTTGAGCGCAACGGTGGCGTCGTCTCGCTCCTTGGCTGGCCGCGGACTACCGTCAGCCGCGGCCAAGAGCTTGCCGAGAAATGTCTTGCGGGACGCGCCCATCAGCATGGGTCGACCGAGGATAGTGAACTCCCCGAGTCGTTGCAACAGTTGCCAGTTATGCTCGGCGGTCTTGGCGAAGCCGAGCCCTGGATCAATGATCAACTTTTCGGCGGGTACGCCAGCGCTCTCGGCGGCGTCGAGCTGGGCCCGTAACTCGGCGATGACCTCGGACACGACGTCGTGATACACCGCCTTGCTCTGCATGTCTTGAGCGTGGCCACGCCAGTGCATGCAGACGTACGGGATGCCGGACTCCGCGACCAGCCGGAACATCTGGGGATCGGCCTTGCCGCCGGATACGTCGTTGACAAGACGGGCACCGGCGGCGATGGCGGGCTCGGCAACCGCCGCGCGCATCGTGTCGACACTGACACAAGCGCCGGTGGCCGCGAGCTCTGCGATCACCGGCATCACCCGGCGTAGTTCTTCGGAAACCTCCGGTCGAACGGCGCCCGGCCTGGTCGACTCGCCGCCGACCTCAACGATGTCAGCACCCTCGTTCAGCAAATCCATGCCGTGATTGATCGCCGTGGCAGGCTCGAGCCACTCCCCGCCATCGGAGAAGGAATCCGGCGTGACATTGACGACGCCCATCACCAGAGTTCGACCTGGCTGCGGCAAGCCGGGTACGGCTGGCAGCGGATTCACGCGGATCACCCTATGCTCTGTTTCCGTGCCGCATCCGCCGAACGACCCTTCGCAGCCCCGGCACGATGCGTTGTGGAGCGTGTGGCGGCACCGCTACGTGGGGGCAACGGGTCGGCTGGTCCCAGGCGCTCGGGGCTTGTTGGTTTTGGGATTGGTCCTCGCAACACTCTGCGGTTGTCGCGCGACGGGTGGAGGGATACCAGGAATCGAGCCGCCGAAACCAGGCCGATCCGCGCCAGCCGCACCCGCTGCGAGCCCCACTGCGGCTGCCCAGCCGTCCATACCTGCTGCGACGGCGAAGTCTGGCCACGGCCAAACGACTAGTCAGGCCAACACATCGCTGAAGAAGAACAGCATCTATGCCGTAGACCTTGGTGCCGTCCGGACCACCTGCACCGTCAAGGTGCATTCGCCGAAACCACCGCTGCAAAATTCCAAACTGGCCGGGTACGGGAAGAAGTTGGTCGGCTGCTTGATGAAGAGCTTTGCCAAGCCGCTCGCCGCGCGCGGAATCGAGCTCAGCACTCCCAGGGTGAAGGCGTACCGCCGCACGATCAAGACACCGTGTGGACGGTTCGGTCAGCGGGATGCGCCGGCGTACTACTGCTCGGCCACCCGGACCATCTACTGGCCGGTGAGCGCCGACGACGGGAACGAGGCGTACACGTTCGCGCGGCTCGGTTATCTGGGGCTTGTCGCGCACGAATTCGGCCATCACATGCAGGCCGCCAGTGGGATGTTGCGGGAGTATGGCCAGCGCTCCTTTGCGGTCAAGAGCCGGGGCCAGCGCTATCTGCTGAGCCGTCGCCTCGAGCTCCAGGCGCAATGCTTCGAGGGCGTCTTCCTGGCAACGACTGCGCGATCAATTCGTCTGAGCAGCAATGATCGTTACCAACTTCGCGTCTGGCACACCTACACCGGCGACGAGGATCCGCCAGCTGGACGTAAGCCCGATCATGGCAGCAGCGCAGCGCAGATTCGCTGGCTGAACCGTGGCCTGAACTCCGGGGATTTCGGCCGCTGCAATACCTGGACGGCAAGCAAGAAATCCGTCAAGTAAATCGGATGCTCCCGGCTGATTTCCTCAGAAACCGGGCACGAGCAACACGGCTTCAGCCGCGATTCATGTGGTAGCTGACCGGTTTTGTGAGGAGGACGGTGGGCAGCACCTGGTTCAGCTGGTGATCAGGCCCATGGCCTCCGCGCGGGTGGTGGGATCACGCAGCTGACCGCGTACGGCGCTGGTTATGGTCTTCGAGCCTGGTTTGCGAACGCCGCGCATGGTCATGCACAGGTGTTCGCATTCGATCACCACGATCACCCCGCGCGGTTCCAAAATGCGATAGATGGCATCGGCGACCTGCGTAGTCAGCCGCTCCTGCACTTGGGGTCTTTTGGCATAGAGATCGACGAGCCGGGCCAGTTTGCTGAGCCCGGTGATCTTGCCATCTCGGCTCGGTATGTAGCCGATGTGAGCAACCCCGGTGAACGGCACGAGATGGTGCTCGCAGCAGCTCCACACCTCGATGTCTTTGACCAACACGAGCTCGTCGTGGCCCATGTCGAAGACGGTGGCCAGCACCGACTCCGGATCCTGGCGAAGCCCGCTGAACATCTCCGCATACGCCCGCGCAACGCGCTCCGGGGTATCGCGCAATCCGTCCCGATCGGGATCTTCACCGATCCCGATCAAGATTTCCCGTACCGCCGCGACAATCCGGGGATGATCAAACTCTCCTACCGTTGTGGGGAAATGAATCGGGTCAATGCCGAGAATTCCGCGCCTCCCGTCGCTGCCGACCTCAGGGCCCAGCTCCGTGCTGACCTCAGTGCCGACGTCGGTGCGGATATCAGCGGCCTCGTCGAGCTCTGTCACCGAAAGTCCGGGCCTCTATGAGGCTGCGGCTCGGATTCTCCAGCGGTGGGTAGCTGCGACGGAACCGGCTGATGCCCAGGCGGCTGAGGCGTGCCACCAGCCGGTGCCTGATGACCCGGGCTCGGCGCCTGACCGCCGGCGGTCTTGCCGTTGGGGCCGTTCTGGCCGTTGATCGGTATCGGCGGCGGCGGGGGTGGGGTGACCGGCGGAATCATCGACGGCACCCGCTCGTCGGAGCCCGTCCAGGCCGGCCGTTTCGGCCACAGCCGCAGCGGCTGGAAGACTGTCGCCACTTCCGCCCGATCCAGCGACTCCTTCTCGAACAACGCACGGACCAGGTCATCGAGGACATCCCGGTTCTCGGTGAGGATGTCGAACGCCTCCTGGTGGGCGGTGCTGATCAGCTTGGAGACCTCCTCGTCGACGATCGCGGCGACCTCCTCGGAATAGTCGCGACCGTGACCGATGTCGCGGCCCAGGAAGGGTTCGGCGTCGCCAGAGCCAAGCTTGATCGCGCCTAGCCGCTCGGTCATCCCGTACTGGGTCACCATGGCACGAGCGACGGCGGTGGCCTTCTCGATGTCGTTGCTGGCACCGGTGGTCGGGTCGTGGAAGACCAGCTCCTCGGCCGCCCGGCCGCCCATCATGTACGCGAGCTGGTCGAGCAGCTCGGCACGAGTGTTGGCGTACTTGTCCGTCTCCGGCAACACCATGGTGTAGCCGAGGGCACGGCCGCGAGGCAGGATCGTCACCTTCTGTACGGGGTCGGTGCCTGGCAGCGCCGCAGCAACCAGCGCGTGGCCGCCCTCGTGATAGGCCGTCACGAGCTTTTCCTTCTCGGTCATCAGCCGGCTGCGCTTTTGCGGGCCTGCAACTACCCGGTCGATCGCCTCGTCGAGGTACTCGTTGGTGATCAACCGCGCGTTCTGCCGCGCAGTGAGCAGAGCGGCCTCGTTCAAGACATTGGCCAGATCGGCGCCGGTGAAGCCGGGCGTACGCCGTGCTACCCCTTCCAGGTCGACGTCGGGCGCCATCGGCTTGCCCTCGGCGTGCACTTTGAGGATCTGGAAGCGGCCCCTGAGGTCTGGTGTGTCGACCGCGATCTGCCGGTCGAACCGCCCCGGCCGGAGTAGCGCGGGGTCGAGCACGTCAGGCCGGTTGGTCGCCGCAATGAGGATCACGCCGCCACGGACGTCGAAGCCGTCCATCTCGACCAACAGCTGGTTGAGGGTTTGTTCGCGCTCGTCGTGGCCGCCGCCCATCCCTGCGCCACGGTGCCGGCCCACGGCATCGATCTCGTCGATGAAGACGATCGCCGGCGCGTTTTCCTTGGCCTGCTCGAAAAGATCGCGAACCCGCGACGCACCGACGCCGACGAACATTTCGACGAAGTCAGAACCGGAGATGGAATAGAACGGCACTCCGGCCTCTCCCGCGACGGCTCGAGCCAGCAGCGTCTTGCCGGTGCCGGGCTGGCCGTACAACAGGACGCCCTTGGGGATCTTTGCACCGACGGCTTGGAACTTGGCCGGTTCGGCCAGGAATTCCTTGATCTCCTCGAGCTCCTCGATCGCCTCGTCGCATCCGGCGACATCGCGGAACGTGGTCTTCGGGGTGTCCTTATTGGCGATCTTGGCCTTCGACTTGCCGAACTGCATGACGCGACTACCGCCGCCCTGCACGGAGTTGAGTAGGAAAAAGAACAGCACTCCGATGATGACGAACGGAATCAGTGTGCCGAGCAGTGAGCTGAAGAAGCCCGGCGTCGCGTTCTCGCCCTTCCACTGATCCAGAGTCTTGTCCGCGACTCGCTGATTGAGGCGCGGGATCAGCTGGTCACTTTGATTGCCGACCCAGGTCGCCTTGTAGCCGGTTTTGTTCGCGTCTTTCAGGGTGACGCGGATTTCTTGTTCCTTATCGATCAAGATGACCTCACTCAACGGCTCATTGCCGTCGATGATCGAGACCACCTGAGAGGTCGGCGCTTCCTTGTACCCGCTGGTCACGCGCTGGCTGAAGTCGATCAGCAGCCCAATAGCGATGACAGCGAGGACGATCCACGCCAACGGTGAACGGAATATCCGTTTGAGGTTCATGACCTGCCTAGTAAATGTGTTCGGGACCCGGGAGATCCTCCTGACAAGGCTATCGGTTACGTCCAAGCAGGCCGGTACGTCTCGACCCCGTCGTCATGCACGCCGAGCTCGTCGAGGCGCAGCATTTGTGCCCTTCGACAGGCTCAGGACAAATCTCGCCCCCGACCACCCCATCATCCACGCTGAGCTGGTCGAAGCAACCACACATCGTGCCTCTAACAGACTCAGGGCACATCTCGGTCAGCCATAAACGCTGGGTGAGAGGGCGCCAACCGAGGTGAGGTTGCGATAGAGCCCGTCATAGTCCAGGCCGTAGCCGACCACGAACTCATTAGGGATGTCGAAGCCGACATAGGCAATCTCGACGGGATTGCGTGCGGCTTCGGGCTTCCTGAAGACCGTCAGCACCTTCAGACTGGCGGGTCGGCGGTAGCGCAGGTTGGTCACCAGGTACGACAGAGTGAGGCCGGTATCGATGATGTCCTCGACCAACAGCACATGCATTCCGGTGACGTCGGTGCTGAGATCTTTCAAGATCCGCACGACACCGGAGGACTTGCTGCCGGAGCCGTACGACGACACCGCCATCCAATCCATCTGGCAGTGGATCGAGAGCGCCCGGGACAGGTCGGCCATCACCATGACCGCTCCGTTCAGCACTCCGACGAGAAGCAGCTCTTTGCCCGCGTAATCTCGGTCGATCTCGGCGGCCAGCTCGGCGATCCGAGCGGCCAATTGGTCCTTGGTTACCAGGACACGGGTCAATTCACCGCTGAGCTGGGTGGCTTCCACGGGCCTCAGCCTGCCACAGCCGCCCGTCACA
>Ga0307312_10000925_pt1 | contig 14591 bp, 11 predicted proteins | sample ER_DNA_202_FD_194489 | JGI IMG/M metagenome (GOLD analysis project Ga0307312, IMG submission 194489) | Bulk soil microbial communities from the East River watershed near Crested Butte, Colorado, United States - ER_DNA_202 | ecosystem: Environmental > Terrestrial > Soil > Floodplain | place...
CCGCTCCGTCACGAGGCCCGCGTCCTTCAACACGCGCAGGTGCTGCGAGACCGCTGGCCGGCTGACCTGCAGCTCGGACGCGATCTCTCCGACCGCGCGGGGCCCTCGACGCAACTGCTCGAAGATCGCCCGCCGGGTCGGATCGCCCAGCGCATCCATGGCAGTTCTGTAAGCCATGACTTACGTAAGTCTAGGCTTACGCAATTCGAGAAGTCAAGCCCGACGGAACTGGAGCTCGTGCCAGGACGGCGTGGGCGCCAGCTCGAGCAGCGCTCGTTCGCCTCCCGGCTCGAGGTACGCGAATTCCGAAGCGCCGTCGTCCCAGGCCACTTCGAGTCGGCCGTCTTTGACGCGGTGGTCGAGCCAGGCGCCGCGGAAGACCAGCTTGCGCAGCCAGTAGACGAGCGACTCGCCGTCCACGAGCGAGAGCCGCTCCCAGTGGCGCACGAGGTAGCGGCCGAGCTCGCTGCGCGGCTCCTCGATCACGCCGTCGGCGGTCAGCTCGACGAGGTCGTCGGTCTCTTCCTGATCGAGCTCGTTGTCGTCCACCAGCCCGAGCTTGAACGCCGCGGAAGTCACCCGTTGCGCGAAGTCCGGAGCGTTGAAGCTGAAGCGAAGGCGGAGGAACTCGACAACGATGTCGTCGCCCGAGGAATAGTTGTCCACGTCCACAAGTGGAGGATAGTTGCCGCACTAGACTGACCCGGATGAGCTTCAGGGCGGCAGTCGCCTCGGGTCTCGTGACCGCAGCGCTTGTGCTGTTGGCGGTCGGCGTCTTCGAGCTCTCGCTCGAGCGTGCGGCGATCCTGGCGCCAGTGCTCGTCGTCGTCTTCGGGGCCGCGGCCGGCCTGGTCGTCCTCTGGACGAAGGTGGGCTGGGAGGCGCTGCAGCGGCGCAGGCGCCCGTGGCTGGTGGCCGGCGTCGCGCTGGCCGTGCTTGCGCTGCTCGTCGGGCTCTCGCTGCTCGGCGTGAAGCTCCCGCGCGAGGGCTAGTCCCAGCTAAGGCGTCGCTTGCGATGCCGACCGTGAGAGGGCGTGCCGGCTTTGCCGGTGCGCCCGTTCAGCCGCTTGCGATGCCAACCGTGAGAGGGCGTGCCGGCTTTGCCGGTGCGCCCGTTCAGCCGCTGTCCGGCGGCCTCCGTACGGTGGACTGCCCATGCAACGGCAGGACTGGCAGCTGCGAGACGAGTGCCCACGCGACGAGGTGGAGACTCTCGTGCGCGAGCTCAGCGTGAGCGAGACGCTGGCGGCGGTGCTCGTGCGGCGCGGCTACGCGGGCGCCGACCGAGCCCGGGCGTTCCTCGCCGCCGAGCTGCCCGAGCACGACCCGTTCCTGCTCGGTGAGATGGAAGGCGCCTGCGAGGCAATCCGGCGGGCGATCGTCGAGGGGAAGCGGATCTGCGTCCACGGCGACTACGACGCGGACGGGATCTGCGCCACCGCGCTGGCGGTGCTCGTCCTGCGAGAGCTCGGTGCGGAGGTCTCGTCGCACCTGCCGAGCCGCTTCGACGAGGGCTACGGCCTCGCGCGCGACACCCTGACTCGCCTGGCCGAGGAGGGCTATGGGCTGGTGCTGACCGTGGACTGTGGCGTGACCGCGGTCGAGGAGGTCGCGCACGCGCGGGCACTCGGGCTCGAGGTCGTGATCACCGACCACCATCGCGCGGGTGCGGAGCTGCCCGATTGCCCGGTCGTCGGCCCCTACCGAGGCGACTACCCGTTCACGGAGCTCTGCGGCACCGGGGTGGTCTGGAAGCTCGGGCAGGCGCTCCTCGGAACGGGCTCGGAGGCGCTGGCGCGCCACCTCGACCTCGTCGCGGTCGCAACCGTCGCCGATGTCGTGCCGCTCCTGGACGAGAACCGGGGTCTCGCCGTCGCCGGGCTGAGGCAGCTCGCGCGCACGCAGAAGCCCGGGCTGCAAGAGCTGATGCGCTCGGCGAGCGTCGACCCGGCAACGGTGGACGCCGGCGCGATCGGCTTCCGGCTTGCGCCTCGGCTGAACGCAGCGGGCCGGCTCGGTCGCCCCGAGGCCGCGCTCGAGCTCCTGCTGACTGAGGAGAAGGAGCCGGCAAGGGTTCTCGCCGCGCAGCTCGAGGATCTGAACCGCGACCGCCAGGCTGTAGAGCAACGGATCCTGCGTGAAGCGGTCGAGGCGATCGAGTCGTGGCCCGAGGCTCATCGCCGCCGGCGCGCGTACGTCGTCGCCGGCGCCGGCTGGCACGAGGGCGTGATCGGCATCGTCGCCTCGCGCCTGGTGGAGCGCTACAACCGCCCGGTCGTGCTGATCGCCGGCACCGAAGGCGACTGGAAGGGGTCGGGGCGCTCGATCGCGGGCTTCGATCTCCACGACGGGCTGCGACAGTGCGCCGGCCACCTCGAGCGTTGGGGCGGCCACGCGGCCGCAGCGGGGCTCTCGATCAAGCCGGAGCGCGTCGAGGCCTTCGCCGAGGCGTTCTCGTCCATCGGCGACCTCGCTCTCGGCGAGGAGGACCTGCGCCCGCCCGCGAAGGTGGACGCGCTTGTCCACGGCCGCGACCTGACACTCGACCTCTGCGCCGAGCTCGCGAGTCTCGCGCCGTTCGGTCTTGGCAACCCCGGGATCACGCTGTTGTTGGCCGGCTGCGAGCTCGCCGAGCTGAGCCCGGTAGGCGACGGCAAGCACCTGCGCTTCCGCGTGCGCGAGGACGGCCGCGACTCCGGCAGCGCAATCGCCTTCCGCTTCGGCGGGCAGATCGACCGCCTCCGCCGGGTGGGGCACTACGACGTCGCCTTCCGGCTCGAGGCCAATCAGTGGAACGGCACGGTCTCGCCGCAGCTGAACGTGCGCGAGATTTTCGACGCCGACGACCGCTACGTCGAGCGGCGCAAGTGGCTGAAGGCGCAGTGGCGCGCACCCGCAGACGAGCGTGACCCAGGAGCAGCCGCGATCTTCGCGGAGCTCGGCCTCGTCGAGGCCGGAACTCGCAGGCACCTGCTCGAGTCGGAGCTATTCGTTGCGCTGTTGGCCGAGCCGGAGCTCGCGCGCGCTGCCTAGAGGCGTACCATGAGTAACGAGATGCGAATCCTGGAGAAGCTCAAGCGTCTGCGGCTGCGCTCGCTCAGCCGAGGTGACTTGACCCAACCAGAAAAGGCTCCATTCGACAACACGGACGCAATGTCAGTCCACGCGGGTTCATCTGGACTCGGCGGCGGCGAGATGGTTCCCCCGAACTACGTCAAGTCGTACGACGAGGGCCGCCCGCGGCACTGAGCGCGACCAATTGAGTACGACGGGGGCGCCACTGACGCGTCTCCCGCGCAGCATCGTCCAGCGACACGAGCAGCCGCGCCAGCCTGGCGGCCTTGCGTTCGTTCCGGCGTTTGCGCATGACAATCACTCTTCGGCTCGAAAGAGTTTCCTCCTGCGCGAGGACTTACGCCTTTCGGCCAGGAGAAACGCCCGGAGTACAATTTTCCTATGACGGTCCTCGAAACAGGTGAACGCCATCAGGAGCTGATCGACCAGCTCATCGCGACCGTCGCCGTCTACAACCCGGAGGTCGACCGCGACCTGCTCACGCGGGCCTTCCATTTCGCCGCGGCCGCCCATGAGGGCCAGCAGCGCCGCTCGGGCGAGGACTTCATCAACCATCCGTGGGGCGCAGCGAAGATCTGCGCCGAGCTGCGGCTCGACGAGCAGACGATCGCCGCAGCGCTCCTGCACGACGTCGTCGAGGACACCGACACGGACATCAAGGAGGTGCGCGCCGAGTTCGGTGACGAGATCGCCCAGCTCGTCGAGGGCGTCACCAAGCTGACGCGGATCCAGTTCCAGAGTCGCGAGCAGGCCGAGGCCGAGAACTACCGCAAGATGATCGTCGCGATGGCTCAGGACGTGCGCGTGATCCTGATCAAGCTCGCCGACCGCCTGCACAACATGCGCACGATCGAGTACCTGGGCAAGCAGAAGCAGGTGCAGAAGGGCAAGGAGACGCTCGAGGTCTACGCGCCGCTTGCGCACCGGCTCGGGATCAACAAGCTGAAGTGGGAGCTCGAGGACCTCGCTTTCTCGACGCTGCACCCGCGCAAGTACGACGAGATCAAGACGATGGTCAGTGAGCGCCGCACCGACCGCGAGGAGCACGTGCGCGAGGCCGCGATGACCCTCCAGCGCGAGCTCGAGAAGGTCGACATCCCGGCCGACATCGCGGGACGCGCGAAGCACTTCTATTCGATCTACGACAAGATGGCCAAGAAGGGCCGCGAGTTCAACGAGATCTACGACCTCACGGCGATGCGCGTGATCGCGGAGCGCGACGGGGACGAGGGAACCCGCGACTGCTACGGCGCGCTCGGCCTGATCCACTCGCTCTGGAAGCCGATGCCCGGCCGCTTCAAGGACTACATCGCGATGCCGAAGCTGAACGGCTACCGCGCCCTGCACACGACCGTCGTCGGTCCCGAGGGGCGGCCGCTCGAGATCCAGGTGCGCACGCGCGAGATGCATGAGACCGCCGAGTTCGGGGTCGCCGCGCACTGGCAGTACAAGGTGGGCGCCAAGGACGGCCAGGCGGACGAGGAATGGCTGGCCTGGATCCGCCAGTTGATGGACTGGCAGGAGGACGAGACCGACCCGCGCGAGTTCATCAAGACCTTCCGCACCGACCTCTTCGACGACGAGGTGTACGTCTTCACGCCCAAGGGCGAGGTCAAGGTGCTGCCGTCGAACTCGACGCCCATCGACTTCGCCTACGCCGTGCACACGGACGTCGGCCACCGAACCGTGGGAGCGAAGATCAACGGCCGGATCGTGCCGCTGCACTACCGGCTCAAGAGCGGTGACTTCGTCGAGATCCTGACCACCAAGGCCGGGCGCGGCCCATCACGCGACTGGATGTCGTTGGCGGCGTCCTCGCGCGCGAGAAACAAGATCAGGCAGTGGTTCTCCCGCGAGACGCGCGAAGAGACCGAGGCGAAGGGGCGCGAGTCGCTGGAGTCGGCACTAAAGAAGCAGAACTTGCCTTACAAGAAGCTGCAGGGCTCCTCGGTACTGGCGCAGGTGATCCGCGAGACCGGGTTCAAGAAGGCCGAGGACTTCTACCTCGCGCTCGGCTCGGGGAAGCTGGCCGCCGGCCAGATCGTCAACAAGGTGATCCAGCGCCTGAAGACAGAGGAGGTCGCGCACGAGGAGGCCGTTCCTCTCAAGGCGCCGAAGGCCCGGCACGCCGTCTCGAGCGACAACTTCGGCATCAGCGTCCGGGGGATCGACGACGTTCTCGTCCGGCTCGCCAAGTGCTGCACGCCGTTGCCCGGCGATGAGATCGTCGGCTACGTCTCGCTCGGCAAGGGAATCACCATCCACCGCGAGGACTGCTCGAATGTGAAGGCGCTCAAGCGCAACCCGGAGCGGTTCACGAACGTCTCCTGGGACGGGGGTGCAACTCAGAGCTTCCGGGTGCAGATCTCCGTGGACTCGTGGGACCGGCCGCGCCTGCTCGAGGACGTCGCGCGCACCTTCGCCGAGCACGGCGCCAACATCGTCGAGTACGGCGGCCACGTCGAGGACCAGCTCGCCAAGAACTGGTACGTAGCGGAGGTCGGCGATGTGAAGGCGCTGCGCAGTCTCCTGACCGCTCTACGCAACCTCGACGCGGTCTTCGACGCTTACCGCGTCACCCCGTCCTAAGGCCCCTGGGGCTGCCTCTTGCGGTTCGACCGGTCATTTCAGACGGACGTGCGAGCAGAGCCCGCACGTCCTGAGGCGGCATCGCAAGCGATGCCTTAGAGAAGCGGCTGAGACGAATCCCTCGATCGAGGGATCGTCCCTCGAACGAGTGGGGTACCTCAAACGAGGGATGGCGTTTTTCGCCGTTCTGACTACAACGTGTGGGAGGGGAGAGGGGCTTCACCAGAGAGCTGCGGCGCCCGTCCGTTCCGAGGACGGCGGGCAGGCGCCCGGCGCGCGCCCGGCCGGTGGCGGCCGTGCCGGGCGCGCCTAGCTCCTGGCCTTTATCGCGTAGATGAGCGGCTTTGCGCCGTGCAGCCGGACGCGCGGAACGAGGGCCCAGAAGCGGCCTGCCGCCGCCGGCGCGACCGCAACCACCTTCCCGCCGACGACCACTGCCACGGCCCGGGTCGCTTCCGGCACGCGACCGCTGACCTGAACCGGATCGCCCGAGACGTCGATCGCGTCGAGTTGTACGTCCAGCGGACGTCCCTCGATCGAGTGGTTCACGCGTTCGCGGCCCGGACCGACGGCGTACAGAGTCGACAGCGGCTCGCCGGACCCGAATAGCCGGAGCTGGCGCCGCAGCGCGCGCTCCCGGCGTGCCTGGAGCTTGGCCGTCGGCACCACGAATCGTCTCCCGCCGTCCTTGATCAGGACGACGTCGCGCTCGGCAGGGGAGCCGACAAGGACCGAGCGCCCGTCGACGTGCCATGGGATCCGCACGCCGAGCGCGTCGGCGATCGTCGGAACGATGTCGATCGTTCGGGCGGGCGCCCGCTCGACCCGGCCCTTGCTCTGGTGCGGACGCTTCACGAACAGCGGCACGTAGGCGATGTCCTCGAGGTTGCCCTCCGAGAGCGGGCGCCGCTTCTCGCCGGCGCGGAAGCTGATGCCGTGGTCGGCGGTGACGACGACGAGCGCGCGGTCGTAGAGCCCGCTTTCCCCGAGACGCGCGATCAGCTTCCCGAGCACGCCGTCGGCGTAACCGAGTTGGAGCAGGTGCCGCTGCCAGTACTGGTCGACGGCCGCCTGGTTGGCGTTCCAGACCTCGTCGCCGCCCCAGCCGGGCGCCTGCCGGATCGAGTAACGGCGGCCGGAGGGCAAGTACCGCCAGGGGCTGTGTGGGAGCATGAAGTGGACGTACCAGAGCGCGGGGCGCGGGCCGGGCCGAAGGGATCTCCGAAACGCCGGCGGGATCGCTCCTGGATCGTCGTGCTTGCTCGCGTCCCGGAGGAAATTGTCCCAGCCGTTCGCAATCGAAGGGATCCCGCCCGTGAGGTCGTCCGGGAGCAGCTGGCGGAGGTAGACGACACCGGTGTCCTCGGCGAGGCCGCGCATCCTGCCGCCGAAGGTGCCCTCGAGCCCGGGGCAGAGCTTCGGCGGGCAGAGGTGCGTCTCCTGATCGACCACGTGCAGGTCGGCCGCGCCGCCTAGCAACGTGAACAGGTTCTGGCGGTGATCCGTGTAGACGGGGAACTCGTTCGCGCGCGGGAACCGGCCGGTGAGAATTGCCGGGACGGCGTGCGTCGTCCCTTCCGCGACCGTGCTGGTGTTCGCGAACCAGGTCGAGCCGGCGGCGAGCGCAGCGAAGTGCGGGAAGCGCACGGCGTCGATGCGGCCGTGCGAGTCGCGCAGCGAGTTGACGGGCAGCTCGTCGAACGCGACCAGGACGACGGGCGCTTTCGCGCGCGCGCCCGCGGCGAGCGCCTTGTCCGTATCCGCGAAGGTCAGCCGCGAGGCGTCGGAGTGCAGCAGGAAGAGCCCGAGGAAGAGCAGCGGCGCAGGGGCGAGCACGGTCAGGATCAGCCGGGCTCCGGCGAAACGCGCATAGGTGATCGCCGCTGCCACACCGAGCGCAGCGGCGACCGCGACGAGCAGCCACCCCGTTCCACCGGCGCTCCGGATCGCCTGCAGGACGAAAAGCCCTACCAATGAACCGACGAGCACCGAGTGCACGGCCGCTCGCGCGGGGCGCGGCGTCAGCGCCTCGATGCCGGTCAGGATCGCCGGTGGCACGAGCAGCAGCACGACCGCGAAGAGGACGACATCCCAGCGGGTGGAGCCTCGCGCGGCGAAGAACTCACCGTTCTTGCCGAGCAGTTCGAACAGCGGCTGCGCAACCGCGAAGGCCCAGAGGACGAGCAGGTGAAGAGCGGCGATGCGAAGCCGCACGGTCAGGCCTGGGGACGAGCGAGGTAGAGCGTGCGTGTCCCTGCCGAAAGCTCCTCGCGCCGCTCGACCTCGAAGGCCTCGGCAAGCGCCCGCTCGAACTCGTCGCGGCTGTAGCCCTCGTGCGTCTCAGCGCGCTTCGCCGCCAGCAGCCGCTCGACCATCGGGTCCTCGCGCGCCGCGAATTCGATTACGAGCCGGGCGCCGAGCCCCCGCAACCAGCCAAGGAGCTCCGCGAAAGGCACGTTGCGCCCGATCGCCAGGTGGTGGACGAGCGCGAGGCAGAGGACGAGGTCGGGCCGCCCCCGCTCCTCGAGCCGCGAACGCTCGACGCCCCGCCAGCCGAGCCCCGGTGACGGATTGGCGAGATCGACGACGAGCGGCAGGATCGAGCGCGAGCCTTCGCCGTGCAGCGCGGTGTAGAGCTCCCCAACGACCCGTTCCTCTCCGTCGACCGCGATCACGGTCTCCGCATCGAGGGCGCGGGAGAAGCGGCCGTCGTTCGCACCGAGGTCCCAGGCCAGACGCGCGTGCCCGGCCTCCCGCACGAAGCACTCCTTCCGCTCGGCGTCCTCGGCCGTGTAGGGCGCCGCTTCCCGGTAGCCGGCCCAGGTGGAGCGGCCCCGCCGCGGCCGAAGCCGCTCGACGAGCTTGCGCATTCGCCGCACGTTCGCCTGGATCAGCTCCTTGCGGAAGCCGGAGGCCTTCAGCTCGGCGCGCACGTCCTTGGCCCGGTCGGCGTGCTTCGCCTCGAGCCGGTCATGCAGGACCACGTGGCTGAGCACGCCCCGCCGGAACCTCGGCAGCAGCGCCCGCGCCTCGGCGGGCTCGATCCCCTCGAGGCTCCCGCGCAGCCAGGCCTGCGGCGCGATCCCGCGGTAGGCCTGCAGCATCAGCGGATAGAGGAAGAGCGTGCAGAACTGCCGGTAGCCGGCCCAGGGCTCGCCGTCGCGCAGGCGCTCGAACGACCCGACGTCCACGAAGACCGGCTCCGAGCCGTGCCACTGGACGTTGTAGGGGCTCCCGTCCTTGAGCACGAAGCCTTCCGCCAGCGCCTCGTCGAGGAGTCCGAGCTCCAGGAGGGCGGCCGCGCGTAGCATCTCGAACGGCCACTCGTAGGGATACGAGACGAACGGCACGCGCTCGTGGCGCAGCAGTCCCGGCGCGATCTCCTCCGTGGCGACGATGCGTCCGTCCTCGAGCGCTCGCCGAAAGAAGCGCGCGCTCTCGAGCGCGGCCCAGTCCTCCTGCGCGCGCGGCGAAAGCTCACGCAGCACCTCGCCCTCGGGCGAGTACACGACGCGCGCCTCGGGATCGCGAAAGGAGGCCGGCTCTGGAGTGTGGCTAGTTCTGGTCGTCATCCCTGCGGATCCGCAGGGTATGCAGCAGGCGTCGCCAGGTGAGCTTGGCCGTGACTCCGATGGCGGCCACGCCGCCCAGGATGATCTGGAGCAGCATGCTGCCGGAGCCGGGGTCGAGATAGGAAAGCGGGGCCATCAGCGGGGAATCCTAGTTGACGCTGCGCCGGAGCACGCCGGTGAGATCAGGAGCGCCACCCGCTCGAGGAATGCGCGGTCGTCCGGGGCGAAAGCGGCCGGCCGGTCGGAGTCGATGTCGATCTCGCCGACGACGCGGCCTTCGTAGGCGATCGGCACGACGATCTCAGAGCGGGTCGAGGGGAAGCAGGCGAGGTAGCGCTCGTCGGCGTTCACGTCGTCCACGACCTCCGTCTGCCCCGTCGCGGCCGCCGCGCCGCAGATCCCCTGGCCGACCGGGATGCGCACGTGCTCGGTCGCCTGAGGCCCATTCCAGGGTCCGAGCACGAGATCGTCGCCCTCGACGAGGTAGATCCCGACCCAGGAGTAGTGCTCGAAGCGGTCGTGAAGCACGTCCACGGCGGCCTGCAAAACCTCGTCTGCCTGGCCGCCGCAATTGAGGATCCGGTCGATCGCCTCGAGCGCGCCGCTGTGGCTCATCGTTCCAGATCCTCGCCTTCGAAGTCACCGATCTTCTCGCGATACTCGTCCGGGATTGCCCGCGGCCTGCGCTCCCCGAGGTCGACGAGGACGAGGGTCTGCTGCGCGGTCACCATCAGGACGTCGTCCTCGTGCTTGTAGGCGGCGAGCTCGTAGCCCACGCTCGTGTGCCCGATCCGCGCGACGCGGATGAAGACCTCGATCAGGTCGTCGAAGCGGGCCGGCGCGAGGTACTCGATCGTGTTCGCGCGCATGACGAACTCGTGCTCGCCCCAGCTTGCCTCGAGCAGGTCGAGATGGCGGTGGTACTCGACCCGCGCGGCGTCGAAGTAGGGCAGGTAGCGGCCGTAGTAGACGATCCCCTGGGCGTCGGTGTCGGAGAAGCCGACGCGCGTGAACGACGCGTACTTGAACGGCGGCTTGCGGTCGGTCACGTGCCCGAGCTCGATCGTCACGACTGAATTACCTCCAAGACCTCGTCGCGCTTGCGCTCCATCAGCTCCTTCGAGCGCGCCTCGAGGTTCAGGCGCAAGAGAGGCTCCGTGTTCGAGGGCCGCACGTTCATGTGCCAGTCCTCGGCGTCGATTGAGACACCGTCCAGGTGGCTGATCCGGCCTTCCTTGCCGAAACGCTCCTGGAGCTCCTGCAGCTTCGCGGCCACGTCGGGCACCGGGGTGTTCAGCTCGCCGGTGATGAAGTACGTGTCTCGGAACGAGCGCAGGATCTCGGAGAGCTTCTGCCTGCGCTTCGAGAGGAGCTCGAGCATCAGAAGGAATGGGATGACACCAGAGTCGGCCTGCGAGAAGTCGCGGAAGTAGTAGTGGCCCGAGACCTCGCCGCCGAAGGCCGCGTGCTCCTCGCGCATGCGGTGCTTGATGTACGCGTGACCGACGCGGTTCACGAGCGGGATGCCGCCGGCACGCTCGATCTTTTCCGGCACCGCCCAGCTGGCGCGCACGTCGTAGATGATCTTCGCGCCTGGCTCCTTCTCGAGAACGAGCTCGGCGAAGAGCGCCGTCACGAAGTCGCCGGGGACGAACTCGCCGCTGTCGTCCACGAAGAAGCAGCGGTCGGCGTCGCCGTCGAAGGCCACTCCGAAGTCGGCCTGTTCCTCAAGGGTCTTGTGCACGATGAACTCGCGGTTCTCGGGCAGAAGCGGGTTCGGCTCGTGGTTGGGGAAGGTGCCGTCGGGCTCGAAGTAATAGCGCACGGTCTCGACGCGGGGTAGTCGCGCCAGCACCGGCGGCAGCATTACGCCGGCCATGCCGTTGGCTGCGTCGGCCACGACCTTGAGCGGCTTGATCGCCTCCGGGTCGATAAACGAGAGGACGCGCTCGACGAACTGCTTCCAGATGTCGTAGGGCTCGACCTTGCCCGGTTGCTCGGGCGGATCCGAGAGGGCCTGCGCGCGGTCGCGGATCTCCAGCAGTCCCGACTCACCGCCGACCGGGAGCGCCCCACTGCGGACGATCTTCATGCCCGTGTAGTCCTTCGGGTTGTGCGAGGCGGTGACCGCAATCCCGCCGTCGAGGCCGAGCTCGCCGACCGCGAAATAGACCATCTCAGTGCCCACGAGCCCGAGCTCGAGCACGTCCGCGCCGCCCTCAGAAGCCCCGCGGATGACGGCCTCGGTCATCGAGGGTGAGGAGACGCGCATGTCGTGCCCGACCGCGATCCGCTTCGGCTCGAAGACCTCCACGAACGCGCGCCCGATCGCGTAGGCACCCTCCTCGTCGAGCTCCGAGGGGTAGATCCCGCGTACGTCGTACGCCTTGAAAACCTTGGGGTCGAGCACGGCATGATGCTACTGGCGGCGGAAGAAACCGGCTCCCGCGCTCGTTTTACACTGCAGGCATGGAACGCAAGCTCGCTACGGTCCTTTTCGTCGATCTCGTGGATTCGACCGCCCTCGTCACGGGCGCGGATCCCGAGGTCGTGCGTCGCCGTGTCCAGACCTTCTTCGAGCGGGTCTCGCACTGCGTGATCACGCACGGCGGGATCGTCGAGAAGTTCGCCGGCGACGCGGTGATGGCAGCCTTCGGGATCCCGCAGTCGCACGAGGACGACGCTGAGCGCGCCGTGCGTGCCGGGCTCGCGATCATGGACGCGGTCGACGAGCTCGAGCTCGAGGCGCGCGCCGGGATCGAGTCCGGCGAGGTCGTCGCCGACGACAGCGACTCGACGTTCGCCACCGGCGAGGCCGTAACGCTGGCGGCGCGCCTCCAGCAGGCAGGCGAGCCCGGGCAGCTGCTGATCGGTCCGGCCGCGCACCGGCTCACGCTCGGGCGGGTCGAGGTCGAGGACGTTGGCCCGGTCGACCTGAAGGGCCTGGACAAGCAGATCTGGGCGTGGCAGGCCCTGAGCGCGAACGGTGACGGCGCGCGGCCGCAGGCGCAGCAGGCCCCGCTCGTCGGCCGCGACTCCGAGCTCGAGCTCCTCACCAACACGTACGAGCGCGCGCTGCGCGACAAGCGGGCCCACCTGTTCACGATCTACGGCGAGCCCGGCGTCGGCAAGAGCCGGCTTGCGCACGAGTTCAGCGACGCGCTGGAGGGCGCCACCGTCCTTGCCGGCCGCAGTCTCCCGTACGGCGAGGGGGTCACCTACTGGCCGCTCGCCGAGATGGTCAAGTGCGCAGCCGGCATCGTCGACGACGACCCGCTCGACGTCGCGATCGAGAAGCTCCGCATGTCCTGTGAGGACGAAGTGGTCGCCGACCTGCTCGGCCTGGCTTCGGGCGTGCTCGAGGCCGTCCACTCGGAACGCAGCCAGCAGGAGATCGCCTGGGCAGCGCGCGAGTGGGCGCAGCGAATGGCACAGGAACAGCCGCTCGTGCTCGTCTTCGAAGACATCCACTGGGCCGAGGAGCCGCTGCTCGAGCTGATCGAGCACCTTGCTACCTGGGTACGCGAGGCGCCGCTCCTGCTGGTGTCGCTGGCGCGCCCCGAGCTGCTCGACATCCGTCCCGGCTGGGGAGGCGGGCGCGTGCGTGCGACCGCGATCGAGCTCGAGCCGCTGGGCGAGAGCGAGAGTGAGGAGCTTGTGGATGCGCTCATGACCGGCGGTCAGCTGAGCGAGGACGACCGGCGCCAGCTGCTCGGGAAGACCGAGGGCAACCCACTGTTCCTCGAGGAGACCGTCCGAATGCTCGCCGAGGACGGCTCCGCAGGGATCGACCGGATCCCCGACACGCTGCAGGCGTTGATCGCAGCCCGCATCGACGGGCTCGACCCCGAGGCGAAGGCGTTGCTGCAACGGGCGGCGGTGATGGGCCGGACCTTCTGGGAGGGCGCGCTGATGCGCCTCTCGCCCGAGCTCGACTCACTCGACGCGCCGCTCGAAGATCTGCTGCGCCGCGAGTTCGTGCTCGACGAGCCGCGCTCGTCCATCACTAGCGAGGCCGCCTACCGCTTCAAGCACGTCCTCATCCGCGAGGTCGCGTACTCGGGCCTCTCCAAGTCCGACCGCGCCGAGCATCACGCGCGCTTCGCCGAGTGGCTGAAGGAGCACGCGGGCGAGGAGCTGCTCGAGATCCGTGCGTTCCACCTCGACCGGGCGACGGGGCTCCTTGCCGAACTGGACGGCGCCGCACCGGTCGAGCTCCAGCGCGAGGCCGCCGAAGCGCTGACGGAAGCAGGTCTGCGCGCGTTCGCGCGCGAGGCGAACCGCTCCGCGCGGCAGCTCTTCGTGCGCGCGGTCGAGCTCGAGCCGACGCTTCGCCGCCGTTACCTCGCCGCCAGCGCGGCCGACCGCCTGAGCGACCTACCGACGGTCTCGCGCGAGATGGAAGAGGTCTGCAAGGCTGCTGCTGAGGCCGGCGACGGCTGGACGCAGGGCCGGGCCCTCGTGACGCTCGCCGAGGCCTTGGTGTTGCGCGACGCCGACGTGACCGGCGCGGAGAAGATGATCGAGCAGGCACTCGGCGTCCTCGAGCCGGACGACCTCACCGGCCGCTTCCGCGCGCTGCGAGCGCAGGCGACGATCGCCTGGACTCGCGGCGATCTCGCCAAGGAAGAGCGCGTCATGGAGGAAGCGATCTACCTCGCGCGGCAGGCCGGGCGCAAGGACTTCGAGAGCGTGGCAGCTGACGAGCTCGCCAGCGTCTACCTCGCCCGGCTCGAGCTCGACCGGGCGGCGCCGCTGATCGAGCAGGCGATCCTGCTCGCCGAGGAGAGCGGCAGCGCCGAGGCCCGAGGCCGGGCCCTCCGGTTCGCCGGCCAGCTTCATCTCTACCGCCGCGAGCTCGACGCCGCCGACATCGCGCTGGACTCGGCGCGCGAGTACCTCGCCGAGGCCGGCGCAGCCTGGACGCTCGGGCGCACGCTCAACTACTCCGCCTGGGTTGCCCGGCACAAGGGCGACCTGGCCAAGGCGGAGCGGCTCTATCGCGAGTCGATCCGCATCCTCGCTCCCCTCGAGGACCGCGCGACGCTCTGCGAAAGCCAGCGCGGCCTCGCCGAGCTGCTGCTGGTGCAGGGCCGCGTCGACGAGGCCGAGCGCTTCGCTCTGGCTTCGCGGGAGACCGTCGGCCCGCACGACGTCACCTCGCTTTCGACGACGACGATGGCCCTCGGGCTCGTTCGCGCCGCGCAGGGACTCGATGACGAGGCAGAGGCGCTCCTGCGGGAGGCCTATGAGTCGATCGCGGCCAGCGAGCACCGGATGCACCAGGTGGAGACCCTCGAGTCGCTGATTCAGTTCCTGCGCGACCGAGGCCGGGAAGACGAAGCAGCCGAGCTC
>Ga0307312_10000926_pt1 | contig 14584 bp, 15 predicted proteins | sample ER_DNA_202_FD_194489 | JGI IMG/M metagenome (GOLD analysis project Ga0307312, IMG submission 194489) | Bulk soil microbial communities from the East River watershed near Crested Butte, Colorado, United States - ER_DNA_202 | ecosystem: Environmental > Terrestrial > Soil > Floodplain | place...
CCGACCAGAGTCCGTCCTTTCGCTGGCGGTGAGTGAGCCGCCCGTGTTCGCGCTCGCGCGTGAGAACCCCGCGGTCGAGCGGCTGCTCGAGCAGCTCGAGCACATCAAGCAGGACTCGAGAGAGCCGCGCGAGTTCGCGGCCGGCTTCCTCGGGCTCGTCGGCAGCAGCGCGGAGCTGCCGGACCCATTGCCGCCCGACGCCGAGCAGAGCATCCGCGCGACGATGGCCGAGCGGTCGCCGTTGGAGGCGGAGCTCCCACTCGACGAGCTCGCGGCAACGTCGTTTCCGAAACTCGTGGTCTCGGGATCGCACCACCCAGCCTTCGACGCGGTGTGCGACGTGCTCGAGCAGCGCCTCGGCGCGGAGCGAGCGGCTCTCCCCGGCGCCGGCCACAGCATCCCGCGGGCCCCGGGCTACGCCGCTCTGCTCGGGGAGTTTTTGTCGCGCTAAGCGGTGCGGCGCGCTGCGGCCTCGCGCGCTTCCTGCTCGCGCCGGCGGATGCGCGGGTTCGCGAGCTTCACGATCTCGAGCAGGTAGACCATGTAGATCGAGGCTCCGAGGGCGATTGCGCCGATCGAGGCGACCGCCACCGTCGGCCACACGTGCCAGACGCCGTGGGCGTGCGGGTGAATGAAGCGAGTGGCCAGCGCGGCCCCGGCCAGCACTGCGCACCAGGCCCACATCGTGAGCGCGGCCCGCTTCTGCGAGAAGCCGATGTTCAGGAATCGGTGATGCAGGTGCGTACGATCGGCGCCGTAGATCGGCTCACCGTGCTTGATCCGCTTGGCGACCACGAACGAGGTGTCGAGGATCGGCACGGCCAGGATGAGCAACGGGAAGAGCAGGGTTGCGATCGCGGCGGTCTTCAATAGGCCCTGAACCGCGAGTGCCCCGAGCGTGAAGCCGAGGAGCAGCGCCCCCGAGTCGCCCATGAAGATCCTCGCCGGATAGAAGTTGTGACGCAGGAAACCGAGACAGGCGCCGAAGACGATCGCCGCCAGGATCGCCGGCTCGGGCCGGCCGAGGGAGAGCGCGATCAGACAGAAGGTGAAGCCGGAGATCCCGCAGACGCCCGCGGCCAGGCCGTCAAGCCCGTCGAGGAAGTTGACCATGTTCATGATCGCCACGATCCAGAGGATCGTCAGCGGCACGCCGACCCAGCCGGGCAGCTGGTGGACGCCGACGAGCGGGAAGGTGAAGTTCTGCACCCAGATCCCGAAGCCGGTCGGTATCGCGGCCGCGGCGATCTGGCCGCCAAGCTTCTCCCACCAGACGAGCCCCCGGAAGTCGTCGATCGCGCCGACGAGCGTGGCCACCGCGGCACCGAGCAGGAGGCCCTTCGTCTCCCGGCCGAGCGGCAGGAACGCGAGCGCCGGAACGAAGATCCCGAAGAAGAGCGCGAGCCCGCCCAGACGCGGCACCGGGCTGCGGTTGAGGCGGCGCATGCCGGGCCGGTCGACCACGCCGAGCATCCGAGCCATCCCGCCAACCGCCGGGGTGAGCAGGACGACGATCACCAGCGCGAGCGCCGCGCCGTAGAGCACCTCGAGGTGGTTGGTCAGCGTCTCCCACATAGGGCGACCTACTTCGTCCCGTAGAGCCGGTCGCCGGCGTCCCCGAGCCCGGGAACGATGTAGCCGCGCTCGTCGAGGCCGCGGTCGATGGCGGCGGTGACGACCTTCACGTCGGGATGTTCGCTCTGGAAGTGGGCAATCCCTTCGGGCGCAGCCACGAGACACACGAGTGAAACCGACCTCGCGCCCGCCTTCTTCACGGCATCGACCGCCGCCGCGCTCGAGCGCCCTGTCGCGAGCATCGGGTCGAGCACGATCGCATCGCGCTCGCCGTCCCCGAGCTCCGGCAGCTTGATGTAGTACTCGACCGGCTGCAGCGTCTCCTCGTCGCGGTAGAGGCCAATGAACCCGACCCGCGCGCTGGAGACGAGCGAGAGCACGCCGTCGAGCATGCCGAGACCGGCCCGGAGCACCGGGCAGACGGCAACCTTCTTGCCCGCGATCCTTTGCACAGTCGTCCGCTCGAGCGGCGTCTCCACCTCATCTGGCTCGGTCGGGAAGTCCTTCGTCGCCTCGTAGGTGAGGAGCAGCGTCAGCTCGTTCGCGAGCTTGCGGAAGTGCACCGTCGGCGTGTTCTTGTCGCGCAGGTACGAGAGCTTGTGCTGGACGAGCGGGTGCGTGACGACGGTGACGCCGTTTACGGTCTCCGTCACGACTCGCGCTCCAGCTTTGTGCAGGCTCGCCTCGTGAGGCTGACTAGAGAGCTGTAGGGATCAAGCCGGACGCGTAGCGTTATCACGCTACGTACGTGGTGTAGCCGCGGAAGCCCGGGTAGAGCGGCCGCCGCTCGCAGAGCCCTTCGATGCGCGCCGTGAGCGCCGGGACGTCAGCGCCGTCAGCGAGGGCGCTCACGATGACCCGGCCGACCTCGCGGAAGTCCTCCTCGTCGAACCCGCGCATCGTCGCCGCCGGCGTGCCGATCCGGATCCCCGAGGCGACGGTGGGCGGCCGCTCGTCGAAGGGCACGGTGTTGCGGTTGACGGTCAGCTTGACCTCGGCCAGCCGCTCTTCGGCCTCCTTGCCCGACCATTCGGTCGAGCGCAGGTCCACCTGGAGAAGATGCGTGTCGGTGCCGCCGGTGAGAACGTCGAGCCCGCCCTCCTGCAGCGTCGTTGCCAGCATGTCCGCGTTCGCGCGCACGAGGGACTGGTAGTCGCGGAAGGCCTCGGTCGCAGCGATCCGGAAACACGTCGCCTTGGCCGCGATCGTGTGCTCCAGCGGGCCGCCCTGCATCCCCGGGAAGACCGCCCGGTCGATCGCCTGCGCGTGCTCCTCCTTGCAGAGAATGAACCCGGCGCGCGGCCCAGCGAGCGTCTTGTGCGTGGTCGAGGTGACGAAGTCGCAGTGCGGCACCGGGCTCGGGTGCAGCCCAGCCGCGACGAGCCCGGCGAAGTGCGCCATGTCGCAGAGGAGGAGCGCGCCAACCTCGTCGGCGATCTCCCGGAACCGGTCGGCCTCGACCGTGCGCGGGTAGGCCGAGCCGCCGCAGATGATCAGCTTCGGCTTGTGCTGCTTGGCCAGCGCCAGCACCTCGTCGTAGTCCACGAGGTTCGTCTCGCGACTGACTCCGTAGTGGACGATCGTGTAGAGCCGGCCCGAGAAGTTGACCTTGAGGCCGTGGGTCAGGTGCCCGCCATGCGACAGCTCGAGCGAGAGGATCGTGTCGCCCGGGTCGAGCGCCGCAAGGTAGACCGCCATGTTGGTCTGCGCCCCCGCGTGGGGCTGCACGTTCGCGTGCTCGGCGCCAAAGAGCTCCTTCGCCCGGTCGATCGCCGTTTGCTCGATCTCGTCCACGACCTCGCAGCCGCCGTAGTAGCGCCGCCCCGGGTAGCCCTCGGCGTACTTGTTGGTCGGCACCGAGCCGACCGCCTCGAGCACGGAGGGCCAGGTGAAGTTCTCGGAGGCGATCAGCTCGACCTGACCGCGCTGGCGCTCGAGCTCCCGGCCGAGCAACTCAGCGATCGACGGGTCGACCTCAGCCAGCCCCGCGGTGCGAAGGTGCTGCACGGTTTCCTGCGCTACGGCCATGGCTTCTCCTCGGTCGGATCCGGGAAGGATGGTACTTGCGCTACCTGCCGACGGTTGCAGCGAGCGCCCGTTCCAGGGCCTCCTCGGCGGGAACCGCGCCCTCGCGCAGAACCTGCGGCTCCTCGCCTGTGAGGTCGAGCACGGTCGAGGGTTTGCCGGGAAGCTCGCCCCCGTCCACGACCGCCGCCGCCCCTGCGCGGATCTCGACGGGGACGTCCTCGAGCCTGCGCGGGTCGGGACCGCCGTGGACGTTCGCGCTCGTAGCCACGACCACGCCGACCCGCGCCAGCACCTCGGCGCCGGGACCGACGAGCTCTGGCACGCGCACGCCGATCCGGTCGGGCGCCGAGCCCGTGATCCAGCGGTAGCGCTGCTCCGGGTTCGGCAGGATCAGCGTGAAGGGGCCCGGCAGGAGCGCGCGCACCATCGTGCCCGAACGGCCGCGGAGCTCCGGCACGCATTCGAAGAGCAGATCGATCTCGCCGGCCACCAGCGCCATCGGCTGTTCCAGCGGCGTGCCCTTCATCCGGTAGAGCTCCCGCGACGGGGCCTCGCTGTAGGGATCGGCGCAGAGCCCGTAGACGGTGTCTGTCGGCAGCACGACCGGCCGGCCCTCCTTCAGCTCTGCGACGGCCTCCTCGATCACGCGCGCGCTCCCGCGCCGAGGAAGGCGAGCACCGAATCGCGAAAGGCCTCGGGAGCCTCGACGAAGATGAAGTGTCCGCAGCCCGGGATCAGGACGGTCTCGGCGCCGGCGATCCCTTCGGACAGCTCGGCGGCGGAGAGCGGCCCGGTGATGAAGTCTTCGTCGCCGGCGATCACGAGCGTGGGTGCTGCGATCTGCGCGAGCTCCGGCCGCAGGTCGAAACTGGGCACCTGCTCCTGGTTGAACAGGCGCAGCGCGTCGGCGTTCGGCGTGTCGCCGCGCAGCGTCTCGAGATAGGCGCGCTCGTCGTCGCCGTAGCGGGCGAAGTAGAGAGGGAACTCGCGCAACGTAAGCTCGGCCAGCTCCTCGTCGGTCTCGAAGTCGCCGGCCTCCTCGGCTTCAAGCGCCGCGCGCGCGTCCTCGTACCACGGCTCGTCGGCGTTGCTCTCGACGGAGGCTGCCATGGCAGCCTCCTGCTCCGGCGAGAAGCGCGCCAGCGTGCTCGCCAGGATCAGGCGCTCGACCCGCTCCGGATGGCGCGCTGCGTAGGCAATCGCGACGATGCCCCCGTGCGAGTGGCCGAAGAGCTGCATGCGCTCCAGGCCCAGGTGCTCGCGCAGGTCCTCGAGGTCGGAGACGTAGTCCTCGATCGCGTAGGCGCGGGGATCGGAAGGCTTGGCCGAGCCGCCCGTCCCGCGCGGGTCGAGCAAGACGAGCTCGAGCTCGTCGCCCAGGCCGGCCAGGCCGCCGAGGTACAGCGACGAGAATCCGGGGCCTCCACCGTGGCAGACCAGCATGGGTCCCTCACCGGCGCGCCGGTACGCGAGACGCCGCCCGCCGCGTGTCTCTAGCCCCTCCATCGCCCCTCGACCACCCGGTCCCTCCCTGCCAGGTCAGGCGTGATCGTAACCTGCTCGTAGCCGAGCTCGGCAAGCAGCTGCTCTACACGCTCTCCCTTGGTCGCAGAGGTCTCGAGCACGAGCCAGCCGCCCGGCCGCAGCGCCTCGGTCGCGGCGCGCGCCACAGCCTCGGTCGCACCTTTGGCGACGAGTGCGACGTGAGGCTCCCAGTCGCGCACCTCAGGCTGGAGCGTCTCCAACTCCTCGGGCTCGACGTACGGCGGGTTCGAGACGACGAGGTCGAACTGCCCTTCGCCGAGCCCACTCGTCAGGTCCTGCTCAACGAGCCGGACGCGGCCGTTGATGCCCGTGAGGTCGAGGTTCTCGCGCGCGAGGGCAAGCGCGCCGGGCGACGAGTCGATCGCCGTGACCCGCGCGCCCGGGACCTCGTCTGCGATCGCGAGGGCAATTGCCCCAGTCCCGGTGCCGACGTCGAGCACCTCCGGCGCATCCAGACCGTAAATGTGAGTGAGAGCGCGCTCGACCACGACTTCCGTCTCCGGCCGCGGGATCAGCGCCCGCCTGTCGGTCTTCAGCGTGAGACGGCGGAAGCCCCACTCACCGAGAACGTAGGCCAGCGGCTCGCGCTTCTCCCGGCGGGCGACCTGCCGCTCGAAGGCGGTCTCCTGCTCCTCGCTCAGCTCCCTGTCGAGCTCGGCGTAGAGCAGCGCCCGGGCGCAGTCGTCACAGGCTTTCGAGAGGAGCAGCTCCGCCTCGAGCCGGGCCGACTCGATGCCCGCCTCGGCCAGCCTGGACGTCGCGCGCGCGAGGGCATCTCCTAGCGTCACGCCGCTGAGGCGCCGCTTATCGGCGCTGCCCTCAGGACGTGCGGCTTCGCCGCGCGTCCGTCTGAACTGACCGGTCGACACGCGTAGGTCGCGGTCACGCCGTCGCGGTCTCGAGAGCGCGCTGCCGCTCGTCGGCGGCGAGGGCCTCCGTGAACTCCTCCAACTCTCCTTCGAGGATCTTGTCGAGCCGGTGCACGGTGAGGTGTACGCGATGGTCGGTCAGCCGGTTCTCCGGGAAGTTGTAGGTGCGGATCTTCTCGGCGCGCCGGCCCCCGCCGATCTGCGAGCGCCTGGCCTCCGACTGCTCGGCCTGCTGCCGCTCGCGCTCCAGCTCGAAGAGGCGCGCGCGCAGGACACGCAGCGCCTTCGTCTTGTTCTGGAGCTGCGACTTCTCGTCCTGCATCGCGACGACGGTCCCGGTCGGGAGGTGCGTGATCCGGACGGCAGAGTCGGTCGTGTTCACGCTCTGGCCGCCGGGGCCCGTCGAGCGGTAGACGTCGATCTTGAGGTCGTTCGGGTCGATCTCGACCTCCACTTCCTCCGCCTCCGGCATCACGGCCACCGTCGCCGTCGAAGTGTGGATCCGCCCCTGCGACTCGGTGTCGGGAACTCGCTGGACGCGGTGCGTGCCCGCCTCCCACTTGAAGACGGAGTAGGCGCCGTCACCCTTGACAGCGAAGACGACCTCCTTGAAGCCGCCGGACTCGTTGCCGCTGGTCTCGAGCTGCTCGATCGCGAAGCCACGCCGCTCGGCGTAACGGGTCAGCATCCGGAAGAGGTCGGCCGCCCAGAGAGCCGCCTCGTCGCCGCCGACGCCCTGACGGACCTCGACGATCACGTCCTTGCGGTCGGCCGGGTCGGTCTCGACGAGCGCGAGCTTGAGCTCCTCTTCGAGCGCGGCCGCCCGCTGCTCCAGGTCGGGCACGAGCTCTTTTAGGTCGGAGTCGTTGCGGGCCGCGTCCAGGTCGGCGGTGACAAGACGCCATTCCTGCGCCAGCTTGTAGGGGCCCTCGAGCTCCTTCAGGCGCCGCCCCACGTCGGCGGCCTCGCGGTGATCGTTGTAGACGGCCGGATCGCTGAGGCGCTCCTGCGTCTCGCGGTACGAGCGCTCGATCTCGTCGACGAGCTCGTCCATTAGGCCATCACCTCGACCTTGGGCGCATCACCCGCCGTATCTCGCTTTTCGAGCGCGAGCACGTCACGCAGGGCGCGAATCGAGACCTCGAGCTGGTCGAGTGTCGGCTCGCGGGTCGTGAGGCGCTGCAGCCAGAGCCCGGGTGCGAGCAGGGCCATCAGAAAACGGTTGTCGGTGTGCTTGCCGGCGAATCGGATCAGCTCGTAGGCGATGCCGGCGATCACCGGCAGGAGCAGGATCCTCGTGGCGATCAGCCAGTACCAGTGGGGCCGACCGAAGAACGCGAACACGAAGATCGCGATCACCATCACCCAGAGCAGAAAGGCCGTGCCGCAGCGCGGGTGGATGAGGCTGTAGCGCTGGACGATCTCCGGCTCGAGCTCCTCCCCGGCCTCGTACGCGTTGATTGCCTTGTGCTCGGCGGCGTGGTACTGGAAGACGCGCCGCAGGTCGGGCAGGAGCGAGATCACGCTCAGGTAGGCGACGAAGAGCGTGACGCGGATCAAGCCCTCGACGATCACGAACCAGCCGGTGGTCTCGATCGGAAGCCAGTTCGTGATCAGCGCCGGCGTGACCTTGAAGAGCAGCACCGCAAAGGCGATCGCGACTGCGAAGGCGAAGAAGAGCGCACCGCGCGAGAGCTCGGTCTGAACCTCTTCGGCGTCCGCCCCCTCTTCCTGCGCCGCGTACTGCGCCGAGATCGAAAGCGCGCGGAAGCCGATCGCGAGCGACTCGCCGAGCGCGATCACGCCGCGGATCACCGGCAGCCGGAAGAACCAGTGCCGCTTCATGACGGACTCGATCGGGCGGCAGACCTCCGCGATCTGGCCGTCGGGCTTGCGTACGGCGACCGCCCAGTTCGAGGGGCCGCGCATCATCACGCCCTCGAGGACGGCTTGCCCACCGATGGGCTGCGACATGGCTAGCTAGGCCTTGCGGCCGGCCTTCTCGAGGCGGCGCTGGAAGCGCTCTACCCGGCCGCCGGAGTCCATCAGCTTCTGCTTGCCCGTATAGAACGGGTGACAGTTCGAGCAGACCTCGACGTGCAGCTCGGGTTTCGTCGAGCGCGTCTGGAACTCGTTGCCGCAGGCGCAGCGAACGGTTGCCAGGACGTACTCGGGATGAATGTCGGCCTTCATTGTCCACCCAGGATAGCAGCGGCGGTTTGGGTGGCCACGTTGCCGCCCGAGACGACCGCGACCACCGTTTCGCCCGCCTGGAGCGGGATCTTCCCGGCGAGGAGCGCGCCGGTCGTGGCCGCTCCGGCCGGCTCGCAGGCCAACTTCGCGCGGGCGTAGAGGAACCGCATTCCCTCCTCGATCTCCCCTTCGGTGACGAGCACGACGCCTTCCACGAGCTCGCGGGAGATCTCGAACCCGTGCTCGCCGGCAAACGGAGCGCCGAGTCCGTCCGCGATCGAGCGCGGGTTGACCGGGACGGGCTTCCCCGCCGCCAGCGCATCGTGCAACGCGGGCGAGAGCTCCGGCTCGACTCCGATCACCCGGGCGCCGGGCCGGAGGCCCTTCAGCGCCGTGGCGATTCCGGCGATGAGCCCGCCTCCGCCGACGGGAACGAGCACGACGTCCGCATCCGGAACGTCTTCGATCACCTCGAGGCCGACGGTGCCCTGGCCCGCGATCGTCAGCGGGTGGTCGAACGGATGCACAGGGGTGCGCCCGGTTTGCTCGACCATCTCAGCGAGCCGGTCGAAAGCCTCGGCCGGGCCGGGCGATTTGAGGTCGACCTCGGCGCCGTAGCCGCGGGTGGCCTCGATCTTCGCCTCGCTCGCGCCCTGCCACATGATCAAGAGCGCGTCGAGCCCCTCCGCGGCCGCACCCCAGGCCAGCGCCTGCGCGTGGTTGCCGGCCGAGATGCCGATCACGCCGCGCGCGCGCTGCTCCTCGCTAAGGGCGGCGAGGTTGGTGAGCACTCCGCGCGGCTTGAAGGAGCCGGTCTTCTGGAAGAGCTCAGCCTTGACGAAGACGCGTGCGCGCGCGAGCTCGCTCAGCGTGGCCGAGCTGAACGTCGGTGTCCGGTGGAGCCGATCGCCGATCGCGTCGCGCGCCGCCTCGACGTCCGCGAGCTCGACCACGGTTAGGTGAGCTTGTACTCGGGGCCCGAGCCGCCCTCGGGCGGAGTCAGGCGGCCGCCCTTGGCGGTGATCGCGCCGCACTGGACGCAGTTCGAGGGGGTCACCTCGACCTGGACGTCGCCGTCGCCGGCGTCGTCGCCGACCTCGTAGACCTGCGCCGGGCACATTCGCGTCCAGAGCTCGGCGATCTCCGGCGGCACCCGATCGCGCACGCGCAGGTGGTTCGGCGCGTCGTCGCGCGTCTGGTTGCCGCTGAGGAAGACCGACGAGAGCTTGTCGAAGGTGAGCTTGCCGTCGGGAACCGGGTACCTCTTCGCGCGGTCAGTTCGGATCAGCTCCTGCTCGGCGTCGTGCTCCAGGCTCGCGTCGCCGGGTGGGAAGTTGCCGCGACTCGCGGTCATCGCGCCCGCCATCGCGCCCCCCAACCAGAAGCCTCGACCGAAGGCCGGCCGCATGTTGCGCACCTGCTTCAGGTCGCGCCAGACAAAGCTTTGCTCGAGTGCCTCGTCGTAGCCCACGAGTGCGCCCCGCCGGCCCGGAGCCTCGCCCCGCTGCAATGCCGAGAAGGCCGCCTCGGCCGCAAGCCTGCCCGACTCGACGGCGTAGTGGATCCCCTTCAGCGCAGGCACGTTCACGAGCCCCGCGCCGTCGCCGACGATCAAGAGGCCGGGCGCGTGCAACCGCTTCGGGAGAGCCAGGAACCCGCCCTCCGGAATCGTCTTCGCGCCCCAGGCGATCCGCTCGCCGCCTTCGACGAGCTTGCGCACGAGCGGGTGAGTCTTGAGCTCCTGGAGCACGTCGTGCACCGAGAGCTCGACGTCGCGGTAGTCGAGCCCGACCACCATCCCGATCGTGATCATGTCCTCGCCCATCGGGTAGATGAAGGAGCCGCCGAACTCGCGGTACTTCGCCCCAGGGCGCAAAGGCCAGCCCATGGTGTGGATCACGCGGCCGAGCGGCTTCGCGACCCTCCAGACCTCCTTCACGCCGAGCGCCCAGACCTGCGGGTTGTCGCCCTGGAGCGCGAACCGGTCGAGCGCGATTCCGGTCAGATGGCCCTGCGTGCCCTCGGCCAGCACGGTCACTTTCGCCTGCACCTCGTCGCCGGGGACGAAGTTCGGGAGCTCCTCCCCGTTGCGCCCGCGGCCCTTGTCTCCCGTCTGGACGCCCCGCACGCGGCCGTCGCCGACGAGCAGCTTGTGGCCCGTCGTCTCCGGCAGGATCACCGCGCCGGCTTCCTCCGCCTGGCCGGCGAGCCAGCGACCGAGCTGCGAGAGCGAGGCCACGTAGTTACCGCTGTTGCGCATCGTCGGCGGCGCCGGGATCCGCATGGCCCGCTTCGGGGTGAGGAAGTAGACCGACTCGTGCTCGACCCGCCCGAGGAAGGGCATCTCGTCGGTGCGCACGCGGTCCTTGAAGAGCCGGCGCAGCGAGCGCGGGTTCACAACCGCGCCCGAGAGCAGGTGCGAGCCCGGCTGCTTGCCCTTCTCCAGCACCGCGACCGGCACCTCGCCAAGGCGCTCCGCCAGCTCGGGAGCCTCCTCGAGCAGCTGGCCCAGCCGGATCGCGCACGCAAGCCCCGCCGGGCCCGCGCCGACGATCAGCACGCCGACCTCGATCTCGGCCTTGCCGGGGGCGGCGACGAACTCGCTCGTCGCGAACGGCGGTGGGTAGTCGGAGGGCTTCACGCGGCCTTGCGTGCCCGAACGAGCTCGGTCAGCTTCGGCACGATCTCGTGCAGATCGCCGACCACACCGAGATCGGCGTACTCGAAGATCGGCGCGTTGGGGTCCTTGTTGATCGCGACGATCAGGCCCGAGCTCTGCATCCCGACCTTGTGCTGGATCGCGCCGGAGATGCCGACCGCGACGTAGAGCTTCGGCGAGACGGTCTTGCCGGTCTGGCCGACCTGGGCCGCGTAGGGGTACCAGCCCGCGTCGACCACCGCGCGCGTCGCGGCCACGGCGCCGCCGAGGGCCTTGGCGAGCTCCTCGACGAGCGCGAAGTTTTCGGGGCCGCCCAGCCCCCGGCCGCCGGCGACGATCACGTCGGCGTCCTCGATCGAGGGCCCCTCGCTCTCCTCGTGTGCCTGCTCGACCATGCGCGCGGCGAGTGAGAAGTCCTGGAGCCGCGGCTCGATCTTCTCGACTTCCGCGCTGCCGCCGGTCTCGGCCGGCTCGAAGGTACCGGAGCGAATCAGCGCCAGGCGCGGCTCGGTGGTCCAGCCGACGTCGACGTAGACCGAGTCTCCGAGCGCGGGGCGCTTCCCGACGAGCCGCCCGTCCTCCTCGACGAGGTCGGTGAGATCCCAGTTCAGCCCCGCGCCCAGGCGCGCGGCGAGGCCGGCCGCGACGTCGGCCGAGAGCACGCTGGCCGCGAAGAGGACGGTGTCGTGGCCACCCTCGTTGACGAGGCTCTCGAGCGCGTCTACCCGCGGCTGCGGCAACGGCGCGGCCAGGAGCACATCGTCGGCCACGTACACGCGCGAGGCGCCGTGCTTGCCGGCCTCGGACGCGAGCCCTTCGACTCCCTCGCCGAGCAATGCCGCCTCGACCTCCCCGCCGAGCGTGACCGCCTTACCGAGCACGCCGAGCGAGTCCTGCTGCAGCTTGCCCTCGTGGTGCTCTAGGAAGACCAACGTCTTCATAGGGCCTTCTTCTCCTGTAGGAACTGGACGATCTTCTCCGCACCCGAGCCGTCGTCTTCGATCTTCTGGATGTCGCCGCGAGCGGGCGGATCGTTGAGTGCATAGACCTCGGTGCGCGAGCCCTCCTCGCCGGCCTCTGCTGCGCCGACGCCGAGATCGTCGAGCGAGACCGTCTCCTGCGGCTTCTTCTTCGCGCCCATGATCCCCTTCAGCGACGGGTAGCGCGGCTCGTTGATCGCGTCGGAGACGGCGATCACCGCGGGCAGGGGCGCCTCGATCACGTCGTAGCCGAACTCGGTCTGCCGCTTGCCGCGCACCTTCCCGTCCTCGTGCGTGAGCTCGGCGACCTGCGAGATCAGCGGCCGCTGCAGGCGATCTGCGACCGCGGCCCAGAGCACGGCGCCGTCGGAGTCGTTTGCCTGCTGGCCGAAGAGCACGAGGTCGGCGCCCTCGCGCTCGAGCGCGGCCGCAAGGACGCGGCTGGTGGCGACGAGGTCCGAGCCCGCGGCGCCCTCGTCGCTCACGAGGACGACCCGGTCGGCGCCCATCGCGAGGGCCTTGCGCATCGCCTCGAGGGCGCGCGCCGGCCCCAGCGAGACGATCACGACCTCACCGTCGCCGGAGGCATCTCTCAATTTCAGCGCCTCCTCGACCGCGTGGACGTCGAACTGGTTCAGCGTGCCCTCGCCCGAGCGGTCGAGCCGCTTCGTCTGCGGATCGAGCCGCCGCTGGGCGGTCGCTTCGGGCACGTGCTTGGCGCAGACGGCGATCTTCATGCCGCGCGGACTTTACCGAGGGCGTAACAAGGCCCTGCTAGGGTCTGGCGCTTCGGAGCGCACCGGAACGTGACCAGTCACCGGACCACAGCCCGAGGAACCCTTCTTCTCGTCCTCACCCTCCTGACCCTCGCTGCCGGCGCGGCTGCAGCGCCCCCGGCCAAGATCATCTTCCCGGTGCTCGGGCAAGCGACCTACACCGACGACTTCGGCGAGGCGCGCGCAGGCGGCGCCCACCAGGGGATCGACATCATGGCCCCGAAACGCAACCTGGCACTCGCCGCCGAGGCCGGCAAGGTCGAGTTCTGGGCGACCAGCGCCAGCGCCGGCTGCATGCTCTACCTGCACGGCGCGAGCGGCACGACCTACTACTACATTCACCTCAACAACGACCTCACGGCCAAGAACGACAACCGCGGCAAATGCGTCGCGGGAACCGCATACGCGAAGGGCTTGAAGAACGGCGCCAAGGTCGTCGCGGGCCAGCCGATCGGCTACGTCGGAGACTCCGGTGACGCGAACGGGATCCACGCACACCTGCACTTCGAGCTGCACCCGGCCGGCAAAGGCGGGGTCGACCCGTATGCGTGGCTACAGCGTGGCCAGCACCTGCTCTTCGCGGCGCCGCGAGGCACGCCGTTCACGCTCGAGCTGCGTGGGACGATCGCCGCTGTTTCCGGCGACTCGATTCAGATCCGTTGCTCGAGCATCGGCGCCTGGCCCATGCGCCAGCGCCAGTCGAACCTCCGCCGGCGGCTGCTCGTGCTCGTCCCCGCGACCGCGACCGTGCAAAGGGTCTCCCAGCCCGGCGGCCCCGGCACGCCGACCGACTTGACAAGCGCGAAGGTAGGCCAGCAGGTCGTGCTCTGGACCTCGCCCGCGCCGACCACGCTCAAGGCCCAGCGAGGCGACGACCTCTCGCTCAGCGCTGCGCTCGTCTCTCTGGTTTCAGCTAGCGGCCCTTGAAGACCGGCTCGCGCTTCTCGGCGAAGGCCGTGAGGCCCTCCTTCGCGTCCTCGCTGGCGAAGAGCTCGCCGAAGTCCGCACTCTCCTGCTCCAGGTTCTGCTCGTGCTCGCCCTGGAGCGCGCGGTTTGTCGCCGCCTTGGCCGCGGCCAGCGCGACCGGGCTCTTCGAGGCAAGCAGGGCCGCGACCTCGCGCGCCTTCTCTAGCACCGGGTCATGCACGCCGTTGACGAGACCGATTCGATGCGCCTCTTCGGCAGCAACGAGCCGGCCGGTGAAGATCAGCTCCTTGGCGACCCCCAGAGTGGTCGCGCGCGCGAGGCGTTGCGTCCCACCCCAGCCAGGGATGATCCCGAGGTTAATCTCGGGCTGGCCGAGCTTGGCGGTCGACGCCGCGTAGCGGAGGTCGCAAGCGAGCGCAAGCTCGCAGCCGCCCCCGAGCGCAAAGCCGTTGATCGCCGCGATGGTGGGCTTCGGCATCGTCTCGAGCAGCCGGCCGCTCTCGTGGCCCAGCGCGCCCCAGTCCTTGGCCTCCTCGACCTCGAGGCCGCTCATGTACTTGATGTCGGCACCGGCGATGAATGCCTTCTCGCCGGAACCGGTCAGCACGACGACGCGCACCTCGACGTCCGCGCCGGCCTCACGCAACCGATCGCGCAGCTCCTCCAGAGTCGGCCGGTCGAGGGCGTTCATCGCCTCCGGCCGGTCGATCGTCAGGGTGGCGATCCCGCCCTCCTGCTCGACCAGAACGGTCAGACGAGAACCTTGCCGCGCAAGAAGTCCACGATCTCTGCGGTCGGCGCGCCGGGGGTGAAGACCGCCGCGACGCCTTGACTCTTCAGCTCGTCCGCGTCCTCGCTCGGGATCGTTCCCCCGAGCACGACGAGCACGTCCTCCGCACCGTTCTCCTTCAGCCCGTCGAGGATCCGGGGCACGAGAGTCATGTGCGCGCCGGAGAGAATCGAGATGCCGACGGCGTCCGCGTCTTCCTGAATCGCGGTCTCGACAATCTGCTCCGGGGTCTGGTGAAGTCC
>Ga0307312_10000927_pt1 | contig 14563 bp, 15 predicted proteins | sample ER_DNA_202_FD_194489 | JGI IMG/M metagenome (GOLD analysis project Ga0307312, IMG submission 194489) | Bulk soil microbial communities from the East River watershed near Crested Butte, Colorado, United States - ER_DNA_202 | ecosystem: Environmental > Terrestrial > Soil > Floodplain | place...
CATGCCATCGGGGTACGGACTAAGGGTTTCCTTGATGCGATCGCCGGGCTTGCGCGGGCACGATCCTCGCTATGACAACCGCAATCATCGGTGTCGGCAACCTCGGCGGCACGGTCGCCAGGCACCTCGTAAGCGACGGCGAGTCCGTCGTATTGGCAGCAAAGGACGAATCGCGCGCGCAATCGGTCGCGAACGAGCTGGGCCCGAATGCGAGCGCTGGCTCGGTTGAAGAGGCGATCGCAGGCGCAGACGTCGTCGTGCTCGCAACGTGGCTCGACCAGACCAGGGAGCTGGTGCCCGCCCGAACCCGCCTGCTCGAGGGCAAGGTCGTCGTCGATCCCTCCAACCCGATCGGCTTCGACGAGAACGGGCAGATGTTCCGGACACTGCCGGAAGGAGAGTCGTCCGGCTCCGTGGTCGCCGGCCTTCCTCCCGAGAGCGCCCACTACGTGAAGGCGTTCGGGACTCTCGGCGCCGACCAGCTCGCAACAAGCGCAGGACGCGGGTCGGATCGAGGGGCCCGACGGAGAGCTCCAAGGACGGATCTTCGATCTCGACGAAGCGCGAGCCACCATCGGAACCGAAGGAGTGAAGGCATGAGCGCAACCGACACGACCACACTCCCCGACTACGCGCCGATCCCGCGCGCGGCTCTCGGGCCGGCCCTCAACGAGCAGGGCTACTACGTCGGCCGAGTGGAGCGGAACCTCTACTACGTCACGGACGGCACCTACATGTCGGCGTTTCTGACCACGTCCGACGGCGTCGTCGTGCTCGACGCACCGCCCACGCTCGGGAACAACATCCAGCGCGCGATCGACGAGATCGCCGCCGCGAACGGCGTCAGCAACAAGGTCAACTACCTCGTCTACTCGCACCATCACTCCGACCACGTCGGTGCAGCGTCGCTGTTCGACAAGAACGTGGCGCGCATCGGGCACGAGGAGACGCGCAAGCTCCTGCTGCGCGACGACGACCCGGCGAGGCCGCCGAACGAGGAGACGTTCCAGGACAACCGCACCCTCGAGATCGGCGGCGAGCGGATCGACCTGGCGTGGCACGGGCCCAACCACTCGCCCGACAACATCGTCATCCACCTGCCCGAGCACGACACGCTGATGCTGGTCGACATCGTCAATCCGGGCTGGGTGCCGATCTACCAGTCCAATCTAAGCGAGGACATCCCCGGCTACCTCGAGGCGCCCGCGAATGCGCTCGCCTATTCGTGGAAGCACTTCATCGGCGGCCACATGGGCCGGCTCGGCACGCGAGACGACCTGACCCTCCACCAGCAGTACATGGCAGACCTCGCCGACAGCTCCCGGAAGGCGATCGACACGGTCGACCCGACGCCCTACTTCGTGAAGTACGGCGAGAACTTCTGGGCGGCGCTGAAGGGCTACCTCGACGAGTGCGCCGCCACGACGGCCGCACCCGTGATCGAGAAGTACACCGGCGTCCTGGCGGCGGCCGACGTGTTCACGCAGGATGTGGCCTTCCAGGTGATGCAGTCGATCCGCCTCGACCTCGGCTACGGGGCTCAGGTGCATCCCTGATGGCCAGTCTCCCCGTCCGCGACCCGGTCGGCGACCACCTGTTGACGCCGCAGAACTCGGCGCTCCTCGTGATCGACTACCAGCCGTCGCAGTTCGAAGGCGTCCAGTCGATGGACCAGGACTTGCTGCTTGAGAACATCGTCTCGACCGTGAAGACCGCAAAGGCATTCGACATGCCGATCGTCCACTCGACGATCAACGTTGCAACGGGCCGCGGACAGCCGACCGTGCCGCGGCTCGCGGAGCTGCTCGAGGACAACCCTCCCATCGACCGGACGACCACCAACGCGTGGGAGGATGCCGACTTCCTCGCTGCCGTGCGCGCCACCGGCCGCCGGAAGCTCATCGCCTGCGCACTCTGGACGAAAATCTGCATGACGTTCCCTGCACTCGACGCGTTGAGAGAGGGTTACGAGGTCTACCCCGTCGTCGACGCGATCGGGGGCACCTCCGAGGAGGCGCATCGCGCCGGGTTGGAACGTGTCGTGCAAGCGGGAGGCCGTCCGGTCGGCTGGGTCGCGCTTGCGGTCGAGCTACAGCGCGACTGGGCGCGCGAGGAGAAGGTGGCTGATGTGATCGAGATCGTGCTTACCGAGCGGCTGCCGAGAGCATGAGCGTCGACGCCCCGCCCCAAGAGAGCGCCGCGATCGTCGACCCCGCGCGGATCCGCGAGCTGATGCTGGCGAACCTCTTCGCCGTGTTCAACGAACGCGATCCGAAGCGTCGCTTGAAGGCGATCACACGCAACTACACGGAGGACGTGATCTGGTCCGACCCCGACGGGACGACCCAAGGGCATGAAGCAATGAACGAGCAAGCGCAGAAGCTGCTCGACCGCATGCCGGACTTCGTGTTCAGCGCCGCCGGACCGGTCCACGTCAGCCGCGATCTAGGCCTTCTCAACTTCAACCTTGGAGTGCCGAAGCAGCCTCCTTCCGTCAGCGGCGTCGACGTGGCCCTAGTGCGCGATGGACGGATCGCCGTATTGCACACACTCTTGACCGCTCAGAGTTGACGACCGGGTGATCCAGGGTGAGCGGGCGCCGACTGCTAAAACCATGAGCGTGGAGACTCCACCCCGCCAGAGAGCCGCGGTTGCCGATCCGGAGGCGCGCAAGTTCCTTCGTCAGGCGGACCCGGTGCTCGCGCCGCTGATCGACGCGCGGCCGGACTTCCGTCCTCGTGCCTGGATGGAGGACCTTCCTCCGCTCGACGCCTTCGGGACGCTCATCTTCCAGGTCGCGGGCCAACAGCTATCGGTCAGCTCGACCCGAGCGATCATCTCGCATCTACAGGACCGATTCGGCGGGCATCTTCCGTCGCCTGCCGAGCTGCTCGCGGCTGACCCCCAGGTGCTGCGTGACAGCGGCTTCTCGGCTCGAAAGGGCCAGACGTTGCGCGCTCTCGCAGAGAGGTTCGTCGACGGACGTCTGAGCGACGAGGCGCTTTCGCGGATGACCGACGACGAGGTCGAGGCAACCCTGACCGAGGTGTCCGGAATCGGGCTGTGGACCGCGCGCGGGTTCCTGCTCGTGGCTCTCGACCGGCCCGACGTCTTTCTCTCGGGCGACCTCGCCCTCCGGCGCGCGATCCAACGAGCGTACGGCTTCGACCATCTTCCGACCGAAGACGAAGTGGCTGAGGTATCGGATCGCTGGCGACCGTATCGCAGCCTTGCAGTGAGCTACTTGTTCGCGTCCGAATACGACGGGCAACCGTGACCGACTCAGTGGGAATAATCGGCGCTGGGCGGCTCGGGCAAGCGATGGCGCGGACGGCGTTGCGCGCGGGCCGCCGCGTTGTGATCGCCAACAGCCGCGGCCCGGAGTCGCTCGCTGCGGTGGCGTCTGAACTCGGTCTTTCCGCGGGGACTGTGGCTGAGGCGGCAGCGGCCGACATCGTGGTCATCGCTGTGCCCTGGGGTCGCGTGCCTGCGGCCGTGCAAGGGCTCGAATGGAACGGCCAGGTAGTCCTCGACGCGACCAACGACTGGGGCGGCGACGACCTGAATGGGAGAACGTCGAGCGAGATCGTCGCCGATCTCGTCGTCGGCGCGCGCGTCGTGAAGGCCGCCAACACGCTCGGCGCCGACGTCCTCGGCTCGGACCCGCAAGAGGCCGGCGGCCGGCGCGTGATCTTCGTCTCCGGCGACGACGCCGATGGAAAGGCGGAGGTCGTCGCGTTGTTCGAAGACGCAGGGTTCGCCGCGATCGACCTCGGCGAACTCGCCACAGGCGGCGCGATGCAGCAGATCCACCACCCGCTCGCCGGCGTCAACCTGATCCGACTCTAAGGAGCTCTTATCGATGGCCGCCCACACCGAGCTCTCTCCAACTGAAGCCGCCGACCGGCTCGCCCTGCGCGAGCTCTTCGACGCGTACGCCCACTGCGCCGACCGCCGCGACGCCGAAGGCCAGAAGGCGCTCTTCACCGACGACACCCGCTTCGCCGTCTATATGGATGGCGAAGGCAGCGAACCGACCTACGTCCTACAAGGACGAGAAGCGCTCACACCCGTCTTCGACGACCTCAACCGCTACGAGGTCACAACGCATTTCAACGGTCAGAGCACGGTCACGATCGACGGGAACCGCGCCACGGGCGAGAGCTACACGATCGCGCACCACCTCTTCACCGAAGACGGCGACCGCAAGATCATGATCGCTTCTCTGCGCTACCTCGACACGTTCACCAAGCTCGGCCAGAGCTGGTACTTCGCCGAACGCAAGCTCATCCTCGACTGGAGTGAGACGCGATCGCTGCAGGGATCATGAGGTGACGCGAGAGACCCGCAAGAACTGCGGCATCAGTGCGCGCGTCGCTGTCGGTACCAAGTGTCAACGGCCTGCAGAAGGCGCAACGCGCCGATCACCACCAGGTAGAACCCGAGCAGGTTGATCACAGCGGCGAGGCTGCCTCCTGGCCGCGCGAGCATCGCGATTCCAAAGACGAACGCGACGATGCTCGACAATGCGCCGAGCCAGCGCTCGCGGCTGCTGAACGGCCGCGTAGACAGCGCAGCGACTTCTGCGACTCCGAGAACGACAGCCGATGCGCCCACGGCGTACAGGAGAGCGAGCTGCGAGATCGTGGGCCACGCAAGTACGACCGTGCCGGCGCCCGCCAGGGCGACGACGGCGATCAGGCGGTCGGCGCGCTTGACGCGATCATGGTGTCGCGCAAGGCCCACGATCTCGACCGCCGCAGATGCCACGAGCGCGATGCCGACGATGATCCCAACCGTACGAACGGTTGGGGTCGGCAACGCGAGCAGAAGGGCCCCCGCCGCGAGTGCGACGGCACCGAGCACAGCGAGCGGCAGCCCGGCGAGTCGGCGCTGCCATTGAGACCGTCCGGGCCGCAGACGCTCTGCGGCCGTCTCGACCGGGGTCGCCGTTGGGCCTGGCACCGACACGACCGTCAGTCGGCGGCTCGTCCACCCCCGCAAGGCCCACACCGTCAGAAAAGCTGCACCGACCAACGAACCGCCTTCGTCGCACAGGAGGTCTGTCTCGGTGTCCCAGAGCCCTCCGACGAAGTGGCCGCCGAGGAATTTGTCCTCGAACCACTCGACGCTCTCGTAGCCGGCGCCCACGGCCATGCCGATCGCGAGCGTGACGATGAAGATGCCGCTGATTCGCGCGACTCTCCGTTCGCGGATCGCGTTACCCGGGTCGGGGACGACTCCGAGCCGCACGAGCGCGATGTAGAGCACCGGCACGTACCCGACCGGGGAGAGGCCGTGGACGATCTTGTCGTAGTAGAACCAGCTGCCGTAGAGGCTGAGCGCCGTGCCCCAGGCGATCAAGCTCATCGCGACGATGAGGCCGAAGTCGAACCAGCGCGGCAGGTCGATCACCCGTGCGATCAGCAGCACGGCTGATGCTGCGGTCAGCGCAACCGCGGTGGAGCGTCCCTGGACCGCGAACACGATCGTCCCGGCGATGAACGCGAGCCGAAGCACATCCAACCCATCGCGGACGAGCCAGGTCCAGTCCCCGTACACGAGCCGACGGCGATCCCACGCGGGATGCGCTTCGGCGAGCGTCGTCATTTCAGGACGCCGATGTCGACGACAAGGGGGCGATGATCCGATCCGACGCCTGGTCCGTCGTGATGACCCGTGACGGCGACGCTGTTGCTGACAAAGCAGTTGTCCAGCGGCACTCGCAAGGCGTAGCCCCACGTCGGCCAGCTGTAGCCGGCCCAGGCTCGGCCGCCGTAGAGATCGCGGACGTGCGCCTTCGCTGCAAAGTCCCGAAGCGGGCCCGACCAGGGCGGCGTGTTGAAATCGCCGCAAACAACGACGCGCTTGCCGAACTGCGACCGCGCTGCGGCAGCAAGAGCGTCAAGGTGCCGCACGTGGATCGAGCCTGCAAACGTCGTGTGGACATGGGTGACGATAACAGCCACAGTTTTTCCCGCGACGCGTAGATGCGCGACGACCGTCGGCGGACCGTTCGACGGAAACCGCGCGATTTTCGCAGAGAGCAGTGGCAGCCGGCTGTAGACGCCGATCCCGTACGCGTCGTCGCGCACGTCGAGAATACGCACCTGGTAGGCCGGGAGAGCCGCGTGAAGGTGCCGCGCCATCGGCGGCGTCAGCTCGATCACGCCGAGCACGTCCGGCCGTGATTGTGCGACGAGCCGGTCGACCGCTGCAAAGTCGGTATTGCCCACTTCGACGTTCGTGACCAACACGCGCAGCGATCCCTTTGGCCGCGCGCCGACGGCTGTTGCCGTCGCCGCGACTGGAATCCCCATCACGACCGCGTTGACGGCCGCGAGCACCACCGCGACGAAGGCGAGCTTCGATCGGCGCAGCATCAACGCAGCAAGCGCCGCAGCGAGGAGCAGGACGAGGTACTGCAGACGGAACACGTCCGCGATCTCGAACACCCAGAAGACACGGTCCAGAAGGCCAAGCAGCGTTGCCAGCCCGACAACGAGAACAACGGCGGTGGCGATGCCTCGACAGCAGCGCACTACATGAAACCACAGCATGCATACGTTTTAGCGACTCGTCGGCCTCAGGGTGTTCAGCACGAGGCGGGCTACTGCGGCCATGCCGACGGCGTTCGGGTGGTAGGCGCCCATCCCGCAGTGAATAGTGGAAGCGCTGCATCCAAGGGCCGCCGACCAGGCATGGTGGGGCGGCTCGCGGCCCAGGCCACGAGCGCCCGTTGAGGGGGTAGCCGTGGATCGAGACGATCAGCTGACCGTCGCAGTGGTCCTGGTAGTGAAGGTCGATTGGGGGTTGCCGTTTTCGGTTCCGACGGTGACCCGAGGCATGAGACTCTCCCTGCTTGGAGTCGTGCAGGCTATGGCCGCTGAAGGGTCACTGGCCTGCAAGCGCGGCGCGCGCAGCGGCCGCGATGTCGGCATTCGTGTTGGCGTGACCCCCAATCCCCCAGCCACCCTCAGGCGACTCGGACAGCAGGACCCAGGTGCGCTCGCGCAGGCTTGAATCGCCGGCAGCGGCCGCGACGATGTCCGTGAGCTCATTGACGACACCGAGTTGTTTGTCGCGGTCGAGCACTCCCACAGGGGTGAGTACCTGGACTCGCACGTAGTTGCTCTCCCCCGCGACGTTCGAGATCGTCGCTGCATCCATGTCGTGAATGAATGCCGCCGTGTTGTTCGCGAAGAGCGGCAGGTCGGGGACCTGCTCCCAGCGCATGACTGCTGCAGCGAGGTCACGCGCAAGCCCGTGCGGATCTGCGAACGTTCCTTCGGCGGCGTAGACGTCGATCATCGGCATCAGCCGGCCTCCTCGAGGAACGCGTGCACGTCGGCGGCGAACTCCTGGTGGTGCTGGAAGAGAAAGCCGTGCGCCGAATCGGGATAGATCCTGACCCGCGCGTCCGGCAGGAGCCCTGCCAGTAGGTGGGAGTAGCGCGGAAGGATCATGGGATCGCTGTCGCCGTTGGCCACGAACACTGGGAGCTCGATCGCGGCGACTCGCTGGAGCAGCGAGTGGTTGGGGATGCCCCACGTGCACACGGCGTCGTACTGGGACTGACGAGTCTGCCAAGTCGTCGGTTCGTCGCGGTCGCTTGTCCTCCCGAAGATGCGTCCGGCTGCTTGCTGGCCGGCTTCACGGCTCGTGGCCGTCGGCGCGAAGAAGACTTCGAGGTATCCCTGCGGGCTCGTTTCCGGCTGACCGACTGCGCCGATGACCTCCGGCGCCCAGCCGTGCATCCCGGCCGCACCCTGCGGCGCAGAAGAGGCGAGAACGACGCGCCGCAATAGGTCAGGACGGATGAGCGCAATCTCCTGTGCGACGAAGCTGCCGATCGAGAAGCCGAGCAGGTCGACCCGCTGAAACTCCATCGCCTCGAGGAACGCGATCGCGTCGTGGGCCATTGCTTCGATGGTGTTCGGCGTGCTCCCTGTCGAGGCGCCGACACCGACGTTGTCGAACGTGACCACGCGCCGATCCGCGCCGAGCGCGTCGATGAGAGCAGGGTCCCAGTTGTCGAGGTTGCCGCGGAAGTGCTGCAACAGGACCAGCGGAACCGCACCTTCACCGAGGTCGCGGTACGCGTACTCGATCGCGTTACCGGCCGTGACTCGTCGGGTCGCTTGCGTTTCTTCTTCTGTGATTGTCATTTCATACTCGCTTCCTGTGCGCGCGTCAGCGGGCGGCCGCAGCACCGACTGACTCGGCCGCCTTCTCGATCAGGTCGACGACCTCGCCGGGATGGGAGATCATCGCGACGTGGCTCGCCGGAACCTCGACGGTGGTCGCGCCCATCCGCGCTGCGAACTGTCGCTCGGCGTCCGGCGGAATCGCCTCGTCGTTCTGCGCGACGAGATACCAGGTCGGCAGCAACTTCCACGCCGGCTCGCCCATGACGTCGGTGAACGCGGAGGACGCCAAGGATTGCTGCACGGCGTACAGGACTCGCGCGCGTTTCGGGTCGACGTCGGCGGCGAAGTGGTTGACGAAGTCGTCCTCGGAGAGCCAGCCGAAGCCGCGCGAGTCGGTGAACAGATGGGCGAGCGAGGGAGTGACGGGTCCCTGCGAGAGAAGCGCTCCGAGCGACTCACCCTCGTCGAGGCCGAAAGCGGCGACGTAGACGAGGCCGACGACGTTTGGAGCGTCCGATCCGAGTGCGGTCATGATCTGGCCGCCGTAGGAGTGTCCGGCGACGATGGTCGGGCCGTCCTGGAACTCGAGCACCTGGCGCAGCCGTGCGACGTCGTCGCCGAGTGAGCTCAGCGGAAACTGGGGCGCCCGCACCTGGAAGCCCTCTGCCTGGAGGCGTTCGATGACGCCGCTCCAGCAGGACCCGTCGGCCCAGGCGCCGTGGACGAGGACGATGTTCGGTCGGCCGTTCATGTGACTCCCTTCTTCGCTTATGGAAGTGAGTGTGGCCGAGGGCGGTGTCGGAGCACATCACACGATCCTGCGATTTGAAAGCTTTAGCGCGCCCTTGGATATGCTCGTCGCGAGGAGCAGATGTCGAGCCCCGCGCGGGACTTCCATGGGCGCGACGCGGAACTTGGGCTGATTCGCGCCGAGCTCGAACGCCTTTCTGAGGGCGCCGAAACAGTGGTCGTCGTCGAGGGCGCCGCCGGTATGGGCAAAAGCCGCCTGCTCGCGGAAGTGTCGACGATCGCTCGCAGCCTCGGCATCGGAGTCGGGAGCAGCACGGCTGATCAGAATGAAACGGTCGTCGAGCTTGCGGCCCTGCTGGCGGCCCTGTTCGACGGAGACGAGCCGCTGCTCGGCCGCGAGGGACTCGCCACGGTTCAAGCGCAGCCCGAGCAACGTTTCTGGCTGTTGAGAGACCTACAGCAGTTGCTCGAGCGCGCGGCGCTCGAGTCGCCGCTGCTGATCTCCATCGACGATGCCCACTGGGCAGACGGCGGCACGGCTGCCGCGATTCGAGCGCTGCCGATGCGACTCACGGGATTGCCGATCGCCTGGATCATCGCCCTTCGCCCCCCACGCGAGTCGACACCGCTGGTCCACGCGCTCGAACAGCTAAAGCAAAACGGCGCGCACACCATCGTTCTCGGCCCTCTCGACGACGATGCGATCGCGCAACTGGCGACGGACATACTCGCCGCGCGTCCCGATCAGTCGATTCTCGACCAGTTGGCGGAAGGCGACGGCAACCCGTTCCTAGTCGTCGAAACCCTGCTCGGGCTGCAAGAGGAAAACCGGATCCGTCTCGTCGACGGCCACGCCGAGCTGATCGACAGACAGCTCCCCCGGCGCGTGCAGGTGAAGATGCGCGAGCGGCTAGGCCGACTGTCCGACGAGGCAAGCGACGCCGCGACCGTCGCCGCCTCGCTTGGTCGCGCGTTCACCTTCGACGAATTGGCGCGGACGCTCGGACGGCCCGCATCCGACCTGCTGGCGCCGGTCGGCGAGCTCCTAGAGGCGAACCTCCTTGTCGAGCGAAACGAGAGGCTGGCCTTCTGGCACGACATCACACGGGAGGCGGTCCGCGCCAGCGTCCCGGTCACCGCGCGGCGCGCGCTCGACCGCCAGGCAGCAGGTGTCCTGCTCGAGGCCGGCGCCTTGCCGGTCGAAGTTGCGGTCCAGCTCGCCGCCAGCGCCGAGCCGGGCGACGAGGTGGCGATCGAGACGTTGCTCGATGCGGCAAAGGCGCTGGTCACCACCGACCCGGACACAGCCGCGCAGTTTGGGCAGCGTGCGCTCGAGATCGCACCGGCTCACGATCCAAGACGCGGGGAGATCGTCGGCACGACGGCGGTCGCATTGCACATCGCCGGCAACAGCGAGGAAGCAATGACGTTCGCCGATCGGGCGCTCCGCGAGACATTGCCCGCACTGCAGGAAGCAGAGGTCCGCCTCAGTATCGCCGGCATGTTCGCGATCTCACCCGAGATCCGTATCAGCGCCGGACGCCTTGCCTTGAATCTCCCAGATCTTCCGGCAATTCTGCGCGCCCGCCACCTCGCGTGCCTCTTCCACAACGTCGTCACTGCGGGTCGCATCGAGGAGTCTCGTGCGGTGCTCGACGAGACGCGCGCCGCCCTCGCGTCGACCGACGATGCTCGAGCGTGGTTCACCCTGCGAGTCGCGGAGAGTGCGCTCGAGTATGCCGATGACCGATTCGACCTTTCGCTCGAGCTGATCACGTCCGCTTATCGCGATGGGATCTTCGCCGGCGACGACCAGCGACTCCGCCTCGCACACATGTGGCATGGCGAGCTGCTGAGCGTCGCCGACCGAGACGAGGAGGCCTTCGCAATTGCGGCAGACGGTCTTGCCGCTGCGCAACGCGACCGCCAGGGCTGGGCCTACCAGATGTTCGAGACCTGGCATGGCCGCATGCTGCTCCGGGCAGGGCGGCTCTCCGAGGCGCGCGCCGTGCTCGAAGGACGCTTCGCTCTCGAAGACGGAACGCACGCGGCCGCCGTCCTCGACGCGGCCGGCATCGTCGCGCTGGGGCGACTCGCTATCCATACCGGCGACGCACGGCAAGCTCGCCGGCTCGGAGACATCGCACACGTCATGCTCGAGAGCGGCACACCCGCGGTGCGGCGTCACGCAGGCTGGCTGCTCGCGCTCTTCGCGCTGGCCGAAGGCGACGCCGAAGCGGCACGTGGCTGGCTCCGCGCTCCGACCGAACCGGACGGCCGAGCGATCCTGCCGCGCTTTCCGCTCGACATCGCCGACGAGGTGGTGCTCGCGCGGATCGGACTCGCCAGACACGACGACGAGCTCGCGCAACTCGCGCTCCTCAACAGCCGCCGTCGATCGGAGCTGAGCCCCGGTGTCGCCTCGATCGCCGCAGCGGAGGCCCACGTCCGCGGTCTTCTCGAGTCCAGTTATGCGGATCTCCGCGAGGCGGTCGATCTCTTCGAGCGCACTCCGCGACGGCTCGAGCTGGCGGCCGCACTCGAAGACCTGGGCGCTGAACTGATCGCGAGCGATCGCGGAGCCGCCATCGATGCTCTTGGCCGCACCCTCGCCCTCTACACCGAGCTCGGCGCGACCTGGGACGCCCGCCGCGTCCGCAGCCGCCTCCGCGAACTCGGCGTGCGGCGGCGCCTGGTGGCTGCCGAGCTCGAAACGAACGGTTGGGCGGCGCTGACGACGTCGGAACTGACCGTCGCGCGACTCGTCGCCGAAGGGCTGACGAATCGCGAAGTCGCCGAACACCTTTTCGTCTCGCCGCACACCGTCAACAGCCATCTCCGCCACGTGTTCCTGAAGCTCGGCATCACCTCGCGCGTGGAGTTGGCACGAGTTGCGCGCGACTACGAGATCGCCTGATCGTGCGATGCCGCGAGCTGCGGCGTCCTGACAGTCTTGACGTGGGCTGGTCGGATGAGCAGCGACGTGATCATCGGGCACGACGGGAAGCCACGCTGCGGCTGGGTCGGCGCCGGCGATACCGCCTTAGGCCGCTACCACGACGAGGTCTGGGGTAGACGCACCCACGACGAGTCCGCGATGTTCGAGGCGCTCACCCTGGGCGTGTTCGAGGTCGGGCTGAGCTGGTCGATCGTGTTCGGGAAGCGAGACGCGTTCAGGAAGGCGTTCCGGGGCTTCGACGTCGCCAAGGTCGCGGCGATGACCGCACGGGACGTCGACCGGCTGGTTAAGGACGCGTCGATCATCCGTAACCGAGGCAAGATCCAGGCGACTGTCGACAATGCCCGCGCGATGATGTCCGCTTCGCCTAGCCTCGTTGCGCTCGCCAAGTCCTACGAGATCAACCGCAAGCGGGCGCCGCGAACCGTGGCCGGCCTACCCAAGTCGACCCTACAGGCGGAAGCGTTCGCGAAGCAGTTGAAGTCGCAGGGATACCGCTTCGTAGGGCCTACGAGCGTGTACGCGTTCATGCAGAACGTCGGCGTGGTCAACGATCACGTCCATGGGTGCTTCCGCGCGACCGACTACCCCGCTACGGCCCAGGGGCGTTGACTGTCGAAATCCGGCCAAGGGGTCCGGGACGTGAAGGAGGATCTCCGGTTCGAGTTCGGACAAGGGCTCTGCAAAAGCCACGCAAAGCTTGTTAGACGGTCGGCATCGGCTCCTTGATGCCGTGCCGCAGCAACCAGCGGTTGATGGGCCAGCTGGTCACGAAGCCGAGCATCATTCCGATCTGCATCAGGAACCAGTGGCTGGAGCTGTCGATCGGCGCGTTCCAGATCAAGTACTGCGCCAGCGCCATCCAGCCGAATAGGCCGACCTCGAAGCTGAGTACCGAAAGCGTGTCCGACTTGATCGCGTCCCCCAGCGGCGCCAGCCGGCCGACCTGGCCCCGCAGCGGTGCGATCACGAAATATTGGAAGAGGATCCCGAAGATCCAGGCGAGCGGTAGGTCGAGGATGTATTCGGGACCGAGCACAGCGGTCGAGCCGATCATCCACGCGGTCGCCCAGACGATCCACTCGCCGGCGATGTCCCCGAGCACGCAGCCGGCGCCGCAGTGGCTGTCCGAGAGCGACACCTGCCACAACGAGTCGCGAGGGTCCTCTTTGATCCCGGCCGTGTGCATGTGCATCCGCTTGCGGGACATCCGCCGTCCGCGCGCGAAATACGCCCAGACAGCGATCGGTCCCATGTAGAGCGCGGTAAGCGGAAAGGCGAGGTCCATGATCGCCATGTGCTGCCAGTTGCCCAGCACAACGATGTCGGCGACGATGATTAGCGCGGAAGCGAACCCGAGTCCGAGCGCCACCCAGGCGAGGAGCTCAAACCAACTCGGCGCCACCCGCAATCACTACACGACGGGGTAGGGAGCGCGGATCCGAACTATGGAGCCTTTATGGAGCCTTCTGCTCTGGGGCTCGTGTGGACTCGTGTGGGCTGAGCAAACCGGCTTCGCTCGGTCGAATCTGGCGCAACGCCTCGGGCGGTCTCGAACCGGGTCTTGCGGCCCGCCGGTAGCACGCCGGTTACACGAAAGGGCCTGGCGGGTCGACTGGCCTGCCCTGCCGACGTTGCTCAGCCTGGTAGATCACTTTCACTTCACTCGTAAGGATGAAAGCAACGTCCTCTCGTGGCCAGAGGCGTCCTGTTAAGCGGAGTTAGGGAACTTCCACGAGGCATGAAAGACGACTCAGGACGAACAAGACTTGACGCAAACTTAACGCAAGCCCGAAACGAGAAGACCGCCCGAAGGCGGGCGTTTCTCGTCGCGGTTGGGTACGGATAGGTCTAGGCCCGCCCTGGTGGCCGCCTTGACGATCGTATGGAAGCGCACTACGTTCGCCGGGTGATCGAGTTGGTCGCGGGTACGACGGATACTTTCGCCGCCGCGCGAATCCGAAAGACCGTTTGGCGCTGGATGGAAATCGAGCCCGAGACGATCGAGCTCTACCGCGCTACGTGGCCGAGGTTCCGCGATTGGCTCGCGCTCCTCGACGGCGAGCCGGTCGGTGCCGCCGCCTGCGCTCTCATGCCTGGGATGGAGGAGGACGCAGCAGCCTTCGCAGTGAACTGCGTCCTTCCCGAGGCGAGAAGACAAGGTGTCGGGACGGCCATCTACAGGCAGGTGTCGGTGCACGCCCGCTCGCTCGGCAAGTCGGAGCTTGCCGTGTTCGGCTTCGAGGACGACCTGGACGGTGTCGCCTTCGCCGAGCGGCGCGGCTTCGTCGTGGTAAGTCGATTTCGCGGGCTGCGCCTGCTTCTCGATGGCTGCCCGCGCCCGACCATCGACCTGCCCGAGGAGATCGCGATCACGACCCTCGCCGAGCGGCCCGAGCTGGCCCAGGGCGTCTGGGAGACGGCCTGCGAGGCGATGCCCGACATCCCCCACGACGGCGACGTTCCCATGAGCGCCGGTTCCTTCGAAGAGTTCAGGGCACGACATCTCGCGGGGCCGAGGTACATTCCCGAGGCGACCTTTGTCGCCGTCCGAGACGGCGAAGTGCTCGGGTACGCACAGCTCGGCTGGATGAACCGTGGCGCCGGCCTTGCCGACCACGCCATGCTCGCCGTCCGCCGCTCCTGGCGCGGGCGAGGGATCGCCCAGGCGCTCAAGGCGTCCCAGATTGCGTGGGCACTCGAC
>Ga0307312_10000928_pt1 | contig 14554 bp, 18 predicted proteins | sample ER_DNA_202_FD_194489 | JGI IMG/M metagenome (GOLD analysis project Ga0307312, IMG submission 194489) | Bulk soil microbial communities from the East River watershed near Crested Butte, Colorado, United States - ER_DNA_202 | ecosystem: Environmental > Terrestrial > Soil > Floodplain | place...
AAGCCGAAATGCCGAAAGGGAAAGCCGAAAGGGAAAGCAATGCTGAAGGGAAAGCCGGGTTCCGCCGCTCGTTCAGGGCGATCGAGCCGGCAAGCTCGGCGGCTTTCGCAAAAAGTCAGCCCGCCAGCAATCGGTTTCCATCGCGTGCATTGCAAAGCGGCGCTGTATGAGCGAGTGCGCCGGCTTGCGGGGCGTCATTGCATTCGATCGAGCGGGTCGTGATTTCTTCCAGCGCTTTGTGGTGCCACATCTCTGCTTCAGCAAGCAGTCGCCAGCTCTCCAGGGGACGAAACACCGCGCTCTGACGGCACAAAGACTCCATTGCGCGGTAGCGAACGAGGTCTTCCATTTCTCGCCTCCAGCCTGCCTGCCCCAAATTTATTTAAGACCGATTTCACGACCCTGTCATTACGATTCTGAAAAGAGTTCAAGATTCTGAAAAGAGTTCGGCAGCCGGTTCGGGAACTCGGCTTCCGACGGTGCGCCTCAGTTGCGATGTTCGCCGTCCGCCGTTGCACCGGCAAAATCCGGAAAATGCGTTGTCGCTCGGCACCAAGCCTTGGGAACTTTGGCGGCGGAGATGGGTTATTGGCGCGCGAGCATTTATGGTGAACCGCTCTGATTGATGACTCCCGGGGGGAGGACTTGAGGGTGCCATGTCAAAAATCAAATTCTGTGCCGTTATCGTTCTAGCGACTGCTCTGGCCGGCGCTGCTTACGCAAGGCCCGGCGGAGGGCATGGCGGCGGAGGCGGAGGCGGAGGTCGTGGCGGCGGTGGCCATTTTGGCGGCGGTGCACACTTCGGCGGCGGCGGACATTTCGGCGGCGCACGCATTGGCGGAGCGCATTTCGGTGGCGCCCGCATCGGCGGTGGGCATTTCGGCGGCGCCCGCATCGGCGGGCGGCCTGCGATATCGCGGTTTGCCGCTCGGCCCAGTTTCCGCAGTCACCGTTCGTTTGCGGTCCACGGCAGTTCGTACCGGGCCGCCAGTCGTAAGGCAGCATTGAACGCAAATCGAGCCGCCACGCTCGGCCGGGATCGAAATGCGACCCTCAGCCAAAACCGCAACGCGACCGCAAGGTCGGCCGCCGTGCAGAAAGCGCTGAACTCACGCGCGATGGCCGGCGCATTGCGCAATAGAAGCGCGCTCTTAAATCCGAATACCCGGACTCGAATGGTTGCGACTGCCGCCACAGCGGGATCGTTTAGCGGCCGCCACGGCACAGACCGATGGTGGCGACACGCCAATGGCGGATTCGGCTGGATCGGCCCGCTGTTCTGGCCGTTCGCCTATTACGACATTTATGACTATGCGTGGTGGGGTTACGGCTACGATCCCCTGTTCTGGGATTACGGCTACAATGATATTTATGCCGGTTTGTTCTACCCTTACGGCTATGACGACCTCGTGGCCTATATGCCATCAGGCAGGGGCGGTTCTCGGGTCAGCGTTGGGCAAGTGCGCGGCGCCCGGGCGGAGGTCCCCAACCAGTTGGCGCAAATGTGCGGTGATGACAGCCGCGACATCGCCGGCCTCCCGATAGATCAAATCCAGCAGACTCTTCAGCTAAATGACGGCCAAAGCGCGGCGCTCGATGATCTCGCCAACGCCTCCGTGAAAGCGGCGCAGCAGATTAAGGCTGCCTGTCCGACACAGATAGCGTTGACCGCGCCCGAGCGGCTTACAACCATGCAACAGCGGATCGAGGCCATGATTGGCGGGGTCCAGACAGTTCAGCCAGCGCTGCAGAAGTTTTACGACCTCCTGAACGATGAGCAGAGGGCCCGGCTGAATGGGCTCGCCCAGAATCAGCGCAGGCGCGAAGCCGCGCGAAACACACCCGGCTCGCTCACTCAAACCTGCAGGGCTGCGCAGCCCGGCGTAACCGACTGGCCGACCGCCGAGATCGACGCACGGCTTGGTCTCAACGAGGCACAACGTCCCAGTCTTGCGGCGCTCCAGCAGGCCAGCGCCCAGGCTGCCGACATGCTCAAGAACTCCTGCCCGACTGAGGAACCGATCACGCCGCCCGCGCGGCTTGAGGCGATCGCCAACCGGCTCGACACCATGCTGCAGGCGGTCAAGATGGTGCGCGCGGCATTGGACGACTTCTATGGCAAGCTAAGCGACGAGCAGAAGGCGCAGTTTGAGGCGATCGGACCGGCCCGTTCGGCCCTTTCCAATCCACCGGCCGACTCGCAAGCACGTGCTCGCCGCGGCGGGTAAAATTGGCATTTCAGGTCGATGCCGCGATGTTGAATTGAGGAGGGCAGCGCCCGGCTGGTTCGCGCCTATATCTGGCGAATTGTAGTTCCGCCGGGCCGACCCTATGGATGCTGTAGAAGTCCGAACCATCGCCAAGGTCGCCAAGCGACTGGTGCCGTTCCTCATCGTCTGCTACTTCATCGCCTATCTGGATCGGGTAAATGTGGGCTTTGCCGCGCTCACGATGAACCAGGACCTTGGCCTGTCGCAGACCGCGTTCGGCTTCGGTGCCGGAATCTTCTTCATCGCATATTTCATCTTCGAGGTGCCCTCCAACCTCCTGCTCGAACGATTCGGCGCCCGCAAATGGATCGCCCGTATCATGCTGAGTTGGGGAATCATCTCGGGCATGATGGCGTTCACCCCCGCCATCGCCCGCGTCACCGGGCTTGGCAACGAGTACAGCTTCTACCTTATCCGCGTACTGCTTGGCGCGGCCGAGGCAGGCTTCTTTCCTGGTATCATTTTCTATCTGACCTTGTGGTTTCCCACCGAATACCGCGCACGCATTGTCGGCTACTTCATGGCCGCCATCCCGCTGTCGACCGTGATCGGTGCGCCGATCTCCGGCGCTCTGCTCTATTTGCATGGCGGCCTCGGGCTTGCCGGCTGGCAGTGGCTGTTCATCGTCGAGGCCCTGCCGTCGATCATCCTCGCCGGGGTGGTATTTTTCTATCTGACCGACCGGCCGGCCGATGCGGCGTGGCTAGCACCGGACGAGCGCAAATGGCTCGCCGAACGTCTGGAGCTCGAGCAGCGCAGCCGTAAGGCGGTGTACGACTACACCGTATTTGAATCGCTGGTGAACCCGCGAGTGCTCGGGCTCAGCCTGGTGTATTTCGGCGCGGTGGCGACAAATTACGGGCTGAGCTTCTTCCTGCCGCAGATTGTGAAGGCTTTCGGCCTTAACATCTTTCTGACGACGCTGGTCTCCGCCACCCCCTACGTTATCGGCACCATCGGCATGGTGTGGTGGGGCCGGCGCTCGGATCGGGTGGCCGAGCGCCGGTTCCATACCGCCTTTCCGCTGTTCCTTGCGGCGGCCGGCATCGCCGTCTCCACCGCGCTCGATGATCCCCTGCTGAAGATGATTTCGCTTTGCGTTGCTGGCTTCGGCATTTTCGCATGCCTCCCGGTGTTCTGGACGCTGCCCACCGCCTTCCTGTCCGGTGCCGCCGCCGCGGCCGGCATCGCCGTGATCAATTCGATCGGCAACCTCGCGGGATTCGCCGGGCCGTTTGCGATGGGATGGATCAAGGACCATACCGGCAGCTACGCGGGAGGGCTCTTGCTATTGGCCGCGCTCGGCATCATGGCCATGGGAATCGTGCTGATGCTCGGCCGCGACCGAGCGTCCGAACGCGTTCTGGCCGAGTAGACGAAGTCATGGTCAGCTTGCGCAGACGCATCCCGGTAGCGCGGCTTCATCGCGCCGAATCTGGCTATTTAAGCATGCCCGCAAAAGTCTTCGCGAAGGTGTGGGCATCGCCCGGCCATCTCGCCGAAACATAATTGCGATCCCGGACGACGAAGGCCGGCGTTTCATCGTCCCGGGAATCACGTGCCAGACCCGAGGTCTTGCGACGATAGTGCGGATCGACCTTGGGAACGTCGTGAAAATCATCCGGGCGTGCAAGCGCGCGCGTCACTTCCTGCTGCACCGACATAAAGCCCTTTGGCTGCCCGTTCTGCTCCGGGTAAGTCCGGTAGTAGTTGGGATCCCAGAACCGTGTGACGCGCGCGACCGACCACGCGCTGTTTTCGAACGCCCAGGTCAAGGCGGTCGTCTGATATCCCCAGAGAACGGAACGGCGCGTGTGTTTTGAGATGCTGCGCGCTGCCAACAACACGCCGTGACAAATCGCCGCCACCGGCTTTTCTTCATCGAAAAAGCTGGCGACGTGGCGTTGCAGAATTTCGCTTTCGAGGTACTCGCGCATGCCGCGCGCACGATGTCCGCCCGGCAACAGCAGCGCATCGAACGCGGATGCGTCGATGGCATCCCATCGCTGCGGCGCGACGTAGTTCGGATCGACGATCATTTCGGCATAGGCTTTGCGAGCGTCGCGGTTTGCCCGCATCAAAAGTCCGACGAGGGGTAGATTCCGCAATAGCGGAATGGCTCCCCATGGATCGAGGCCCTTCCCTGTCAGCATCATGTCGTCGGCAACAGCGGGTCGTCCGTCGGGTGTGGCAAAACCGACCGTATGCCCGGCGTTCACGAGCACCCGCCAGCCCACGGCAGCTTCGCTCGGATCGAAATCCCGGGCCGGCAACAGCACGAGAACGCGCGCCATGGGCGGCGGATCTCAGACCAAGAGTACCGTCGATCCCGTGGTCTTGCGTGCGCCGAGATCGGCGTGTGCCCTGGCTGCGTCCTTCAGCGGATAAGTCTGGTTGACCTCGATCTTCACGGCGCCTGATAGCACCACCTCGAACAGCTCCTTCGCCATCGCAACAAGGCTCTCGCGCCTGGCGGAATAAGTATTGAGGGTCGGGCGGGTGACGTAGAGCGATCCCTTTTGCGCGAGAAGACCGAGGTTGAGCGGCTCGGCGCCGCCGGAGGACTGGCCGAACAGCACGGCGACACCAAGCGGCGCCAGGCAGTCCAGCGACTTCAGGAAAGTGTCCTTGCCGACGGAGTCGTAGACCACAGGCACTTTCTTGCCTTGCGTGATTTCGTCGACACGCTTGGCAAAATCCTCGCGCGTATAGATAATGGTGTGGGCGCAGCCATGGGCCTTGGCGAGCTTTGCCTTCTCATCATTGCTGACCGTGCCGATGACGGTGGCGCCTAGATGCTTCGCCCATTGGCCCAGGATAAGGCCGACGCCGCCCGCCGCGGCATGCAGCAGGATGGTGTCGCCGGCTTTGACGCGATAGGTCTGGCGGATCAGATATTGCACCGTCAGGCCCTTCAGCATCATCGCCGCTGCGGTCTTGTCGTCGATGCCGTCGGGCAATTTGATCAGACGGTCGGCCGGAATCAGCCGCTCCTCGGCATAGGCGCCGAGCGGCGCGCTTCCATAAGCGACGCGGTCGCCAGGCTTGAGATCGGTGACGCCCGGCCCGACTTCCTCCACCACGCCAGCCGCCTCGCCGCCCAGGCCACTCGGCAACTGCACGGGATAAAGTCCCGACCGGTTGTAGATATCGACAAAATTCAGGCCCACGGCAGTATGGCGGATGCGCGCCTCCCCGGGCCCGGGCTTGCCAACCTGGGCTTCCTCCCAGACCAGAACTTCGGGACCGCCGGTCTTATGAAAGCGGATGGCGTGCGGCATGGAATTGCTCCTCAAAGGGGGATGGCAAGTGACGGAAAAGTCGCGGCCGAGCCGACCTCGGCCGGTAGCAGTGATGCTTACAATATGCGCCGAACGGGCGGCGAGGAACACCCCGGGCGACATTGCGGCCTCTCTTGTCCAACTCTTCAGACGGCCTCACGAACCGGTCACGGGATGGAAACCCCGGGAACCATCATGCGGACAGGGGCGTTCCCCCGATGATCCAATAGGAGCGCCGCATGCGCGATACTCAGAACAGGAACGGCTCGAGCAACGGCAGAACGCTGGCGGTCATCATTGTCGCATTCGTTCTCGCCCTTGCCATCCTCGCGGGGGGACCCTGGAACACCGGGCATGTTGCGAGCAATCCCGGACCCAGCGGAACGCCGGGATCGACGACGGTGGATCGGACCCCGCCGCCAGCCGAAGGGCCTTCAGGGATTACCACGGGAGCTGCGCGCTGACGCCATGCCGTCATCGCATGGCCCGCGGTACGTGGCCTGCATGGCGTGCTGGGATCGCCGTCGAAGGAACTGCCAGCCGCCCCCCGACGTTGAATATCGCTTTCCTATCGAAGCCAGAGATCGCCAATGCGCACCAGGAAACCCTCAGCATGGATTCGACCGTCAGTGCTGCTTGGGCTGGCTGGTCACACGGCGATGGGCGTCGCCATGGGTCTGGCATTCGCCTTCCTGTTGACACTCATCGACACAATCGGCGTCATGGCTCTGATCAACCACAGCGTAGATCCGAAAACCACGATGCTTGTCTTCGTGGGTTCTTTCACGCTGGCCTTCGGCGTCGGTGCGACATTGACCGGCTTGGTCTTCATGATGATGGAAGAGCATTGATTCCAGCGCCCGGGTGAGGACCCGTGGGGTGCTGCGCAGCGGCTGCGCGGGCCACAAGACATTGAGTTGCGATCGTCATTGCGAGTGTGAAAGGACATCCGCAAATCACCTTTGAAACTTGTCTACCGATTATTGGCTTCCATTGGGCATCGGGCCTTGCTGGTCCGCATTGACGAAACAATATTGGCGAAACCGAGCCTTCACGATCTCGTTGAGCAGACGCACTGCCGGCCCGGTCGCCACTATTTGACCTGTGCTCACATCGGCGATTTGGATGAAGAGATCTGGCCCGAACGATCAAGTCGTCACCGCCCCATGCCATTTTGCTTGGCGACCGCATCAACACGTCCGGCATTGAAGGTGAGACGTTATCGACTTCTCCCCTTGCGATCCGAATTAGACGACGAAGGAATTGCTGTTCTCTTTCGCTACGGCGTCGTAGTGTTGATCGGCTTATCGCAGCAGCAGGAACAGGAACTTCTGGAAAAATTGTCCGCCCGCGTATCAGGCAGGCTTGATCGATACGAGGAAGAAATCGCGGTCATAAGACTTGCAGACGAAGATGAGGATCAGGTCCCGGCGGGAGGACCGATCCAGGTCAGGGCGATGTCCCCGGAGAGGCTGCTGGTTATTTCCGACGTTCTGGCCAAGAGCGTCGTGCTTGCGCATGACGAACGGCGGGTCGCCGAAGTATTTGAGGTGATCGAGCCATTTGCCCGGCAGCTGGCAACGCGCGGAAAAGCGCATCTAAACCGGACCGGTATCCTGAGGCTGATCGGGAACGCCCTGCTGGTACAACACCGGGTGTCAGGCCGGGTCGCCATCACCGAGAAACCGGATGCACTGTGGGACCGTCCCGATCTGGAAAGGCTCTACGCTCGTCTGGAAGATGAATACGAATTACAAGAGCGCGTCGACACGCTTAACCGAAAACTTGCGGTAATCGCCGAGACCGCAACGACGCTCGCTGATATCATCGACACGCAACGATCCCTGCGTCTCGAACTGATTATCGTTGCGCTGATCGCGGTGGAGATCGTCATTACCTTCTATCAGATCCTGGCGTCTCGAACCGGTCACTAGACGCTGCGGGAACTGCTCACATGCTTTCCATAAGTTGTTCAGGTTCCATTTGATTTTGTTGTGCTTGACTCCCGCCTACATCTGCCGCAGCATTCCAAGGTGCTGCACCTGTCAAGGCGCGGGTAATCGGCTCTGCCTTTTCAGGAACTGGCGTTCGATCATGTGGTCGAGACGACGGCAGCAAGCGCGGACATCATGTCCACCAGACCTAATGTCCGTAGGGCAACATTGGATGAGGAGCATGACGCCACCGGGCACGTTGCAATGACCTTGCTCCAATGCAAGGTCACGGCGCAGGTTGAGGTGAACTGCAGCTGCTAGCCATCATTTGTGCCGCCGACAATCTGAACCTATCCGCGAGACCCGGGACGCAAAGGCCACGCGCCTTCAGGTTTCGACATAACACTGGTGTGTACCAGACATCCTTCGCATAGCGAAGATTACGGGCCCCGCGATGCCTTGATGCACCGGGGCCCAATCATTTGGATGAACCTTCACGTTTCGCCCCAATGCGGATCGACCTGTGTTCTATCCGAGGGTGGACGCGTTCGACCTGAACCCGACTTTTCCCGCTTTCAGGCCTCGGTTCCGCCGGAACTCAAATCCCGGCCATGAGGTTACCCCGGTCAAGGACGGAGGCTATGATGAAACGAAGTTTGCTTTGCTTCGGCTTCCTGATGATTTTGGGCGGCTCTGGACTGGCGCAGATGGATAGAACTGCGCCTGCATTTTACGTTGTGCTGAATTCCCTGACCAAGAGCTGTACCGTCGCAGACAAGCTGCCTCGCACCGACACGCCGAACATTACCGTTGCCAGCGACACGATTTATAAATCCCGGGCCGAAGCCGAAACGGCGATAAAGACGCTAAAGCCGTGCAATCCGTAGGGCGCCACTCAAGCGCCTCGTAACCCGACCTCGACACGGGATGCAATTCGAATCATTTCCCCAAAACGGCCCGTTACCATAGCGATTGCCGCGCGCGTTCCGGCCAGGCCCTGTCGTAATCCTCACCGCCGACACGGTTGTCGCTCATGCCGGCCAGAATCTGGCCCGGCGTCGGCAAAGTTTTGGGGTCGACCCGCTTGTCGGGATTCCACAGGTCGGACCGGACGATGGCGCGGGCGCACTGAAAATAAATCTCGTCCGCCGTGATGATGATGACCGTGCGCGGCGCCTTGCCGTCCACCCCAAATGAGGCCAGCAAGTTGGGATCGACCGATACCTGCGCGCGGCCGTTGACGCGCAGCGTGTTGCCTGAGCCTGGAATCAGAAACAGCAGCGCAACCCGGGGGTCGCGCACGATGTTGCGCAGCGAATCGACGCGGTTGTTGCCGCGGCGATCGGGCACAATCAGCGTCTTTTCATCGTGAACGCGAACAAAACCGGACAGGTCGCCCCGCGGCGAGCAATCCAGTCCTTCCGGCCCGCACGTTGCCAGCGCGGCGAACGGCGACTTGTCGATCAGCGCGCGATATGGCGGCGTGATCTTGGTCGATACCTTCACGGTGGAGGCCTCGTTGGGCTGGCCGTAAATCGCTTCAAGCTGTTCGACCGTAGCAATGATCGACATTGCCGTTCTCCTGATAGCCACGCCCTCGAAGGCGACCTACTCGCTCCCTCGATCGCCTTTGATGACCTGTACAAGCTCGCGCGCATGGTCCTCGACGCTGCCGACATTGGCAATCGTTACATCGGGCCCGGTTGCGGCATCATCAAGGGCGCGGCCGAGCCGGTACTCGATCTGTCCGTCGCTGCTTCGCGCCCGCGCAGCAAGGCGTTCGGCGAGAACATCTGATGGCGCCGTGATCAAAACCATCGTGACATCGGCATAGGCGCGGCGTATCGCCTCAACCACCGTGCGCGAAACATTCGCGACCACCGTGCGCCCGGCGCGGATGTCGTCGTCGATCGCACGGGGCAATGCGTAGCAATGGCCGTGCGCTTCCCAATGCACCGCGAAATCGCCGCGCGTGCGCGCCTGCCGGAAGGCATCGAGGCTGATCTGCTCATTATCTTCGAAAGCGGACGCTTCCCGCGTCACCACGCGGCGCGGAAACACGATATTGCGAGCATCGGCGCAGGCGTTCCGGGCCAATCCAATCAGTGTATCCTTGCCGGCCCCGCTGGGCCCGGCCACCACAATGAGCCGACCGGGCCCGATCCTGGCGGGTTGATGAGCGGATATGGTCGGCGCGTCGGTCACGCCACGCGATGTCCTTCACGCCAGACGGTGCGCACCACCGCGACATCGCGCGCCACATGCACGCGGATCAGATCGGCGCGCTTGCCGATCGCGATCTCACCCCGATCGGCGAGACCGACGGCCTCGGCGGGCGTCTTGGTGACTGTGCGGATGGCGGACGCAAGATCGATCGCCGGCACGCGCTGCGGCAATTGCAGTGCCGCCATCAGCAGGCTTGAGGGAATGTAGTCGGACGACAGGATGTCCAATAGCCCCTCGCGCGCCAGGTCGACGGCGGCGATGTTGCCGGAATGCGAGCCGCCGCGCACCAAATTCGGTGCCCCCATCAGAATGCCGATGCCCGCCTGATGCAATCCACGCGCGGCTTCCATCGTGGTCGGAAATTCCGCCACCGAAACCCGGTCGCGGATCGCGTCGGTGACGTTTTCATCGGTGGTGTCGTCATGGCTGGCGAGCGGGATCTCATATTGATGTGCCAGCGCCACGATCTCGCGCGTATTGGTCGCCGCATGGGCCCTCTGATAGGCAAAACGCCGTTCGAACAGAATGTCGAGTTCGGCGTCGGTCATGCCGGGACCCTTGCCGCGATAGTAGTCCCGCAGCTTGGCTTCGTTGCGAAACTGCCGTTGCCCCGGCGTATGATCCATCAGCGACATCAAACGTACATCCGGCCGCCCAATCAGTTCCCTGGCCTCCTCGACCACGCTCGGCATCGGGATTTCGCAGCGCAGATGCAGGAAATGATCTGATCGCAGCAGGTTGGCATCGCGTGCCGCTGCGATCGCCTCGGCCAGCACGCCCGCCCTTCCATCGACTTCCTCGGCGCCGTCCTCGCGCCAGACCCGCAGCGAATCCAGCACCGTGGTGATCCCTGATGTCGCCAACTGTCCATCATAGGAAACAACCGCGGCGATCGGATCCCAGAACACCTTTGGGCGCGGCACGTAATGCGCCTCGAGATGGTCGGTGTGCAGTTCGATCAGGCCGGGCATGATCAGGTCGCCGGCGGCGTCGCGCTGCCTGCGGGCGCGTTACCCTCGCCATACCCGGCGACGCGGCCATCCGCAAAAGCGATCCAGCCGTGTTCGATCACGCGATCCGCCAGAACAATCCTGGCGTTGCCGATAACGGTTTCGGACCTTGTCGAAGTCATATCAGTCGTCTTCCTTCATGCCGCGGCTGCAAACGATGTCACGTCGACCACCCGGTCGGCGATCAGACGACGGATCTCATCGTCATGGACAATGGCGACGATGGCAACACCCCCGCGCTTCTTTTCGTCGATCAGATCGACCACGACCCCGCGATTGGCGGCATCCAGCGAAGCCGTCGGCTCGTCGAGCAACAGGATCGGCCGATCGGAAATGAAGCCGTGCGCGATATTGACGCGCTTCCGGTCGCCTGATTCCTTCAGCTCCCACGCAAGGCGGTTGCAGCCGCGTGAGGCGGCCCTATTCTGGATTCATGGCCGACCATCCGCGCTACGCGATCTATTATGCCTCGGCACCCGGTAGCGACCTTGATCGCTTCGGTGCCCAACTGCTCGGCTATGACGCCTATAGCGGCGAGGAACTGCCCTTCCCCAACGACATCATACGAATGGCGCCGGATTGGCGCGATCTGACCAAGGATCCACGAAAATATGGTTTTCACGCCACGCTGAAGGCGCCGATGTCACTGGCGCCCGGCAAGACCGAGCCTGAGCTTGTTGCAGCTTGCGAATCCTTTGCCGACAAACCCCGGCCAATTCCGGTTATCACGCCTGTGGTCGGTTCGATCAGCGGATTTATCGCTGTGGTGCCTGCTGAGCCGTCGCCCGAACTTGAACGGCTTGCCGCGGATTGTACGCGCGAATTCGATTCGTTCCGCGCGCCGCTCACACCAGATGATCGTACACGGCGTAATCCCTCTGACTTGACGCCGAGGCAGCGCGAGTATCTCGACCGCTGGGGATATCCATACGTCATGGAACAATTCCGCTTCCACATGACGCTTACGGGCCGGCTTGCCGCCGATCGAGGCAAGCCGATCCTGACGATGCTGCGCGACAGTTTTTCCGCAACCGGCATCAAGACGCTCGCGATCGACAGGATCGCGGTATTCCGTCAGGAAAATGCAGATTCGCGATTCCGGATCGTCAAGGACTGGCAGCTGCGCAGCAACGCATGATCTGCTTCAGCGCTTGCGAATTCCCCGTACCTGGCAACCCCGCAAGAATAACGCCGCGCAGGCGCGCGCCCGCGCTTCGATCTGCGAACGCGACGGCAGCGGCACGCCCCCAAACAGCGCCGCGCGCCGCGGCGCGGAAGTGACCATGCCGAGCAGCATGCCGGCGGCCTCATCGAGGTCGTCGAGCGCGATCAACCCACGCGTCTGCTGCACCCGCAGCCAATCCGCCAGCGCTACGACAGTGCGCTGAATAGCGTTTTTGTAAAGCATCCCAGTGATATCGGAAAACTTGCCGGCCTCCTGCAGCAACATGCGCTGAAGCGCGATGGTTTCTTCATCAAGCGCAAGCTCCGCGCAGGCGATCAGCGCCGCAGCTAGAGCCTGTTCGATGTCTGCGTGATCGGCGGCGCGCAGGTTGACCTCGGAGACGAAGCGGTCGATGCGGTCCGAGACCATGCCCTCGAACAGCGACACCTTGTTGGGAATCAAACGATACAAGGTCTTGGTGGAAACCCCGGCCCGGCGCGCCACCGTCTCCATGCTGGTCGCGGCATAGCCGTCGCCGGCGAATTCATGCCGCGCCGCCTCGTAAATGATCCGGCGTGTTTCGTCGTCGGGGCGGAGCTGCGGGCGGCCGCGGCAGCGTTTGTCCTGGGTGGTGTCGATCTCAGCCATGCTTTTACATGATGCCTGTCATTCCATTGACAGCCGCAACATATGTCCTATTTTGGAAAATATCAAGTTTCCTAATTCCGCCGACGTCCGGCGAAGCCACCAGGAGCAACCATGACCCACCATTCCACCGTCTTCGAGGTCGAACGTCCGCTTCCAGTCGATGCCACCGTCAAGGATCTGCAGCCGGACACAAATGACAAGCCCAGCGCCGGCGAGCTCGCCTCGCCCGTCGTAAAAAAATTCAATTTCCGCAGGCTGTTAATGGCTGGTGCGGCGGTGGCGGTTGTTGCCGGTGCGATTTGGTACGGCTGGGACTACTGGACCGTCGGCCAATACCTCGTCTCGACCGATGACGCTTATGTGAAGGCCGACAACACCACCGTCGCGCCGAAGATATCGGGATATCTGCGGGAGGTGTTGGTCGGCGACAATGAACCCGTCAAGACCGGCCAGGTGCTGGCGCGGATTGACGAACGCGATTTCAGGGTGGCGCTCGACCAGGCCAAATCCGATGTCGCCGCGGCCAATGCCGCGATCGCGAGCAAGCAGGCCCAGCTCGGCGTTCAGCAGGCCGTGATCGACGCCGCCAAGGCAACCATCGAGGTCGATAAGGCAACCGTCACTTTCGCCGCACAGGAAAACAAGCGTTACGGCGACCTCGCGGCGACCGGCTACGGCAGCGTACAGAACGCGCAGCAGGCCCAATCGCGCATCGCCGGCGCCCAGGCCGCGGTCCAGCGCGACACCGCCAACCTTGCCTCCGCACTGAAACAGGTTGACCTGCTCAAGGCCGAAATCGCCCAGGCTACTGCGGCGCTGGCGCGGGCAATTGCCGCGCAGAACCAGGCCGAACTCAACCTCGGCTACACCACCATTGTCGCGCCGATCGACGGCATCGTCGGCAACCGAACGCTGCGGGTCGGCCAGTACGTCCAGGCCGGAACGCAATTGATGTCGGTGGTGCCGGTCGCCGGCGCCTATGTGGTCGCGAATTTCAAGGAAACCCAGCTCACGGACGTGCGCGAAGGCCAGGCGGTCGATATCGCCGTCGATATGTTCCCGGGCCAGGTCGTGCACGGCCATGTCGACAGCGTCGCGCCGGCCAGCGGCCAGGAGTTCGCGCTGCTGCCGCCGGACAACGCCACCGGCAATTTCACCAAGGTGGTGCAGCGCATACCGGTCAAGATCGCGCTCGACCGCAACAATGAGCCGTCAATCGAATTGCGTCCGGGCATGTCGGTGATTCCGACCATCGAGACGAAGTCGCAAGCCCGCATTCGCGAAGCGGCAGCCGCATCCCAATTATCGAACACTCCCGCCGGAGCATCGCGTCATGTCAAATCACGTCCCGTCAGCTTCGACGCCGCTGAACTCTGGCGGCACATCTAGACCCGCAACGGTCGATCCGACCCGCGCCAGCACGGCCACCTGGATCGCCGTTCTTGCTGCCATGATCGGTTCGTTCATGGCGATCCTCAACATTCAGATCACCAACGCCTCCCTGCTCAATATCGAAGGCGGCATCGGCACCGGCGTCGACAACGGATCGTGGATCTCGACCTCGTATTTGATCGGCGAGATCGTGGTTATCCCGCTCACCGATTATCTCAGCCGGGTCTTTTCGTTCCGCCGCTACATGCTGGCGAGCGCGACCTTGTTCGCGGTCTTCTCGGTAGCCTGCGCCTTCACCCACGATCTGCCCTCGATGATCGCGATGCGTGGTCTGCAGGGTTTTGCCGGCGGCGTGCTGATCCCCATGGCGTTCACGCTGGTGCTGACAAAACTGCCAAAACCGCAACAGCCGGTCGGCCTCGCAATTTTCGCGTTATCGGTAACCTTCGCTCCGGCCATCGGACCCACTATCGGCGGCTATCTCACCGAAAATTACGGCTGGCAGACCATTTTCTTCGTCAACGTCCTGCCCACGATGGCGATGGTAAGCGCGCTCTACCTCACGCTGGAGCGGCAGCCGATGCAGCTAAGCCTCCTGAAGGAGGGTGACCGGGGCGGCATCTTCACC
>Ga0307312_10000930_pt1 | contig 14544 bp, 14 predicted proteins | sample ER_DNA_202_FD_194489 | JGI IMG/M metagenome (GOLD analysis project Ga0307312, IMG submission 194489) | Bulk soil microbial communities from the East River watershed near Crested Butte, Colorado, United States - ER_DNA_202 | ecosystem: Environmental > Terrestrial > Soil > Floodplain | place...
AAATCGATCGGCCTCGACGAGGAACAGGTCATTCCGTTCAGTGCCATCTCCGGCATCGGACGGAAAGAGCTCGCGGAAGCAGTCATGTCGCTGCTCGCCCAGCAATCGTGGAGAAGCTCGTGAGGTCCGTCGGGTTGCGCGTCGCGACGCAATCGTGCGGTGCGGCGGCGATGTTGATCGTCGCCGCGTGCGGCGGTGCGGTCCCGTCGACCGACCCCGCGCCGGCGCCCGCCGTGCCGCGCCCTGCTCCGCCGCGTCAGGACAGCGCGACGACGATCGTGCCGGCCGGCTACGGCACGCTCAGACAGGAGGATGTCGCGATCCGGATGCAGGTCGGGCAGGTGCAGGTGCGCGCCATTCCGCTCGACGAATCGGTGATTCGGGTGCTCGCTCCGGACTCCTACCGCTCATTGCACGGACTTCGGGAGAGCCGGCGCGACGCGATCGAGCGGTTGGCAGGGCGTTATCTCCTCCGCGAGCGCAATGTCTGGCTGGTGAGCTTCTACGGTCTCGCGCCCGACGCCCGGTTCTCGCCAGCTGAATTGACGCTCACCGTCTCCGGGCGCGACTACCGGCCGCTCGAGGTGCTGCCCCTCAGCTCGGGGTTCGGCGAGCAGCGGCTGCAGCAGCACGAAACGCAGACTGCCCTCTATCTCTTTCCCGACGGCGTCAACCTCTCACAGCCGCTGACCGCTCGCATGGAGAACGGGCAGGACGCATCGTGGGCGGAGACCGTGCGTCGCATCGACCAGGAGCGCGCATTGATACGCGGCCGCGCATCGCGAAGTACGACGTCGCCGTAATTGTCATCAATCGCTTCAGAGCACGCGCAGCACGTCCTCGACATCGCCGGCATTTCCAGCCGCCAGGATTTCGGTGATCTCGCGCAGCGCCGCGCGCTCTCGCGGCCATGCGAATCGTTGCAGCGCCTCGGCCACGGAGAGCCACGCGTGTGCTTGATGCTCGTCGCCGAGCACGATGTTGGCCGGCTCGGCGACAAACGCCGCGAAGACGACGGCCATCTGTACCGTATGCGACGCGTGGAGGTAGAAAGGCTGCACCGTCACGTTATAGAGCCGGTCCGCCGTTAGGCCCGTCTCTTCACGTACTTCCCTTACGGCCGCCTGTTCGGGCTCCTCGCCGGGTTCGATTCGGCCGTGCACGGTTTCCCACGACGTCGGGCACCGTGTACTCCGCCCGCGCTGAAGCACGAGAACACGCCACTCCGGCTTGAGCGGGCGTATAACGTAGACGTCGACGGTTCCGATCGAGAGTTGTGGCATGGCGGGCGGATGGAGAGCGTGAAAGCTATCGCGTCCGCTCCCGTCGTCGTCAGCCCGGATCCGTGAGCTCGAGTGCGTCGATCGAAGCCATGACGACCTCGACGTCGAGCGCCCGCAACCTCTCTCGCACGGTGCTCCGCTCCGCTGCGCGCGCGCGCCCCGGCACGACCGACTCGCCGCGTCGGCCGGCATGGGCGGCGCGGGCCAGCGCCTCGGCAGCCGGAGGCAGCGGAAGCTCCAGCACGCGTAGCAGCTCCGCGGTCGACGTGAATCCCGCCTCGACCTGTTCCACGCCAGCATCCCACAGGCGCTGCATGCCTCCCTCGTGCGCGACGTGCTCTATCTCTACTGCCGCGGCGCCGTGCGCGATCGCCTGTTCCACGGCCGACGTCGACTCGAGAACCTCGAGCGCGGCGAGCCGGCCACGATAGCCGGTGCCGCCGCAGACGCGGCACCCGCGCTCACGCCACCTCGTTGACGTCTCGCCGAAGTACCGGCCGAGTGCAGGACCGAGCTCCGCGTCGTCCACGGTACGGCACGAGGCGCACAGCCGACGCAAGAGCCGCTGGGCGACGACGCCGCGAAGCGACGCGGCGATCTTGTACCGATCCACGCCCAGGTCGTCCAATCGTGCGATCGCACCCGCTGCATCGATCGTATGCAGTGTGGACAGGACGAGGTGGCCGGTCAGCGCCGCCTGAATGGCGATCGTCGCCGTCTCGGCGTCCCGGATCTCACCGACGAGAATCACGTCCGGATCCTGCCGAAGGATCGATCGCAGCGCGGCCGCGAAGGTGAGGCCGGTCCGCGTGCTGACCTGGACCTGCACGATCCCGGGGAGCCGATACTCGACCGGATCTTCTACCGTCACGACGTTGAGTCCGCGGCCAAGGATCGAGCGCAGGGCGGCATAGAGTGTCGTGGTCTTGCCCGATCCGGTGGGGCCTGTGACGAGGATCATCCCTTCTCGCGCGTCGATCAGCCTCGTGAGAAGAGCTAGCGCGTTAGGCGACAGGCCGAGCGAATCGAGAGTCACGCCGCCGGCCCGAGCGTCGAGGACCCGCAGCACGACTTTCTCGCCGTGCGCGGCGGGTAGCGTCGAGACGCGAAGATCCACCTGTCCTGCACCGAGCGACACGGTGAGCCGTCCGTCCTGCGGCCGCAGTCGGTCCGCGATGTCGAGACCCGCCATGATCTTGATCCGTGATACCAGCGGAAGTCCGGTCTCCGGCTCGAGCGTACACACGTTGCGCAGCACACCGTCGATGCGGTGGCGCACGGCGACGGCGTTCTCTTCGCGCTCGAGATGGATGTCGCTGGCCCGGGCGGCGATCCCGTCGGCGATCAACGTATCGACGAGCGCGATGATCGCGCCCTCCACCGGCGCGTCGGCGGCGCGCTCAGCGGATTCCATTGACGCGGGATCGGCGCTCGGTGGGGCGGACCACGCCGACGCGGCGGCGTACAGCTCATCGAGCCCGCGAGCGATCGTCAGTGGTGACGCCAGGAGGGCGCGCACCCTCCGTCCAGTCGCGAAGGCGAGCGTGCGCTCGCAGTCCAGATCATATGGCGTCGGTGTGGCGATCGTCAGCATGGTCTCGGTCAGCTCGACAGGCAGGACTGCGAACCGTCGCGCCCACTGTTCCGGCACGGCGTCGCGCATGCTCGCCGTCGGCCGCGCTCCATCCCATGTCTCGATCCCCAAGTGCGCCGCCCCCTCGCGCAGAACGACGTCATCATCGATCAATCGGCGGCGGACCGCCGCCTGCCAGAGGCCACCGCCGCACGTAGCCAACAATCGCGCGAGGTCCTCCGGGGCGAGAAGACGCTGCAAGACCGGGACGAGCCACCGGTCGCGGACGGATGGGGAGTGCGTGTCGGTGGACATCGCTGTCATGATGGCTGCCGACCGCCCGCAGTCCCGCATCATTTTAGCGCACGTCGTGGCCAACGCACCCGTGGGCGCGCGGACACCCGATCACAGCACGCTCCAGAACTCGCGGGCGACGTCGATCGAGAACGTCCACCGCCCATCGCGCATGCCGCGCGCGACATCCAATCGGAGCATGTCGAACGGGGCGAGCAGGCCGACCCCGATTGCGGGGTAGACACCGGCTCGGCCGCTTGGCGCTCGACGGACGCGATCCACAGCGACGGCGTGGACGAACGGCGCCAGAGTCGCTTGCCCCGGTGCGCGACCGAACCGGCCTAACGGTATCGCGAAGAACGGAACCGGCATCCGCAACTCGATGCGCTGCGAAGCGCCACGCTCGGCGACGAACGCGTCGGACTCGTATCCGGGACCAGTCGTCGGGCCGCCGAGATACACGAGATCCTGCGCGGAGAGCGGCTCCCTCGAGTCCCCGATGGCAACCGTGGTGTGCAGCACCAACCTCGTCTCGCCTAACGGGCGTTCGGCATTCAACCCGGCGCTGCCTCGAATTACCCTCGTGCGCGCATCGCCGGCTATGGAGCCCAATCCTCCTCCGCCTTCCTCTCCTCGCATCGACGCGAAGCGCAGTTCGCCGCGCGCGCTGTTCTCGAATCCGAGCCAGCCAAGCGTCGTCGGGTGCTCGAGCGAAAGCGTGAAACGAGGCCCCCGCTGTCGGCGCGCCGCGATCGTCGGCTCGTATCGGCCGGCGGCCGGCGTCGCGTGCACCGCCAGGCGTCGTTGACGCTCGTATCCGGCGGAGACGTGCCACATCAGCGACGGACCTTGCGCCCACGTCAGGCGCACACCTGCTCCGACTACACCGAAGGGCTGCGTGTAATCGCTGCCGAACTCCTGGGCGGCAATGCTATTCCGGGCGAGGGACGCCTCCGGCTCGTCGCGTGCCTCGCGAAAATCGTGGAATCCGAAGACTTCCGCGCTGCTCCCAGTCGCTCGCCGCCATCCGAGCGACACCGCGCCTTTGCCGCGCTTGTCATCCACTCCGTAGCGGCCCCCAGCGGTCGCAACCACGCCGCGTCCCATCCGCCGCGCCACCGCTGCCCCGATCGCCAGGCCTTCGACTCGATTGACGCGCGCGATGTCGGAGATGCCGCGCGCCGAGACTCGCGCGTCGCGACGTGTCTCGAGCGCCTTCTGCCGTACGAGTGACCGCGCTTCCTCCTGGACACGTCGTACATCCTCGTCGGTCACGGCGCGCACGTCGCTTGGCAGGGAATCGAGAATGCGGCCGATGAAACCCTTGTTCAGTTGCGCGCGCGGAGCGCTGAGCGCGATCTCCGGCCCGGCGAACAGCGACATCGGGAGGCCGGTGTTGACCTCGTAGCAGCAGATCTCCCATCGACCACGGATGATGCCTCGCGCCGGAAAATCCAACACAGTCCCCGTCCGGCGGATCTCGATCTCCTGGCGGCTCGGAAGCCAGAAGCGTCCGTCCACCAGGGTGCTCTCCAGCACGACGGAGATGTCGTCGAGGTTCTTGTCGCGGAACGCAGCGCTCGTGAAGGAAAACGCCATGCGCACGACCTGCGCAGTCTCGCGCTCGACGAACACCGCGCCCACGACCCGCGGCTTCGTGTCGTCCTTCGGGCGTACGCGGATGACATCGACGGTGATCGTGCGGCCAGGAATCTCTATGCCGAGCGAGTCGCCGACATCGAAGTCGTACTCTTTGAGCCCGTTCGCCGAGAGCGGATGCGGAACGTCGATCACCTCGTCGCCGTCGCCGAGCCGGATGATGCTCGGAAAGTTGTTCTGGACGATTCCGAGGTGATCGCGGTGGTAGGTGATGTCTGTCGGCAGCAGCAGCGTGTCGCGGAGTCCGACGATGCGCTGCTTGCTGAGGTCCGGCGACTTCCAGTAGACTTCCAGCAGTAGCTCGTCCGCCTTTACGATTCGTGGCGGCTCGCGAAAGCCTTCGCCGAGCTGGCCGAGGAAGGTCAGATAACCGTGCGCGCGGGCCTTGTAGTCGACCAGACCCGAATCGGCGAGTTGGCGGGCGCGCCGTTCGGTCGCCTGACGAACGAGCATCAGCGAACGCTCGTCGTTCCATCCCTGCGCCGCGCACGATTGAGGCGCGCCGATCCATCCTGACACCAAGAGCGCGGCCGTCGCCGCAAGCATCCACCGCATGATTCGCGAATATCGCGGGCGTTTCATCGAGCCACAAGCGTTCTTCGTCTGCCGGCACGGTCGACTGATGGTCAGTCGGCCGTGAGCTTCGAAGACTTCCTCCCATTGGCGCAGCACGCCGCAGCCGAACGTCCGGGTCTTGTTCCCGTATGGCGCGATTGTCTGCTCGATGCCGACACGCCGGTTTCAGCGTTCGCCAAGCTCCGGCGCGGTGCGTTTGCCTTTCTGCTCGAGTCGGCGCCGGCAGGTAGTGAGACGTGGTCGCGGTACACGTTCCTTGGCACCGAGCCGCGCAGCGCGTGGCGACTGCGAGACGGCATCGTCGAGGACTGGACGCTCGAGCGCGGCTGGCACGGTGCGCGGCAGCCTGCCGATCCCCTCGAGGACTTGCGCGCACTCGTCGACGCTTATCAGCCGGCGGACGTGCCGGAGCTGGGTGCGTTCTGGGCGGGCGCTGTCGGATACCTGAGCTATGACGTCGTTCGTCTCATCGAGCGTCTGCCCAGTCCGCCGCCTCGGGGGCTGGACGTGCCCGACGCGCTGTTCGTCTTCACGCGCACCGTTGTCATCATCGACAATCTGCACTCCCAGGCGAGGATCGTCGTCGGCGTTCCAGTCGATCCGAAGGCGAGTGACGCTGCGCTCAGCGCGGCATACGCGCGCGCCACCGCGGAGATCGACGAGACGATCGGCCGGCTTCGCGCGCCAAGTAGTGTTGCTCCTCTGGATCTCGATCGGGACGCGGCGCCGGCCAAGGGCAGATCGACTTACGAGCGCGCGCGCTTCATGGCACACGTCGAGAGGATTCGCGAGTACATCGCGGCGGGCGACGCCTTCCAGGTTCTCCTCGCACGGCGAATCGTCGTGCCCCACGACTTTTCCAGCGAGTCGCTCTATCGCGCGCTGCGCGTGATCAACCCGTCTCCGTACATGTACCATCTCGTGCTCGATGGCGTGGAGCTGGTCGGCAGTTCTCCAGAGCTGCTCGTTCGCGTCGCCGGCAGTCGCGTCACCGTGCGTCCGATCGCCGGCACGCGGCCCCGGGGCCGCACGCCGGGCGAAGACGAAGCGCTCTCCGCCGAGCTTCTCGCCGACGAGAAGGAGCGCGCGGAGCATATCATGCTCGTCGATCTGGGCCGCAACGACGTCGGGCGCATCGCACGTTATGGCAGTGTCGAGGTGACGGAGCTGATGGTCGTCGAGCGCTACTCTCACGTGCTCCATCTGGTGAGCGAGGTGCGCGGTGCGCTTCCTCCGGATGCGAGCGCGGTCGACGTCTTTCGGGCTGTCTTTCCCGCCGGCACGATGAGTGGCGCACCGAAAGTGCGTGCAATGCAGATCATCGACGAGCTGGAGCCGGAGCGCCGCGGTCCGTATGCCGGCGCGGTCGGCTACATCGCGGCGGGCGACCGTCGCATGGACCTGGCGATCACGATCCGCACGTGTGTCATCGCCAACGGCGAGGCCTCGGTGCAGGCGGGTGCTGGAATCGTCGCCGACAGCGTTGCCGAGCGCGAGTGGGAGGAGACGGAGAGCAAGGCTCGCGCGATGCTCACAGCCATCGGTCAAGTCCGCGCAACGGGCTTGAAGGGCGGTCGGGGCTCGTCGAAGCGAGCCGGGAGCTAGGCGGGGGACCTACGCCACGCCATATTTGTTCGCGATGACGTACAAGCTGATCAGCACTGAAGGGGAACAGACCTTCGAGCTTCGCGCCGGCGGTACGCTCGTCGTCGGGCGCGCGCTCACGAGCGACATCCCCGTTCTCGATCCCACGATCTCCCGGCGACACGCGGAGGTCATTGGCGACGAAAACGGCGTGTTCATTCGCGACCTCGGATCGAGCAACGGCACGTTCCTCAATGGCGTGAAGATCGAGGAGAGCCGCATCCAGCCGGGCGACGTGGTCACGTTCGGCAAGGTGCCGTTTCGCCTGAAAGAGGTCACGTCGGACATGCGGGCGGGCACTGTGCAGACGCCCGTCTCCCCGGACATGAACACGCCGCCCGGCGCCACGATCGTCCGGGCGCTGCCCGTTCGCGACTCGCGCCAGACGTTCGCGCGCCGGGTGAGCGGTGACAACGACGCCGTCACCGACGAGCGCGCGGCGGCTGTCACGCTCCAGGAGAAGAACGAACAGAAGCTCGCCCTGTTGCTCGAGGTCTCGAAGGGGCTCACCCGCGCCGCCGACGTCGATGCGCTGCTCGACAAGATTGTCGGCGAGGTCTACAAGATCCTCGACGTCGATCGCGTCGCAATTCTGCTCGTTGATGCCCAGGGCGACCTGCAGCCCAAGATCGCGCGAGACAAGCGCGGCGTGACGGCGGGTCGGATGGTACCACAGTCGATCGTGCGAAAAGTCGTCGAGGAGAAAGTCGCCATCCTCTCCGACAACACGCTCGAGGATCAACGCTTCGGCGGCCAGTCGATCGTCATGCAGCGCGTTCGATCGGCGATTTGTGGACCGCTCATCGGCAGCGAGGAGAAAGTGCTTGGCGTCCTCTACGTCGACAACCTCACGACGGCCCACCGATTCAGCGAAGAGGACCTCGAGTTCCTGATCGCCTTCGCCGGCATTGCCGGCGTCGCCATCGAGAACTCACAGTTCTCCGAGCGGATACGCAGGGAGACGCTGGCTCGCAGCAACTTCGAGCGGTACTTCGCGCCTGGTCTCGCCGCGCGCATCGCGAGCTCGCCAGACGCGGTGAAGCTGGGCGGCGAGAAGCGGCAGGTCGCGGTGCTCTTCAGCGACATCCGCAATTTTACGGCGCTCTCCGAGTCGATGACGCCGGACGATATCGCTTCGCTGCTGACCGAGTACTTCACCGAGATGGTCGAATGCGTGTTCAGAAATGGCGGCACGCTCGACAAGTTCATCGGTGACGCGGTCATGGCGCAGTGGGGCGCGCCGATCGGTGAGGTCGACGACGCCGATCGCGCGATTCGCGCGGCAATCGAGATGATGGAGGAGCTCGAGAAGCTGAACGCGAAGTGGCGCGCTGCCGGGCGTCCTGAGATCGCCATCGGCATCGGCCTCAACTACGGTGAAGCGTTCGCCGGCAACATCGGCTCTGAGCGCCGACTCGAGTTCACGGTCATCGGGGACACCGTGAACACGGCCAGCCGTCTCTGTTCGGCCGCCGACGGCGGCGAGATCCTGCTCTCGGAGGAGTTTCGCCGTGCCCTGCGCGACGCGCCCCCGCTCGAGGAGCGCCCGGCGATGGATCTGAAGGGCAAGAGTCAACGCGTTCCGCTTTACCGCGTCACTGTTTCGTGAATGTTCGAACGGCCGTGCCGCCACGCGGCTACGTGGCCGTGCGCGCGCGCCATGGCACGGCGATCGTCAAGGAGAGCGAATCGCGCGGCGTCGCCGAGATCCTCGAGCGCGGCACGTTGTACGCGCACGCTGCCAATCATCCGGATTCGACGCGCTATCGGGGGAGATTGCCCGCATTCGGCATTCCTCTGCCCCACAGCTCGACGCGCGTCGTCGTCAGGCATGCAACGCACGGCGGCATGCTTGCATGGATGACCGGTGATCGGTTCATCGGCGCTGGTCGCGCCCCCCATGAGCTCGAAGTCGCGCACGCCCTGCGCGACGCGGGCGTTCCAACACCGGAGCTCGTCGGGTACGCACTCTATCGGGGTGACCGCTTTTTCAGCCGGATCGACGTCGTGACGAGCGAAGTGCCCGATGCACTGGATCTCGCGACGGTGCTCGGCGAGTCGCCGAACGATCCGCGTCCCGCGCTCGAGGCGACGGCGCGCTTGATTGCCGCGCTGGCCAGCGCGGGTGCTCACCACGCCGACCTCAATCTGAAGAACGTGCTTATCGTCCAAGGTCCAGGTGGAACGACGGCGTCGGTCCTCGACGTGGATCGCGTCACGCTCGGCCTGAGCCGCGGGGATGCGATGAAGCGCAACCTGGCGCGCTTCGAACGCTCGGCGAGAAAATGGCTCGGCAAGGGTGCGCTTGCGGTGTCCGAGCTCGATCTGCGCTGGCTCGCCGGCCGCGCGAAGGAGCTCGCCGCATGATCGCAGCGCTCGACCGCATTGCAATCGTGATGATGAGTGCGGTCGGAGACGCTGTGCACGTGCTGCCCGTGATCAACGCCATCAAGCGCGCACGGCCGCAGAGTCATATTTCGTGGATCCTTCAGCCAGGTCCGGCCACACTTGTACGCGGCCATGAGTCGGTCGACGAGATCCTGCAATTCGACCGCGCCAGGGGCCCTCGCGCGTACATCGACCTGCGAAACCAGCTCGCTTCCCGCCGCTTTGATCTCGCCCTCGCGTTGCAGGTCTATTTCAAGGCCGGACTCGTGCTGGCGATGACGCGTGCGAAGGTCAAGCTCGGGTTCGATCGTGCTCGCGCGCGTGACCTCAACTGGCTGTTCACGTCGCATCGCGTGCCACCACACCCGATGCAACACGTTCAGGACCAGTATCTCGAGTTTCTCCGGCCGTTGGGCATCGACCCGAACCCCATCGAGTGGAAACTTGGGCCGTGGCCGGACGAGCGCCTATGGCAGCGCGACTTCTTTGCGGCCATCGCGCGTCCCGCGGTGAGCATTGTCGTCGCGACGAGCAAGCCGGAGAAGGACTGGATGCCCGAACGCTGGGCTGAGGTTTGCGACGCTCTTTACTATGACTTTGGAATGCAGCCCGTGCTGGTCGGCGGTCGGTCGCCGCGCGAGCTCGCCGCCGAACGCCAGGTCCTCGAGCGCGCGCGCTGTACGCCGGTCTCGGCGCTCGGCAGCGGTCTTCGCCGACTCGTCTCGATCCTCGATGGATCGTCGCTCGTGCTCTCTCCCGACACGGGGCCGCTGCACGTGAGCGTCGCCCTCGACCGGCCGGTCGTCTCACTGATCGCCTATTCGAACCCGAAGCGCGTCGGACCGTATCGCAGGTTTCGCGATCTGATGATCGATGCGTACGGCGAGCCTGGCGAGGATTATCCGGTGTCGATGGTGAATCGCCCGGGACGGATGCACCGCATCACGGTTCGTGACGTGCTCGAGAAGATCGAGCGGTGGAAGCTGCGTTACGCCGAAGGTACGGCGATCAGCCGGCCGAACTCGTAGCGCACGCCGACTCGCGCCATCAGGCCGATCAGCCGGGAGAGCGCCAGCCCCATCACGGCGAAATAGTCGCCTTCGATGCGCTCGACGATCGTCGCGCCGTATCCCTGGATCCCATAGGCGCCAGCCTTGTCCATCGGCTCGCGCGTCGCGATGTAGGCGGCGATCTCCGCGTCATCGAGCGCACGGAACGTCACCAGTACGCTCTCGACGCCCGACTCCACTCTCCCCTGCCTGACGACGGCAACCGCGGTCAGCACGGCGTGCGTCCGCCCGCTCAACGCTCGCAGCATTCTCGCCGCGTCGTCTTCGTCGCGTGGTTTCCCGAGGATGGCGTCGTCGATGACGACAATCGTGTCAGCGCCGATGACGAGCGCGCCGTCGCCCGCTTCGTCCGCCAGAGCGATCGCCTTCTCACGCGCCAGCCGCTCGCAGTGTCCCTGCGGCGACTCTCCGGCGAGTGCGCGTTCGTCGATGTCCGCCGGGCGGACCTCGTGCGCGATGCCGATCAGCGACAACAGCTCGCGTCGTCGCGGCGACGACGAAGCGAGGACAACCCGCGGCGCGAGCATTACCGCTCCAGCCACATCGTCACCGGGCCGTCGTTCACCAGCTCGACGTCCATCATCGCTCCGAATGCACCCGTCTCCACCGTTAGGCCGTGTGACCGTAGCAGGGCGACAAACCGCTCGTACAGTGGCTCGGCCACCTCCGGGCGGGCGGCATCGATGAAGCTCGGCCGCCTGCCCTTCCGCGCGTCGCCGTAGAGCGTGAACTGCGAGACGACGAGCGCCGCGCCATCGACGTCGGCGAGGGCCAGGTTCATCTTCTCATCCTCGTCAGCGAACAATCGCAGGCCGCTCACCTTCTCGGCCATCCAGACGAGCTGTTCCTCGCGGTCGGCGTGCGTGATGCCGATGAGGAGGAGATACCCCTTCCCGATCCGACCGCGCACGACGCCCTCGACGCGCACCTCGGCGCGCGACACGCGCTGCAAGAGAACCCGCATGCGGGAAAGCTAGTCGCCCGGGGGCGCATCGGCGGCCGCGTGCCGCGCGGTCGGACGGCGCGCGGCGGCCGGCTCGTCGCGCAGCTCGCGCAGCAGCGCGAGCACGGAGCGCCGCAGTGGCTTGAGGAGCGGGTTCCCCCCGAGTGCGATCAGGCGCGTGACGATCGGCACGGTGCGGTCGACCATCGTCCGCGTGCGGCGACGATCGTGCGACGTGTCGAAGATCCAGAAGAGGATGATTCCCATCTCATAGAGCCACAGCAGGTACGGAAGCTCCGCGCGAAGGTCCGGTGGTGGCGAAAGATTCGAGCCGTCGACGACTTCGGCCATCAGCGTGATCGCCTCGTCGCGCACCGGCGTCGATGCTCCGCTGAAGGGATTCAACGGACTCAAAGGGTCTGCCGCGCTTCGAAAGAGGACTCCTGAGAAACGATGATACGGCTCGCTGGTGTCGATCTTTGCCGTGAGCGTGGCGTGCAATCGGCGTCGGAAATCGCGTTCGTGCGCGAGCAGTGGCTCGCAGCTCTCGACGTGTTCGCGGTGGCTCCGCTCGTAGAACGCCTGCACGAGCTGCTCCTTCGACTCGAAGTAGTAATACGCGTTTCCAAGCGAGACGTCGGCGGCGTCGGCGACGGCGCGCATCGTCGTCGCCTCGAAGCCGCGCTCGAAGAACAGTGTGAGCGCGGCCTCGAGAATTCGCGATCTCGTCCGGCTTCCCTTCGCCGTTTTCGTCGTGAGCTCCGTTCTCGGCGTGTCGCCGTTCACGGTCGAAGCACGCGGGCGACGGGGCCTAACGCTGCGCGGTGCCGTGCGATCCACGAGGTCGCGCCGCGCGTGAGGCGTCGTGCACCGGGCGCCGCGAGACCGGCCGCCCATGCCCGGTACTGCCGCGTGGCCCACAGACTGACGACCCAGGCCTTGTCGTCGTGGTAGACCTCACCTTCGTCCCCGATCGCGGTCAGCTGACCCATCGTCGCCGCGTGGTCGAGCCCGGGAAACCGCACTCGCGCCTCATCCGATCCCGCGGCAATGAGATTGACCGGTATGTGCGTCGGCTGCGCGGCGAGCCAGTCGCTCGCCGCGCAGCACAGCTCGCACCCGGCATCGTAGAGGACCGTCAGCTCGCGCATGTCAGGCAGCCCGCGCAGCAGCGGTCCTCGTGTCCGGTCTCACCGGCGGATGAGTCGACCCACCGGCGATGTGGCGCGCCCGCATCCGCGAGAACACGTACAGGTTGAAGAAGTGCATGAACCCGAGTCCCAGCAGTACGGTGCCCAGTCTGTCGGCGAGTCCCTCGATCGCCTGGCGCGCATTGAAGACATCGACGTTCATGCGCAGCTGGATCGCGACGTAGCCGAGATTGATCAGGTAAAAGCCGACGACGAGGAGATGGTTGACGGAGTGGGCCATGACTTCGTCGCCGTTGAAGACGTCGACCAGAAACACGTAGCCGTTGGTCGAGAGCGTGCGCGCAACCCATACGGTGATTCCGATACTGATCGCGAGGTAGACCGCGTAGGTGATGACGATGATCGACATAAAGGCCTCCGAGTTGAACGTGTTCAACTATAGGACATGGCCCTCGCCTCGTCAAGGGTTATTTTGAACAGGTTCAAATGCCGGGGTCTGTTCGGCTGGCCAGCGCTGAACGCACGGTGGTGACTGGCCTCACCGTTCGTCGTCTTCAGGACGGAGCGACGCCGGTGTCCGCGCGTTCAGCGACACCCACCGTTCGCAGTGTCACCACCGAGTTCGAGGAGCACCGTCATGTCACGTACCGTCGCGACAGTCGATCCCGTTCAGATCGAGCGCGCCAATCGGGCTCGCCGTTTGATACCGCTCGTGTTGCTCGCTGAATGCGTCGTCGTCGGCGCGCTGACGATTGCCATTCGGACCGGCGCCTTTCCGGAGATCGCGGGTCTCGCGACGCCTCTTAGCCTGATCGCCCTTCTGTCGGGCTTCGCTGCGCTGGTGATGAAGATGGTCTTCTCGCGCCGGCCGTAGCACGCGCGGCAGGCAGCGAAAAGGAGCGGGCACCTACGAGTGCCCGCTCCTTTTGCTTACTGGTCACTCCACCGTGACCGATTTCGCCAGGTTGCGCGGTTGGTCCACGTTCAGACCACGCCGCGCCGCGATGTAATAGGCAAGCAGCTGCAACGGGATGACCGTCAGAATCGGATTGAGAATGTCGAGCGTCTCCGGAATCCGGAAATCGTAGTCGACGAGCTTCTTCAACGCCGGCTCGTCACGGCTCGTGAGGGCGATCACGCGTCCGCCGCGAGCCTTCACCTCCTGGATGTTCGACACGACCTTGTCGAACACCGCGTCGTGCGGCGCGATGAAGACTACCGGCATGTCGGCGTCGATCAGCGCGATCGGACCATGCTTCATCTCCGCCGCTGGGTATCCCTCGGCGTGGATGTAGCTGATCTCCTTCAGCTTCAGCGCGCCCTCGAGCGCGACCGGGAAGTTGAATCCGCGGCCGAGGTAGAGAAAGTTCGTCGCATCCTTGAACTGGTCCGCCACCGCCTCGATGTCCTTGGCGCGGTCCAGAATCTGTTGGACCTGCCCCGGAAGACGCTCCATCGCCTGCGCGATCGCGCGCCCGCCTTCGATGCTCAGATTATGGCGTCGTGCGAGCTTCAGCGTCAGCAACAGGAGCGCGATGACCTGGCTGGTGAACGCCTTCGTGGACGCGACGCCGATCTCCGGGCCCGCGTGCAGGTAGACGCCACCGTCGTCTTCGCGAGCGATCGTCGAGCCGACGACATTCACGAGGCCCAACGTTTTCGCGCCGCGCCGTTTCGCTTCGCGCATCGCGGCAAGCGTGTCTGCCGTCTCGCCTGACTGCGAGATCACGACGCATAGCGTCCGCGGTGTGATGATCGGATTGCGATAGCGGAACTCGGAGGCGTATTCGACCTCCACGGGAATGCGCGCCAGCTCCTCGATCAGCAGCTCTCCGATCAGCGCCGAGTGCCAACTTGTACCACAGGCGGTGATGACGACGTTGTCGATGTTGTCCAGATCCTCCTTCGACAGATTCAGACCGCCGAGCTTGGAGAAGCCCTGTTCGGTGACGAGGCGTCCTCG
>Ga0307312_10000932_pt1 | contig 14535 bp, 14 predicted proteins | sample ER_DNA_202_FD_194489 | JGI IMG/M metagenome (GOLD analysis project Ga0307312, IMG submission 194489) | Bulk soil microbial communities from the East River watershed near Crested Butte, Colorado, United States - ER_DNA_202 | ecosystem: Environmental > Terrestrial > Soil > Floodplain | place...
GATGCTCCCTCAGGGTGACAACGTTCGGGGAGAACAGGACAGAGGGCGCTCATGGAAGGCCTCCGGCTGACGTTAGGTTTGATCTCAATACCAATGCGCAGAACTCCTGCACCGCTTTCCGCAAAGGCCGGACCAATCGATGCGCGTTCCTTCACGACTGCTGCTGCTCGGGTGCTTCGTCGCCGTGGCGCTGGTCTGCGCTCGCCTCGGCCTGTGGCAGGTGCATCGGCTGCGGGAGCGGCGGGCCGTGAACGCTGCGGCCCTGGCGGCACGATCGAAGCCGCCGGTCATGATGGAGAAGGGCGACGCGACGGGTGCCGGGCTGATCGATCGCCGGGTCGTGGCGTCGGGCCGGTACGACGACGACCACGCCATCATCCTCCGCGGACGAGTGTACCAGGGCGTGCCCGGCGTTGAGATCGTCTCACCACTGCTGCTCCACGATGGGAGGAGTGCGGTGCTGGTGAACCGCGGGTTTGTGCCCACACCAGATGCGTTCACCGTCGACCCCGATCCGTTGCGGGAACCTGGCACGGTCCGGGTCGAAGGGATGGCGCTGCCGATACGATCCGGCGGGGGTGCGCCGCTCCAGCGCGGAGAGGAAACCGCCTGGGCCCAGCTCGATCTGGAGGCACTGCGCGCCCGGCTGCCCTACCCGATCAGTCCGGTCTATATCCGGCAGTTGCCCGACTCCGCCCTGCCCCGTTTTCCCCGGCGGCTGGAGCCACTTCCACTGGATGACGGCCCGCACCTGAGCTATGCGATCCAGTGGTTCTCGTTTTCGGTAATGGCGTTGGTGTTTGGGTTCGTGATAGGAAGGCAAAGGCCTGAACGGGAGAAACCCCGGTTGTCACCCTGAGGGCCCGAATGGGTCCGAGGGGGCCAAGCGGTGAATGGTTCGCGATCTTCGACTAGTTCCGGCGTCTTCCAGGGTTCCGGCCCCCTCGGTCGCTGCGCTCCCTCAGGGTGACAACCCATGGGCACGGTTCACGTTTTCTCCGTCCCGATTGCGGCTTTCGTTCCGTCCAGCTCTTCGATGGTCTTGGTAGACGGCTGCCGGGCCTTCTGAAGCCTGGCAGCTGTGGCTTCCGCCCCCCGAAACGCGCGTAGCAGGTTCTGACCGGCGAGCTTCTTGAGGTCGGCGTCGCTCCAGCCGCGCCGGATCAGCTCCGCGAACAGCTCGGGGAACTTCGATGTGTCCTCCAGGCCTTCCGGGGTAGAGTCGATCCCGTCGAAGTCGCTCCCGATGCCCACGTGATCGACGCCAGCCACCTGCCTGACGTGCTCGATATGGTCGGCCACCTGCTTCAGCGTGGCGCTCGGCACCGGGTGCGTGGCCTTCCATTCCTCCACCAGCTTGGTTTGCTGGGCAGTGTCGCTCACCGACGCCTTTACGCCCTTCAACTGTTCCTGCAGCCGCGCGTCCCATGCAGCGACATCCGGCGACACGAATGCGGGCACGAAGGTGACCATGACGACGCCGCCGTTCTTCGGCAGCCGGGCCAGGATCGAGTCGGGCACGTTCCGCGGGTGATCGGTGAGGGCCCGGGCGGAGGAGTGGGAGAAGATCACCGGAGCCTCGCTGACATCGAGGGCATCACTCATCGTGGCCGGTGACACGTGGGAGAGATCCACCAGCATGCCGAGCCGATTCATCTCCCGCACCACCTCGCGGCCGAACTCCGTCAGGCCGTCGTGTCGAGCGGAGTCGAGCGCCGCGTCGGCCCAGTCCAGGGTGACGTTGTGGGTCAGCGTGAGGTAGCGGGCACCGAGGTCGTAGTAGGACCGGAGCGCTCCGAGTGAGTTCTCGATGGCGTGGCCGCCTTCCATTCCCAGTAACGACGCGATCCGGTGGCGCTTGAAGCTGCGCTCGATGTCATCGGCGGTAAACGCCGGCGCAAGGCGGTCGGGATACCGGGCGATCATGCGGCGGGCGATGTCGAACTGCTCCAGCTGGACCCGGGCGTAGCCGCTGTCCTTGATCTCTCCGGGGATGTAGATGGACCAGAACTGGGCCGCCACCTTGCCCTCCTTGAGCCGGTCGAGATCGGTGTGCTTGGGCGCCCGGGTGCGAAGGTCGAACGCCGCCACATCGCGGGGCGCCGTCTTCGACGCGCGGATCTCCCAGGGCAAGTCGTTGTGGCCGTCGATGAGCGGCGTGGACTCGAGCAGCTTCCGGGCGTGCTCCAGGGCGCGATCCTTCGACTGCGCGGCGGCGGGAGAGGCCATGGTCACCAAGAAGAGCGTGAGCGGGACAAGGACAAGCGTGAGCGGGGAGCGGGGGAAACGCATTTGGAATCCTGAATACAGGAGGGTTGTGTGTGAGTCATCCCGAGCAGAGCGAGGGATCGGTCCGGCTGACGTGCGTTCGCGATCACGGTGAAAATGCACGCCCATCCGATTCCTCGCTGCGCTCGGAATGACGCGCTACACTCAGATCCGGCAACGCCCACTTACCGCTTACGCCCGTCCCTTCGCCTTGCTCAGGGCAGGCTCTGGTCCCGCTCACGTTTTTTGGATCTGCACCAGCTCCGGCCGCAGCACGAACTCCGGGCAGATCGTCTGGTCGTACTGGTAGGGGCCCCCGGTCTCGGCATCGGTCCAGGGAAATCCGCGGCACACGGCGGGATAGTGGCCTTCCGCGTGGATGGTACAGACGTTCTCCCGGAGGAAGACGCAGCGGCCACCCCGGACCCGGGTCCGCCACTCGCCCCAGCGGGTGCGGTAGATGGTGGCTGCGCCCTGTGCCAGTGCGATCGCGGCGGCCTCCTCATCACTCAAGGTGACGCCGTAAGCACAACAGGACGAGCGATGGGGACAGGGAAAGCACGGCAGCGATGGGAAATCGCCCATGGGCAAGAAGCTAGTCGGATCGGCCGAGCGCCACCATGATGGTGACGATCTCATGAGGCGCCGCGTGAAAGGGCACGAAGCGGCCGCCCTCACCGAGCCGGATCTCATGCAGCTGACGCTCGTCGGCCCGCGCCCGGTGGGCACCGGTGACCGGTGCGCCGAAGTGCCAGGCCCCCGCGGCCGGCTGGCTGGTGGCGTTGTAGCAGCGGAGAACCATGCCGCCGCCCCGCTCGGCCGGCTTGAGCCCGGAGAACACCAGCCCGTCTCCCTCGAGGGTCACATCGATGGGCTCGACCGTGAGCCGGGTGGCCTGGCGCAGCCAGATGCCCTGGACAGGAAGGAAGCCATCCTCCCACAACTCCGGTAGCGTGGTCCCATCATCGAGGTCTGCCCGGGTGACTGGTGCAATCGCGAGCTGGAGCCGCTCCGCGCCGAGGCACTGCGCCTCCGGCGTGGCGACCGGCCAGCCCGCGTGGCCGCGCCGGGTCGGCAGGTCGTCGCGCGAGAGTGCTCCAATGGCCCGGAGCAGAGTGATCACCAGGTCACCCCGGCGATCCAGCTCGTACTCGAAGAAGCCGGGGGCGAGTACGGCGATGCCCCGGCTCTTGACCGCAGTGGCGACGTACCGGTGCGCCGGCGCCGTCGTGACGGGGGTCTCGCGCGGGTATGTCCCGCGCTCGGCCCGCACCGGCGTACGCTCGATGAATCCGAACTGGGCACCGGCGACGGCGCTTCCACCGGGAAGGCCGGTCGAGAATCGCGCTCGCAACCGGTGGTGTGCCGCCTGGTTATCGATCTCGAGAGTGCAGCGGACGATGGGTGATCCGGCGTAGAGCGACACGAGCAGCCGAACCCCCACTGTGCCGGCGCCGCGCCCGTGCCGGCCCGCGCGCATCCGCCATTCGGCTTCCAGGGCGACCACGAGCGGGCCTCGCGCGAGTGGCCGCACCGTTACCGGCCCACGGCTCCGGCGAATCCGGTCCCGCGCCGGCCGACAATAGGTGTAGGTATCGCCCGCGTCGCCCCCGGACTCGAGCACCAGCAGGTCGCGGTAGCTCTGCCGGGTCCGCCGGTCGATCAGCCGCAAGGCGCCGCCGGCTTCCACCGAAACCTCGATCAGCTCGTTGCCCATGCTGCGGCCCCTGATCCATGTCCCCCCATGGGAGACTCGAGCGGCTCCATCTACCGGCTGGAGATTCAGGAGTCCCAGCCCGCCAACCTCCGGCGCGGCAAAGGCGATGCGCACCCGGTCTACCACGTCCTGATCGGGATAGTGATGGGGTGCATCCAGCCGCTCCTGCGCAGGGACGCCCCCCAGCGGCTGCACTGCTATGAGCCCGTCGGAGCCGGCGAGGTGAAAAGGCCGGCGGCCCGGACCCACTCGTGGCACCCGTTTGCCGGGAGGGCCGACCAGCACATCCCGGCGGAACCAGGTGAGGTCGGTTACCACCACACCCTCCCGCCGTCGAGGGACCGGGTTCCAGAGCACCAGCTGCGGGCCGGTTGCCCCCGGATCGGCCCGCGCCAGATCGGGGTTATTGCCGACCAGATCGTCGAGGCTGGTGCGGGCGATCTCGCCGGCGACCCCCCGGGCGTCGTCCAGCCGGAGCTGCACCTGCCTCGCCACGGGGTCGCTCGTGGTCCCGGCAATCGAGTCGTGAAACTGGCTGCGGACGAGCATCCGCCAGGCATGGTGGAGGGTGGCGCGCCGGTCTGATCCTCTGGCGGCGAGAGCCAGTCCGGCGAGCGGCTCGGCGATGCGGCCCAGCGCCAGCTCACTCAGCGCATGCCGGCGCTTGAGCGGTGCACGGGTCCCGTGCACGCCCTGTAGCGTCCAGGTATAGCCGTAGGACCAGCGCAGCTCCCCCGAGACGACCGGCAGGCCGGCAGCTTCGGATGACGCGGCGTTGAAGAAGTCGCACAGACGGGAGATGCGGAATTCGCTCTCGGGCTCCAGCCGGCCCAGGAGGGAGCGGACCGCGGTGATGTCGGGATGGGCCGCGTGGTGGTCGGCCCCGACGAACACCGCGACCTGCCGGGTGGAGGCGCGGGGTACCAACGTGGCACGGACGCTCGCCCAGACGTCGGGAAGTCGATCGGCGTCGGCAGTCAGTCCCGCTCCGACCTCATATCCGTCGGGCGGAAGATGGTATAAGAGAACATCGCGCCCATCCGGTCCCCGCCATCGGTACAGGTCGCGCTCTTGCCCGGGCTCCCCCCCAATGCCGCGCCAGACCACCCCATAGCGCATCCCGAATTCCCCCGCGAGCTGGGGCCAGACCGCGGGATGGCCGAAGGCGTCAGGCGAGTAGAGGACGTCACTCCGGCCGCCGAACCGGTCCGCATCGGCCTGGCCCAGGAGCAGGTTCCGGATCAACGACTCGCCGGACGGGATAAACTCGTCGGCCAGGACATACCAGGGCCCGACTTGAAGGCGGCCGGCGCGCACCAGCTCCCCGACCCGAGGCTCCTGGTCCGGGCGGACTCGCAAGTAGTCCTCGAGCAGTACGGTCTGGCCGTCGAGCAGGAAGGTGGTGTCGGCCTCGGACTCGAGGCGGCGAACCAGGTCATCCAGCGCGGGAACCAATCGCGCCAGAAAGACGCTTTGCGGGAGATACCATTCCCGGTCCCAGTGGGTATGCGGGATCAGATGGAAGGTGTACCCTGGCATCGCGGGAAACCTACCCCCGGCCAGGGAGGGTGGCGAGGAATCCGGGCTCAGTCGTACCCGGTGAAGGGCTCGGTCTGGAACCGGGTGCCCTTGGTCAGATCCTCGAACACGTGAGTGATTTGGACGGCGGGGGGGACCTGCTCGACCCGGCTTTCAACCAGGCGGAGGTTCGGGTTGTCACCTAAACCCATGGCGTTGAGCCGCTCGGCCTCCTGCCTGGCGACTTCGCCGGGGGTCGGGCGACTGGCCGGGTAGGCGTCTTCGTGGTGCCGGATCAGGGCCTGCCAGTGCGCCTCGCCTGCGCGCTCAACCGAGTCCCGTATCTGCTCCCGGGTGAATGGCATTGCGCTCCACTTGCTCGTTACCACGCTCGATCAAGAACACCGCGGACAGGATCAGAAATCCGCCGGCTACGGGTGTGAAACGCACGTTGCGGAAGTAGTATCCCAAGAGGGCGAACAGCGCTACCACTCCTAGACAAAACCAGCCCGCCCAGCGGCGCAGCTTTTCGCCGGAACTCATGGACTCGTCTCCACGAAAGGTGACGAGACAAAGATGCTAAGTGCGGGCTGAGAGGGGCTGTACCGCCGGTCACACGCGCTAGGTGAGCCCAAGGGGGAGGGATTTAGGAGTTCAGTAGCGGCGAGTTGTCTTGAAGGCCACGAATGCCAGGCGGAGAAGGACAAGGCCGCCGGCGGCATACCCGAGCATGATCCAGTCCAGCCGCGACGCCCACGAGAGGACGTCGTTGCCTACCCCGCCCATGAAGCTCGCGGAGTTGTGCGCCACCAGGACCGCGTATTCTACCATAGGGTTCGAGTTTAGACCTCGGTACCGGGACCGTCAACGCCGGGCGGAAGCCCAGGAGCGAATAAGGTGGCTGGAGTCCTGGAACCGCTCCCGGTCGAGCTGGCGCTCGATGCAGACCGAAGGCACATCCATACGACCTTCTCCACTCATGGCCAGCTGGATGACGTCCCCATCGGGACCGAACCACCGAGCGCTCGGCTCCAGGTCCGATGGGTAGGCGAAGCCAGGTAGGGCGGCCATGGCGAGAGCGGCTTGGGAGCCAATACCGGACTCGGGCATCGTCCCGGCCCAGAGTTGGGCCCCGGATTTCTGGGCGATTCGGTAGATGCGGCACGCTTCGGAGAGACCACCAACGCGGTGCACCTTCAGGTTCCAGACCCGTGGACCATGGAGCTCGACGATCTGGGCAGCGGCGGTTGCATCGCGCAGGGTCTCGTCAACACAAATCGGAGTCCGCAGCTCGCGCGTGAGCCGCACATGCGCGAGGAGCTCGTCGGGGGCAAGCGGCTGCTCGAAGTACAGCAGATCGGCGCGGTCGATGGCTCGGAGGTTGGTCTCGTGCTCGGGCCAGGTGTAGGCTCCATTGGCGTCTACCGTGAGCGGCAGGCCGGAGCCGGCCATCGCGTCACCTGCCGCTTGCACCGCGGGCGCCTCCCAGCCCGGAGCCACCTTGATCTTGACCCGCTGATATCCGCGAGCGAGCGCTTCCTCGATCCACCGGCGGAGCGTGTCGAGTGAGCGGTCATGGGGAATCCCGAGCGCGACACCGCAAGGCACGGTGGAGACCGGCTCGACGCAGAGCCGCTCGGCGAGCAGGTGGGCAAGGCCGACGCCGCGGCGCGCTGCCTCGAGATCCCAGGCGGCCGTCTCCAGCGCTGCCCGGGCAAAGGGATTCCCCCGGACACCCGGGCGCACAATCTCATCAACGGTTTCGGGGGACTCCGACTCACTCTCGAGCAGGCGGGGGATGAGCACCTGCTCGAGCAGGTAGCGTGCGCTCGCCAGGGTTTCTTCCGAATAGAACGGCAGCTCGAACGGTGGTGATTCGCCGTAGCCTCGGTGACCCTCCTCGTCGTGCAGCACCACAACAAGCGATCGGCGCTCTACCATCTTGCCGCCCGAGATAATGAACGGCTCCAGCAGCGGGAGGGTCAGTTCATATAGCTCAATTCTGTCAATTGGCATCGGCGTCGTGATTCATGTTAGAGCGCTGCAGGTCCAAGAAGCGCAGCTCTCCAGCCTTGCGCTCGATTGAGCCCTGCTGCTCGAGGTCGAGTAGGCCTGCGATCAGACCGTCGGTCGGGTGGAAGATGAGGGCGTGCAAGGCGCGCTGGGAACGCGAGCCTTGGGTGGCGGGGTATTCCGACAGGGGTAACTGAAAGAAGGTGTGGAGCTGGACGCTCTCGCAGCCGAGCCGGGCGTACTCGAGGATCATGCGCCCGCTGCATACATTGCCGCTGCCGGTCAGCGGCGGCAGCGCGTGGCCTTCGGTGCGGACCTGGCGGAGCACCCGGCAATTGCGCTCGCTGAGGTCATGGCCTCCAAAGGCGACGCCGCTCACCGGATCCCACAGCCGATTGAAGACGACCAGCGCATCGGCTGAGGCGGCCGCGGTCAGCATCTCGAGCTGAAAGGCGTCGTCGAATCGGGCATTCATCAGCTTGAGCGCCAGCCGCACTGCACCATCGCTCACCGAGCGGCGAATCTGATCCGGCACCTCTCGCAGCCATCGCAGAATGCGGGCTTGCTCGTCGGCGAGCTCGTCCCCGGCAAGCGTGGGAGAGAAGTCTTTCTCCAACGAGAGGCGTGCCCCACCCCAGGCCAGAGCCAGCAGGCCGGTGGTGTGCTCGTATTCGGCGGCGCGGAACGGCTCGTCAAGGCGCGGCAGGTGGTACTTGACCGATGGCACCGCCACGAGCTCTCTCGCACGGGTGAGGTCGGCCGCAGTCCGCACCAGGGCGAGATAATCCTCGAATGACCGGTCCCATCCACGTCCCTTCCAGGTGACCGTCCATCCCTCTCGCCCGCCTTCGGACACACGACGCTCGACCTTCATCCGGGTCTCATGGATAGCCCAGGCACCCATGGACCGGATACCCTCGGGATCTTCCGCGATTACCGTCTTGAGCACCACGAAGGCGAGACCGGCGACGCGGTCGCTCTCCAGCTGTTCCTGGCTCAGCGAGAGCTGGCCCGATCCCTTGCCGATGGGATGCGGCAGCGGATGTCCGAGATAGCGGGCGCCGAGATCGATCCGGTAGGTATCCCGCACGTGTGCCGGGAAATCGCGGGGCAGCTCGCGCTTGAAGCGCTCGAAGTCACGCTCGAGTTGCGCGCGCATCTCGCACCGCGCGCTCGACCGCGTCGCGCTCGCCAGGGGGAAGTGCAGGGCCCCAGGGGTCGTCGCACGCGTCTGGCGGGAGAGCCCCCTCGGCCGCGGCGGCCCAGAGCATTCGGCGGATGTACCCCTCCATCGGCTGGATGAAGGTGGTCTGAGAGAACCGGTCGCACAGCTCGGAGAGCGACACGAAGCGGGGCCAGTCTTCCGCGATGCACGCCCGGACCAGGTCGGCCTGAAGATCGGGGAGCGCGGCCCCCATGCCGATCAACGCCGCACGGGCGCCGAGCAAAAGCGAGTAGCCGAGGAAGCGATCTTCCCCGGTGATCAGCAGCTTGGTGGGATGTTGCCGCAGGACGGCGGCGATCCGCTGGAAGGTCATTATCGAGTCCAGCGTCGCCACCTTGATGCCCAGGACTTCGGGCAGCTCGAGAATTCCGTGCAGGGTCTGGTCATCGTAGTCCACCCCGCCCGCCTCCTCATAGAGGTAGAACGCTATCACCGGCAGCTCGCGGCCCAGCCGCCGGTGATAACCGATGGGATCGTTCGATTGGGGAAACGCCAGCAGGGCGTCGGCCTTTCCGCGCCGGGCCTCGATGGCCATGCCGATGTCGCGCGCGCCGGCGACAATGACCCGATCGGCCATCGCCTCGCGCCAGGTCTCGAGCACTTCGCGACGAACGTCCGCCCCGAGGTGGGGACCCCGTCCGGTGTGAGCCCAGACCGCAGCGCCCGCAACCGGCTGTGTCGCCATCCAAGCCGCGTACTGCCGCTGTGCGGAAGCGTCGAGATCGCGACCGCGGAAGGGAACGGGGACGGCCGGGATGAGGCCGCCGGTGAGACGCTCGATCAGGGTCGTCATTGAATCGATGTCAGCCTGAGCGTAGCGAAGGCGCGGAGCCAGGTCGAGTCTTCGGCCCCTTCGCTGTGCTCAGGGTGACATTCTTGAGATTTTCACTCTCGATAGCGGCGCGCTGTTGCTTCGACAGGTCCAGCAGATCGAGCTTGGCGGCGCTGGTCTCTGGCAGCCTCAGTGGTTGTCCGGTTCCGAAGACAAACCGCTCGACGCCGATCGTCCCGAGCAATGTCTCCAAATGATCCTCGGGGGGACCCCAGATCCAGGAGATGTCCCACCAGATCCGGGCCGATTCTTCCGGCGTAGACCCGAAGTGCACCTCCTCGATGAATGGCCGGTCGGCATGGGTGACGAGCAGACGCACCCGAGAATCGCTCCGGACCAGGGTTCTCACCGCCCACGGTGGGAGCTCGCCCGCCCGATCGTTCGGGTGCCGTTGCCTGGCGTCTTCCAGGCGCACGGCCAGCATCAGCGGCACCTGCTCCTTGCCGCACACCTTCACCAACGCCCGCATCTCCGAACCGACCGGATCGAGACCGTAATACATCGGATCGCACCGAACCGCGGGCGCCTGGGCCGAGGATGCTCCGGCTATCGTCTGCTCCCAGCCGGCGAGGCCGGGATGCACGGCCGGCACCGGCCGGAACCGCGCCTGCTGCCCAGCCGTCTCGTAGAGCCACGCGTTGCCGTCGGCCGGGTCACGCCAGAAGACGCTCGGCAGATGAGCAACCCACGCCTGATCGATGCCAACGCGATCCATGGAGCGGAGCAGTCCGTCGGGAGAGGTACCGGGCAGCTTCCGAAACGGATAGGCGCCGACAAAGCTGTTGACATCGATGCGCATCAGTCGGTGGGAAAAGCGGTCGGGGGAAAGATGCGCGACGCGTTTCTCCACTTGACCAGCTCGAGCTCGTCGCCCGTCAGCATGTGCTCCAGGTAGCGAAGCTTGGCCCAGCCGGTATCGATGGTGAGATCGCAGCCCCACAGCAGCCGCTCCACACCGACCGCCTCGACGCACTCCTCCAGCATGCCGCCGTCTACCCCGCTTCCGGAAAGATCCACGAAGACGTTCGGGAGATCGCGCACCACGGCAAGCGAGTGGATCCAGTCACCGCCACCGCCGATGTGAGCCAGGAGGAAGTTGACGCCGGGATGGCGTGCCGCCAGTGCGCCGAGCTCGGCGGCGTCGGAGGCTTCCTGTCCGGGATACTCCCGGCGGCGGTGCTGCCAGATGTGCTGCAGCACCGGTACCCCTCGTTCACGGGCAGCGCGGCAGATCGGGTCGAGCAGCGGATCGTTGGCCCGGCGACTAGCCGCGAGCTTGATACCGATCATCCCGGCATCGAGGCAGCGGGCGAGCTCCGCCAGCGCATGAGTTGTGAAGTTAGGGTTGACGACGGCGTAGCCCCGAATGCGCGCGGGATTAGTACGCTGCAACTGGAGCAGGAAGTCGTTGCCGTATTCGATGTCGGGCGGCGACGGGAAATAGATCGGCGAGGTGGCGCCCCAGCTCCCCAGGATCGACGCCACGTGCACCGTAATACCGACGCGGTCTCCCGCGCGGAGCCGGCTGGCGTTACGAGCGGGCCAGTCCGAGCGAGGAGAGCGGTCGTGAAGAAAATGAGCGTGAACGTCGATGAGCACCCGGCGCTACCTCTCCTCCTCTTGCTCGAGCTCGGGGGGCAGTACGGTCGCGACATCCTCCGCATCCGCGATGGTCAGGTCCAGGTCAGTTTCCTGCGCCTTTTCTTCCTCCAGCACTCCATCCTCATCGTCTATATCGTCGACATCATCGATGGTGGGTTTACGCGGTGACATGAGTTCCTCCTCGAAGCAGTTGCAACGACGGTCCGGCCTGCTCTCCCAATCTAGGCAGGTTTTGCGGCGACCGAGAGGGCCTCGGCCAGCACTTCGAGCGACCGATCGATGACCGGATCGGTGTGCGCCAGGGAGACGAAGTTGTAGGCCGACCGCTTGAAGAGGAGGCCGGCATGGGCGCAGGCCGCGGTGACGGCGCGAGAGGCGGCTTCGTCGGCGTACTGGAGGAAACACATCTCCGCCACGCCTCCCACGCCGATGACCAGATCCGGGTGAAGCCGCCGCAATGCAGACAATCCATCCAGCAAACGGCCACCGACCCGGCGAAGGTGCTCGGGCACTTCCTGCGACGCCAGGACACCGAGCGTGGCCTTGGCAGCGGCGAGGGAGACGAATTCCGTCGCAAGCGTCGAAGAAATCCAGGTGTGGGAGACGCCGGCCATTATTTCTGCGCGCCCGCCGACCGCGGCAAGGGGAAATCCATTCGCGATGGCTTTCCCGATGACGACGAGATCCGGCCGGATGCCGTAGCGCTCGCACGCGCCACCGACCGCGAGCCGGCCCACCGTCTTGATCTCGTCCACGACGAGCAGTGCGCCGACATGAGCGGTCTCTTCCCGCAGGGTCTTGAGCCACTCGAGGTCGGGCTCAGTCACTATGAGGGGCTCAAACACTACTGCCGCCAGCCGGTCGCCGATCGAGCGAATCAGCTCTCGCGCAGCATTCGCGTCGTTGAACGGAAGCTCGTCGTACAAGGCACGGGTGGAGTGGGGAACGCCTTCGCGGCCCTGGCACCAGTCGAGCCAGCCGTGATAGCCGCAGCCGAGGATGGACTCACGACCGGTGGCAACCCGAGCGAGTCGTACCGCAGCGGCCATGGCCTCGGCGCCGGACTTGAGAAACCGCACCTGCTCCATCCAGGGCATCAGCCGGCACAACTCGGCCGCGACCTCCTCCTCCAGCACGGGGGCCAGGGGGCCGACTACACCGGCCTCGACGGCAGCGGTGGCCGCACGGGTCACGTCGAGGTGGCCGTAACCGAGCGCAACCGAGCCCAATCCCATGATATAGTCGGTGTACTCGCGCCCGGCGTCGTCCCACACGTGGCAGCCGGAGGACCGCACCATCCGGGAGGGCAGATCGGCACTATGCTCGCCGAAGAGCGCCTCGGGCCGCTTGCTGCCGGTGGAGGTGAAGCCAACGATGTGATCGGTCATGTCAACGCAATTCCAGGGTCCCGAATCGCGACGGATCCTGCCGGTCACCGCGGAGCCAGACCCAGCCGCCGCCGCCGGTCCAGACCAGCTGGCCTGCGCGCCTCATTCGGTCCGGTAGCATCTGGTTCACCAACAGATCGAAACCGATTTCGTCGCCGGGTCGAAACGGGCCCCAGTGCGGCGGTGAAATGGCCACGGTCATACGGTAACCCGACTCGATCGGTTCCCAGCAGCCACGGACCTCGCCCTCCGGTAAGGCTCCGCCGGACACGCGTCGCGTGATCAGCCTACGGTCTTTGGTGGCCGGCACGACAAGATAGCCATGGACCACCTCATCGGGAGGCAGCCGGAGATACACCTGTATGCCGTCGGCGTGGATCTCGTCCGGCTCGTTGTCGAGGAGAAGTGGGGGAGCGGCCGGATCGCGTGCGACGACCTCCGGCTTCACCACCTCCACCGCCAGGTAGAGCGCCTCATCGCTCCAATTGACGACCGCGGTTGCCGAGAACTCGTCCGGGCCGGCATAGGGCTCCTCGCTCCGCCGGTACTGGTCCTCGTGATCGAGCTGAAGCGGTTCGGATGGGTCGAAACCCTCTGCACTTCCGTCCAGCGCGGGAGGCTCGGCAAGCGGGAGCACCACGCCGCGAGCCACCAGCGGCCGGTCCCGCACCAGGGGCTCGAATGGCTTCGGTTGCCGCCGGGTGCCACCGAGCCGGGTGCCTCCCGCCGGGCTCCGGATCTCCCAGCCTTCGACGGTCGCCACGTGACGATCTACGCCGCTCTCAGTCTCGACTTCAATGGTGTTCTCGGATTCCCGAACTCCACGGACCGCCGACCCACCCCCGCCAGGCTCCAGGACGGTGATGATGCGAAGGTTTCGCCCCTGGGCGCGGACCAGGTAGAACGGCACCGGTTCGGTTGAGCCGGGAGCGCCCGGGCCCAGGGCTCGCAGAAGATCGCCCTGGTAAGCCAGATGCGCACTCAGGGTCGCTCCGGAATGACCACAAGCGCCAAGGACGATGTTGCCGGAATCCGTAGGACGGTAGCGCTCGACCTGGCGGGCAAACTCGTCGGGGAGCTCCGCCGGCTCCCAGCTGCCCGTCGGCTTCACCTCGACCCGTCCGCTCAAGTGAAGCGGTAGCTCCAGCAAGTGATCCTCGGCCGCGGACAGCTGGACCACGTCGAGCAGGTAATCGGGACCGGCCACCAGTGTACGGCTCAGATCTCCGTAGCGGCCACGGGCCCAGGCCCAGGCCCCGCCTTCCTCGAAGTTCTCGCAAAAGGCATCGCCCATCGGCTGGGACAGGCCGTCGAGTCGCGGAGCATTGTGCGCCAAGGTCGAACGATACCAGAAGAGATCGCGGGCCACGTACGAGCCGGTACCGAAGTCCGGTAGCCAATACTCGCCTCCGGCGTGGAGCACGAGGTTGAGTCGGTCGGGATGACCGTGTCCTCCCCCGGACGGTCCACATTCGAGGCTGGCGTAACGGTCGCCTGAACGCAACAAGGCGAGACCTTGTCCCTCGACGAAAGCGCTACCGGGCGACCAGGCCGGCGTCTCGGCCGGTATCGTGGGTACCATCTCCAGTAAGGACCACCAGGAGAGATCGGCACGAGACCGGGGCCGGGTCGGGGCTGGCTCGCCCGCCTCGTGCAGGTATGAATCGAAAGTTTGGGCCGGCGGAGCCGGTGATTGGTACAGTCCGTGAAGCCAGCTCCACAGATCCAGATGCCCTTCGGCAGCGCGGCCGAGCCGGGCCAGGCCGATCTCCCAGAGCTCGAGGTACATCGGTTGGGCGAGCGACACGCCAAAGCGCGAGTCCTTCCGGGCCGGAAAGGTGAAGTCGGGGAGCGCGGTGAGCGCCGGAGCGCGCAGGGCCGCGGCCACGCGAGCGGCGAGTCGCGGATCGCCCAGGACATCAACTCCCGCCAGACGCGCCCATCCCAGGGCCAGCAGCTGGCCTCGAAGCGC
>Ga0307312_10000934_pt1 | contig 14514 bp, 14 predicted proteins | sample ER_DNA_202_FD_194489 | JGI IMG/M metagenome (GOLD analysis project Ga0307312, IMG submission 194489) | Bulk soil microbial communities from the East River watershed near Crested Butte, Colorado, United States - ER_DNA_202 | ecosystem: Environmental > Terrestrial > Soil > Floodplain | place...
GCATTGTTTTCATCGGGACGCCGATGGACGATCACATCGCCAACTTGGTCATCGCGCAGTTGCTCTTTCTGCAAATGGAGGACTCGAAGAAGGACATCAATATCTACATTAATTCGCCGGGCGGATCAGTAACGGCAGGGCTCGCGGTTTACGATACGATGCAATTTCTTACGTGTGACGTGACGACCTATTGCCTCGGCATGGCCGCAAGCATGGCTGCGGTTTTGCTTTGCGCCGGCACGAAGGGAAAACGGTTTGCGCTCCCGAATTCCGATATCATGATCCATCAGGTCTCCGGGGCCGCACAAGGCGCGGCGAGCGATGTTGAGCGTCAGGTGGATTACATGTTCAAGCTCAAAAAGCGTCTCATCAGCATCATCGCGCAGCACACTGGCAAACCCGAGGAGCAGGTACGGCTGGATTCTGATCGCGACTATTATATGTCGGCCGCAGAAGCGAAGGCGTATGGTCTTGTTGACGAAGTGATTAAATCTCGCAAGGAAGTGAAGCTGCTTGATGGCGCGACACCCACCTCTGGAGATCGTTCCGTGGCCGTCGCCGAGGCTGCTTTACCGCGCAAAACCGGTGGATAAAGGCTCTTTTCTCTAAAGAAGTAAATATGGCCCGCGCTTCCAATCTCACGATGTGCTCGTTTTGTGGCAAGAGCCACGCCGAGGTGCGCAAGTTGATCGCAGGACCGGGCGTTTATATTTGCGACAGTTGCATTAACGTTTGCAAAAGCATCCTCGACAAGGAGCTCAATGAGGATGCGAAGCGCCAGTCTTCCAACATCCGTGTCCCAAAACCGGCGGAAATCCGGCGGTCGCTCGATCAATATGTGATTGGCCAGGAGATCGCCAAGAAAACGCTTTCAGTGGCCGTGCATAATCATTTTAAGCGCGTTTTGCAGACCCCGGCATCGCCCGATTCGCCCTCAGCATTTCAACCCGATCCATTAGCCGACGTTGAAATTGAGAAGAGCAATATCTTGCTGATTGGTCCAACCGGTTCGGGAAAAACGTTACTGGCCAAGACGCTGGCGAAAATTCTGGATGTGCCATTTTGCATCGCGGACGCGACCACGCTTACCGAGGCAGGCTATGTTGGGGAGGATGTCGAGAACATCATTCTGCGCCTCTTGCAGAATGCGGATTACGACGTGAAACGAGCGGAGATCGGCATCGTTTACATCGACGAGATCGACAAGATCGGTCGCAAAACCGATAACGTGAGTATCACGCGCGATGTCTCTGGCGAAGGCGTTCAGCAGGCGCTTTTGAAGATTTTAGAAGGGAGCACTTGTAATGTTCCGCCGCAAGGCGGCCGTAAACATCCGCATCAGGAATACATTCAGGTTAACACGGAGAAAATCCTCTTCATTTGCGGCGGTGCTTTCGTCGGGCTCGATAAAATTATTCAAAAACGCATCGGCCAGAAAGTGATGGGCTTTGGAAGCCCGACCCTCGAGGTGGAAGAAGCGTTACGAAAGGAAGCCGTCCGCCATGTCGAACCGGAGGACTTGCTCGCTTTTGGAATGATTCCGGAATTCATCGGTCGGTTGCCGGTTGTGAGCTGCCTCGACGCGCTGACGGAGGAAGAGATGGTCGCGATCTTAACCGAGACGAAAAATGCAATGGTCAAGCAGTACACGAAGCTCTTCTCGATGGAAGGCGTGCGGCTGATGGTGACAAAAGACGCGCAGCGCGCTCTTGCAGCGCAAGCGGTCACAAAAGGAACAGGCGCGCGCGCGTTGCGCTCGATGCTCGAACGAATCATGCTGGACATCATGTACGACGTGCCGAGCCGCGAAGACATCGCCGAAGTGACGATCAATCGCGCCGTCGTCGAAGGCAGAAAGCTTCCACTGATTCGCAAGAAACAGGACAAGACCGCCGCTTAGCTGCGCGAAGCGCCGCCCCGGCGCAAGTGGGCTTTTCGGCGAAGGCAATCAACGTCACCCTGCAGGGCAATTGCTACAGGTTCGACGGTGAGCGTTCGAGCTTCTATTGTCGATGTATGCGCGCGATCGTGCTCAATACAGGTACGGAACTTTTGCTCGGCGATGTCCAGGATGCGCATCTTGCTTTTATCGCGCGCCAGATTTTTCCGCTCGGATTGCGTATCGAGGAACGGAGGACCGTGTCCGATGGCGTCGCAATTCGGGAGACTCTCGCGGAAATATTTTCGCGCGCAGAAATTCTGTTTGTGACTGGCGGACTTGGCCCCACCACTGACGATGTCACACGGGAGGCGGTGGCGGAATTGCTCGGGCTAAAATTGGTCCGCGATCCCGAAGTGATGTCCGCCATCTCGGAAAGATTTGCGACACGGGGCATCCAATTTACTGCACGCGTCGAGCGCCAGGCTTTCGTCCCGGCCGGAGCGGAAGTGTTACGGAATGAAAGCGGCACGGCGCCCGGCCTTTACCTGCGCGCCAATCTGAACCCCCACATCCATTCGCCTCATCTTTTCTTGCTTCCCGGACCACCGCGTGAGCTTCAGCCAATGTTTGGGCGATCTGTGATGCCGATCTTGCATTCGATTGTTCCGCCTTCGAACTCGCTCAAGTGCCGCATTTACCATGTTACGGGAATCGGCGAATCGCTGGTTGAAGAGGCAATCGGCGAGAGGATTTCGGCAATTCCCAGAGTGGAACTTGGTTATTGCTCACGACCCGGAGACGTCGATGTCCGAATCATCGGCGAATCCAGCGTGCTTGAGCGGGCGGACAAAATCATCAGAACGACGCTCGGAGTCTTAATTTACTCCACGAGCGAAGCGACTCTGGAAGAGGTAATTGTGGAACTTCTTACGAAAAGAAGAGAAACGCTTGCCTTGGCGGAGTCTTGCACGGGCGGCTTGCTCGCAAATCGAATCACGAATGTGCCGGGCGCTTCCACAGCTCTTCTCGCAGGCTACGTCGTCTATTCAAATCAGGCGAAAATGGACGCGCTCGATGTGGATCTCAAATTAATCGAACGACACGGCGCAGTGAGTGAACCAGTCGCGCGGGCGTTGGCAGAAGGCGCGCGAATGCGGGCAAGATCGACATATGCTCTTTCAACCACTGGAATAGCAGGACCAACCGGCGGCTCCTCAGAAAAACCAGTCGGCACGGTTTACGTTGCGCTCGCGTCACCGGAAAATGAAACAATCGCGAAAAAGTTTTTCTTCCCGAGCGATCGTGAAACCTTCAAGGAGCTTGCCGCGCAAGCCACTTTCGATCTTCTGCGCAAGAAATTAATGTCGAGATCGAGTCAATAGTCACCCACATCAACCGGCGTACCGACCTTTACTCGATCGTAAAATAACTTCGCTCCATTGGATGGCATTCGAATGCAACCGTGCGAGGCAGGATATCCTGGCAGAATTCCGATGTGCATGCCTACACCGTCGCCGGTCAGTCGCATGAACCATTTCATTGTTGCGCCCACAAAATGGGTTCCGCTTGGGGCCGAATCAATTCGCGCGCTCACACCGGCGCGGACGATACGGCCGGAACTGTCTACGAAGTCACCATAAAGACTGGAGTGATGATTGGGGTCTTTTTCGAGTACGGGTAAATGTCCCGTGGGTGAAGTGTGCCCGCGCTTGCCAGACGATATAGGGCTGTCGATGACGATTTGCTCGCCAAGCATGAGATAGGCGCGCTGTTTGGGAAGAGAGATCACAACGTGCACCGAATCAGGTGTAACTTGTTTCAGTAAGGATTGGTTGATCTTGACCGGCTCTTGCTTCTGAATGAGCTGGGAAGCTTTGCGCAAAGGTTGCGGCGTTGGCGCAGGACGTGTCTGGCTGCTGGCAGAGTATGTCTGTGTGACTGCCAACAGTGCACAGAAATATCTCAGGAGGGTTGCCGGCATTAATCGCGACTGTAACTCTTTACGCGCTGAATCCAACCAGATAACCATCGTGATTCATGCCGCTGAACGGGGGCGTTTTGTACGCGCCGAATCAAGACCTCTCTTGCCGAGCGGGAGAATTCTTCGACTGGCGCCGCGCCACGCTCCGTCCGATGCATGCCTCCAAGAACCTGAAGTAAACCCCACCCTTGATCTCGATAACGCTCAGTGTGCAAGACTCCTTCGCCCTTGAAGTTCACATAATCGGCGAGTGCGTAACAGCCTTGTGGCGTGTCCGCGACACGCTCGAATTGGCGCTGTACGTGCGCACGCTCGGAAGGCACCGCCTCCACCAGCATCTTCGGAAGCGCGTTCTGTAACCGCGCAATCAGGAATTCCGCCTGAACATCGACGGTGTCAGCAAGAAATTGGCGCAATTGGTTCATCTCCGGCGTGTGCTGGGCATGTAGAAACTCGGCACGAGAATTCCACGGACAGGGAGTCTCGTCGATTCTTAAAAGCAATGTTGGCAATTTCGCGCCGCGATTCGAGATAAAGCTTACAAGCTTCGGAAAGCTTTCCTCGAACGGACCGCGCTGGCCTTTTGGATACCAGATGAAATGACCAATGCCGAGCGAAGCGAAGTTTTCGCCCTCATTCCACGAGGTGAGACCAGCGACAGTTCCATTGCATTCGTTTTGCCAGATCTTTTTCCCGATCCTGCGAGCATCACTCTGCGAGAGAGTGATCGCGTGAACGGCCTGTGGCCCACTGGCAAGGCACGCGACAAAAGCAACGGCAGCAAGAAATCGAGCTCGGAAGTCTTGTCGACGGCGCTGTTTTCTTGACGAGTGAGGTTTATCCATTAGCGTGCCCGTTCCTACGACGCTCGATTTAAAGCAAACCCGCTGGAAAATTCCATCTTATGAAACGTCTCATTCTCATTCTCGCCGCATTTTCGCTTGTGTTGCCCCTATTCGGGCAAGAGAAATCGTCACCGCTTAAAGATCAAAAGGACAAGGTCAGTTACAGCCTGGGTCTTAATATCGGATTTAATCTCGGCAAACAAAACGTACCGATTAATCCCGACGCGCTCGTGGCCGGAATAAAGGACGCGATCGCAAACAAGCCTCAACTTACTCCCGATCAGATCAAGGAGACCATGACGGCATTTGAAAAAGATATGGAGCAAAAACAGAAGGCAGCGGCAGACAAGAGCGCTTCGGAAGGCACGAAGTTCCTCGAGGAAAACAAAAAGAAAGAAGGCGTGAAGACGACCGCCAGCGGTCTGCAATACAAGGTCGTTAAGGAGGGAACAGGTGCGCAGCCAAAAGCGAGTGACACCGTGACAGTCAATTATCGCGGGACGCTCATCAACGGCACAGAGTTCGACAGCTCATACAAACGCGGAGAACCTGCAACATTTCCGGTCAATGGCGTGATCAAAGGATGGACGGAAGCGCTCCAATTGATGAAAGCAGGATCAAAATATCAGTTATTCATTCCGCCGAATCTCGCCTACGGGGAGCGCGCTGTTGGTCCCGACATCTCACCTAATTCAACTTTGATTTTCGACGTCGAACTGATGGACGTTAAACCCCCGGCAAGCGGCGCAAGCCCCACTCCCTCCGCATCGACCCGATGACGTAGCGGTGCTCGCCGCGGCGAGCGCCGAACCAAAAGGAACAACGCTTGGCACAAGCGCCTGCATCGGCGTCAACGCACGGTCACGGCCGCTTCCCAATCGAGCCGCAGCGCGTCGCCCCAAAGATCCTCCAGGCTGTAAAAGGCGCGTTTGTCTCGGTGAAACACATGCACGACTACTTGCAGGTAATCGAGCACAATCCATTGGCTGGCTGGAAATCCGTCAATTGTCGATGGTCGAATCGCGTGATCCTCTTTTAGCCGCGTTTCAATTTCGTTTGCGATCGCTTTGAGCTGCGGCTCGGACGTGGCTGAGCAAATCACGAAGAAATCGGTAAACGTCGAGATCGAACGCAAATCCAAGACGACAATCTCTTCCGCCTTTTTGTTCGAGGCGAGTTCCGCACAAATCTTGGCTAACTGTTCTGCGGTTATTTCACTTGCTCCTGGTAAAGTTTTTGGCGGCTAATGATTTCCTCGACGGCTCTCGGTACGAAATAACGAATCGATTGGCCGGAGGCAACTCTCTTTCTGATCTCCGTGGCGGAGATGTCGATCCTGCGGTGCACTGGTGGATAATCATGTTTCGTTCCCGCGCGTGTGCGATCAAAAACAACAAAACGGACGATTTTTTCCAATTCCGAGAAGCGATACCATTTCGCGAGCGTGGGCACGTTGTCTTCGCCGATGAGGTAATAGATTTCCGAGTCAACTTCGCGCCTTCGAATTTCTTCGACAGTATCAATCGTGTAAGAAGGAGGTGGGCGCCGTAGTTCGCAATCGTCCAACACGAATGCATTTTCACCTTCGATTGCAGCTTGCAACATCGACAATCGCATATTTGCGCTCGCAGCCGGTGACTGTTTGAACGGCGAAACTGCCGCTGGAACAAAGATTATCTTTGCCAACCCGAGCATTTCGCGCGCTTCGCGAGCGAGAATTAAATGCCCATGATGAACCGGATCGAATGCCCCGCCGTAAATGCCAATTTTTTTCACAACGATCCGGTGAACGTTAGTAAATCAGATACGGCGCATGCTCGCTGCGAAAGCTCACGACATTGCTTCCCCAGGATGCGACAATGCTGGCTGGTGAAACGCCACGCTCCAGTTGCGGCCGAATCGACGCACTGCCGCAGATTTTGTAAAGATATCGAGCTTGTTGGCGGGAGTTTGACGGAACAGGGCCGAACTGGAGGGGTGGTTCCGCCAGCATCAACAACAATGTCGTGAGCAGGAAGCGTTTTTTATTTTCTCTGCGCAAGATCGACATCTAAGGTTCGAAAATATGAAGAGTGATTCGCTCGGTCAACTAATCCTGACTGGCGTTCCCGGCAAGGAACTCGACGCGGAAACCGAAAACCTGTTTCGGCGAGTGCAACCCGGCGGTTTTATTCTGTTCGCACGTAACATCGAGAGTCCGCCTCAACTGCGAAAACTGATCGACGACTTGCGCAGCTTGAGCGAGATCGAGCCGATTATCACGATCGATCAGGAAGGTGGCCGCGTCTCGCGGTTACGTTTAATCGGAAACGAGCCGCCAAACTCGCAGCAATTACGCGATAAAGGCGATGTCGATCTGATCCGCCGTCATGGCAACATCACTGGAAGATTGCTGCGGCTTTTCGGGTTCAATCTCGATCTTTGCCCGGTGCTCGACATTTCCTTCAATGACGCCGCCGATAATTCACTGCGTGGCCGTTGTTATGGGAAAACGGTCGAGCAAGTCGTTCGAAATGCCGGGGCATTCCATGACGGAATGAGAGGGCAGGGAATCGCAAGCTGCGGCAAACATTTTCCCGGTTATTCAGCCGCGACTTCAGACGCTCATTACCAGTTGCCGCGGATCGATCGCAGGCGCGAAGAACTTGATCGAAACGAGTTGGCCGTGTTTCGCGAATTCGTGGATGACGTGGACAGCATGATGATCTGTCACGGCTGGTATCCCTGTTTTGAACCGGAAAAGACGCCCGCCACTTTATCGCGTCGGGTGGTTACTGATTTGTTGCGCAACGAACTCGGTTTCGGTGGTCTCATCATGACCGACGATCTCGACATGGGTGCGATCCTCACCAGCTACCGGCTCGAGGAGACAATTCGTCTGGCCATCGCCGCAGGAAATAATCTCGCCATGATTTGCCATCGCATCCCGGAAATCGAGAACGTCCATCGAATTCTTCGCGCATTACCGCGCGATCAAGTCGATCGCGCGCAAGAAGGTGTGGCGCGGTTTAAGAAAAAGCTCACGCCACCTACCGAATTTTCCGAAGCGGCGTTTCGCAAGATTGACATGGAAATCTGGGACCTGCGCGTTGCCGTTCTGGGTGAGGAACGCGCCAAACAACGTAGCGTCGAAGACGGCAAACGTTCGCCAGTAGAGACTTATTAGCGCTGGCCATCTCGCCGCGGTGCGAGCGACATTCCAGTACACCGTCTTGACCGCTGTCGCTAATTCACCCTATTCTCCGCTCTCGTTGGTCGGCCAAGAGTCGGCCGCCCATGTTTAGAACCAATCCACTCATGCGGAGAATCGCGTCATGACCGCCAGCCAACAAACACGGAAAGAACTTACGGTTCGTGGCCTGATTGTTGGCATCATCATCACATTGGTGTTCACTGCGGCCAATGTATACTTCGGCCTTAAGGCCGGTCTCACTTTTTCCACATCGATTCCGGCGGCGGTGATTTCGATGGCCATCCTACGAGCTTTCCGGGATGCAACAGTTCAGGAAAACAACATCGTGCAGACGGTCGCCTCGGCAGCGGGGACGTTGTCGTCGATTATCTTCGTGCTGCCGGGTTTGATCATGATCGGCTGGTGGACCGGTTTCCCCTTTTGGATCTCGTTCGCGATCTGTGCATTGGGCGGGATTCTGGGCGTGATGTACTCAATCCCGCTGCGCCGCGCGTTAGTAACCACTTCGGATCTGCCATACACGGAAGGTGTCGCCTGCGCCGAAGTGCTGAAGGTCGGCAGCAGCGGCGATTCGGAGCACGCCGCAGACATCGAACATGGTCGCGCAGGTCTGCTTGCGGTGTTGTGGGGATCGATCGTGTCAGCGGTGTTTGCCGTCGTCGTTGCGACACAAATGTTTGCATCGGATGTGGCCCAGACCTTCCGAATCGGCCGCAAGGGTGCCGTGAGCGGTTATGACTTTGCGTTGTCGTTTGCCCTGTTGGCGATTGGGCACTTGGTTGGTCTCTCGGTTGGTATTGCAATGCTTATAGGCACATTGATTGGCTGGGGCTGGGGCGTGCCGCACTATTCCTCGCTCGTGCCCGATCTCACCAGCAGCGCCGGCGCGCTCGCGCAAACTACCTGGAGTCATAAAGTGCGTTTCCTCGGCGCAGGCGCAATCGGCGTTTCGGCGATCTGGACGCTGCTGAAACTGGTAAAGCCAGTTGCCAGTGGGCTCGCCAGCGCGATGGCCGCCTCGCGTGCGCGCAAGGCCGGCAAAGCCGACACGTTGCCGATCACCGAGCGCGACATTCCAATCGGCATTGTCGGTATTGTCACATTGGTCTGCATGCTGCCGATCGGTTGGCTGCTCGGCTATTTTGGTACCAGCAGTGGCCTCGGCGCGCATCTACCAACACTCATCATCGGCGGCGTCTCTTACGTTGTGTTGATGAGCTTCTTCGTCTCAGCGGTCTGCGGCTACATGGCCGGTCTGATTGGTTCCTCCAACAGTCCGCTGTCGGGCATTGGCATTCTGGTGGTGATTGGCGCCGCGTTGCTGCTCGTGCTCGGTGTAAAACCGTACGTGTCGCCGGACGCGGGCAAATCGCTGATGGCGTTCGCGCTCTTCACTACCGCAGTGATCTTCAACGTTGCCGCAATCGCGAACAATAATCTCCAGGACCTCAAGACAGGCCAACTGGTCGATGCAACTCCGTGGAAGCAGCAGGTGGCGCTCGTGATCGGTGTAGTCGCGGGCGCGTTCGTGATTCCGCCGGTGCTCGATCTCGTGAATCATGCTTACGGTTTTGTGGGAGCGCCGGGCGCCGAGTTGCGTCCGAATCCACTACCTGCGCCTCAGGCAGGCCTGATCTCCTCACTCGCCCAAGGCGTCATCACCGGTGAGATCGACTGGAGCCTGATCCGCACGGGCGGCTTGATCGGCGTCTGTATCATTTTGCTCGACGAGATCCTTGCACGGACGACGCGACACATGCGCGTGCCACCGCTGGCCGTTGGTCTTGGGATCTATCTGCCCACGCAAAGCACCCTGATGATCGTGGTCGGAGCGGTTGCTGGCTGGCTTTTCGACCAGCGAGCTAACCGCACTCCCCGGCCGGAAGCGACGAAGCAGCTGGGCGTGCTACTCGCGTCGGGGTTAATCGTCGGCGAGAGCGTGATCGGTGTCGTGATCTCGGCGATCGTCGTTTTCTCTGGCGTATCTGCACCGCTGGCGCTGGTCGGGCCAGGTTTTGAAACGGCCGGGAGGATCATCGGCGGCCTGGCCTTCGCCGTTATCGCGGTAGTGCTTTACCGGTGGATCTTGCGGATGTCGGCGGCAAGATCGACATGAAGCGGAAATGGAATTGGCCGCTCTGGGTGGGATTCGTTGTCGCCTTTGGCGGCTTGTTCACTTACGAATTTTTCGCCCAGTTTCCGATCACCCGCGATTTTCCGTGGGCGAATCTTTTGCTCTTCAGCATCGGCGCCACTCTGCTGCTGGTCGGTCTGTTCCGAGCCTTTGGGAGACCGCAAGTTTATCGCGGCAAAATTTTCGGATCGATCTTCGCCGCAGTCAGCCTTTTTCTCTTTGCGTTCTTCGCCTACGAGATTTTTTACGCGCTTCGACAAGTCCCGCTTTCGGCACAAGCGCCGCGCGTCGGACAAAAAGCGCCGGAGTTTTCATTGCCCGACCAAAATGGTAAGTCAGTGGCGTTGGCGGATCTGCTTTCTCCCAACGGCGCGATCCTGATCTTTTATCGGGGACATTGGTGACCGCTTTGCAACTCCGAGTTGCGGAGTTTTCAGAATAAGCTTGCGGATTTCACCTCACGCGGAGTCCATGTTGCAGCCATTAGCGTTGATTCGGTGGAAATAAATCGCGGGCATTCTCAGAAGATGGGCTTTAACTTCCCCCTTCTTTCCGACGCCGACGCCGGAGTGATTCGCCGTTACTATGTTCTTCATCGCGGCGCCGGGCCGAAAAACAACGACGTTGCGAGGCCGGCTGAGTTTTACGTTGATGCGAATGGCACGGTTCAGTGGGTGAACCTCACCGAGAACATCGCCGTGCGCGCGCGACCGGAACAAGCATTGAGCGCCATCGATGCGATGAAGGCTGGCCGGCACGATTGACGCCGCTTCGCTGAATTAATAACTTCATCGCACGTGCATCCCGACCTGGAACAACTGCTCGTTCTTCAAGATCGACAACAAAAGATCAAGCAGATCCAGACAGAGGTAGAAACGTTGCCGCTACAAAGGAAAAACCTTGAAGAACAATTGGCGGCGAGTGTGGCTGGGGTCGAAGCGCTCAAACAAAAAGCGCGACAGGTCGAAATGAATCGTAAAAAACTTGAGCTCGACGTCGGGACGCGGACCGAAACCATCTCACGGCTTAAAACGCAACAGTACCAAACGCGCAAGAACGACGAATTTCAGGCGATCGGACACGAGATTGAGCGTTACGAAAACGAAATTCGCAAGATCGAAGACGAAGAGCTTGAATTAATGGTGGAGACCGACAAGTTCAAAGCCGATCTCGGCGTCGAGGAAAAGAAATCCGCAACCGTCAAGGAATCGGTCGCGCGTCAGACAGCGGATCTCGAAGCTAAATCAAAAACTTTACAGTCGCGGCTGGAAGAACTGACGAAAGAACGGGCCGAGATCGCCGGCAAAATCGACGAAGATTTGCTGAGCCGCTTCGAACGTCTTTTCAAGAGCAAAGGTGACGCGGTAGTCGTTGCGCTGGAACACGAAGTTTGCACTGGCTGTCATATGAAGGTGACCACGCAAACCGCGCATCGTGCGAAAGCTGGAAAGGAAATCGTCAGTTGCGAGAATTGCGGGCGGATCTTGTACGACACAGCGTAATGTCGAAGAAACCTTGGCGTCCCGACAATCGCGGCGCGAACGCCATTCCCACGCTATTCAGGCTCACACATTGAAACGGAAGAAAATGACGTCGCCATCTCGCACGACGTAATCTTTTCCTTCCATTCGCACCTTGCCCGCTTCGCGTGCTTTCGCGAAGGAACCGAGCCCGACCAGATCGTCGTAATGAACTGTTTCGGCGGCGATAAAGCCGCGCTCGAAATCGGAATGGATTACTCCGGCGGCAGCCGGCGCCTTCTCACCCGCATGAATTGTCCAGGCACGCGTTTCTTTTTCGCCAGTGGTAAGAAAGGTACGCAAACCGAGTAAATGATAGACGGCGCGGATGAGCGCATGAACACCGCTGTCCTCCACACCTAAGCCACGCAAGTATTCCATCGCCTCATTTTCGCGAAGATCGACAAGTTCACTTTCAATCTGGGCGCTGATAACGACCGCTTCCGTTGCGAAATGATGTTGCGCGTAATCTTGGACCCCGCTTATGCGATTCGCCGCGCGATTGTCGATCTGGCCAGAGGAAATCGCAGCGAGATCCGATTCCGCCACATTGCAAGCGAAGATCGTTGGTTTCGATGTAAGCAGAAAAAATCCACGCGCGAACGTTTTTTCTTCGGGGCTTAATTTCGCAGTGACGGTGGGTTTTCCCGTGTCGAGATGCAACAAAAGTTTTTCGATGATCCCGTCTTCGATTTTTGCGGTTTTGGATCCGGCACGCACCTCCTTTTGTAAGCGGTCTTTGCGTTTCTGCAGCGACGCCAAATCGGCCAGCATAAGCTCCGTGTTGATTACTTCGATGTCTTCAACCGGATCGATCGTTCCACTGACATGATGAATGTCGCTGTTCTCGAAGCAGCGAACGACCTGGACGATCGCATCGACTTCGCGAATGTGACTGAGGAATTGATTGCCGAGACCTTCGCCCGTGCTCGCGCCTTTGACGAGACCAGCGATATCAACGAACTCAATCCCGGTCGGCACAATTTTTTGCGAATGCGAGATCTCAGTGAGCCTCGACAAACGCGGATCTGGCACGGTGACGACGCCGACGTTCGGATCAATCGTGCAAAACGGATAATTCTCGGCGGGCGCCTTGTGGGTGCGTGTAACCGCATTGAAAAGCGTTGACTTGCCGACATTCGGCAATCCCACAATTCCGGCGCTCAGCATAGGCCGCGACGTTAATGCGATAGCCTAACCGTCGCAATAACTGGAGGGACGACCTCTGTATCGTCTAGAAATTAGTGGGACGCGACGGGGCGCATCTCTCGACATGCCAATGTAGGAAACCATCGGGCCGGCGGGATTTGAACCCGCGACCTCTTGAACCCCATTCAAGCGCACTACCAAGCTGTGCTACGGCCCGCTCTGCTCGCGAACTATTCACTAACTGCCAGGAATTGACCACAAACGAACATAGATTATTTGATCCCGTTGATTCTGCAGCCGCTGCTGCGCGCATGTTAAATTGAATTGAATAGCCATCCCGTGGCCTGCAAAATAGGCGGTTGGCCACCCGATGAGGATCAAAAATCAGGGAATAGCGCCCGTGGTTTTTGCCGCAGGCTGCATGCTTTTCGGCACGCTTTTGGCGACAGTTAGTAACGGCCAGGAGAAAAGCAATGCGGTAAAGTTAAATGTTGGCGCGTTCGAGTACGCCAAAGAGCTCATCAAACAAGGATACGTCGTTGCGGACGAGAGGGGTGCGTGGAGCGAGCGTCAACCTTCGGCAAAGGAAGAAAATGAGTTTATTCGCCTGCATGGGTTCGGTGAATATGCAAAGTGGCATCTCGGAATTGACGACCGGTACGCAGAAAATACAAAACGAAGATGCAAATTTCCCTATGGCGATTTCACAAATGTTCATCGCAGTGGGATGCTCGCTGCGCAGATAAGGGCAGGCCAATATAAGTATTACGATATTGAAAATGCAGCGGCCCACCTGAAGGCGATGATTGACGCGACAAGGGGAAGTCAGGCAAAACGCTGAGCGAAGCGGATTCTTTGATTGCCGCTATTCCGATGTCCAGGCGGTCAAGAAAGCGTCAATGAGTTCCGGGAGCTCATTACTGTATCCACCTTCGAGAATGGCGGCCGTGGGGACGTCGATCTTGTGCAGCCATTCTCCGAATTTCGCGAAATCCTCCTGCTCGAGCGTCATCTGGACCAGCGGATCACCCGAGTAAGCATCGAAACCAGCCGAAACGAGAAGGAAATCAGGTTTGAATTTTAAGAGCTTTTCGAGAGAGCGCTCCGCAATATCCACATGTTGGACGCGCGAGGTGCACGGCGCTATCGGATAATTATCGACATTCGCGAAAGATTTTGCGCCTGTTCCAGGATATGCAGGGAACTGATGGATCGATGCGAACGCGATCCGCGGATTATGCGCGACGATTGCTTCCGTGCCGTTGCCGTGGTGCGCGTCAAAATCCCAGATCGCGACGCGTTCGGCGCCATTTTCCAAAATGTCTAAAGCGGCAATCGCAATGTTGCTGAAATAACAAAACCCCATGGCGCGGTCGCGTGTCGCGTGATGGCCGGGCGGGCGCATCAAACTGAAAGCACGCTCTCCGCGCGCTGCCGCGCGCGTCGCATTAATCGCGGCGCCAGCAGATCGCACCGCGTGCTCGTAAATATCGCGATGTGCCGGGGTATCCGCATCGAAGTCGCGGACGGCATTTCTTATTCGCGCGAGGTGTTCGGGGGAATGTGCCCGCAACAATGCGATTTCATCGGCAGCGAATGATCCACGCCATTCCCACTCAGGATGTCGATCCTTCAATACCGCGACTGAGCCTGTGATTCGCCCTGGTTGTTCTGGATGTCCGGGAATGGAATACTCCACACAATGCGGATCGTGAAAAATGATCATCGAGGTTGCAAGGTGGTGCTCGAACGCATATTCGACTACGACAATGTTAACCGCCGAGAAAATTGTTGTCGTGATGCCGGCCTA
>Ga0307312_10000936_pt1 | contig 14512 bp, 16 predicted proteins | sample ER_DNA_202_FD_194489 | JGI IMG/M metagenome (GOLD analysis project Ga0307312, IMG submission 194489) | Bulk soil microbial communities from the East River watershed near Crested Butte, Colorado, United States - ER_DNA_202 | ecosystem: Environmental > Terrestrial > Soil > Floodplain | place...
GCGGCGGGGGGGCGGCGCCCCTCCCCCCCCCCCCCGGCGCCCCTCCGGAAGGTCTTCACGAGATCGATCAGGTCCCCGAGCGGCACCTCGAACCCGAGGTCACGGAGGTCGGTCGCGGCCCACAGGACATGGACGAGTCCCCAAAGGGCGGCCTGCCGGCGACGCCGCGGACCATCGGTCACCCGCAGACGCCCGCGCCACGTTCGACGGAACGCGCTTCGGACGAGGGCGTCCCACGCGTCGTGCTCAGGATGATCCGAAGCCATAGGCCGTCCCTGCATCATCCCCGACGGCGCCGGGCGCGTCCGCTGGTCACGATCGCGGGCGACCTGCTCACGGTGCCAGGACGGGCGAGTTCCTCGCGAGCTCAAGGGATCATGACTCGTGCGAGGCGCGAGGAACTCGCCCGCGCCCGAACGTTGGGCTAGTGTTCACCTCCCGGCAGCGTCAGAGCCGGGGGAAGGGGTCCCTCAGTGTCCGACGATCTCCAGGATCGGCTGGATGAACAGCTCCGCTACTACCGGGCGCGCGCTCCGGAGTACGACGCATGGGCGCTCCGGGAGGGAGGGTTCGAACGAGGACCCCGCGAGCGGGCGAAGTGGTTCGCCGATATCGCGAAGCTCGAACGCGCTCTCGACCGGTTCCATCCGTCCGGCAGCGTCCTGGAATTGGCGTGTGGGACGGGTCAGTGGACGGAGCGATTGACCCGGTACGCCGACCGATTGACGGCGGTCGACGGCGCTGAGGAGGCCCTCGAGCTGAACCGGCGCCGCGTCGGGGACGGGGTGCGGTACGTCCACGCGGACATGTTCTCGTGGACGCCCACCGAGACCTACGACGTCGTCTTCTTCTCGTTCTGGCTGTCGCACGTGCCGCCGGAGCGGTTCGAACAGTTCTGGAGCCTGGTCCGCACCGCCCTCGCACCGGACGGTCGTGTCTTCTTCATCGACAACCTCGCGAGTCCCGAAGCGGCGGCGTTGGATCCCGAGCACCCGGGCCCAGACGAAGGATCGGTTGTCCGCCACCTCTCGGATGGACGCGCGTTCCGGGTCTGGAAGGTGCTTCATCGCCCGAAGCAGCTCGTAGCCGAACTGAACAAGCTTGGATGGGATGCGGCTGCACACCGCGCCGGGCATTTCTTCCTTCATTGTCAGGCGACCCCACGCCTCGATCACTAACCGGGACGCCCCGAAAGGCCTGGGGAACCATCAGCCGGAGTGAGGCGATGGGAATCTCACGAACGCTCCCATCATCGGCAAGGGTGCGTTGGGGTCGTGCCGGTCCTAGGTGGTAGGCCCCCACCTTGAGAGGGTCGTCAGGCTCGGTCTCACTCGTCCGGGCTTGTCATGCACCTAGTTCCGATGTCGATTCCCGGACCTTCGGCGGATGGAACGGGTCACCCAGCGCCATAGGGTGTCGGCTCATACATCCGCACCGGTGTCCCCGGGAGGCCCCGTGTCTCTTTCGACGGTCGATATCGCGCATATCCTCGTAGCCCTCGCTGCGCTGCTGCTCTGCACGCATAGCGTCGGCACGCTGTTCGTCCGGGTGCGCCAGCCTCGCGCGATCGGCGAAGTGGTTGGGGGAGTTCTGCTGGGGCCGACGTTGCTCGGGATCGTCTCACCGAGTGCCGAATCGTGGGTTTTCCCGGAGTCCGGAGCGGTCCCGATAGTGGTTGCGGCGGTCGCGCAACTTGGACTACTGCTCTTGATGTTCATGACTGGGACCGAGGTGCGCACGATCTTCCACCGGCGCGCGCGCAGGACGATCACCTCGGTGTTCGTCACGGGGATGGTCCTGCCGTTCCTCGCAGGGATCGCGATCCTGCAGGTGATCGACCAGAAGAGCCTGTGGGGACCGAACGGGAACCCAACATCGTTCCTGCTGGTGTTCGCGATCGCGATGGCGGTGACGAGCATCCCGGTGATCTCGAGGATCATGCACGATCTTGGGATCTTGGACACGGATTTCGCGCGAGTCGTGCTTGGCGTCGCCGTGCTCGAGGACATCGTGCTTTACGTCGGTCTCGCGATCGCGGTCGGCTACGCAGGAGGGACCGCGGGGAGCCTGTTCGGGTTGCCCGAGGCATTCGGGATCCAGGGCGGAACCAGCGCCGACATGATCTACCACGTGCTCGCCACGGCCGCGTTCCTGGGGATCGGTCTGGTCGTCGGTCCACGTGTCTACCGCCGGATGGGGCGGCTCAAGGTGAACCTGATCCAGCGTGCGAGCCCCGTCGCGTATCAGCTCACGTTCATGATCCTCGTTACGATCGCCGGCCTGTTCGTCGGGATCCAGGCGTTCTTCGGCGCGTTCGTGGCCGGACTCATCGTGGGTGCCAGCGCTGCGCTTTCCGGCTCCAAATCCTCGGACGCCACCCTCGCGATCAAGGGGTTCTCGCTGGCATTCTTCATCCCGATCTACTTCGCGGTCATCGGATCAACGCTGGACCTCGTGCACGGGTTCAGCCCGGCGTTCTTCGCCTTCTTCCTCGTGGTTGCGTGCGGCATCAAGGCGGTGAGCGTGTATCTGGGAGCCCGCGCGGCGGGCGAAACTAACGCATCGTCGTGGAACCTGGCGATCGCCATGAACGCCCGGGGCGGGCCGGGCATCGTGGTCGCCTCCACAGCGTTCATCGCCGGCATCATCGACCAACCGTTCTATGCCGTGCTGATCCTGCTCGCGATCGTGACGTCGTTGCTCGCCGGATCGTGGCTCGAGCGGATCCCGCGGGACCGACTCCTGGCGCGTGCCACAAACGTCGAACAAGATGGCGAGCCCGCGGACACGGCCTGATCTCGAAGAACGAACACCTTGCCGCCTTTGACGAGCGAGGGGGATCGAACCTCCCGTCCGCGTCGATCCAGTCGTTGTCCGCGTCGATCGTGGCGCGAAGCTGATCGGCCGTGTCAGTCGGCCATGTGCTGACGGCGACGTGCACGGCGCTCCAAAACGTCAGTATCGCCATCCCGGTCGACCTCGTTAGGCGCCTAGACAGGTCGGGTCGTCGTCACTCACGATCTCCTTCTGTTCGGCAACGTTGCGGATGGGCTCCGGGGGGTCGGGGAGATGGACGGGTCCGCCGAACCGCTGGTCGAGGCCGTGCCGCCACGGGGACACGCATGCGGTCATGCCCTCTGACGGAACCCCTGCTCAGAGGGCACATGGTTGTCAGGGGTTATCACGCCGTGCTGTTCGTCTTGCGGCACGTCTGCGGCACGAGCTGATGGTCTGGCCTCCCGTGCGATCGTTCGGATCTTCCCCCGCTACCGTGGTTCGATTGATTGGCGTGGGTCAGACGTGAATTCGGCGATCGGGAGGGATTCGACCATGACTGAAGGACTGGGCGCAAAGGACGCTCCACACGCGATGAGTGACGAGGACCGCGCTCAAGAGCAAGACCCGTTTCGTGGTATGGGAGAGCTTGAACGTCGCGCATCGCTGGCTTGGGTAGGCGAGAACCTGACGGAGGTGCGGCGGGCCGCGTTCGGACAGCGAATCCTGTACTGGAGCCTCGGGATCGGCTTCATGATCGGCTTGGCGGCAGATGTCGGCGGGTACGTGATCAAGTCGTCGACGACAACAGGGAGCCTCTTTGGACTGGCTGGCGACCTGCTCTATACGTTCGGTTGGGCACTCTGGACCGGAGTCGTCGTGGTCGTGTTCCTACAGATCATCCCGGAGGCAAAGAGGCGTCAATACAAGGGGGGCGCTCGATGCCTACTTCCGCGAGGAGGCGGGAGCCCCAAACGACGAAGCATCGCCCGATTGACAGCCGAAGTTCCGACCAAACAACCGCGGAGCGAACGCTCGGGCGTGTGTGGTCTCTGCGTCCGGCGGTTAGCGGTGCCGGCGGTACTGCAGCTCGACGATCCCGCTGCTGGAGGCGGTGCTGGAGACCAGGTCGAGTCGGTAGGACTTTGGGACGCCGTCGAACAGCCGGGTGCCCTCGCCCGCGACGTAAGGGAACAAGCTCAGCCGGAGCTCGTCGATCAGGTCGAGCCGCATGAGCGACCGCCAGAGGCTGACGCCGCCCCAGACCAGGATGTAGCCGTCGCCGCCTTGCCTGAGCTTGTCGATCTCTTCTGCCGTGTCACCGGCGGCGATGGTGGTGTTGGCCCACTCGGCCGTCTTCAAAGTCCGCGAGAAGACGACCTTGCGCCCGGCGTTGAGGATGTCGGCGAACGGGTGGTCGGTGGCCGTCGTCGTCATGGACTGGGAGATGGCCTCGTACGCGTTGCGGCCCATGATGTGCGCGTACGCGCTCCGGAGAAAGTCGAGGTGCGCCGAGTCGTCGGGCTCACGGATCTCGGGCAGGTCGAAGCAGAACGTCCAAAAGTCGGTGCCCTCGTCGGCGAGCAGGCCGTCGAGCGAGCAGTTGAACACCGTCGCTATCAGCTTCCGCATGATCAGAACTCCATGGTCTCGGGTCGTCTGGGGACGGTGCTTCGCGGGTCACTTGGTCTCCGACGTGTGCACGGGATAGCGCAGATGCGTGACACCCACACCGGTGACGACTGTCGGATCCCCGAGGACGACGGGTGTGTTCGCGAGGTGGTCGAACAGCCGCACTCCCGCGCCGAGCAACACGGCAGCCAGATCGATGTGGATCTCGTCGAGCAGCCCGGCGTCCAGGCACTGCTGGATCGTTTGGGCGCCGTGCACTCCCACGGACTTCGGGCCGGCAGCCGATCTCGCTCGAGCGACGGCGCTTTCGATGCCGTCGGTGACGAACTGGACGGTCGAGCCGGGCCGTGGCCAGCCTTCGGGCACGTGGTGGGTGACGATGAAAGCAGGCACATCCCACGGGTGCTGGCCGCCCCAGCCGTCGGCGGCCTCGAACGTGCGCCGACCGGTGAGCATGGCGCCGACCTCAGCCTGTAAGCCCCTCAGGTGGTCGGCGCTCGGCGCCGAGACGTGGAACGTCATGCCCGATGTGGTGCTCGCTGTGGAGACCTCGACGTCGCCCGAGAAGTACCAGTCGAAAACTTCGGCGACCCCGTCGTTCGCGTCGGCGACGTACCCGTCGAGAGACATCGACATGATCGCGACCACTTTGGTCATGGTGCAGCTCCTTCCGCGACAAGAGCGCGGCAAATTGTAGTAGGGCGGACGCTCGGTCCGACGCGGGTGACGTCGGTTCCGTAGACATGGATGCCAATGGCTAGCAACCGACACCGGTCTGCCACTCGTGGGATAAGCGCCGTTGTGGGCGCGGTCCTCGTCGCGTCCAGGCTCGGCCACACGTCGACGCGGATGCTGGAGCAGCACGACGCCGGTCGACTCGATCGCGCGGACCGCGACCTCGCTCGTGCTCTGGACGCTGCGGCCTAGATGCGGCACCCCGTCGGCGCAGACACGATGGCGACGGACGCTCAGTAGCTCTGACCTGCGGTTTCGTCAGTAGTCCCAACGGGGTTCGAACCCGTGTCTCCACCTTGAGAGGGTGGTGTCCTAGGCCTCTAGACGATGGGACCGCGCCGAGCTCGTCGGACCAGCCCTCAGGATACTAGTGGTGATGCGCCCGGCAGCTCCTTATGGAGCTGCCGGGCTGTCTCGACGTACCCGAGCGATTCGTAGAGACGACGCGCGACATGGTTGTCGCCGTAGACGTTGAGGCCCGCGCGCGCGAAGCCGCGCGCGCTGGCCTCACGCTCGAACGCGCGCATGATCGCCCGGCCCCAGCCCCGTCTGCGTTTGTCCTCGTCCACCGTGATGTCGTAGATCCACGCCATCGCCGGGTCATCCGTCGACGGGCCGAACCACAGGACCCCGACCCGTTCGCCGTCATCCGGATCGGTCGCGATCAACAGGACATGTCCCTGAGTCGCCAACCCATCGGGGAGCGCTGAAGCGAACGAGGCACGCGAGGCGACCTCCGCGGCCTCACCGGTCGCTTTCCCGTTGCGCTCGAGTTCCGCCGCGTACTCGTCGATCGCCCACTCGAGATACGTGACGAACTCATCGGGGAGCATCGGACGAAGGACGAGCGGCCCCGGTGGGCGTTCTGGGTCTCCCGAGAGGATCGTGATCACCGTCCGTCGAACGTCGTCGGCGTCCACGCCCAACGTGCGCAAGACCTGAACAGCGACACCCTCACCCTCCCGTACGAGACCCAGCAAGAGATGCTCGGTGCCGATGTGTTGATCACCGAGCTCACGGGCCTCCAAGAGGGAGAGCTCGAGGACCTTCTTCGCGCGGGGGGTGAACGGGATCTGGCCAGCCGGCATCGTCTTCCCGCGACCGACCATCACTTCCACCTCGGACCGGGCCGAGGGGAGTGGGATGCCTAAGGCTCCGAGGGCTCGTGCGCCAACACCCTCACCCTCCGCGACGAGCCCCAGCAGCAGATGCTCCGTCCCGATGTAGTTATGGTCGAGGAGCCCAGCTTCCTCCTGGGCCAGCACGATCACGCGGCGGGCGCTCTGCGTGAACCGCTCGAACACGTCGCCTCAATTCTCCCCTTGGTCGCGGGTGAAACCGAGCTCGCCGTCGAACTCCTGCAGCTTCTCGATGTGCATCCACCGATGCCGGCTGGAGATCCGTGTAAGCAGCTGGTGCACGTCCTCGTCGGGGAGGTCGCCTGGGTCCTCCTTGATGATGAAGCGGCATCGGAAGTGATCCCCGGTCTCCGTCAAGGCGCCGGTCGGCGGGAAGACCTTCGTGCCACGCGAGGAGATCATCTTGAGCGACAGCCGTGTGTCGTGCGTGAGCTCCATCATCGATGCGCCCAGCTCGGACGCGGAGAGGGGCGATTCGACGAAGACATCCAGACCGACGACGGCGCGGGATGTCGCCTTCACGTAGTCGGGCGCGGGATCGAGCTTGGGCAGGACCAATGGCTTCACGTCGCGCACGGTCCAAGTCTGGGTCCGTTTCCCGAGGTTCCCGATGATCGTGTCGGCGTACTCGGTCGTCGGCGTTCCCCGGTCGTACCCGAGGACGTCGCCCGTCAGGACGCCCGATTCCAGCGTGACGAACACCGCGTGCTCGACGGCGGACGCCTGATCGAACAGCCCCAGGTACCGGAGCATCAAGACCGCCGACAGCAGCACGGCCGTCGGGTTGATCACGTTCTTGCCCGCGTACTTCGGCGCCGACCCGTGCACGGCCTCGAAGATCGCGACCTCGTTCCCCACGTTCGCGCTGGGCGCGAAGCCGAGCCCGCCGATCAGCGCGCTGGACTCATCCGACAGGATGTCCCCGTTCATGTTCGTCATCACGATGACCTCGAACTGCTCGGGGCGCTTGACCAGCTGGTGCGCGGCGTTGTCGACGATGACGTGCCAGGGCTCGATCTCGGGGTAGTCGGGGGCCACCTTCTCGAAGGCTCGCTTCATCTCGCCTTCGGAGAACTTCAGGATGTTGGCCTTCGTCGCGCAGGCGACCTTCGTCCTGCCCTCGCTCCGGGCGTACTCGAACGCGAACCGCGCGATCCGCTCGGACCCCTTCGCGCTGATCAGCTTGAGCGCTTGGGCGACGCCGGGGGTCTGCATGTACTCGATCCCGGCGTAGAGGTCCTCGACGTTCTCGCGCACCACCACCAGGTCGATCCCGCGGCCGCTGTATGGCGTCTTCACCCCCGGCATCTCACGGACCGGCCGAACGTTCGCGTAGGTCTCGAACAGCTTGCGGAGCGTGACGTTGGCCGACTTCTCGCCGAACCCGACGGGTGTCTCGAGCGGTCCCTTGAGGGCGACCTTCGTGCGACCGATCGAGTCCATCGTCTCCTGGGGCACGCCGGAAGCGATGCCCTTCTTGAAGACATCGGCGCCGGCGTCCGCCAACTCCCAGTCGATCGGCGCGCCCGCCGCCTCGACGATCCGCCGCGTAGCGTCGATGCACTCGGGGCCGATCCCGTCGCCGGGGATCAGCGTCACGGGGATACGGGCTCGGTCTTCGGTCACGCGCGCCTCCTCGATGTCGGTCCGTTCGAACCGGACACGTATCGTAGCGACGAGGGATGGCCGTTCAGCCGTCGCGTGATCGCAGGCGCAGCTGGGGCGCGAGGACTCGAACCTCGACTAACAGGGCCAGAACCTGTCGTGCTGCCATTACACCACGCCCCACCGCACTGCCCGCGCACTCTATCAAGGCCCCCTCCACGAACCACGACGCCGCCACCTGCGAGGTTGACCTTCCTTGCGGCGCAGGACTACGGTGGGTCGGACGACCACCACCGAACGACATGGGAGGGCAGATGAACAAGGGCGGATTGGTATCGGAGGTCGCCAAGCGGACCGGCTTGTCCAAGGCCGACGTCGCCCGTGTCGTGGACGCGTCGATCGACGCGGTGCGGGACGCCGTGGTCAAGGGCGAGCGAGTGACGCTCGCTGACTTCGGGACGTTCGAGCGCAAACATCGCAACGAGCGCATCGCGCGGAATCCGCGGAAGCCCGATGTCCCCATCGTGGTACCGGCACGGGACCTTCCGTCATTCACACCCGGCAAGGAATTCCGGGCGCAGGTCCTGCAACGCTCCTAGCGTCCCGCGAACGTCACCAATCGCAGTTCGCGCGCCACCTGCCGGCCCTCGTCCTCTTCGACCTCGAAACGCACCCGCTGTCCCAAACGCAGGGTCCGGATGAACTCGTCTCCGAGCGATCGAGCATCGATCGCGACCTCGGTCCGATCGTCCGTCACCACGGATCCCGTCTTCGATGCTTCGTCGTAGAGCTTGATCGTTCCCTGCATGCTCTCCTACCTCGCCCACGTCGCGGGGTGCACACGCGTGGACACATCGATGGCTCGAAGGACCTCGCGTGTGCGTCCTGCCCGGCGATCGTTCACGACCGTGAGGATATCGTCCGGGAGATCGAGGTCGAACGCGAGCCCGGCGTGTTCGATCACGGCCACCGGAACGTCCCGCTGCGCTGCCTCCTCGAGATGCCGCCGATACGAGTCCCTCCCGAAGCTCGAGGGGATGGCGACGGGAGGCCGGCGCAGGAGCAGGTTCGTTCCGGTTTCGTCTGCGGCCGGCGCGAGCACGACGGGGCCGAGCGTGTGGACCGCACGAGTGAGCGCCGCGGCGGTCACGAGCGGTGTATCCGGCAGGAGGACGGCGAGCGCGTCCATCCCTCTGGACAAGGCCTCTTCCTCCGCCTGACGGATCGCCTGCGCGAGGGGAGGCTGCTCCTCGGGCATCGGTGTCGCGCCCCGTCCCGCAGCTACCTCGAGGACCGACTCATCGGGGGAGACCACCCACGTCTCCCACCCCGGGAGGAGCAGCGTCGCGTCCAGGACGTCTTCGAGCATCGCGAGCGTGAGGGCGGCGCGCTCCACGGGGGAAAGGATCGGGGCGAGTCGACCCTTCGCCTCGTCCAACGACTTCACCGGCAACGCGATGGCTCGCACCAGATCTCCAGCCTAGCCGAGGTCATCCGGTAGGCTCACGGCCCGGCTCGGGGCCCCTCGAGGGCGGGCGCACCGGGCGGCTGCATCCGGGTCAGGAAGGGAGATCGTGGCCGAACCGTGGTTCCTGGCGGCGAAGGCGGTCGCGCTCCCGCCCGCCTGGCTCTGGTTCCGATGGCGATTCGAGCACCTCGAGCGGATCCCCGCGCGAGGAACGGCTCTGATCGCGTGCAACCACGCTTCCTACCTTGATCCGATCGCGAACGCCTACGCCGTGGTCAAGGCGGGCCGGCGACCACGGTTCCTCGCCAAAGACGACCTCTTCGAGATCCCGATCGTGGGCCGCGCGCTCGCCGGGGCGGGGCAGATCCGGGTGAGCCGCGGCAGCGGCGACCGCACGCCGCTGGCGATGGCGGAACGGGCCCTCGCCGCGGGGGAGGTCGTCCTCGTCTACCCCGAGGGGACGGTGACGACGCGGCCGGACGGGCTTCCCATGGCCGGCAAGACCGGGACGGTTCGGCTGGCGCTCACGCTCGACATCCCGATCACACCGATGGCGAGCTGGGGCTCGGCCCCCGTGTGGCAGAAGTCGGGCCCCGGCTCGTTGAAACCGGGTCGGCCGGTGTGGGTCTCGGTCGGCGAGCCGATCCACCTGGGGAACGGTCGGGACGCGCTCCATGACTATGAAGCGGTCCGCCGGATGACCGCCGACCTGATGGACGTCCTCACGGCGCTCACGATCGACTTGCGGGACCGGTACCCCAAGCAGTGGGCGCACGCCCGCTAGGCTTGGCGAGATGAGCGAGCACGGGTTCCAGACCCGGGCGATCCACGGGACGTCCCTGCCGCCGATCGACCAGCAGACGCCGAGCGTGCCGCTCTACCAGACGTCCACGTTCCGGTTCGCCGATGCCGACGCGTACGCCGACACGATCGCGTTCGAGCGACCCGGCTACACCTACACCCGAGGCTACGGGAATCCGACGCTCGCCGCGTTCGAGGGCGTGGTCGCTTCGCTCGAGCGGACGGAGGCGGCGATGTCGTTCGCGAGCGGGATGGCCGCGATCCATACGTTGTGGACCTCGCACGTAGGGTCGGGCGACCGGATCGTGGCGACGAACGCTCTCTACGGAGGCGCGTTCGCCCTCGCGACGACAGTCATGCCGCGGTTCGGGGTGACGGTGGACATGATCGACGGCCGCGACCTGGAGGCGATCGACCGCGCGCTCCCGGGCGCCGCACTCTTCTACACGGAGACGATCGCGAACCCGACGATGGCGGTCGCCGATCTGGAGGCGTTGGGGGACATCTGCCGGGGGCACGGCGTACCGGCAGCTGTCGACAACACCTTCGCGTCTCCCGCGCTCTGCAACCCGGTTCGGTTCGGTTTCGACTTCGTGCTGCACTCCTCGACGAAGTACCTCGGAGGACACCACGACCACGTCGGCGGCGTGATCGCCTGCAGCGACGACGGACGCTCGGCGTTGCGGGACCTCGTGATCGACACGGGTGGGACGATGGCGCCGTTCGAGGCGTGGCTCGCGATGCGCGGGATCATGACGCTCGGGCTGCGGATGGAGCGCCACTGCGCAACCGCGCTCCGGATCGCGACCGAGATCGAGCGCCATCCCAAGGTCGAGCGGGTCCACTATCCCGGCCTCCCGTCGCACCCGGATCACGACGTCGCGGCGCGCCTGCTCCCCGAGGGCGCGGGCGGGATGATCGCCGTGGAGGTCAGCGGCGGCGTCGACGGCGGGAAAGCGTTCTGCGATGCGCTCGAGCTCGCGTGGGTCGCGACGAGCCTCGGTGGTACCCACACGCTCGTCGGTCACGCGGCATCGACGACCCATCGCCAGTACGCCCCGGAGGCGCGCAGAGCTGCTGGGATCACCGACGGCCTCGTCCGTGTGAGCGTCGGGCTCGAGGATGCGGACGATCTGCTCGAGGACATCGTGCGCGCGCTGGAGAAGATCTGATGGCGGATCGCAAACGCCGCGTCGCGGTGCTCTTCGGCGGCCGCTCCGCCGAGCACGAGATCTCGTGCATCTCGGCGCGATCGGTGATGGACGCGCTCGACCCCGAGGAGAACGAGGTGATCCCGATCGGGATCACGCGCGATGGGCGTTGGCACGTGCTTCCCGGTCCGCCCGCATTGCCCTCGGAGACCGGGCGGATGCCGCAGGTCACGGACGGATCGGGCCCGGCGGCCGAGCTGGCGGAAGGCGACGGCAAGAGCCGCGAGCTCGTGCTCGCCGACGGATCTCGGGCGCCGATCGACGTCGCGTTCCCGGTCCTACACGGGCCGTACGGCGAGGACGGTGCGACCCAAGGGCTCCTCGAGCTGGCGGGCGTGCCCTACGTGGGCGCGGGGGTGCTCGGATCCGCGCTGGGGTTGGACAAGGCGGTGCAGAAGGTGCTGTTCTCTGCGGTCGGCCTTCCCGTCGTTCCCCACGATGTCGTCACCGAGCCGCGCTGGCGTGAGGATCCCGAAGGGGTGCACGCCCTGGCCGAGGCCCGGGGGTTCCCGGTCTTCACGAAGCCGGCGACCCTCGGCTCCTCCGTGGGGATCACGAAGGCCCATGACCACGCCGAACTCGACGGCGGGATGGAAGAAGCGTTCCGGTATGCCCGGAAGGCGCTGGTGGAGCGAGCGATCGAGCCGATCCGCGAGATCGAGTGCGCCGTGCTCGGCAACGATGACCCCGTAGCGTCGGTCGCCGGCGAGATCATGCCCGAGGGGCACGAGTTCTACGACTACGCGGCGAAGTACCTCGATGCCGAGGGTGCGCGGCTCCTGATCCCGGCCGCGATCTCCGGCGAGCTGCTCGGCCGGGTGCAGTCGATGTCCGTCCGCGCGTTCCTCGCGATCGAGTGCGCAGGGATGGCCCGGGTGGACTTCTTCCTGCGAGGTGACGACGAGCTCTGGTTGAACGAGATCAACACGATCCCGGGCTTCACGTCGATCTCGATGTACCCGAAGCTGTGGGACGCGAGCGGTCTTCCCTACGCGCAGCTCGTCGAGCGGCTCATCGAGCTCGCGGTCGAACGCGACGAGGTCGCGCGAACGAAGGACTCGAACGTCCGCGAGCTCCTATAGGTGCACGACCGGGCACGTGAGGGTCCGGGTGATCCCCTCGACGGCCTGGATCCGTGCCACGACGAGCTTGCCGAGCTCGTCGACCGTCTTCGCCTCCGCTCGGACGATGACGTCATAGGGCCCGGTCACGTCCTCCGCCTCCGCGACGCCGGCGATCGCTCGCACCGCGCTCGCGACCGATGCCGCCTTGCCAACCTCGGTCTGGATCAGGATGTACGCGTTCACCACGGTCGAGGGCCTCCTGTCGCAGCGGAGGCCACATGCTAGTCCGGGCCGATGAAGCGGCGCAACGCGGGACGCTCCATGAGGACCGCATCCTCCGCCTCCGGCATGCCTGCCATCATCACGGCATGCGCTACGTCGATCGCACGGACGCGGGCATCATGCTCGCGGCGGAGATCGTTCGGGTCGTTCCCGGCCCAGCGGTCGTCCTCGGGATCCCGCGGGGTGGCGTCATCGTCGCGGTCCCGGTCGCGAACGCCTTGCGGGCCCCGCTCGACGTGGTCGTGCCGAGGAAGGTGGGGGCCCCGTTCAACCCCGAGCTGGGCCTGGGCGCCGTGGCGCCGGGGGTCCGGGTGCTGGACGAGACGTTGATCGCGCGGCTCGGCGTCTCCGCCGACTACCTGGAGGGCGAGATCGCGCGTCAGGAGGCAGAGATCGCGCGCCGGACCGCCGCGTACCGAGGCGATCGGCCGGCGGTGGAGCTGGAGGGGCGCACCGCCGTGATCATCGACGACGGTGTGGCGACCGGGGGAACGGCCCTCGCGGCCGCTGGGTGGGCGCGCGCGCGGCGAGCGCCCACCGTGGTGTTCGGGGCGCCGGTCGGGCCGCCGGAGACGGCGGCCCGACTCGCCGCCGCCTGCGACGCCGTCGTGCTGCTCCAGACGCCGTACGGGTTCTCGGCCGTTGGCGAGTGGTACGACCGGTTCGATCAGGTCACCGACGACGAGGTCCGCGCGGCGCTCCCGGTAGCGGGATGAGACCGTTCGAGTTCGCGGTCGCGCTGGTCCTCACGGCGTTCGGGATCCGGTCCGCCGTCTACTGGGCGCGCCGCCCGTTCGAGTCCATCGCGATCCGTGACCAGCTGCTCTACGCCGTGTATCTGACCGGACGCGTCGGCATGTGGTTCGCGTTCGCCGGGCTTTTCTACCTCTTCGCGTTCGTCGGAACGACGGATCCGCTCACCGGTCAGCGTGTGCCCTCGACCGGACAGGTCTACGTCGACGACGTGAGCCGCTACCGATGGTACGTGATCGTGTTCGCGGTCCTCGGAGCGATGCAGCTGCTCGCTGGCTGGTTCCTCGGGCACGGCGGCCCGGCTGACCACGGCGACGGGCAGGGTCCGCGACGCTGACCGGCTACGTCAGCCGACCGCTTTGATGATCTCCTCCGACAGCTGCGTGAACTGCTGCAGGTGGGCCACGCGATCCGTCTTCAACGTGTCGACGATCGACGCGTAGGTGTCGGCCCGGCCCTGGCGCTCGTAGAGCCGGCGTGGCTGCAGGAGCTCGGGGTCATCGAACCCGGGCACCTCCGTCGCGACCTCGTAGCCGAAGTCGGGATCCGTCTCGAAGACGATCGTTCCTTCCGCGATGCCTCTGACGCATGCGGAGGTGTGCGGGATCTTCACCTTCTTCGAGCGGTCGTCGCCGTCGGGCCCGCCGACGCGCCCCGTGTTGAGCAGATACGTCTGGATCGGGTGCGTGGCGAGCAGCTCGAGCAAGCGGTTGCCCTGCAGGCCGTGGGGGAGCGGGAAGAACGGGTTCGTTCCGGGGACGCGCAGGAACTTCCCCTCCTCGGCGGCGCCGCCGGCCGAGGTGCCGGTCGTCTCGCCGAGCATGAAGTACGCGGCTCCCTGCTCCTGGGAGAGTTTCGCGACCGCCGGGATGATGTTCTCGTTCCGGTTGAGGATCAGCAGGTAGTCGACGGGGCCGACGTTGCGGGCGTCTTCGAACGCGAGCAGGTCGCCCATCTCGAAGACCGCTCGACCGTTCTTCGTGTAGTGCTCGTTGAAGAAGTCGACCCGTCCGTCTTCACCCTGATACACGTTCTCGAGGTACGCGG
>Ga0307312_10000938_pt1 | contig 14505 bp, 14 predicted proteins | sample ER_DNA_202_FD_194489 | JGI IMG/M metagenome (GOLD analysis project Ga0307312, IMG submission 194489) | Bulk soil microbial communities from the East River watershed near Crested Butte, Colorado, United States - ER_DNA_202 | ecosystem: Environmental > Terrestrial > Soil > Floodplain | place...
GTCTTCACATTGTTTCCCAGCTGTTGGGCGACATAGAGGCGGGCGTCGTCGTGAGCCTTGGTCCAGCCCGCGTCGGCAGCGCTTCCGACATAGATCCAGGCTGCTTTGTACGCCCCGCCTGTAGTCGTCGGCGTAGTGGTGCCGCCACACGCGACGAGGCCGATCGCGGCCACTACGAGCAAAGTCACACGTCTCATATCGCTACGACCTCCAACTCAACGCGCCACACCGGTGTTGGCTCGGTGTCACGCGCCCTACCCACAAAACCAGGACCCAACACAGACGGTACGCATAGCATGATCCCGTAATGCCGACAAGTGGTGCAGCCGGCGTCGTCGAGATTGCCGTCGCCGGCATGCGCTTTGTCGCTCGGCTGGAGTCAACGCGGGCGCCGAAGACGTGCGCCAAGTTCGTCTCCATGCTTCCACTCAAGACCAAGCTCATCCAGGCGCGGTGGAGCGGGGAGGCGGGATGGATTCCCTTTGGCGACCTGAACCTCGACCTCGGCTACGAGAACCACACAAGCTATCCCGCTCCGGGCCACCTGCTGCTTTACCCGGGGGGCATCAGCGAGACGGAGATCCTGTTTCCGTACGGCGCGACAGTGTTCGCCAGCAAGATGGGCCAGCTTGCCGGGAACCACTTTGCGACCATCTATGAAGGCGGGGACCAGCTCCCGGAGCTCGGACGGGTCGTCCTGTGGGAGGGGGCCCAGGAAATCACGTTTCGAAGCGGCGCCGGCGCGTAGATGAGCCGGAGCCGCACCTTTGCCGAGATGGCAATGGAGCGCTGCGATATCCTCGGCGCCCTCAGTGACGAGCCTGAGCATCTGACGAGGCAAATCGGCGGCGATGCGATGCGCCGTGCTCACGAGCAGGTGGGCGCATGGATGCGGGAAGCGGGCATGGTCGTCAGCCGCGACAACATCGGCAACCTGCGAGGGCGGTACGAGGGCGCGACGCCAGGCGGTCCCAGCCTTCTTGTTGGCTCGCACCTGGACAGCGTTCGCGACGCCGGTAAATACGACGGCCCGCTTGGTGTCGTGGTCGCCATCGCCGCTGTGCAAGGCCTCCACGACACGAAGAGGCGCTTGCCTTTCGCCGTCGAGGTGATCGCGTTCGCAGACGAGGAAGGGCTGCGCTTCAGCTCGACGTACCTGGGAAGCCGGGCGCTTGCGGGCACCTTTGACTTTTCGGATCTCGAGCGCACCGATGCCAGTGGCGTGACGCTCGCGGAGGCCATTGGCCAGTTCGGCGGTGACCCGGCACGAGTGAGTGACGATGCTTGGCGCGGCGGCAACGTCCTGGGCTACTGCGAGGTTCACATCGAGCAGGGACCGGTGCTCGAGACGCGCGGCCTTCCCGTCGGCGTCGTCTCGGCGATCGCCGGCCGAGCCCACTACCACATCACATTCACCGGAGAGGCAGGACACGCCGGGACGGTGCCAATGCGCGGGCGCAGAGATGCTCTGGTCGCCGCGGCCGAGTTCGTGCTCGCAGTCGAAGCCGATGCCGCTTCGCACGAAGGCCTGGTGGCGACTGTCGGACAGCTGACAGTGCACCCCGGCGCCGTCAACGTGGTGCCCGGCGAGGTCGCGGTCAGCCTCGACATCCGGCACTCGGATGACAACGTCCGCCTCGAGCGCACGCGCCACCTTCTCGAAAGTGCGCAAGAAATCGGATCGCGACGAAGCGTCAGGGTCGCGCACCAGCTGCTCGGTGAAAACGCCTCGGCGTCTTGCAGCCCACATCTGGCTTCCCTGTTTGCGATGGCAGTCGACGAGGCTGGGGTTCCAGTTGTCCACCTGGTGAGCGGCGCCGGACACGATGGCGTCACGATGGCTTCGTTGACCGAGGTAGGGATGCTCTTCGTCAGGTGCAAAGGAGGCATCAGCCACAACCCGGCGGAAGCCGTGACTGTGGACGACGTGGCGGTTTCGATCGATGTGCTCGGCCGGTTCCTGGAGCTGCTCACAACGCTTGGCCCCGAATGACTGACCTGGTCATCCGCGGGGGTCGCGTCGTAACTCAAGAAGGCGTGATTGGCGCCGACATCGCGGTCGATGGAGGCCTGATCACTGAGGTCGGCCCACACGTGTCAGTGAGTGCGGGCGAAGCTGTCGACGCCACCGGCCTTCACATCTTTCCGGGCGGAGTCGACTCACACGTGCACTTCAACGAGCCTGGGCGGACCGACTGGGAGACGATCGCCAACGGATCGGCAGCGCTGGCCGCCGGAGGTTATACGAGCTTCGTAGATATGCCGCTGAACAGCCACCCGGTTACCATCGACGGTCCTGCCCTTGAGCTCAAGGTCAAGACGGCGAACGCCACGTCGCTTGTGGACTTCGGGTTGTGGGGCGGATTGGTCCCCGGCAATCTCGACCGGCTCGAAGAGCTTGTCGACCGCGGGGTCATCGGTTTCAAGGCGTTCATGTGCCCAAGCGGCATCGACGAGTTCCCCGCATGCGATGAGGACACCCTCTATCAGGGCATGCAGAGAATCGCCCGGCTGGACTCGATACTGCTGATTCACGCCGAGAGCCCGGAGTTGATCGGGTCGGTGGCTGAGGGCAGAACGGGACCGCGTGACTTCATCGCGTCACGGCCCGCAGATGCGGAACAGGTAGCGATCGCGACTGCCATCGGTATCGCGCGCGAGACAGGCTGCCGCATCCACATCGTGCATGTGAGCACGGAGATTGGCGTGCATATGGTCGCCGAGGCGAAGCTGCTCGGTGTCGATGTGAGCTGCGAAACGTGCCCTCACTACCTGCTGTACACAGAGAACGACATGGAACGCCTCGGTGGGATCGGCAAATGCGCGCCTCCGTTCCGCACCATCGAGGATCGCGACGGCCTGTGGAGTTTGCTCGCCGATGGAACGCTGCCGATGGTCGTCTCCGACCACTCTCCGAGCACGATTGATCTGAAGCTTGGCGAGGATTTCTTCAAGCTCTGGGGCGGCATCTCGGGCTGCCAGTCAACGCGACAGTTGCTGCTTGCACACGCCGCCGAGCGATCAGTCGAGCTGTCCACCATCGCAGCAGTCACAGCGACCAACCCGGCTCGCCGTTTCGGCATGGCGAGCAAGGGAGAGGTGGCTGTGGGTTTCGACGCCGACCTGTGGCTCGTCGACCTGTCGTACGAGGGGACCTTGCGCAAGCACGATCTCCTGTATCGGAATGCTTTCAGCGCGCACGAGGGCCAGCCGATCCGAGGGCGAACCGCGAGGACGCTGGTGCGCGGCAAAACAGTCTTCACGGACGGAAAGCCGGCTTCAGCCCGGACTGGGCGGCAGATCAGGCCTGAGAGAGCCGCCGGCCGGCAGCGCTGATCCCTCGCGCAATCTCGTCCTCGTCACCGGTCAGGAGACGACCCTCGCGCACCACGACCTTCCCCTGCACGACCACTGCCTCGGCCCGTGAAGGTGGCGCCAGCGCAAGGCCGGCGAGCGGATCGTGAACGCCGGCATGGGCCAGGTCGTCAATGCGAAAGAGGGTGACGTCGGCGCACTTTCCGACCTCGAGGGCGCCGCAGTCGTCGCGTCCGAGGCACGCCGCTCCTCCGGCTGTCGCCAGCCGCCACGCCGAGCGGGTGTCCAAAGCAGTTGGAGCGTCGACGCGACCATGAAGGGCGGCTCGCGACCGCGCCAGAAAGAGCGACTGGTGCACCTCCATCACCAGGTTGGAGTCCTCATTGCTCGCGGACCCGTCGACCCCGAGGCCGACGCGCGCGCCAGCGCGCACCAGGTCCTCAACCCTGCAGGCGCCCGCGCCAAGCCGCATGTTGCTGGATGGACAGTGCGCGATGCCCGTCTTCGATTCGGCCACACGGTCGACCTCAGCATCGCTGAGGTGTATTCCGTGCGCGTACCAGACGTCGTCGCCGGACCAGCCGAGGTCCTCCATCAACTCCATCGGCCGCCTTCCGAACCGCTCCACGCAGAAGCGCTCCTCGTCCAACGTTTCCGCAAGATGCGTGTGGAGCCTGACGCCATGCTTGCGAGCCAGCTCCGCAGAGTCGCGCATCAGCTTCGGCGTGACCGAGAAGGGCGAGCATGGAGCCACGGCCACCCGGCACATGGATCCAGGGCTCGGATCGTGGAAGCGCGCGATCTTTTCTGCAGTGTCCGCGAGGATGAAGTCCTCGTCCTCCACCACCTCATCAGGGGGAAGGCCACCTTTCGATTCGCCGAGCGACATCGATCCACGGCAGGGATGAAAACGCAAGCCCAGCTCGGATGCGCAGGCCACGAGGGTTTCGAAGAGTTCCCGCCGGCCCGCTGGAAAGACGTAGTGATGGTCGGTCGAAAGCGTGCAACCCGACAGCAGGAGCTTTGCCATCGCTGCCCTTGCCGCTGCCCGAACCGTGTCGGCGTCGATCTTTGCCCACACCGGATAAAGGGCGCGCAACCACTCGAAAAGCGTGCCATCAGGCACATAGCCGCGAGTCGCCCACTGGTACATATGGTCGTGAGCGTTGACCAGGCCTGGCACTGCGACGCAGTTGGGCAGACGCAGCGTTTCGTCGGCGCCGGGTGGAGGACCCGATCCCACCTCGACAATCATCCCTTCGCGTGCGAGCACCCAACCACCCTCGAGCTCGGCGCTGCCCGTGTACAGCAGCCCGGCTCCGATCAGAAGCGTCGTCAACGCTGGCCGGTGTCGACGATGTCGTGAGGACGAACCGGCACGCGCGCGAGCGGGCGGCCGGTGGCAGCGCGGATGGCAGCAACGATTGCGGGTCCCGATGAGATCGTGGGCGGCTCGCCGACTCCCTTGAGTCCATACGGCGAGTGCGGGTCGCCAAGCTCCAGGATCTGCATGCGCACCGGGGGCATGTCGAGGATGGTCGGCAGGAGGTAGTCGGTGAACGAGGCGTTGCGTATCACGCCGTCCTTGACCTGGATCTCCTCCATGACCGCGAGGCCGAGCCCTTGGGCCGCGCCGCCTTCGAGCTGGCCCTCCACAGCTTGCGGATTGATCGCCTTACCAACGTCCTGCGCCGTGGCGAGCTCGACGACCCTGACCAGGCCAAGCTCGGTGTCGACGTCGACGACGGCTCGGTGAGCCGCAAACGCGTACTGGAGGTGCGCGTCGGCCTGGCCTGTCTCCGGATCGAGGCGGGTTGTGCCGCGAGGTCGGAACTCGCGAGTTTCCTCGATCGCCTCCTCTCCCAGCAATGTCGCGAGGAGCACAACCAGTGTGCCATCAGCGGAAACCACAGCATCGTGCTCGAGACGGAACCCTGTCGCGGCGTCAGCGCGTCCGAGCTCTGACTGCACCAGCCCGAAAACGCGCTCCCGCACCGCTTCGCATGCGGCTTTGACGGCTCCGCCGGTGATGTAGGTCTGGCGCGAGGCGGATGAGGAGCCGGCCGAGCCGACACGTGTGTCGGCGTCGAGCACAACCACATCGCTCACCCCGAGCTCGGTGCCGGCGATCTGGGCCTGCACTGTGACGAGACCCTGGCCCACCTCGGCGCTGGCGGTGTGCACCTCGACACGAGGCTTGCCGTCGATGACAGACAGCCTGACCCTCGCCGTCGAGTAGTCGTTAAAGCCCTCGGAGTAGCCGACATTCTTGAAGCCCACCGCGTAGCCAACCCCCCGGCGCACCGCTTCGCCGTGCGTTGTGTTGGACACGCCACCCGGCATCTCGGTGAGATCGACAGGGTCGGTCGCGAGGGCTGCCGGAAGTGGCACATCCCTTATCCGGCGGAGCAGCTCGGCCACCGGGACCGGACCTTCCACAACCTGTCCGGTCACCATCCGGCTGCCTGTCTTCATCGCATTGTGAATTCGGAGCTCGACCGGGTCCATCCCAAGCGCCTCGGCGAGCTTGTCCATCTGGGCTTCGTGCGCGTAGCAGTTCTGCACTGAGCCGAAGCCACGCATCGCGCCACACGGTGGATTGTTGGTGTAGACCACCCAGCCATCGATGGTCGCGCTGGGACATTCGTAAGGACCAAGCGCGAAGCAGCTTGCGTTGGCGATCACCGCAGTCGAGCTGGAGGCGTAGGCGCCGCCATCGAGAAGGATGCGGGCTTTGACGTAGACGAGCTTCCCCTCGCGCGTGGCGCCGTGCTCGTAAAGCAGGCGGCCCGGGTGCCGGTGCACGTGGCCGACAAAGGACTCAGGTCGCGAGTACGAGATCTTGACAGGCCTCCCGGTGCGAAGCGCGAGCATGCACGCGTGTGCCTGCATCGAAAGGTCCTCGCGCGCGCCAAACGCGCCGCCGATCCCGGCCATCGTCAGCCGCACCTTGTCCGGCGGCAACGCAAGGCACTCCGCCAGCTGATCGCGATCGACGTGCAGCCACTGGGTGGCGATGTAAAGGTCTACGCCGCCCTCACCGTCTGGAATCGCAAGGCCAGACTCCGGTCCCAATGGAGCCTGGTCCTGCATGCCGATCTGGTACTCGCCGGTCACCACGACGTCTGCCTTCGCGTTCTGATCGCCGTGGCGGATCTTGATCTGCCGTGTGATGTTGCCCCCCGGGTGCAGTGGCGGCGCGTCAGGAGTGAGCGCCAGCTCCGGGTCGGTCAGAGGGACCAGCACCTGGTAGTCGATTCGAACCTTGTGCGCCGCACGTCGCGCCTGCTCCGGGTGATCTGCGGCTACCAGCGCGACAGCCTCTCCCCAATACCGGACCATGTCGTGTGCCAGCACCGGTTGGTCGGGAATCTCGAGTCCATATGCGTTGCGCCCTGGCACATCCCGATGCGTGAGGACAGCTCGCACTCCGGGTGAGGCGAGGGCCTCGGCGACGTCGATCGAAACGATGCGCGCGTATGGGTGCGGGCTGCGCACCGTTGCTCCCCACAGCATTCCTTTCACACGCAAATCGGATGAGTACGGAAAATCGCCTTTGACCTTCAGCACCGCATCGGGCCGCTGCACTGACTCACCGACCCGACCTGTGACCGCGGTCCGAGACGCCAGCCTCGGCGGTGCGGTCATCGAGCGGACCCGTCGGTGGCCACCATACGGCGAGCGGCCAACTCAACTGCGTCGATGATCTTCGCGTAACCGGTGCAGCGGCAGATGTTGCCTGCCAGTGCCTCGCGAATCTCAGTCAGGCTCGGTTCAGAAACGCGTGCGAGGAGGTCGTGCGTGGCGACGATGAGACCCGGCGTGCAGAACCCGCACTGCACAGCGCCCGCCTCTACGAACGCCTCCTGCACTGGATGAAGGGCACCACCCTCGAGCAACCCCTCGACAGTCACGATCTCTCGCCCGTTTGCCTGCCCGCCGAGGACGAGGCACCCGCAGACCAGCTTCCCATCCATGTAGACCGAGCACGATCCGCACTCGCCCTGCTCGCACGCGTTCTTCGAGCCTGGAAGCTCCATCCTGTCGCGGAGCACTGTGAGGAGGCTCTCGCCCTCCCACACGCCATCGACGGTGCGCGACCGCCCGTTCACCCTGCAGGTGATCTTCATGCCGAGGCTCTCGCCCGGTACTCGTCCCAGGCCCAGCCGAAAGTCCGGCGCGCCATCACCGAAAGAGCGTGCCGGCGGTAGGCAGCGGTTCCCCTCACGTCGTCGATGGGTCGCGACGCCGCCGCCACGAGCTCGCCGAATCGATCAAGCGCCTTCGGATCGACCGCCCTGGGCTTCTCCCACATCCCTGCCTCGTCCAGCACCCCTTCGATGAATTTCTCTGCTTCGACCGCAACGACGGGGGTGGGCGCCGCAGAGCCGATGCCTGTGCCGATATGCCGGCGTTCGGGATCGATCGCGAGCCCGAATGAACACACTGCGATCACCATTGCGTTGCGCGTGCCGACCTTGGAGAACTGCTGCGGGCCTTTCGCCGGTTCGACAAGGAAGGCTGAGATGAGCTCGTCCTTCTTCATGGTGTTCACCTTCGGGCCGGTGAAGAATTCGCTGACTGGGAGCCGCCGGCTCCCTCCCACCGAGGTCAGCTCGACCACCGCCCCCGACGCCAGCAGCGGCGGATGCGCGTCGCCGGCCGGCGATGACGAACCGAGATTCCCGCCCACTGTGCCGCGGTTCCTGATCTGAGGCGAGCCGACCGTTCGCGAGGCCATCGCGAGGCCCTGGAGCTGATCGCCAAGCTCTTCGATGATCCGCGCATAGGTGACGCCCGCTCCGATGCGAAGGAGGCCGGCCTCCGGGCCCCACTCAGTGAGCTCTTTGACCCGAGTCAGGTCAATGATTGCGGCCGGCCGGTGCCTGTCGAGATTGATCTCGACCATCACGTCAGTCCCGCCGGCGATCGGCATCGCTTCCGGACGTGCCGACTTCATCTCAAGCGCCTCGGTCCACGTGGCCGGTTGAAGAAAATCCATCACCAGGCGGCGTCGGCCGGGTCGTCGTCGCGAATGACAGTTCCTTCTATCAACCCATACGGCCGATCCGAGGCATAGAAAACCTCGTTCTGGTTGTCAAGGCCGAACGGAGCCAGGTCGACGACATAGTGGTGTTTGTTCTGCATTGACAGCCGGATCTCGGCGATTTCGGGCCTGGCCGTCAGGGCCGCCTCGCCCATCACGTACAGCGTCTGTTGCAGTGCAAGGCTGTGCTTGGCCGCGAAAGCCTCGATCAGCACGCGTCGCGTGGAGGCGAACGCATCCGACCAGTCCACCTTCTCATTCGAGTACCGCCACCGCGCGACAACCGCCGAGGCCAGCACGCGGTCTTTCGTCTCGGGAAGGGTCGTGTACTGATCTCGCGGATAACCCCAGAACTCCGATCCGGTCGATTTGAGCAGGACCATATCGCTGAGGCCGGCCACAACCCACGTGGCGTCGCCGGCACACGTCACCACTGCGAGTCGCTTCTCCGAGCCTGACCGGATGAACGAATGGGGATGTGGCTCCCCGCCTACCTCAACCCGCGACCATGGGTACTCCTCGATCGAGACGCGCGCTCTATGCACGGTCGGAAAGTCGTGCGCGAAGTGACGGGCGAGCCGCAGCGCGAACTGCTCGATCTCCCCGATCGGCTCGTCCTTGGCGAACGCATAGATGGTGTTCTTCTGCGTGTCGGTGGTCACGATGTTGCTGTTGTCGCCTGCGAGGTGGCTGGCCGCGAAATCGCCTGACAGCGCGACGCTGACGTTGATGTCCTTGATCTCGTGCACCGAGCCGAAGGGCCCGCCTTTTGTTACGCGCACCATGTGGGTCTCGGACTTTCCGTACTGGTTATCGCCCAGCCGGATGTTCATCGCCTCACGTCCCTTTATATGTGGAGTAGCCGAACGGGCTGAGCAACAGCGGTATGTGGAGATGCCCCCTGGAGTCCGCGACTGCAAACACCACGGACACCTCAGGGAAGAACTCAGTGTCGCCATGCTCCTGGAAGTAATGCGCTGTGTCGAAATCGAGCCTGTATTCGCCTGCGGCGAGCCCGCCCTCGGCAAGCTCCCTGACACGTCCGTCACGGTCGGTGGTCCCTCGGCCGACGACTGACCAGCGCCGGTCAGTCCCGCGATGGCTGAGGGTGACAGGCACCCCTGTTGCCGGCCGGCCGCGCGCGGTGTCGAGCACGTGCGTCGAAACGCTCATGGGTGCAGCATGCTCTCGAGGCGCAGGCGAGTGATCTTTCGCTGCTCCTCCGCGGCCACCTTGATCTCTGTCTCAGCGTCATGGTTCATTCGCTCTCGCAAAGCTTCCAGGACCTCCTCGGCACTGCGACCGGCAGCAGAGATCAGGAAGACATGGCCGAACCTCGCCTCGTACAGGCCGTTCTCATCGGCCAGCTCGGCCAACGTCCTGTCGCCTGCGGCCATCACTCGACTCTGCTCTTTCGCAGACGAATCGGGCGAACGCCCACCGCCCTCGCCAAGCCTGGGGTGGGCGGCGAACGCTTCCAGCCAATCTGTCGGTCGGAGGTCGGCCCACACAGCGTCGGCTGCCTTAATCAGAGCCGGCACGTCGGCGTAAGGCCGCCCGGCGGCGACGGTGGAAGCCCAGGCTCGCGACCCGCAGCAGGAACGGAGGCGCGCCTCGGCCTCATGGCTGGACAGAGCATTGAAAGTGGCGAGGGTCTCACTCAATCCCCAGCGGCACCAGCTCGAACCGGGCGACGTCAACCAGCCCGCGGTCGGTGATCTTCAGCTCGGGGATGACGGATAGCGCGAGGAAGCTGAGCGTCATGAACGGCGCGGTCATCGTCACGCCGAGAGTGGCGAGCCGCCTCTCCATCGAGCGCAGCCGCTCATAGACTTCGGACAGGGGTCGATCGCTCATGAGCCCCGCGACGGGCAGGGGGAGCTCTTCCACCACCTTGCCGCCTTCCGCGACCACTATTCCACCTCCGATCTCCGCCAGCCGGCAGGCACAGGCCGCCATGTCCTCGTCATCCACCCCGAGCACAACCACGTTGTGCGCGTCATGCGCGACTGTCGAGGCGAAGGCGCCGCGCGTCAGCCCGACGTTGGTGGCGAAGCCAAGGCCGATCCGGCCGGTGGCGTGGTGGCGCTCCAGGACTGCGATCTTGACAAGGTCTCGGTTCGGTTCAGCGACGATGGCACCATCACGCACGGCGGGCTCGACCACATCGGTGCCGGTCAGCAGTTGAGACGGGATCACTCGGATGACGCGAATCCGCTTGGGCCCTGCCGGAATGCGGAATGAGGCCGCGCTGACCGGCGCGAGGTGCATCGTCTGCCTAACCCATTCGGGGACTTCGAGCTTTGCGAATCGAGGCGCCGCCCCGCGCTTCAACACCTGGCGTGGTTTGAACGACTGAAGATCGTCAAGCACCAGGATGTCGGCCTGGTAACCGGGAGCAATCGCGCCGAGATGCCAGAGCCGGTGGTAGCTCGCGGGATTGATGGTGGCCATCACCACGGCGTCCTCCGGGCTGATCCCGTCTTCAACTGCGACGCGAACCATCTGGTTGATGTGTCCCTCCTCGACGATGAAACCTGGTTCGCGATCGTCGGTGCAGAACATGCAGCGCTCTGTTCCGTATCGCTTGACGAGGGGCAGGAGGTCACGTAGGTTGCGCGCGATTGAAGCTTCACGCAGCATCACCCACATCCCGAGGCGTCGCTTCTCGAGTGCCTCTTCGTAGGTGGTCGCCTCGTGGTCGGAGCGGATTCCGGCGGCGATGTACGCGTTGAGAGCCGGCCCTCGCACGCCGGGTGCGTGGCCGTCGACGTGGTCGGTGAGGCCCGTCGTCAGCTTCGCCACCTCGGCCTCGTCCCCGCCGATGACACCTGGAAAGTTCATCATCTCGGCGACCCCGATCGTGCGATGCCGGCGCAGGAGGCTCTCGATGTCGCCAGTGGTGAAGGGCCTGCGTGGCGACTCAAAGCGAGAGGCGGGCACGCAGGACGAGGCCATCACGTAGACGTCAAGGGCCAGGTCGGCGCAACAGTCGAGGAGCCAGTGGATGCCGTCGGCGCCGAGCACGTTGGCGATCTCGTGTGGGTCGGCCACGACAGCTGTGGTGCCATGGGCGAGGACCGCGCGAGCGAACTCGTCGACAGTCAGCTTGGAGGACTCGATGTGCATATGCGCGTCAATGAAACCGGGCACCAGGTAGGCGCCCTCGACATTCATCCGCTCGCGGCCTTCGTAGGTGCCCAGTCCCACGACGTGGCCGTCCTGGATGGCAACGTCGACCTCGAGCCACTCCTTGGTGAACACGGAGAGCACCCGGCCGCCCGCCAGCACGAGGTCGGCCGGCTCGTCACCCCTCGCGACTGCCATCCACTTCGCGTTGATGACCGGAAGAATAGTGCAGCGGCGCGCGAGAAGAACTTGGAGGGATTGGCAGGGGCGGAAGGATTCGAACCCTCGGCCCTCGGTTTTGGAGACCGATGCTCTGACCAGGCTGAGCTACGCCCCTACGGCCGAGCGCAAATTTTACCCCACGGCCCAATTACGATCGGACTTAGATGCCTCCTGCCGCGGATCTGCCTGTCCTGATCGTAGGAGACGTCCACGCCGACCTCGAGCGCCTCTTCCGTGCGCTCAAGCCTTATCCAGCGGCCGAGTGGCACACGATCTTTCTGGGCGATCTCGTCGATTACGGAATGTTCGGAGTCGGGGCAATGCGCTACGCCCGCGACCGCCCCAACTCAAGTGCGCTGCTCGGCAACCACGAGATTGCGATGCTTTGGGCGCTGCGCGATCCAACCCGCATCGGCTGGTGGATGTCCATCGGCGGCCAGCGCCATGACCTCGACGAGCTGGCGCGCGATGAGCCTCTCCAGGAATGGATGCGCGAGAGACCCGCACTGTTGCAGGTCGAGGATCGAACGCTGGTACAACACTGCGGCAATGACGGCTATGGCTCGCTTATCGACGCCGGCATCCCTCGCCCTATTGATGCGATCAACGCGCGCGTTCGCAACCTGCTCATGGATGAAGGTGAGGCGGAACTTTGGGACGCGATGAGCGGGCCGAACATCTTTGAGACGCAGGCCATGCGTCTCGAACGCTGGCTCGAGATCACCGAAAGCCGCCGTGTTGTCTTCGGGCACAAACCCCACGGTGGTTCGGTTCCGCAGCGTTACCACGGAGGCCGCGCCACCAACTTCGATGGAGGCTTCAGCCGCTCCCACCGGAAGTTCAGGCGAACCTCCCCCGCTGGCGCCACCGTCGCTCCCTTGGCCCGGTAAGCTGTACGGCGCATGCCTGAGGTCCTGACCCAGACCGCGCCGGCAAGAGTCGAAAGTGCCGGCAAGGCCATGATCACGTCGGCGCAGATCGCGCGCCGGGTTCACGCGCTGGGCCGTCAGATCTCACACCGCTATTCGGACATCGACACACCCCTGGTACTTGTCGTAATTCTCAAGGGGGCCACCGTGTTCGCGGCCGACCTGCTGCGCAGCCTCAGCATTCCTGCCGAGCTCGAGTTCGTTCGCGCCGCGAGCTACGGATCGGGCACAACGCACGGTGCCCTGCGGCTCGCGCACATGATCGATGGCTCGCTGATTGACAGACACGTGCTCCTCGTGGAGGACATCGTCGACTCCGGGCACACAGCGGCAGCCATCACCCGGCGCGTCCGCCGCATGAAGCCGGCGTCACTTCGGTTGGCAGCTCTGCTCGACAGACCAGCTCGTCGCGCTGTCCCAGTGACTATCGACTTCAAGGGCTTTGTGATCCCCGATCGCTTCGTGATCGGCTACGGCCTTGACTACGCGGGCCTCTACCGGGAACTCCCAGGAATCTATTCACTGGGATAGCACAACTCTCTTCCCCGCTCGCCGGGGAAGGGATGGGGAAGGGGCCGCCCATCGCGTCTTTTCTCAACGCGGCGAGGTCCGGCGCGCGCCGGACCGTTCTACGCCACAGAAGCGGGCCGGCAGACCTTGCACGGCCGAAAGCCCGCTGCTCGAGCGCTTGCCACGTCGTGGAGCCAGACGATGTTCTTTTCCAGGGCATGCCGGCCTGTGTGGCACGTCGGGTAGCAGAAGACCTTGGTTGTCTTGACTCCCTGGTAGCGAACGCCCGCCCGCGCCAGCTCCTGCAGCCGGTTCACGCGAACCCCCTCCATCGTGAGAATCGCCTTCTTCGCCTCCGGCCCGCCGCCACCGTAGTTTCCGATTTCGCCATCGGTGCGCACGACGCGGTGGCATGGGATGAAGTAAGGGATCGGATTGTTGGCCAGAGCGGTGCCGACCGCCCTCACCGCGGCCGGGCGCCGGATCTCTCGGGCGACCCACCCGTACGGCCTCACCTCTCCCCGAGGGATTTGATACGTCTTGCGAAGGACCGCCTGCTCGAACTCGGTGAGACCTCGAAGATCGAACCGCAAGCGGCGCTTGCCGCTGAGCTCGTCATCGATCTTGGCAGCGAGGTCGGCCGGCGCCGTTTCAGCCACCAGCGACCTCCCCACATCGCGCTTGAACCACTCCCCGAACTCGGCGGCTGACGCCGAGCGCGCCGCAGCCGAAACACCAAAACGGTTCCAGGCGACATAGACAGTGCCAAGCACAGTCTCGAAGGGAGCGTACGAGTCGGCCATGCCGACCTCGATCAAGACTCGCTCGGCGAATCCGGCCGGAGCCTTCATCGAGCCCAGTCTCTTCAGTTCAGTCATCAACGCGGTCATGGTCTTCTCCTCTAAGTAGTTTCAGTCCACGGTGAACGTTGGACTTGACAGTCCCGACCGGCTGGTCGAGCGCTTCAGCCACTTCTTCGTATGACAGCTCATGCACGTGCCTCAGGACGACCGCCTCGCGGTAGCGAGGCGGGAGGCCTGCAAGGCGGCACGCGAGGTCGTCCATCTCGGCGCGCTGCAGCGCCCGAGACTCCGGCCCCGGCGCGTGATCCGACTCGCTGCCGTTCAACTCGGCCAGTCGCGGCTTGTGACCTCGTGCACGATTCCGCACCACATTCACCGCGATGCGATGGAGCCATGGGCTCTGCTTGAGCTCGCGAATGCGCTCCGGCGGGTAAGTGACCAGGGCTCTATAGGCGCGCAAGAACGTGTCCTGGGCGACCTCTTCGGCATCGTGCCGGTTGCCGGTCAGCGCAAACCCGACGGCGAACACCCGGTGCTGGTGCTCACGCAC
>Ga0307312_10000941_pt1 | contig 14482 bp, 12 predicted proteins | sample ER_DNA_202_FD_194489 | JGI IMG/M metagenome (GOLD analysis project Ga0307312, IMG submission 194489) | Bulk soil microbial communities from the East River watershed near Crested Butte, Colorado, United States - ER_DNA_202 | ecosystem: Environmental > Terrestrial > Soil > Floodplain | place...
CGCGAACGTCGTCTCGCCCTCGAACGACTTCTCGAACCTCAGCCCGCGGCGGATCAGCTACGTCACCGGCGGGCTGATCACGGCGGTACTCGGCATCGTGATGATGCCGTGGAAGCTCTACTCCGATGCGGCAGCCTACATCTTCACCTGGCTCCTCGGCTACTCCAGCCTGATGGGCGCGTTAGGCGGCATCCTGATCGCCGACTACTGGGTGCTGCGGCGCCAGAACCTCCGGCTGGCGGACCTCTTTCGCGAGCAGGGCGCATATACCTACAGCAACGGAATCAACCCCCGCGCGATCGTCGCCCTTGTGCTTGCGGTCGCGCCGGTAGTGCCCGGCTTCATTCACGCCGTCACGACGCCGGGCGGTGCGATCGCGAACCCGGGTTTCTTCGATCAGATCTACTCGTATGCGTGGTTCGTCACGTTCGGTCTCAGCTTCGGGATCTATCTGCTGCTGATGCGCGGTCGTGAGCACAGGGGCGTGACTGCAACGACGTCGCGGTAACTGCATTTTACCACAGAGGCACAGAGGGCACAGAGAACTGCTCAAGACGGCAACGGCCTCGGACTGGTCACTATGACGAAAGCTTAAACTGATCCACGCGGATCTAACGGATCAGTCGGAAGAGCGTAACGACGGACTCACCCGAGGTTGTTTCAATAACATTTGAAAGCCTGATTGTTTTTTGAAACTGCAATAGCCTCATAAGACCGCAGAGGTTGTCCCGTCTCTGTGTCTTCTGTGCCTCGGTGGTGAAGGCCTTTCCACGACGCGTATCCAACTGATCTGTTGTTTTCAGACCTGATTGCCGTTGTCTGTTCCGCAGATCCGATCTGATCCGTCAGTTTCCGACTGATCCGATTAAAGTCGTTGTAGTTGTCGTACGTCATTGAAGTTGTCGTAGAGTCGTTGGAGTTGTCGTGACCACCCAGAGGAGCACTGAATGTCGAGGATAGTGAAGTGCGGTCTGATCCAGGCGACGCACGCGTGTAGCACGCAGGAGAAGCTCGAGGTCATTCGCGAGGCGAACATCGCGAAGCATCTGACGATGATCGAGGACGCTGCGCGGCAAGGCGTCCAGATCCTTTGCTTCCAGGAGATCTTCACCGGCCCGTACTTCTGCGCCGAGCAGAACCCGCGGTGGTACGACTCGGTCGAGAAGATTCCCGACGGGCCGACGACGAAGCTGATGCAGGAGATCGCGAAGCGGCACCGGATGGTGATCGTCGTTCCGATCTACGAGGAGGAGACGACCGGTGTGTACTACAACACCGCCGCCGTCATCGACGCCGACGGGACCTACCTCGGCAAGTATCGCAAGAATCACATACCGCAGGTGGCGCCAGGTTTCTGGGAGAAGTACTACTTCAAGCCCGGCAACCTCGGTTACCCGGTGTTCAAGACGCGATATGCGGATGTCGGCGTCTACATCTGCTACGACCGCCACTTCCCCGAGGGTGCGCGCGAGCTGGGATTGAATGGAGCGGAGATCGTGTTCAATCCGTCAGCGACCGTCGCCGGCCTGTCGGAATACCTGTGGAAGCTCGAGCAGCCGGCGCACGCCGTGGCAAACGCGTTCTTCGTCGGCGCGATCAACCGCGTCGGCTACGAAGAGCCTTGGCACATCGGCGAATTCTACGGTCAGAGCTACTTCTGCGACCCGCGCGGCCAGTTCGTCGCCCAGGCGAAGCGCGACCGCGACGAGCTGGTGGTGGCTGAGCTCGACCTCGACAAGATTCGCGAGGTGCGGAACGTGTGGCAGTTCTACCGCGATCGCCGGCCGGAGACTTACGGAGGGATTTGCAAGCCGTGACTGCAGCCGATAGCCGGTAGCAAGCAACGGCAACGGCAACGGCAACGGCAACAGCAACAGCAACAGCAACAGCAAGCGAAACTAATCGACGCAGATGAGACAGATGAGCCAAATCAAGTCGGAAAGGCGTCGAGAAGCAGCTTTGGAAACTGCGTGAAGCATCCCGAGGCAGTATTAAACAAAGAGCTTTGGCCGTTTCAAATCAAATGAAGTTGTTGTCCTGCATTTGCTTTTTTGCATTTTGCATTTCACGCCGGCTTCGACTGATTCGAATCATCCTCTCATCCGCGTCGATTAGTTTCGCTTGCCGTTGCTGTTGCTACCAGCTACCGGCGACCAGCTGACTTCAGGATCTTGGTAAAGGACCGCCCGCGCAGGTCCTCCGCCGTCAGGCCTGTGCGACGCAGTGCTTCGTCCTCCGTGATGGCTCCGGAATTGATTCCGCGGAGGAAGAAGTTCAATAAGCCCTGCCCCGTCGCCGCGTCGTCGAAGACGTCGCCGACGAGGGTCGCCTGGGCGGCCTTGCCGACGAAGTTGTGCAGCCGTGCGCCCGCGGCGTCGATGCCGTCGAGGAAGAAGGCGTAGAGCGCCGCGTAGCGCGTCACGAGCTGCGCCGGGTGGAGGTCCCATCCCTGATAGAAGCCGCCGACGAGCGAGTGCGTCACGTCGTCGAAGTGCAGCTTCCAGGCGCGGTGCACGCTCGCCCGGTTCTCGGCGACCTGGTTCGGCGTGAGTGCCGGGCCGTTAGGCGCGGCGCGGTGCAGGGGCACCGGCATGACCGTCGTCGAGCCGTCCGACAGCCAGACGCCAGTGCCGGCGAACGCCACCTGCATCATCTCCTTCGCGAAGTCGCACGCCGGGTGTCGCATGCGCTGATGCGCGGCGGTGATGTTCACGCCAGCCGTGTAGTCATACGTGCCGAAGTGCGCGCCGGTCAGGCGTCCGCGCGCCCGCTCCGGGATCCGCGCCAGCGGCGTGGTGCCGTCCGCGCCGAAGACGATCTGTGGCGTCTCGACCATCACCTCGAAGCGGAGCGTGCCCTTGGCGAGCTTCAACTTCTTCTCCAGGCGCTCAAGCACGCCGGCGGCGTAGTCCACCTGTTCGAGGATCGTGATCTTCGGAACCGTGATGACGAAGTTCGGCGGCAGCCTTTTCGCCCGCTTGATCAACGTCGTCAGCACGATGTCCAGTGTCCGGATGCTCCGCGCGCGCAATTCGTCGTTGAGCGGCTTGATCCGGATGCCGATGAACGGCGACAGCGTCCGGCCCTTCATCCCGGCGACAAGCGATTCGGCGACCGTCGTGGCGTGTCCGTCCTCCTCTGCGTCTGGTCGGTTGCCGTAGCCGTCCTCGAAGTCGATCCGGAAGTCCTCGACTGGCTCGCGCTCGAGCTTCTCGACCATCCGCGCGTAGATCGTGTCCAGCGCCGGATGGCCGGCGATACCGACCGCGACGCCCAGCGCCTGGGCGTTAGGCGCGTACTCGTGCAGCGCGCGGAGAGCGATCGCGCCGAGCTTGCCGGCGCCGTCCGACTTGAAGAGCTGCGCGCCGCCATAGACGGTGTGTACGGGCTGACGCGAGCCGACCTCGCCCGGGTAGCGTCGCGCGAAGGCCACCGACTGGGGGCGCACAGCTTTCTCCAACGGGCGCAGGTCAGTTGCGCTCAGCGTGCGATCACCCATTGTAGATCTCGCCGCCCCGCGACCGGTAGCGCTCCATGACCGCTTTCGCCTCGTCGCGCAGGACGTTGTGCTCGACGCGAATGCCGCGCTCCTCGAGATAGCGGTACGACTCCGGAAAGACGGGGCCCTCGTCGAACTTCAGCCGCGCCGCATCCTCGCGGCTCGCGCCGCAGACCATCCGCTTGACGCCGCTCCATAGCGTCGCGCCCAGGCACATCGCGCACGGGTCGCACGAGGAAAAGATCTCGTGCGCCGGCATGCCCGGGCCGCCGAGCGTGAACGACCCGACGCGGCGCTGCGCCATCATGAAGGCGACCATCTCGCCGTGCAGCGCACAGTTGCCGAGGCGCACGACGCTGTTCATGCCGACGGCGACGAGCTTCCCGGAGGCGCCCTCATAGACGGCTGCGCCGAACGGCCCACCTGTGTCGCGCTCGACGTTCTCGCGCGCAAGCGTGATCGCGAGGCGCATCTTCTCCTCGTCATCACCGAAGACGTGATCCCAGTCGACGACCCTGTGCACCCAGTCGGGATAGTGGACCTGAATCGCGAGATTGTGCATGGGGCGGAAGATGCACGTGTCACTCGTCTTGCGCGAGGTTGGCTATGACACTGCGGGAATCGATGTAACCGAAGGCCCCCATCCCGTCGCGCGAGATCAGCTATGACACTGCGGGGATCGATGTAACCGAAGGCCCGCACTCCCGTCGCGCGAGATTAGCTATGACACTGCGGGGATCGATGTAACCGAAAGGCGATTGAGGAGTGACGAGCGAGCTGAGTTCGACTTGCCTTCGCCCGGCGCGGCTCCCATTTTCGCGAACCATGATGCGGGAGCTTCTCGGATGGCAGCCGTAGGGACGAGCGTCGAGCGTAAGGACGGGCTCGGGAAGGCGACTGGCCGCGCGCTGTACGCGGACGACGTCGCCTTTCCGGGGATGCTCTACGGCCGGACCATCCGGACGACGATTCCGCGCGGCCGTATCCGCTCGATGCGGCTCGACTTCGACGCCGACGGCTTTACTGTCGTCGACTATCGCGACATCCCCGGCAAGAACATCGTCGCGCTGATCGAGCCGGATCAGCCCTTTCTCGTCGAGCGGGAAGTGCGACACATCGCCGAGCCGGTGCTGCTGCTGGCGCACGAGGACCGCGAGAAGCTCCTCGGCGCCAACGTCGTGATCGAATACGACGCCGAGGCACCGGTGCTGGATCCTCTGGTCTCGACAGTCACGCTCAAGAAGGTCGGGATCGACAAGGGCGACGTCGATGCGGCGCTCGCTTCAGCGGACCTCGTAGTCGATGGAACGTATCGCACAGGCCATCAGGAGCACGTCTACATCGAGCCTAACGGCGTGATCGCCGTGCCGGAGCAGAACGGCATCGCCGTGCACGGCTCGATCCAGTGCCCGTTCTACGTCGTGAAGGCGATGCGCAGCCTGCTCGGCCCCGACGCCTTCGTGCGGGTCGTCCAGACCGAGACCGGTGGAGGTTTCGGCGGGAAGGAGGAGTATCCGTCGATGGTCTCCGGCCACGCGGCGCTGCTGGCGCTCAAGTCCGGTCGGCCGGTGAAGATCGTCTACGACCGGACGGAGGACATGCTCGCCACCACGAAGCGCCATCCGTCGATCGTCAGGCACCGCACCGGCGTGTCGCGCGATGGGCGCATTGTGGCGATGGACGTCGAGGTGGTGATGGATGGCGGTGCGTACGTCACTCTGAGCCCGGTGGTGCTCTCGCGCGGCTGCATCCACGCCGCGGGGCCGTACAAGTGCGCCAACACGCGCATCCGCGGCCGGGCGATGTTCACGAACACGCCCCCGAACGGAGCGTTTCGCGGGTTCGGTGCGCCACAGACGCTGTTCGCGGTCGAGGCGCACATCGACCGCGTCGCCGAGGCGGTGGGCATGGACCCGGTCGCGTTTCGCGAGCTGAACGCACTCCGTCCCGGAGACACAACGGCCACCGGACAGACAATGATGGGAGACTGCAGCGCCGTCGAGGTGCTGCGCGAAGCGGTGAAGCGCTCGGACTTCGCTCGCAAGCGCGCCGAGTACGCCGGCACCGGGCGAGGGATCGGCCTCTCGCTCTTCTATCACGGCGCCGGCTTCACGGGGAGTGGCGAGGTGCGATTATCGTCGAAGGCGAAGCTCGAGCTCACGCCGACGGGTGTTCGCGTCCTCGTCTCGAGCACCGACATCGGCCAGGGCACGCGCACGATGCACGCCCAGATCGTCGCCGACTCGTTAGGCGTTCCGTACGAAGCAGTCGAGGTTGCGCAGCCGGACACGGCGCTCGTGCCGGATAGCGGTCCGACCGTCGCGTCGCGCACGTGCATGGTCGTCGGCAAGATCCTGCTCCAATGTGCGCACGAGATGCGCGAGAAGATGCGTGGCCTCACGCCGGCCGAGTATTTCGCGCAGCACGGACCGCTCTCCGTCACTCGCGAGCACGAGCCGCCGACGTGGATCAAGTGGGACGACGACACCTACAGCGGCGATGCTTACGCTACCTTCGCCTGGGGCTGCAATGTCGCCGAGGTGGAGATCAATCGCGACACCTACGAGGTGCGGCCGACGAAGCTCACGGCCGTGCTGGAGATCGGCAAGGCGATTCACCCCGCGCTCGCGCGCGGCCAGATCGAGGGCGGCTCGGCGCAGGGGCTGGGCTATGCGTTGATCGAGCACGTCGTGATGCAGGACGGCGCGATGGTGAATGCGTCGCTCACCAACTACACGATCCCGACGACGCTCGACACGCCGGAGATGGACGTTGCCATCCTGGAGAATCCGTACACCGATGGACCGTTCGGGGCGAAGGGACTCGGCGAGCTTCCGATCGATGGGCCCGCGCCGGCGGTAGTCAACGCGATCCGCCACCTCGGCATCGACGTACGTGAGATCCCCGCCACCCCCGAGCTCGTGATGGCCGCGTGCGATTCACGCTGAACGGCAAGGCCGCCAACGTCGCGGCGCATCCGATGGCGCGACTGCTCGACGTGCTGCGCGAGGAGTGTGGCCTGACGGGCACGAAGGAGGGATGCGGCGAGGGCGAGTGCGGCGCGTGTACGGTGCTCGTCGACGGCGAGCCGGTATGCGCGTGCCTCGTCCCCTTCGCCCAGGTCGCCGACCAGAGGGTCGTCACTATCGAAGGGCTGGGCGACGGCCATCCGCTCCAGCATCACTTCCTGAACGAGGCGGGCGCACAGTGCGGCATCTGCACCCCGGGAATGATCATGGTCGCCTGCACCCTGCCGCCTAACGCGTCGCTCGACGAGATCCGGACGGCGCTCGCCGGAAACCTCTGCCGCTGCACCGGCTATGAGGCGATCTACCGGGCGATCGCGAAGGCAGCGGAACAGGGCGCCGCCAGGGTCGCGACATGAGAACCGCCATCTCGGCTCTCGAACTGCGCCAACCGAGCACGCTCGACGAGGCGCTGCGCATGATGCGTGATGAGAAGCTCGTGCCGCTCGCCGGCACGACCGACGTCTATGTGTCGGTCAACTTTGGCACCCTGACGGCCCAGCGCTTCATCGACCTCTGGCCGCTCGATCCGCTGCGCGAGATCGCCGTGCGAGGGAGTGTGCTGAGCATCGGCGCACTGGCGTCCTACACGACGATCATTCGCTCACCGGATGTGAATGCGAGGCTGCCGATGCTCATCGAGTCCGCGCGGCAGATCGGCGGCGCCCAGATCCAGAACCGTGGAACGCTTGGCGGCAACATCGCCAACGGCTCGCCGGCTGGCGACACGCTGCCGGTGCTTGCCGTGGCCGAGGCAGTACTCGTGTTGCGGACCATCGATGGGGAGCGGCGCGTCCCGTTCTCGCAGTTCTATACTGGTTACCGGGCGTCAGTGCTGCGGCCGGACGAGCTGATCGTGGCGGTGGAGTTCGGGCCGCTCGAAGGCAGGCAGTGGTTCCGAAAGGTCGGCACGCGCGCGGCGCAGGCGATATCCAAGGTCGTCATGGCCGGCGTTCGCGGGCCGTTGCCGCGCATCGCGTTAGGCAGCGTGGCGGCGACGGTCGTCAGGCTCCCGCTCACCGAGCGCGCGCTCGCGTCAGGCACCGCAATCGACGACGCGGAGCGGGTGCTGCAGAGCGAAATCAAGCCGCTCGACGACGTGCGGTCGACGGCCGAGTACAGGCGCCGCGTCGCTGGGAACCTGCTGCGGCGCTTCTGGGCCGAGTCAGCGTGAGCCTGGAACGATGAGCGCCTTCGTTCTCCGCGGACGGCGTGTCGTGACGCCTCGGGGAATACACGCGGCCGCGGTGCGCATCGAGGGCGGCGTGATACGCGCCGTCAGCAACTGGGCGGACGTTGATCCGCCGACCGCCGTCGTCGACGTCGACGACGCCATCATCATGCCGGGGCTCGTCGACACACACGTCCACGTCAACGAGCCTGGTCGAAGCGCCTGGGAAGGCTTCGAGACAGCGACGCGCGCCGCGGCGGCGGGCGGCGTGACGACACTGCTCGACATGCCGCTCAACAGCATCCCTGCGACGACGACCGTCGCTGCGCTCGACGCCAAGCGCCGCTCCGCGAAGGCGCATTGCTGGGTGAACGTCGGGTTCATCGGTGGGGTCGTGCCTGGGAACGCGCAGGAGATTCGTCCACTCCACGATGCCGGCGTCCGCACGTTCAAATGCTTCCTCGTGCCTTCGGGTGTGGACGAGTTTCCAGCCGTGAGCGAGGACGACCTGCGCGAGGCGCTGCCGACGCTCGCCGAGCTGGGAGCGCCACTCATGGTCCACGCCGAGTTGCCGACGCTGATCGCCGACGTGTCGGGCCGCGATCAGCGGTGCTACGCGACATGGCTTGCCTCACGGCCCGACGTGAGCGAGGTGAGAGCCGTCGAGATGATGGTCAGCCTGGCGGAGGAGTTCGGAGCGCGCGTGCATATCGTCCACCTATCGACGGAGCGCTCGCTGCGCGCGCTGCGAGAGGCGCGCGCGCGGGGCGTCGCCGTCAGCGCCGAGACCTGTCCGCATTATCTGACGTTCTCCGCCGAAGAGATCGGCGACGGCGCGACGTCATTCAAGTGCGCGCCGCCGATCCGGGTCGCGAACACGCGTGAGGCGCTCTGGAGAGCGCTCGTCGCCGGCGACATCGACGGCGTCGTCTCCGACCATTCGCCATGTCCTCCGGAGCTCAAGTGCGAGAGCTCCGGCAACTTCTTCGACGCGTGGGGCGGCATCTCGTCGCTTCAACTCGGGCTCTCGGCCATATGGGACGGTGCCCGTTCGCGCGGCATTCCCGTCGAGCGCATCGCGGCATGGATGAGCGCCGCACCGGCGAAGCTGGCAGGCCTCGACAAGAGCAAGGGACGGATCGAGCCCGGGTACGACGCCGATATCGTCGTCTGGGATGCCGACTCGACAATCGTCGTCGATCCGCAGATGCTGCAGCATAGACACAAGGTCACGCCGTACATTGGACGGAAGCTTCACGGCGAAGTGCTCGCGACGTACGTTGGTGGCCGTGTCGTTTACGAGAAGGGCCGAATCGTCGGCGCGCCAGCGGGAAAGCTGCTCACATAAAAGAAACAGCAACAAATCGACGCGGATCAAGCGGATGAGATAGATCAGTCGGATCGGCGTAGAAAGGCATTTTTAATAACTGCGTTACTACGCTCGCTCCGACTACGGCGCTGATCTCGAAATTGGAGCAGCTTTGAGAAGCTTGATTGACCACGGAAGGCCACGGAAGGCCGCAGAGCAAAGCCTTTTGCTTTGTTTTTCAAAACATTCTCTTGCTGTTCATTCCGTGGCCTTCAGCGGCCTCTGTGGTTAGTCAACTCTTTCATAGCGTGCCTGAAAAAATGTTCTTTTGAAGATGCTTGATTATGGCTGTTGCTCCAAGCGTCAGCGGTTTCAAATCAAATTCATTTGCATTAGTTCCTGACGCATATCCGACTAATTGATCTCATCCGCTTGATCCGCGTCGATTTGTTGCTGTTGTAGTTGCCGCCCTGCAAACCGTAGAATATGAGCGCAGCCATTCACTTCACCGATCTCACCGATCTCGCCTCCGAGCGCCTCGGCGGAACGGTCATCGCCGCCAACGACGACTTCTTCGCGCCGAAGGAGGCGCTGCTCAAGCCCGGCCCGGCCGAATGGCGCGAGGGCGAGTACACGGAGCGCGGGAAGTGGATGGACGGCTGGGAGACGCGCCGGCGGCGCGAGCCCGGCTACGATTGGGCGATCGTCAAGCTCGGGCTTCCCGGTGTCGTTCGCGGCGTGGTCGTCGACACGAGCTTCTTCCGCGGCAATTATCCGGAGCGCGTCAACATCGACGGATGCGCGCTCGACGGCACGCCAGGACTCGCCGAGCTGAATGCAGTGCCGTGGATGGACGTGCTGCCGCTGTCCAAGCTCGAGGGCGACACGAAGAACCAGTTCGCGATCGACTGCCCTGAGCGCCTGACGCATGTCCGCCTCAACATCCATCCCGACGGCGGCGTCGCCCGGCTCCGAGTTCACGGGACCGTGGTGCCTGGCGAGCGTGTTCTTGCGCGCTCCGAAGTCGATCTCGCCGCGGCGGAGAATGGCGGCTATGTCGTCGTGTGCAGCGACATGTTCTTCGGGCATCGACAGAACCTCATCATGCCCGGCCGGTCGACGCACATGGGCGACGGCTGGGAGACGAAACGCCGCCGCGACGCCGGGCATGACTGGATCATCGTCAGGCTCGCGGCGCGCGGCGTGGTCGAGCGCGCGGAGCTCGACACCGACCACTTCAAGGGCAACGCGCCGGGCGCCTGCATGCTCGAGTGCTGCGACGCGGAAGACGTCGCCGACGACTCGCCGAGTGCGCTGACGTCGAAGTCTCGCGAGTGGGAGGAGTTGGTGCCGAGGAAAGCGTTGCAACCGCACGCGCGGCACATCTTCGAGGTCCGCGCTGGTGCGCCGCCGGCGACGCACGTGCGGCTGAACATCTACCCGGACGGCGGCGTCGCACGCCTCCGCCTGATCGGCCGCGTGAAACGCGTCTGATGATGCTGTGCCTACCGCCTACCGCCTACCGCCCACCGCCTGCGGTTGTGGTGTGACGACGCTCAGCGACCTGAACGCGTTGCCGCCGCACGCGGTCGAACCATTGCTCGCGGCATGCTGCGGCGCGCCGGGGTGGGTCAGAAGCATGCTCGGGCAGCGTCCATTCGCGTCGCGCGATGCGTTGCTCGACGCGTCGGACAGAGTGTGCGCCAGGCTCTCGCACGACCAGTGGCTGGCCGCGTTCGCGCACCACCCACGCATCGGGGAACAGCACGCTGCCGCCGCGGTGAGCGAGACGGCGCAGCAGTGGTCGGAGGGAGAGCAGCGCGACGCGATGAACAGCGACGGCGCGGTGCCGGACGAGCTGCGCGAGGCGCAGCGTCGGTACGAGATGCGCTTCGGCTACATCTTCATCATTTGCGCGAGCGGACGATCGGCGCCGGAGATCATGGGCGAGCTGCAATCCCGGCTGCGCAACGATCCCGATACGGAGATCCAGATCGCCGCCGGGGAGCAGTGCAAGATCACGCGACTCAGGCTGGAGAAGCTGGTCGGCTCGGACGAGGAGAGTGGCGCATGACGACAATCAGTACGCACGTCCTCGACACGTCGCTCGGACTCCCCGGGCGTGCCATGCGGGTGTCGCTCGAGCGCGTCGACGCGCACGGCGACGGCACGGTGATCGGCGCCGGGGTCACCGACGATGACGGACGAGCGCGCAATCTCGTCGGCGCCGGGAAGACGCTGGACGAGGGCATCTACCGGCTGCGCTTCGACACGGCGGCGTACTTCGCGCGCGACGGCCGCGAGGGCTTCTTCCCCGACGTGTCGATCACCTTTCGCGTCGGCGCCGCGGGGCAGCACTATCACGTGCCGCTTCTCCTCAGTCCGTTCGGCTACACTACCTATCGCGGAAGCTGAGCCATGCCCGTCGTGCTCACGAGCAACAGCTACGGAAAGTCGTCGGTGCGATTGCTGAAGGTCGTGCGGGACGGCGCGCGCCACGAGATCCGGGACCTGACCGTGGACATCGCGCTCGAGGGCGCGTTCGATCTGGCACACACGCACGGCGACAACAGCGCCGTCTTGCCGACGGACACGATGAAGAACACGGTCTACGCGAAGGCGGCCGAGTCTCGGCTCGGCGAGCCTGAGGAATTTGCCACCGGGCTTGCCAAGCACTTTCTTGGCGCCTGTGCTGCCGCGACGACGGCTAGCGTGAGCGTCGCCGAGCACGGGTGGCAGAGGCTCGACACCGACAAGGGCGCGCATGACCATGCCTTCGAGCGCGGCAGCGGCGAGATGCGCACAGCACTCGTGAAAGCGAGTCGAGGGGGCGCGGCGGCTGTCGTCTCGGGGATTCGTGACCTCGTGATCCTGAAGTCGGCGCGGTCGGCGTTCACGGGTTACCCGAAGGATCGCTTCACGACGCTGCCGGAGACGGAGGACCGCATTCTGGCGACGTCGATGACCGCGCGCTGGCACTACACGAGCACCGAGCGCGCGGTGGCTGCCCGGTATGGCTCGCTGTTCTCGGTCGTTAGGCAGACGCTGCTCGCCGCCTTCGCGGGGCACGACAGCAAGTCGGTGCAGCACACGCTCTACGCGATGGGCCAGGCCGTGCTCGACGAGAACAAGGAGGTCGCGGAGATCACGATCACGATGCCGAACAAGCATCACCTGCCGGTGGACGTCGAGCGATTCGGAATCGCGAGCAAGAACGAGATCTTCCTGCCGACGCCGGAGCCGTACGGGCTGATCGAAGCGACGCTGCGGCGCGGGAGCTGACGCCGGCCACCGCGTCAGTCAGTTTCGGGCGGATGCCGAGAGCGAGAAGGAATCGGTCACTTCTTCGTTCGCTCGTACGTGCCGACCAGCTCCGCCGTCTCGAGCACGTGATTCGCCATCATCTGCTGCAAGTCGGCCTTCGTCGCGGCTCCCATGTTGCCGAGCTTCCGGTCGAGGGCGTAGAGCTTGAAGAAGTAGCGGTGCCGGCCGATCGGTGGGCAGGGACCGCCGTAGCCGGTGCGCTTCCAGTCGTTCGAGCCGTCGCGCATGCCTTCCCGGAGGTCGGCGGTCTTCACGCCTTCGGCGAGCGTCGACATGGCCGCGGGAATGTCGTACAGCACCCAGTGGACGTACGTCCGCTTGGGCGCCGCGGGATCGGGCGCATCGGGATCGTCCACGATCAGCACGAAGCTCTGCGTGCCGCCGGGCGCGTGCGTCCAGGCGAGAGCCGGCGAGATGTCATCGCCGTCGCAGGTGTGCCGGACAGGGATCGGGCCCATCGGCTTGAAGCTGGGCGACGTCAGCGTGAGCGCCATGTAGAGATTCTGGCGGAATCCTGGTCGCGGCGCAACTCGGCCAGAGAAGTGTGCGAGAATTGCGAACTCCCAGGGTCGCGCTTGCGGGTTGCGCGCGGCGACCTGATAGTACGTGTATGTCCGCCACCCCCCTGTGGACCGCTCTCGGTGCCGCGCTCGTCCTCATGCCGGCCGCCGTAGCCGGCCAGTCCGGAACGTACAGCGGTCGCGCGCATCAGACAGACGTCCCGATTCCCCGCCTAACGGCCGACGTCACGATCGACGGACGTCTCGACGAACCGGTGTGGTCGCAGGCCGCCCGGCTGTCCGGCTTCAACGAGTACCGGCCGGCGGACGGCCGGCCGGCCGAAGACTCGACCGTCGTCCTCGTCTTCTATTCGCCGACCGCCATTCACTTCGGCGTTCGCGCTTATGAAGCCCATGGCCAGGTCGTACGCGCGACACTCGCCGACCGTGACAACATCACCGCCGACGATCACGTTCAGATCCTCCTCGACACCTACGACGATAACCGGCGAGCGATCCTCTTCGCCGTCAATCCGCTCGGCGTACAGCAGGACGGCGTGCAGTCGGAGGGGTTCGACCCAACGCAGTCGGCCGGGGGACGGTTCGACGGCGTCGTCGACATCAGTCCGGACTTCAACTTCGAGTCGCACGGCCACGTCACGCCATGGGGCTACGAGGTCGAGGTACGCATTCCATTCAAGAGTCTGCGTTACCAGTCGGTGGATCCGCAGCGGTGGGGGCTGCAGCTCAAGCGCGTCACGCAGCACTCCGGTCACGAGGACACGTGGACGCCGGCGGTACGCGCGAGCGCGAGCTTTCTCGTGCAGTCGGGACGGCTCACCGGCCTGACGGGATTGCAACGCGGCCTCGTCCTCGAGGTGGACCCCGAGCTCACGTCGTCGGTCGCCGGTGCGCCGGACGCCAATGGCTGGAAGTACAGCGTTCCGAGGGCGGAGCTCGGCGGCAACCTGCGCTGGGGCGTGACGCCGAACTTCACCGTCAACGCGACGGCCAACCCAGACTTCTCGCAGGTCGAGAGCGATGTCGGACAGGTGACGGTGAACGAGCGGTTCGCCCTCTTCTTCCCCGAAAAGCGGCCGTTCTTTCTCGATGGCCTCGAGCAGTACGACACGCCGAACCGTCTCATTTATACACGGCAGATCCAGAGTCCACTTGGCGGCGTCAAGCTCACCGGCAAGAGCGGCGGGACGGCAATCGCCTATCTCGGCGCCGCTGACGACAAGCGCCAGTCGTTCTCGGGCAGCGACGTGCCGATCTTCAACCTGTTGCGCGTTAGGCGTGACCTTGGCACGAGCTCGACGATCGGCATCGTGCACACGGACCGGATCGAGGGGAAGGGCTACAATCGGGTGACGGGCGGCGATGCGCGCGTCGTCTGGCGGAAGATCTGGTTCTCGGAGGCGCAGATCGCCGGCGCGTGGACCCGCGATGGATTCGGATCTCGCAACGGCACGCTGTGGGATGTCACGCTCGCCGACCGCACGGGTCGCGCGTATGGCAACCACTTCGAGCTGGCCGGCATCACCCCTGATTTCGAGACACGGAGCGGCTTCGTGCCGCGGACGGGCATCATCTACGCACCGACCGGCAATCGCTTCAGTCTCTACGGGAAACCGGGCGCTCTCGTCGAGC
>Ga0307312_10000944_pt1 | contig 14448 bp, 12 predicted proteins | sample ER_DNA_202_FD_194489 | JGI IMG/M metagenome (GOLD analysis project Ga0307312, IMG submission 194489) | Bulk soil microbial communities from the East River watershed near Crested Butte, Colorado, United States - ER_DNA_202 | ecosystem: Environmental > Terrestrial > Soil > Floodplain | place...
CGCCAGCCCGACATCACCAGAGCCAGGCAGCTGTTGGGCTGGGAGCCCGAAATCCAACTCGAGGAGGGGCTACGGCGAATGCTGCCGAGCCTCGGGAGGGAACCACTTGGTGTTTAAACGAACTGGCATCGCCCTGTTACTAATCGTTCTCTGCAGCTTCGCCGCATCGGCGAGGCCGCAGCCCGCCGGTGCCGCCGGCGGCATGCTCGTCGGCATCTTCGACCCGAACCGGCCGTTCGACACCCCGGACCAGACGTTCCCGATGCTCGTCAACCTGCGGGCGCAGATCATCCGGGTGAATCTCGAGTGGAACAACGTCGCGAAGAAGCGGCCAGAGTTCCCGAGCGATCCGAGGGATCCTGCGTACAACTGGGATCGCTACGACGCCCTGCTCCTGAACGCGGCCAAGAGCAAGATCCAGGTCCTGTTCACGATCTACGGCACGCCGCGCTGGGCGAACGGGACGAAGAAGGGCCTCAACCGCGCGCCCAGGCAGATGCTGTTCCTGAAGCAGTTCGCCACCGCTGCGGCCAAGCGCTACAGCGGCACGTTCAAGAGGAGCGACGACGTCGTCCTTCCGGCCGTGCGCAAGTGGCTTGCCTGGAACGAACCGAACAACCCGATCTTCCTCGCGCCGCAGTGGGCGAAGAAGAACAAGACCAGATACACGCCCATCGCGGCGAAGGTCTACGCGGGAATGTGCACGGCCGTGTGGTCGGGTGTCCACTCGACGCACCTCCGCAACGAGGTGGTCGCCTGCGGCGCCACGAGCCCGCGTGGCAACAACGCACCGAAGAGCCTCCGGCCGTCGATCTCGCCGTTGGCGTTCCTCGCGGCCGTGAAGAAGTTCGGCCTGAAGCACTTCGACGTCTGGGCGCATCACCCGTACTACGGCCGACCGACGGATTCGCCCACTACGAAGCCGAAGGACCGCACCTCGGTCACGCTCGCGAACATCGGCGATCTGACGAAGCTCTTGACCAAGCTCTACGGCAACAAGAAGCTCTGGATCACCGAGTACGGCTACCAGACCCGCCCGCCGGATAAGTCCTTCGGCGTCTCGTGGGTCAAGCAAGCGCAGTACCTGAGCAAGGCGTACGCGATTGCCCGCAAGAATCCGAGAATCACGATGATGCTCTGGTTCCTGCTCCGCGACGAAAGCCGCCTCAGCGGCTGGCAGTCGGGGTTCTTCACCGCGGCCGGCGTCAAGAAGCCGGCATACAACGCCTTCAGGCGCCTGCCACACTAGAACCGTGGCAACCGGAACATCGCAGCGGGGGAGGGGCCGAATCCCCACCCCCGCTGTTGACGACGGGGATCAAACCCCAGCGCGGATCGTCACGGACATCCGCTCCGGGGCGCCGTTCTTCCTCACGCGCAGCCAGCTGGCGGTGGCGGTGCGGCGGCTCGCGAGCATCGCGGCTCTCGTCTGCATCGACCTCGGGGGCCTCGTCATTGGTCTGTATGCAGCGTTGGTTGCCAGGGAGCTCTACTACGGCCGAACGCCGGTTCTGTGGGGCGTTCTGTGGCGCGTCGAGACGGACTGGCTGCCCTTCCTGACCCTGATCACGGTACTCGTCTTCTCGCAGGCCGGGCTCTACGAGGAGCGAGGGCGGCGTCCGGGCTTCGGCCGGATCCTCTCGTCGCTGCTCCTGGTCGCGCTGATCACGCTCGCCTTCGCGATCGGCACCGGGCACAACTTCTCGACCTACGCGCTCGCGCCGACCGCGGTGCTCCTGGGCACGATCGTGATCGCGGGCCTGCGCGCGAGCTACGACTTCGTCTCTGGCGAGTTGCTTCGGGCCCTGGGGGCACGCCGCTACGCGCTGCTCGCCGGCTCCGGCGAGAACCTGGCGCACCTGCACGGCGCGCTCGGCTCCACGCGTAGCGGGATCGACTACGAGTTCGTGGGCGCGCTCGCGCCCTCGGGCGAAGGGCTCGACCTGCCCGTGCTCGGCGACGTGCAGGATCTCCCGGCGATCCTCGAGTCCGAGCGCGTGGACGAGCTGATCGTGACCGACGCCGACTTCGGCGACCGGGAGCTGCTCGAGATCGTCTCACACGCGCACCGGAAAGGCGTCGAGGTCCGCATCGCGCCGAGGGCGACCGAGCTGCTGACCCAGCGGGTCGAGTTCGTGCCGGGACAGGGCGTGCCGCTCTTCGAGCTGCGCCCGCCGGCGTTCGTCGGGATCGACTGGTTCATCAAGCGCGGGTTCGACCTCGCCGTCTCCGGGCTCGTGCTGCTGGCCGGACTGCCGCTGTGGCTCGGGATCGCGGCGCTGCTCAAGCTCACCTCGCGCGGGCCGGTGCTCTTCCGCGACCGGCGGATTGGCCTCGGCGAGCAGGAGTTCGGGATGCTCAAGTTCCGGACGATGTATGCGGACGCAGCGGGCCTCCAGGACAAGCTCGAGGCCTCCAACGAAGCGGATGGGCCGCTGTTCAAGATCCGCGAGGACCCGCGCGTGACCCCGGTCGGAGCCGTGCTTCGCCGGCTCTCGCTCGACGAGATCCCGCAGCTCTGGAACGTCCTGCGCGGCGAGATGAGCCTGATCGGCCCGCGCCCGCTGCCGCTCCGCGACTACGAGCAGCTCGAGAGCTGGCACCGTAAGCGCTACCTCGTCCTCCCGGGAATCACGGGCCTGTGGCAGATCTCGGGCCGCTCGAACCTCGACTTCGACGACCTCGTGCGGCTCGACTTCTACTACCTCGAGAACTGGTCGATCTGGCTCGACATCTCGATCCTTGCCAAGACCCTTCCCGCGGTGCTGAGCGGCCGCGGCGCCTACTGAGTTGGAGCGGATCCTCGTCACCGGCCCGAATGGGTTTGTGGGCGGCCATCTTCGCCGCGCCCTTGCCGATGCGTTCATTCCGTTCGAAGGGGACGTGCTCGATGCGACCGCGCTGCGCGAGTCCGTGCGGGAGATCGTGCCCGAGGGTGTCGTCCACCTCGCGGCGCTGTCCTCGGTCGGCGAGTCGTGGAGCGATGTGGCGGAGGTCTGGCGCGCGAACGTGCTCGGCACGGTCAACGTGGTCGAAGGGCTGCGTGCCGAGGCGCCCGGTGCGCGGCTGCTGTTCGCCTCGAGCGGCGATGTCTACGGCCGCGCCGAACAGTTCCCGACTCCCGAGGACGCGCGCGTCGAGCCGGTCTCGCCCTACGCAGCTTCCAAGGCGGCCGCTGAGATCGCGTGCCGCCAGGCGGAGCTGGACGTCGTGGTTGCGCGGGCCTTTCCCCATGTGGGGCCGGGACAGGACGAGCGCTTCGCCGTTGGCTCCTGGACGGCGCAGCTGGCCCGCCTTCGCTCGGACGGCGGCGGAGTCCTGCGCGTGGGGAACCTCGAGGCCGAGCGCGATCTCATTGACGTCCGCGACGTCTGCCGCGCGTATCGGCTCCTGCTCGACCCCCGCGTCCCGGCCGGCACCTACAACGTCGCCTCCGGGCACGCGGTGCCGCTGAGCCGGGTAGTCGAGCTGCTGGTGGAGCTCGCGGACGTGCCTGTGGAGGTCGAACGCGACGAGACGCGCCTCCGGCCCGCCGAGGTGCCCGTCCTCTGTGGCGATCCCTCGAAGCTGCGTGCCGCGACTGGCTGGGCGCCGGAGATTCCGCTGGAGCAGACCCTCGCGGATGCGCTCGAAGCCTCGGCCGGGGCCGAGGTGGTGAAACCGTGAGCGAGCGCCGCGCGCTCATCACCGGGATCACCGGCCAGGACGGCTCCTATCTTGCCGAGCTCCTACTGGAGAAGGGCTACGACGTCTACGGCATGACGCGGCGCGCCTCGACGGAGAACGTCGAGCGGATCGCGCACCTCGCAGACCGCGTGTCGCTCCTCCAGGGTGATCTACTCGACCCATCCTCGCTGGACGCGGCGCTGCGCGTTGCCCAGCCCACGGAGGTCTACAACCTCGCCGCCCAGAGCTTCGTCCCGACCTCGTGGAACCAGCCGGTGCTCACTGCGGAGTTCACCGCCGTCGGCGTCACGCGGATGCTCGAGGCCGTTCGTGCCGTCGACCCGAAGATCCGCTTCTACCAGGCGTCCTCGTCGGAGATGTACGGCAAGGTGCGCGAGGTTCCGCAGACCGAGCTGACGCCGTTCCACCCCCGCTCGCCCTACGGCGTCGCGAAGGTCTACGGGCACCACATCACCGTCAACTACCGCGAGTCGTACGGACTCTTCGCGGTCTCCGGGATCCTCTTCAATCACGAGTCGCCTCGGCGAGGGCTCGAGTTCGTGACTCGCAAGATCAGCGACGGCGTCGCGCGGATCAAGCATGGGCTGACCGAGGAGCTCCGGCTCGGGAACCTCGACGCGAAGCGCGACTGGGGCTTCGCCGGCGACTACGTCGAGGCGATGTGGCTGATGCTCCAGCAGGACGACCCGTCGGAGTACGTCGTCGCGACCGGCGAGGAGCACTCGGTGCAAGAGTTCGTCGAGCTCGCGTTCGAGCGCGCAGATCTGGACTGGAAGCGCCACGTGACGACCGATCCGGCCTTCCTGCGGCCGGCGGAGGTCGACCATCTCGTCGGCGACGCGTCGAAGGCGCGCGCCGACCTCGGCTGGGCGCCGCGCATGAGCTTCCGAGAGCTCGTCGAGCTGATGGTGGATGCCGACCTCGAGCGCCTCTCGTCTGCCGGATCCGCGCCGTGGCTGCGGACGGCCCGGCCGGCGGCGGACGGACCGACATAGGTTGGCAAGCCGCGCAAGACCCCGCGGTGTCGGCGGAGTTCGTGGACCTGTGAGCCCGACGACGTCCGTCGGGTCGTCGCTCGGAGGCGCTAGGGCATACTAGGGAAGTCGTGCGGGCGCCAAAGCTGCTCTGTGTCGTTTCGGCAATCGATCTCGACTTTCGCTACGGCTGTACGCCTGCGTGGTGGCAGATCTGGAAGGGGATGTACGAGGCCGGTGTCGACTTGATCCTGACGCCATATCGCGGGCGTCCGATCGCCGCGCCCTGGTGGCGAACAGAGCCGAATCCGTGCCGTCGCGAGGGCGAGCTCTTCGCGGGCACGGTGCGCCTCGCCGCCGGGCTGCGCGGCGATACCCACCTCCGCCGGGCCGAGGAAAGCCCCGAAGAGTCACTAGGCGAGCGTGCCTCGCGCGAGCTGATCCGGCGCTACGTGACGCCGCGTTGGCAGCGGCATCTCGAACGTATCCTCGAGCGTGAGCGGGATGTCGACGCCGTGATCGTCTTCACGGTGCCCATGAGCCACCTGCGTGGAATTCCGACGGCGCTCCGCGAGCGCTTCGGAGTTCCGGTCGTGTACTACGACGCGGATATGCCGATGAGCCTGCCGGAGTACGGCGGGGGTGACACCGGCTTCAACATCTACCGAGGAGCCGACCCGAGCGAGTACGACCTCGTCCTGTCAAACTCCGAAGGCGCCCTGAACCGCCTCCGCGAGCTGGGCGCGAAGCGCGCCGAGGCGTTGTTCTTGGGGGCGGACCCGGGGCTGTTCGCGCCCCTTCCCGTGGAAAAAGACCATGACGTCTTCTTCTACGCGTACGGCGACAAGTTCCGCCGGGACTGGGTCGGAAAGCTGATCGGTGAGCCCAGCAAGCGGCTCACCGGCGTCGACTTCGTCCTCGGCGGCACCGACTTCCGCGGCGACGTGGGCAGGGCCCGCGAACTGAAGTACTTCCCTCTCAACCAGCTTCCCCGTGCGATCTCCGCAAGCAGGATCAACGTAAACATCGCTCGCAGGCCACACGCCGAGGTCTATGCATCCTCGACAAGCCGCCTTTTCGAGCTGGCCGCGGCCGGGGCTGCGATCGTCTCGAATCCGTACAACGGGATCGAGCGTTGGTTCGAACCCGGGCGCGAATTGGTGGTCGCGTCCGACGCGGACGAAGCAGTCGAGGCATACCAAGCACTGCTCGACGATCCAGGAGCCGCGGCTGAGCTCGGCCGCAGGGCGCGCGAGCGAGTCCTCGAGGAGCACACCTTCGCCGACCGTGCCCGGCAGCTGCTCGACCTCGTCGGTGTCGGCTCGAAGAGTAAGGCACCGGCCGCGTGACTGCGTCCAGCGAGTTGCGCTGGCGCGTGCCTCTTTCGGACATCCGTGTCGACGACGAGCTCACCGATGCTGTGCTCGAGACCGTCCGCTCGGGCTGGTGGAGCATGGGCCCTCGGGTGGAGGAGCTCGAGCGCGAGTTCGCGGCCTTTTGCGGCGCTCCGCATGCGATCGCGGTCACCAACGGGACCGCCTCGCTCCATTTGGCCCTGCTCGCAGTAGGTTGTGGGTCGGGAGACGAGGTCATCGTCCCGTCGCTCAACTTCGTCGCCGCCGCGAACACGATCGTCCACACCGGGGCAGAGCCGGTCTTCTGTGACGTCATCGGTGCCGACGAGCTCAACCTCGACCCGCAAGACGTCGCCGCCGCCGTCACACCCCGAACGAAGGCAGTCGTCGCCTTGCACTACGCCGGCTTTCCATGTGCGATGGACGCGGTCGCCGAGATCGCCGACCGGCATGGGCTTGCGGTCGTAGAGGACGCTGCGCACGCGCCGGGCGCGAGCTTCGATGGTCGCATGTGCGGCACGCTCGGCCAGGTTGGGTGCTTCAGCTTCTTCTCCAACAAGAACCTTCCTGTCGGGGAGGGCGGGATGATGGTCACCGGCGACGAGGAGCTCGCGAAACAACTGCGGCTTCTGCGGTCGCACGGAATGACTACGCTCACCTGGGACCGCCACCGGGGCCACGCCTCCGGCTATGACGTCGTTCTTGCCGGGTTCAACTATCGGCTCGACGAGGTCCGCGCAGCGGTTGGGCTCGTCCAGCTTTCGCGCCTGGTCGAGGAGAACGAGGCCCGGGCGAGGGTCGCCGGCCTCTACCGCAAGGCCTTGGACGGCGTTGAGGGGCTGACGATGCCGTTTGGAGACGGCGACGGCAGGCGGGTCTCGTCGCACCATCTGGCCGTGGTCGTACTGCCAGAAGGGGTCGATCGGGATCGAGTCCGGGCGGCGCTGGAAGAAGGACGGATCCAAACGAGCGTCCACTATCCGCCGATTCATTCGTTCACGCGGTACCGCTCGCTTGGACAGCGAAGGCCGTTGCCACAGACGAACGCCCTTGCGACCCGGATCCTGACGCTGCCACTGTACGGCGGGCTCTCAGACGAGCAGGTCGAGAATGTGATCGATGCCTTGCTCGGCGTCATTTAGACGTTGTAGATCGTGGGCTTGTAGTCGTCGAGCGAGCTAGTCAGCCAGTCGATCGTCAGCTGCAATCCCTCATCGAGGTTGGTTTCGGGCGCCCAGCCGAGCAGGACCTTCGCCTTGGTGACCCCGGCCACAAGTCGTTCGACCTCGCTGTCGGGCGGGCGAAGGCGATCGTCGGCGATGTCCACCGGGACGTCGAGTTGAAGAAGCTTGAGCACACGATGGACGACCTCAGCGATCGATACCTCGACACCGGTGCCTAGGTTGATCACCTCGCCGTCGATCCCGTCGGCGCTTCCAACGCGCATCGTTCCGGCAACGGTGTCTCCAACGTAGAGGAAGTCGCGCGTCGTATCGGTGGCGCCGAGCTCGATCGTCTCACGCGACAGCGCTTGGGTGATGATCGTCGGGATCACCGCCCGGGCGCTCTGACGTGGCCCGTAAGTGTTGAACGGCCGCACGATCGCGACCGGCGTTCCGAACGAGCGTTGGTAGGATAGCGCGAGCTGATCGGCGGCGACCTTCGTCGCGGCATAGGGCGACTGCGGGTGCAGCCGATGTTCCTCGGTGATCGGGATCTCCTGTGCTGTCCCGTAGACCTCGCTCGTCGAGGTGTGGACGATTCGCTGCACCTCGCCCCGACGCGCGGCTTCGAGCACGTTCAGCGTGCCGCTCACGTTCGCGGTTACGAACTCGCGAGGGTGGAGGTAGGAGTACGGGATCGGGATCAGCGCGCCGAGATGGAAGACCACGTCGCGACCGGTAATTGCACCGCTGACGGCCTCGGGGTTCGCGAGATCCCCGCGGAAGATCTCGAGCTCGCGCACGACATCCTGGTCGGCAGCCTCGATCCAACCGTAGTCGCCGCGCGAGGTGTAGCGGACGAAGGCCCGGACCGAGGCGCCGGCGCGGACCAGCGCCTCCGCGAGGTGACTGCCGATAAAGCCGCCGGCGCCGGTTACCAGGACGCTGCGACCGACCCACGATTCCGACGGCTCTGCGCTTCGCGACGGCACTAAGGCAATCTACTCAGGATGCGCTTGCTCGTGTGTGTTCCTTGGTATGCGCCTGCGCGCGGGTTCGGCGGAGGCATTTTGACCTCGTTGCTGGCGACGGTGGAAGGGGTGCTCGAAGCCGGGCACGACGTGACTGTCGCGACAACGGACCTGCTGGATTCGCACTCGCGTGTCCCGCGTGATGCTCCCGCTGAGCCGGCCGGAGTGCAGGTGCTGCGCTTTCCGAACCTTTCGCAGCGGTTGGCGGCCTCCCACGCACCGCTGCCGCGCGGGCTACGTCCTTGGCTCCGTGAGCACGCGCGCGAGTTCGACGTCGTGCTCATCCAAGACGTTTACAGCTCCCTCAGCGTTCTCGGCGCTCGAGCGGCCGTCCAAGCCGGCGTGCCGTACGTTCTGCAGGCGTATGGAACGCTTCCGACGTCGCGTGAGCGTGGACGAGCCGCCGTCAAGCGAGCCTTCCTCGCGTTGTGGGCGCGGCGAACAGTTCGCGAAGCCGCGGCGTGTCTCTATTTGTCCGAGTCTGAACGTCGCGAATACCTCGCCCAAGGCGCGGAGTCCGCACGCCTCCACGCGGTCCCTCCCTCCCTCGATATCTCGAGCCCGGACAACATCCCTCGCTCAAGCAAGCCGTCGGTCGTCTATCTCGGCCGACTCCACCCGATCAAACGCATCGACGTCCTGCTCGATGCGTTCGCACGGGTGCGCGCCGAGCTGCCCGATGCGACGCTCGAGGTGATCGGGGCACCGACCGCGTACGGCGAAGAGCTGCGCGCGCGCGCCGGCGAAGGCGTCTTCTTCCGGGGGCTAATTCCCGAGGAGGAGAAGGGCCGCGCGCTCGCCTCATCGCACGTGTTCGCCCTGCTCTCCGCGAGCGAGGGACTACCGATCGCCCCGCTGGAGGCACTCGCGTGTGGCACCCCGGTCGTGCTCTCGCCCGGTTGCGGGCTCCCCCAGGTGGATGGGGTGGCAGGAATCGTCTGCGACGGCAGTGTGGCCGGGGCCGCCGAAGCCTTGCTCACGCTCCTGCGCGACCCCGCGCGGGCTGAGGCGCTCGGAGCGGCCGGAAGAACGTTCGCGTCCGCTTACCGGCGCGAGAAGGTCGTGCCGGCGCTGGTGGCGCTACTGGAGGGGGTCGCCACCTCGTCCAGCAGCGCCGCGTAGCGCGCGCCGATGCGGTCGGCGTTGAAGTCGGCAAGCGCCTCCGGCGGCACCGACGGCGGAGGGGCCGCGAGCAGGCGCTCGATCGCCGCAGCGATCGAAACGGGGTCGTGGGGCGTCGCCAGGCCGGCGTCCTGGCCGAGCTGCTCGAGCAGGCGCGCCGTGTCGCTGCCCGGACTTGCGAGCGCGAGAACCGGACGCCCGAGCGCAAGCGCCTCGGTCAGCTTGATGGGCAGCGCCATGTCGCCGCCTGTCTCCGGCGTTGTGATCACGACGGCGATGTCTGCGGCGAGCGTCCGCTCGATGGAACTCTCCCAGCTGATCGGCGGATCGATTCTCGCGTCGATGGAGGCGGCGTGGAGGGCGCGCCCCGTTCGGGCGTCGATGAGTCCGACAAGCTCGAGCCGAGCGCGACCGCGCAGCTCCGGACGGGCGAGGGCCGCAACTAGTGCCTCCGCGGTGTGGTCGCCGTAGAGCGCTCCCGCGAAAATCAGCTTCGCGGATTCCGCATGGGCCGCCGGCGGCCGCTCCGCCCGGCGGGCGAAGAGGGCAGGGTCGAAGCCGTTCGTCAGGACGTGGAGCCGCGGCTTGAGCTCGGAGTGGAGCCTCAACAGGTTGTCGCGGCAGCCGTCAGTGACCGTCACGACCGCCGCCGCCTGCGCGAGGGCGCGTCCTTCCAGCCTGGCCAGCAACGGGCTGCCGCGATCGTAATAGGGATTCCCCGCCCAAAGGTCTCGCAGGTCGGCGACCAAGGGCACGTCTCCGGCGACGGCGGCGGTCGCGAGAAGGGCGCTGATTGGTGGGGTGGTGGCAACGACAACGTCGGGGCGCTCACGAGCGATCGCTTCGCGAATCAGTCGCCGGCCGGTCAGCGTCCAGACGTTGTTCGGTGCGAAGGCCTCCGGCTTCACCCGTAGCAGCCGTGCGAGCGGGTCGACGATCCGTCCCGCGACCGCCATCACCCGGGCACGTCGCGCCGCCAGTCTTGCAGCGCGGGATTCGGTGCTCATTTCCCTCGCGGTCGCGCCGGCCGGTGGGCTGCACTCCACCACGCGCCAGCCGTGGTGCGGGAGCACGCGGCGCAGGTGCCGCCAGCGGACGCTGCCTCCTCCGCCGGCATCGAGCGGGCGATAGGAGACGACCAGCAACGTACGGTCCGGCACGGCGCTAGGTTATGCGTTCGCTAGTTTCGGGTTGATGGAACGGCGGCGAGTCCTGGTGCTTGCGTACTTGTTCCCGCCGCTAGGCGGCGCAGGAGTGCAGAGAACTCTGAAGTTCGTGCGCTACCTCGAGCCGCTTGGCTGGGACGTGACGGTTGTCTCAACGAAGTCCCGCCATTACCCGGCACGCGATCCGTCGCTCCTGGAGGAGATTCCAGCGTCGGCGCAGGTCATGCGCACGCGCGCGCTCCCGCTCGCCAACTGGCTGAGCCTGGTGCCCTACCGTCTGGGGCTGAAGCGGGTTTCCGCCTATCTCAATTGGCCCGACGGAGGAATAGGCTGGCTGCCCTTCGCACTCCTCACTGCTCTCCGAACAGCACTTCGGGACCGCCCCGACGTGATCTACTCGACCTCCACGCCTCAAAGCGGCCACATCGCGGCTCTGATCGTCAGCAGGCTGACCGGAATTCCATGGGTCGCGGACTTTCGTGACGAGTGGGCGGCCGACGCTTTTCGTGCGGATCAGCCGCGTGCCCTCGGACGGCTTTCGGTTCACCTGGAGCGCGACCTGGTCCGCCACGCGCGTCGGGTCGTGGTCGCCGCCGATTACTTCCGGTTGCAAGGACTCGCCCAAGGCGATCCTCGTCGCGTGGTGATCGGGAACGGCGTGGACGAGGCCGATCTTCCTACGGGAACCGCGCTGCCTTCAGACCGCTTCGTCCTCGCCCATGTGGGGACGATCTACGGCATCCGCGACCCGTCGCCAGTCCTTCGCGCACTCGCCCGACTCATTCAGGGGGGAATGATCGATGGAGAACGAGTCGCGGTGAGGCTCGTCGGCTCTCTGTGGCTCGAGGGCTTCGAACCTCCTCCAGGTGTCCGCGTCGAGCGGGCTGGTTACGTCGGGCACAGGCGCGCGGTCGAGGAGATGTGCAAGGCGACGGCACTTTTGCTCTACGTGCCGAGCTCGAGCCTCGCGCCGTCGGGGAAACTCTTTGAATACCTGGCGTCGGGCAGGCCGATTCTCTGCCTTACACGTCCGGACAACCTCGCGAGTCGACTGGTGCGAGAGTGGAATGCGGGCGTCGTCGCTGAGCCACACGACGAGGCGGCGATCGATCAGGCGCTCCTGACCCTCTGGCAGCGTTGGGAGGAAAACGGATTGCCCGATCAGGCGGAGGTCCGCCAGAAGACTCTCGAGCGCTACTCACGCCGCAAGAATGCGGAGCTGCTGGCTCGAGTTCTCGACGAGGCGGCGAGTGACTGATCCTTCATGCTTCATGGTCGTGGAGGGCGGCTGAGCACTTCTCGTAGGCATCTCGGGGCCGGCGCGGCGCTCTCGGTACTCGTGCAGGGCGGGCCGCTTGTCGCAGCGGGGGTTCTCAGTGTCGTCATCGCGCGAACGATCGGCCCCTCGGGGAACGGCCATCTCGCATTGCTCGTGACGTTCACCGGGCTCACGGCAATGGTCGTGTCACTTGGACTGACCGCTGGAATCACCTACGAGGTCAGCCGCCAGCGCTGGGCCGTCCGCCAGGCGTTCCGGACAAGCTACTTCGCCGCGCTTGTGCTCGGTCTCGCAGGTTTCCTGGGTGGCCTTGGGTTCTTCGTGCTCACTCACGAAACCGTCTTCAAAGGCATCTCGACTGGGCTGGCGGTGCTGGCGCTCAGCTCGCTCGCGCCGGCGCTCGCGTACTCGTCCGCGGATGTGATCTTGCTCGCGCGTGAGCGCTACGAGAGTTATGCCGGACTCGAACTGTCCCACTCAGCGACGCTCTTGGTCATCGGGGCCGGCCTGGCGATTCCGTTCGGACTGACCGGCGCGGTGATCGGGCTGCCCGCGGCGGCTCTTGTCGGGGCGGTGGTCGGCGCGACCCTTCTCGTCCGCGAGGCTCGGCGCGACCAGGTCATCGACAGCGCCAACTCCTTGCGCCGCGCGCTGCGCTTCGGTCTCCAGGGATGGATAGCCAACCTGCTCCAGCAGGTCAACTACCGTTTTGACGTCCTTATTCTCGGTGGCTTTGCCACTGCTCGGGATGTCGGCGTGTATTCGATCGCTCTGACCCTCACAGGCGTGGCGTGGGTGCTCCCCCAGGCACTCCAGACCGTGTTGTTTCCCCGTGTCGCAAGCCTCGATGAATCGACTCGAATGGGCGAGCTTTCTGTTGACGAAGCGGACGCGGCTGTCGCAAAAGCGGTCCGGCACGGCGTGTTACTGACGATCCCTGCCGCCCTTCTCATCAGCGCCTTGCTACTGATCGCGGTGCCGGTGCTTTACGGGACGAGCTTCCATGAGACGACTACGCTCGGCTTCATCCTTCTGCCCGGCGTGCTGCTGCTCGGAATCGGGAAGGTGCTCTCTTCGGCGATAGCGGGGCGGGGGTTTCCTCGTTACGCGCTCTACATTACGGCTGTCTCGATGCCGCTGACGCTCGGGCTGTACTTCTTGCTCATCCCACCCTACGCGGCTTGGGGAGCGGCAGTGGCCTCCTCGCTCTCGTACGCCCTGAGCGCGCTACTCGCGTTCGTGTTCTTCCGCCGCGTGACGGGGATCGGCCTTCGTAGGGCGCTGGTTCCGTTGTCCGAGGACATCGCGGACTATGGGGGCTTGGTGCACCTTGCGCGCGCCTGGCGGCCCGGCCGCTAGCACCGGCGCGTGGCCCGCTCGTCACCGGTCCGGCGAAACGCTGACGAGGCGGAGGGGTCGGTAGCGGGCCGCCAGTCGCCGGGCGACCGAGCTCCCTCTTCGCGAGGCCGTGGTGCGAATCGCGTACACCGTCATGACGTTTCCCAGACCCGCCACCGCTGCCATCAGCCGTCCCGCCTCCGAAGCGAGCGGCCCGCGCGAGGCGACGACGCCGTCGTAGACCAGGCGACGCAGCTCGAAGCCGGCCTTCGCCAGGAGCAGGTCGATCGTCTTCGGCGAGAAGAAAAACAGGTGGTACGGCGGCACCATCAGGTTCCAGTTCCGAAGGTCGAAGCGAGCCAGGGGTCCCGTGGCGTCCCCAGTCGAGAGAGCCAGCAGCGCACCCGGGCGCATGATGCGCGCGATCGCCGTGAACGCACCGAGCGGGTCGGCCATGTGCTCGACCGTGTTCCACACGGTAACCACGTCGAACCGCTCCCCGTCGAGCACGCCGTCGCTTACGTCGCCGGTGAAGACCCTGAGTCCGAGGGTCTCCCGCGCGTAGGAGGACGCAAACGGCGAGAGTTCCACGCCTGTGGCCGCGTAGCGCCCCGAGGCTGCTTCGAGGAAGAAGCCGGCCGCGCAGCCGACGTCGAGCAGCTTCCCAGCTGGAACCAGTCGGGCAAGCGTCCGAACGGCTGCTCGGCCGGCTTCGACCCGGACTTCGCGTTCGGCCACGTAGTCGTGGAAGACCTCGCTCGAGAAGTACTGCTCACCGTAGATCCGCTCGAGCTCGTCGCGGCTCGGCGCAGCGCCGACCTGGACAAGACCGCACGAGCCGCACCGGCAGATCGCATAGCCATCCTTGTCGAACAGAGGCTCGAGAGCGCCGTCGCAGAGGGCGCACTGTGACCGCCGTCTCACGTTTCTACGAGGTCCCGATAGCAGGCCTCGATGCGGCCGAGCTCGACGTTGCGGTCGCGCCGGCGCTCGACGAGGGCTCGCGCCTCGGCGGTGATCGAGGCTCGGAGGTCCGGGTCGGCCAGGAGGCGCTCGATCGCGGCGGCCACCGCCTCTTCGGCAGGCGTCACCAGCAGCGCGTGCCGACCGTCTTCGATCAGCTCGTGCGCCCAGGGCAGGTCGGAAAGGACGGCCGCGCTACCCGCGGCCATCGCTTCCCAGACCGACCGCGGTGAGCTGTCGCTCCTTGGAATCGAGACCATGACCTCGGCCGCACGAAGGAGGTCGACCATCCTGTCGGCTTCGACGTGCCCAACGACCTTCACTCCAGCTTGGTCGCGCCAGCCGCGCTCCACCAGCTCATCGACGCCGG
>Ga0307312_10000947_pt1 | contig 14425 bp, 14 predicted proteins | sample ER_DNA_202_FD_194489 | JGI IMG/M metagenome (GOLD analysis project Ga0307312, IMG submission 194489) | Bulk soil microbial communities from the East River watershed near Crested Butte, Colorado, United States - ER_DNA_202 | ecosystem: Environmental > Terrestrial > Soil > Floodplain | place...
GGTGAGCTCCCACTTGGCACAGACCGCCTGGATCTGTGATACACGGCCGGGCTCGGCCACGACCAGCATCCGCTCCTGCGATTCCGAGAGCAGGATCTCGTAAGGCGTCATTCCCTCTTCGCGAGTCGGGACGAGCCCCGTGTCGATCTCGACCCCGACGCCACCGCGCGCGGCCATCTCGGCGGATGAGCTGGTGAGACCGGCGGCGCCCATATCCTGGATCGCGACGATGAGGCCGGAGGTGATCAGCTCGAGGCTGGCCTCCAGCAGCAGCTTCTCGGTGAAGGGATCCCCCACCTGGACCTGGGGTCGGCGCGACTCGCTGGTCTCGGACAGCTCTTCGGATGCGAAGCTGGCACCATGAATCCCGTCGCGACCGGTGCGCGCACCGACACAGAGCAGAACGTTTCCTACTCCTTCCGCGGCGGCGCGGATGAGGTCCCGCTCGCGCAGGAGTCCCACGCACATGGCGTTGACCAGAGGGTTTCCGCTGTAGCCAGGAGCGAAGTTCACCTCGCCGCCGAGGGTCGGAACACCGACGCAGTTGCCGTAATCACCCACTCCCCGCACCGCACCGGCAAAGAGGTAACGGTTGCGCGGGCGCTCCAGCGGGCCGAACCGCAAGCTGTTGAGGAGCGCGACGGGCCGGGCGCCCATGGTAAAGACATCGCGAAGAATGCCGCCCACGCCTGTCGCCGCACCCTGATAGGGCTCCACTGCCGATGGGTGGTTATGCGACTCGATCTTGAACGCGACGGCCCAACCCTCGGGGAGGCGAAGCACGCCGGCGTTCTCGCCGGGGCCCTGGACCACCAGTGGACCGGAGATGGGGAACGTCCTCAATACCGGCTTGGAGTGCTTGTACGAGCAGTGTTCCGACCAGAGGGCCGAGAATACCCCGAGTTCGGTGAAGGTGGGGGTCCGGCCTAGCAGGTCCAGGATCCGACCGTACTCCAGCTCATTGAGGTTGTGCTCCCGCACCACCTCGGGCGTAATAGGGCGTTCCCCAGGGAGAGCGACCGCCTCGGTAAATGCGCCGGCGATGCCGGAACCGGTCACTGCGGTGTCCTCAGCTGGAAGGGGTTCCTACGCCGTGGCTCGGTTTCTCGCCTCCACGCATGCGGGGCGAGCGGCGGAAGGCGGCGAGCGCGTCGGTGAGCACTCTGCCCAGCATGGTCGGGTGCTCCTCGTGCGCCACCGCGTCGAGCTGGCCCGCGTCGAGCCACATGCCGCCGCAATGCGGGCAGGTCTCGATCTGCACTCCGTGGTATTCGCGGTTGGCGAGATCGTACCCGTCCTTCGGACACTTCATGAAGTGCGTTCTCCGTTCCGCTTCGACTGCCGCGGTATGGGCGCGCTCCCGCTGCTTGCGCCGGAGCTCCGCGTCCTCTCGAGCGAAATATTCGTCTTCGTTCCGGCTCGGCTTGTCCTGCTTCATCGGCTCTGAACTCCCATTGTGGACTCCTGATGCCACGCCACCAGGGAAGTGAAGAAGCCACTACCGCCGGTCAAACCCAGCAGGCGGTCGGCGGCCCGCTCGGGATGAGGCATGATCCCGACGATGTTGCCCCCGGCGTTGCAGATGCCGGCGATGTGATTGGCCGATCCATTGGGATTGGGCTGAAACGGTGAACGTTCGGTGGCGGCCACATAGCGCAGCACGACTCTCCCCTCAGACTCGAGCATGCGCAGGGTATCCGGCGCCGCCACGAACCGGCCTTCACCGTGCGCTACCGGAAGCCGCAACCGCGAGTCCGTCTCGTAGTCGGACGTGAATACGGTGTCGATCCGCTCGACCGTGACATCCACCGGCTTCGACACAAACGTGAGTCCCGCATTGCGCATCAAAGCTCCGGGAAGCAGATGGGCCTCGCAGAGGATCTGGAACCCGTTGCATATGCCGAGCACCGGTCCCCCTCCGGCAGCGTGCTGCTTTACGGCCTGCATGACGGGACTAAACCGGGCGATGGCGCCGGAGCGCAGGTAGTCCCCGTAGCTGAAGCCGCCGGGCAGGATCACGATATCGGCGCGCCGCAGGTCCACGTCGCGGTGCCAGACGAAGTAGGCCTCGGCACCATGCCGCTCGGCGGCGCGCAGCGTATCGAAATCACAGTTGCTGCCGGGGAAGCGGACGACCGCAACTCGGGTCATCAGTCCTCCTCAACCTCGAGCAGGTAATCCTCGGTCACCGGGTTGGCCAACAGCTTGTCGCACATCTGTCGCGCCTTGGCTTCCGCTTCGTCCCGGGAGCCGGCGGCCACAGCGAGCTCGATCGCCCGCCCGATGCGCACCGCCCCGGCTTCTTCGAAGCCCAGGGCAGTCAGGGCGTGCTCTACGGCCTGCCCCTGTGGATCCAACAGGCCGTCACGTGGCATCACCCGCACGTGGACTCGAAAGGTCATAGATCGTCCGGCTCCTGGCGGCGGTCGCCCCACCGGCCGCGGCGCTCGTGGGAAAGAGGTGGCGGCAGCGTGGTGTCGTGGGCATCCACCAGCCGTTCATCCACGATCGCCACCGGCTCGGGTCTCTCCATGAGGCCGAGGACGGTGGCACGCGCCAGCCCGAAGGTCATATAGAACAGGCCCAATGGGAATAAAAAATACTCGGGTACAAGGAGGCCGCCGAGCAGGATCACGAGATGCACTACCAGGCCAAAGATGCCTCGCGCGCTCCGGGTGCCGATGGGGGGAAACTTCGGGTACTTGACGTTGCTCACCATCAGGACAGCCAGGAGCAGCATGAGGACGACGAGTCCTTCGTGCTGAAGGTCGAGGTAGGCCAGTGAGGCGCGGTACCAGTTGGTTTGGCTGAACGGATAGTACGCCGCCAACGTCATTCCAGCCGCGGGCGATGGCATGCCGGTGAACCAGCCGGTCGACGGCTTGCCGGCGGAGAGAACGTTGAACCGTGCCAGCCGGAGCGCCACCGCGACCACGTAGATGTAACACAGGATCCAGGCGAATCTCCCGGCGTTCGAGAAATCGAGGAAGTACATCAGCAAGGCGGGCGCAACCCCGAAGGAGATGACGTCCACCAGCGAATCCAGCTCGGCGCCAAACCGGGTGCCGGTTCCCGAGAGGCGCGCCACCCTCCCGTCGAGCATATCGAGAATGCCGGCGAACACGATGAACCAGCCCGCCCAACGGAAGTTTCCGTTGAAGGCCGAGACGATCGCCCAGAACCCAAAGAAGAGGTTGCCGAGGGTAAAGGCACTCGGCATGACTACGACCACCTGGCGAATGGAAGGGCGCCGCAGCCCTTCGCGGTTTTGCCTCAGCACCATTTTGCCACCGGCGTCACTCCCACCTGAGTCGTTTCCCCCGGCTTGACGAGGACTTCAGTCCCCAGGGGCAGAAACAGGTCCACCCGGGATCCGAAACGGATCATCCCCATACGCTCCCCCTGTTGTACCGGGGTGCCGACGTTGTGGTCGGTCACGATTCTTCGCGCGATCAGACCAGCGATCTGCCGGATCAACACCTTGCCCCGCTCGGTCGTGAGCCCGACCGACGACTGTTCGTTGTCGAGACTGGACTTCTCCGCCGCGGCGTGGCCGAACTTGCCGGGATTGTAGTGCCGATAACCGACCATACCCCCGGTCGGATAGCGGTTCACATGACAGTTGAACACGTTCATGAAGATGGAGATCCGTAGCGCCCGGCCGCCGAAGAACGCCGGCTCATCCGTCTCGACCACGCCGACGACCTTTCCGTCTGCCGGTGCCAGAACCAAACACTCGTCCCTCGGGCCTGCACGCTCCGGATCGCGAAAGAAGGCCACGACCCAGATTGCCAGAGCGACCCAGAGCACACAGGCGATCCACCACCCGAGGGTACCGAAGCGCACTGCCGCCAGCAGCAGCGCGAGGGCGACGAGCCAGGCGCCGACGATAAACCACCGGCCTTCCGGCGCGGTGCGGATCAAAGGTCATCTCCCAGCTCGCGTCCGGTCAGGAGCCTGAATGCCTCGAGGTAGCGCTGGCTGGTGGCGTCGACTACTTCGTCCGGGAGCGGCGGCGGCGGCGCTTCTCCGTTCCAGCGGCCTCCGGCCTTGATCGACGCGAGATAGTCGCGCAACGGCTGCTTATCGAAGCTCGGTTGTGTCCTGCCAGGTGCGTAGCGATCGGCCGGCCAGAAGCGAGACGAGTCGGGAGTCAGCAGCTCATCGATCAGACGGAGCGTGCCTCCGGGGTCGGTTCCGAACTCGAACTTGGTGTCGGCGATGATGATCCCGCGATCGGCGGCGTGGGCTCGGCCGGCCTCATAGATCGCGAAGCTTGCGGCACGCAGTCGCTCTGCCAGAGTCCGGCCCAGCGTTCCCGCAACGGTCCCGAATGTCACGTTAGTATCGTGGCCGGTTTCGGCCTTGGTGGCCGGGGAAAAGAGCGGCGGATCGAGGCGTGAGCTCTCCGCCAGTCCGGCCGGCAACGGCTCGCCCGCGAGCGTGCCGCGGGCTCGATACTCTGCCCAGGCCGAGCCGGAAAGATAGCCGCGTACCACACACTCGAACGGCACCGGCGCTGCCCGGCGGACCAGCATGGCGCGCCCGGCGATCTCGCTCTCATAGCCCTCCAGCCCGGGGACGCGTCGGATTATTTCCGAGGTGCGCGCGGTGACGTAGTGGGAAGGGAAGACCGGGGCCAGACGCTCGAACCAGAAGGCACTGATCTGGGTCAGGACCGCTCCCTTCCGCGGGACCGGCTCGTTCATGACGACATCGAAGGCACTCACCCGATCGCTCGCGACCAGCAGCAGGTGCTCCGGGTCTACCTCGTACACCTCGCGGACTTTTCCCTGCCGGAGCAGCGGCAGCGGGAGCCGGCTCTCGGCCATTGCCTGCCCTGAGCGCAGGGACTGGGTCATACTCCCACCTCGGCGGCTTCGGCCTCGGCAGCCAGCGGACGGGCGCGGGTGAGCAGCGGCTGGAGGTATTCCTCGAGAAACTCGGTCACCTGTTGCGACGCGCGTCCGGTGTAATTGCCCGGTTGCAGCTCGGCCTGAAGTACCGTAGCGGGTACTCCGCGGAACGCGGGATCGGTCGCGAGGCGCTCGAGCAGGTCGTTGGGCTGGCCGCGGCTCACTGCCTCCGCGACGGCCAGGCTGTGCCGACGAATGACCTCGTGCAGCCCCTGCCGGTCGCCACCCGCGGACACCCCCAGCAGCAGCCACCGCTCCGTTGCCATGAACGGCATCTGGTCCGCGACGTGGCGCAGAATGACGTCTTCCCTGACCTCGAACCCGGCGGCGATGTTGGTGGCGAGCACCAAAATCGCATCGGTGGCAAGGAAGCCTTCGGGCAGGGTCAACCGGCGATTGGCGCTGTCATCGAGGGTTCGCTCCAGCCATTGAGCGGCGGCCGTGTGTCCGGTGTTTGCCTGCAAGGAGATCACGAATCGCGCGAGACCACTGATGCGCTCGGCACGCATCGGATTTCGCTTGTAGGCCATGGCGCTGGAGCCGACCTGCTCGGACTCGAACGGCTCGAGCAGCTCACCCTCGTGCTGGAGCAGCCGGAGATCGGCGGAGAGCTTGCTGGCCGACTGCGCGATCCCGCTGAGCGTATCGAGTACGGTGCTGTCCAGTTTCCGGGTGTAGGTCTGACCCGCAACGGGGAACGATTCCTTGAACCCGAGCTTGGCCGTGACCCGGCGATCCAGCTCCCGCACCTTCTCGTGGTCCCCACCGAAAAGCTGAAGGAAGGAGGCCTGCGTTCCGGTGGTGCCCTTGCACCCGCGGAACCGCATCGTCTCGATGCGGCCGCAGACCTCCTCCACATCCAGGGCAAAATCCTGCATCCAAAGCGTGGCCCGCTTTCCGACCGTGGTGAGCTGGGCAGGCTGGAAGTGGGTGTAGGCCAGGCACGGAAGACCGGCAGTGCGGCTAGCGAACTGTTCCAGCGCGCCGAGCACGGCAATCAGGCGGCCGAGCAGTAGGCGAAGCCCATCGCGCATGACGATAAGATCCGCGTTGTCGGTCACGAAGGCGCTGGTGGCACCCAGGTGGAGATACGGCCGCGCGGCCGGTGCCTGCTCGCCGAAGGCGTGGATGTGGGCCATGACGTCGTGCCGGAAGCGGCGTTCGTAGCGCGCCGCCACCGCCAGGTCGGCGTCGTCCAGGTGAGCCCGCATCTGGCTCAGCGCGTCGTCGGGAATGTCGAGCCCGAGCTCCCGCTCGGTCTCGGCGAGCGCAAGCCAGAGCCGGCGCCAGAGCCCAACCCGGTGCGGCTCGCCCCAGAGGGTCTGCATGGCGGGCGAGGCATATCGCGTCCCGAGAGGAGAACGCCAGCGGTCGTCGCTCATCGGAATACCAGATCGGTAAAGGTCACCTGGCCCTCGCGCTCGAGATAGATCCGGATCACCTGGCCGGGACGCACGCTGAGCAGGCTCGAGACCTCGGACGCGGTCCGCACCTGGGAGCGGTCGATGGCCAGGATCACGTCGCCGGCCTGCAATCCCGTGGCCCGGCTCACTTGGGGCGAGAGGCGAAAGATGAGGGCGCCCTGAGGGCTTCGGATGCCGCGCTCGGCCTGGATTGCAGGCGTGACGTTGATGAGCTGGAGATCCTGCAGCACCGTAATCTTTTCGGCCGTGACCGTCGGCAGATCACCAGTGACGATCCGCCGCCGAAGCGTCCCGCTGCCGCTCCGGACTGCCACCTCCACGGCATCGCCGACGTGGAGGTCGAGCTTCACGGCTTCCCAGTCGAGATAGTTCCGCAGCTTGCGGCCGTTGGCCTCGACCAGCACGTCTTCCGGTCGGAGTCCCGCGCGGGCGGCGGGTCCGTCGGGGGTCACCGCGGTGATCACCACGCCGCCCTGGCTCTTCCACTCGCGCATGGCCCGGGCACCCTCCACATCCAGGCCCACCCACGCGCGACGTACCGTTCCGTTCCTGATAATCTCGTCCGCGACCCCGACGGCGCGCTCGATCGGGATGGCAAAGCCCAGACCCACGGAGCCGCCGCTGTTGCTGAAGATCGAGGAGTTGACCCCCACCACCTCGCCGAGCGCGTTGGTCAGCGGGCCGCCCGAATTGCCGGGGTTGATCGCGGCATCGGTCTGAATCATGTCCAGGTAGAGGCCCGTCTGATCCCCGCCGGGAAGAATATTTCTGCCTGTTGCGCTCACCACTCCGACCGTCACAGTCGGCTCCGCGTTCCCCAGCAGGTACGCGTACGGATTTCCCAGGGCCACGACCCATTCGCCGATCATCAGGTCGTTGCTGTGTCCCAGCGAGACCGTCGGCAGATTCTCCCGCTTGACTCGGAGCACGGCGATGTCGCTGAGCGGATCCTCTCCCAGCACGGTGGCCGGCAGGTCGCTCCCGTCGGGGAGGGTGACGACGACGCGCTCGGCGTTCGCCACCACGTGCTGGTTGGTCACGATGATGCCGTTGGGCCGGATGACGAATCCGGTACCGTACCCTTGAACCAGGCGGGCGCCTTCGGGTACAAAGAAGAAATCCCAGGGCGAGCGGGACGCAGCCTGCTGGCGGGAAGTGACGTTGATGGAGACGACGGCGGGTGAGGCCCGGTCTGCCGCGGCGACCAGCGCCGTCCGGCGGGAGGTACTGACCGCGTTCTGCGCCTCGGCACTGCGAGCGGAGCTCTGCGCCGCGGCTGAGGACACCGAGAGTGCGGGGGGCGAATCCCGGCAGCCCAGCAGTGCCACGCCCAGCGCGAGCCGACCGAGGCTAACCTGGGTACGCCGCCGCATGCGCCTCCCCGATCGAATCGAGAAAAAGTTCAGGAGGGTACGTGGCCGCGATGAAATAGAGTCCCTGCGGTGGCGCCGGAGGGCTAGTGTCCTGATTGTCTCCGCGAGCCAGAAGAGCAGTGATGTCGCCGAGCGGACGGCGCCCCAGTCCGACATCGACCATGCTCCCTACCAGCATCCGCACCATGTGGTGCAGGAATCGGTCGGCCTCGACGTGAAAGCTCACCCCACGGCGGTCGACCCGAGGCCTCCATTCAGCCAGTGAGAGACGGCAGCGGTGATGCGGCTTGTTGCCTTTCGCGGCAAACGCGAGGAAGTCGTGCTCGCCCTTGATCAGGTTAGCCGCCTCCCGGAGCAGACCCATGTCGAGCGGGCGGGCGAGCGCCCACTCGAATCTCCGACGGAAGGGGGAGGCAGCCCCGGCATCCAGGCCAATGTCGTAACGGTACCGGCGCGAGATCGCCGACTTCCGGGCGTGAAAGCCGGCCTGCATCGGCTGTACGGCCTCGACCCAGCAGTCCTGCGGCAGCAGCGCGTTGATCGCGCGATGCATGTCGGAGGCAGACCAACTGAGCGGCGCGCTGAAGCTGACGCCCTGGCCCAGCGCATGGACCCCGGCATCGGTTCGGCCAGCCGCGTGCGCCACGGTTCGGCGGCTGAAGAGGCGCTCCAAGACCCGCTCGAACTCGGCCTGGACGGAGCGACCGGTTGGCTGACGCTGCCAGCCGACAAAGCCGGTGCCGTCGTAATGCAGGATGGCAAGGAATATCCGGCTCATCGGGCGAGAATCTAGTCTCCTTTCACCCCCCGGGCAAGCTGCGCAACTGCTTGTCACGATTGACAAAAGCGCCTCTTTTCGGGTACAATTTTCCACCCTTCGCGATCCCCCACCCTTTATCAGTTGCCCGCGCCACCTGTGACCAACGACGGCCCGCTGCTTTCCGCGCTGCACCAGCTCGCCCAGGGGCTTCCGCTCGATCGGGACGCCACCAAGGCAGCATTCGCTGTGCTCATGGGCGGAGGCGCGAGCCCAGCCCAGGCCGCCGGCCTGCTGATGGGACTCCGTGCCCGGGGAGAGACCGCGGAGGAAGTTGCGGGCGCTGCCTTGGCGCTACGGGGCGCGATGGTACGGCTCGAGACCGACAATCCCGAGGCTCTGGTCGACACCTGCGGGACCGGCGGCGGCCGAGTGGGAACGCTCAACATCTCCACCGCAGCTGCGTTCATTGTGGCGGGGGCCGGGGTGCAGGTTGCCAAGCACGGGAACCGGAGCTTCACCTCGAAATCGGGCTCGGCGGACGTGCTGGAAGCACTCGGTATCGATATCTCGCTCGCGCCCAAGGCCGCCGCCGAGGTATTGCGATCGGTGGGGCTCACCTTCCTCTTTGCTCCCACGTACCACCCAGCCATGCGCCACATGGGCCCGGTGCGGAAGGAGCTCGGCGTCACCACGATCATGAACCTGCTCGGTCCCCTGGTGAATCCTGCCGGCGTGGTCCGCCAGGTCGTCGGGGTGGCGGATGAGACCAGGGCCCCTCTAGTGGCGGATGCGCTCGCCGCTCTCGGCGCAAGACATGCGCTGGTGTTGCACGCAGCGGTGGGGATGGACGAGATCAGCCCCTCGGGCCTCACGTCGGTCTGGGAAGTGGAGGATGGTCGAGTCAGGACATGGCGACTGAGGCCGGCTCGGTACGGACTCGAGTGCGGTGATCTTGATGATCTGGCGGGGGGAGAACCGGCTGAGAACGCCGGACGGATCGAGCGGTTACTCTCGGGCGAAGCCAACAAGGCCGTTCGATGCGCTGCACTGCTGAACGCGGCCGCGGCGCTCTATGTCTCGGGAAACGGTTGGTCGCTCGAGGAGGCGGCCACCAGGGCGAGGGAATCGTTGTCCAGCGGAGCCGGGGCCGCGGTCCTTGCCCGGCTTCGGGCCGCGGCGCCCCGTGCAACGTTCTAGTATTTTCGAATTACCCCGACAACCACCCCCTGGATCAACACTTCGCGCTCCTGGAAGCGCATGGGCTGCATGGACGCGTTGGCGGGCTGGAGCCGGATCCAACCACCGGGCTCGCGGTAGAACTTCTTCACCGTGGCCTCGTTGCCATTGACCAGCGCGATGACCATCTCCCCATTCTCGGCGGTTTGCTTGCCATGGACCACGACGATGTCGCCATCGACGATGTGCTCGTCGATCATCGAGGTGCCCTGCACCTTGAGGGCATAGTTGGGGCCCCGGCGAGGCAGCATCTGATCAGGAACGGCGATGGTTTCCTCATGCATGAGCGACTCGATGGGGGTGCCGGCCGCCACTCTGCCGAGCAAAGGGATCTCGCTGGCCGCTGACGTGCCCCGCGGCGGGAGCACCTCGATCGAGCGGCTCTCATTGTACGAGCGGCGGATGTAGCCTTTGCGCTCGAGGTTGGTGAGGTGCTCGTGGACGGTGGCCAGAGATTGAAAGCCGAAGTGCTCGGCGATCTCCTCGAAGCTGGGCGCGTAGCCTTGGCCGTGAATGTGGCCTTGCAGGTAGCTGAGAATCTCACTCTGGCGCTTGGTCAAGGGCATCAGGATATCCTCCTCGTCCGCGTGGCGACCGAATAGAGCCCGAATGAAAGTACCCGAATACCGGCCGAAGGACAAGATGCCTGTTACGCTGGGCGAAATTCTGAGCTCTACCAGGCGGGGACTGCCAGCCCTCCATGCCCGGCGTGCCGAGCTCGAGCGTAACGTGGAAGGTGCCCGGCGGCCTCCGCCGTTCGGCGCGGCGCTCCGGCGCCCCAACGTCACCGTGATAGCCGAGGTGAAGCGTCGCTCGCCGTCGGCGGGCTCGATACGGGAGGATCTGGATCCGATCGAACGCGCGGTACTTTACGGGACCCATGGGGCCGCTGCGATTTCCGTTTTGACCGACGAGCCCTATTTCGGCGGGTCAATGGCTGATCTCACGGCTGCAACCGAGCGTGCGGTCGTCCCCGTCCTTCGCAAGGACTTCATCCTCGATGAGCTGCAGATCCTGGAGGCTCGGGCGGCCGGGGCGTCCGCCGTGCTGCTCATCGTTCGTGCTCTGGACCGTTCGCGCCTGGGAGACCTGATGGCCTGCGCCACCGCTGCCGGTCTCGATGCCTTGGTCGAGGTCCACAGCCTGGGAGAGCTCGACGCCGCGCTGGCCGCTGGGGCAGCCATCATCGGGGTGAACAGTCGAGATCTGGACACATTCAAGATCGATACTGTGGCAGCGTGGGAGATCATTCGACAGGTCCCGCCCGAGCGTATCGCGGTGGCGGAAAGTGGCATCAGCCGGCAAAGCGACGTCGCACGGGCCGCCGAGGCGGGCGCCGACGCCGTCCTGGTCGGCACCGCGCTCTCGCAGGCCGCATCGCCCCAGGGCCTCCTTCGAGAGCTGACCCGGGAGCCGAGACGTGGTCGCTAAGATCAAAGTCTGCGGCATCATGCGGCCCGACGAGGCCGCCTTCGCCGTAACGGCCGGGGCCTCCTATCTCGGCGTTGTTTTTGCTGAAGGTCCAAGGACTGTCACCCCAGACATCGCAAGGGAGATAGTGGCGGCCGCCGGCGGTGTGGCCGTGATGGGGGTTTTTGCCGACCAGCGAGTGGAGCAGATCCTCCAGACCTGTGACCGGGCTGGGCTTAGCGGAGCGCAGCTCCACGGCAGCTATTCTCCCGCATCGGCCGCGCGGCTTCGCGCCGCCGGCCTCGAGGTCTGGCGCGTCGTGCGAATCGCGGCGCCTTCAGACCTGGATCTGCTGGCAGAAGCGTCCAACGAATCCGACGCAGTTCTGGTGGAGCCGAAGGTCGCGCACGTGAGAGGTGGCGCTGGTTTGCCGCTCGACCTTGCGTCCCGGCTCGCCGGGCATCCCATGGTGCTCGCGGGAGGACTGACCGCCGAGACGGTCTCCGAAGCGCTGGCCCTCGTTCGACCCGAGATCGTGGATGTAAGTTCAGGCGTAGAACGCCAGCCGGGTATCAAGGACCTCGATAAAATCGCTCGATTTGTGGAGGCCGTGTTTGCTCATAGCCCAATCACCTGAGCGGGCGGTGGAAGGTCGTTTCGGCCCCTATGGCGGCCGCTATGTTCCCGAGACCCTCGTTGCAGCGCTCGACGAGCTGACCGCACTGTACGACGCCGCCAAGGCCGATCCCACGTTCTGGGCGGAGCTCGACGCACTGCTCGCGGAGTTCGTCGGCAGGCCTTCGCCCATCTCAGAAGCTCCCCGATTCAGCGACCTGGTCGGCGCCCGCGTGGTGCTCAAGCGGGAGGACCTGAATCACACCGGGGCCCATAAGATCAACAACACCCTGGGACAGGCCTTGCTGGCTCGCCGCATGGGAAAGCGGAGGATTATCGCCGAAACCGGGGCGGGTCAGCACGGGGTGGCAACGGCCACCGTCTGCGCCCGCTTCGACCTCGAATGCATTGTATACATGGGCGCCGAAGACATGCGGCGGCAGCGGCTCAATGTCTATCGCATGGAGCTCCTCGGTGCCACGGTGGTTCCCGTCGAGTCGGGAACCCGCACGCTCAAGGACGCGACCAATGAGGCGTTGCGGGATTGGGTGACGAATGTGCCCACCACGCACTACATCATCGGCTCCGTCGTGGGGCCCGATCCGTTTCCCCGGATGGTGCGCGACTTCCAGTCGGTGATCGGTCGGGAGGCCCGCGCGCAGATGCTCGCGCGGTATGGTCACCTGCCGCACACCGTGGTCGCGTGCGTCGGCGGGGGCTCGAATGCGATGGGCATCTTCAGTGGCTTTCTCGATGACCCTGAGGTGCGGCTGGTGGGGGTCGAGGCGGCGGGGAAGGGGATCGCTACCGGCCACCATAGCGCCACGCTGACCGCAGGTACGCCCGGCGTCCTGCACGGCAGCCTGAGCTATCTGCTCCAGGACGCCGACGGACAGGTTGCCCCGGCCCACTCGGTGTCTGCCGGACTGGATTACCCCGGGGTCGGACCGGAGCACAGCTACCTCCGGGACAGCGGCCGGGTGCAGTACGAGACTGCGAACGACGCCGAGGCCCTCGACGCGTTCCAGACACTCAGCCGCCTCGAAGGAATCATTCCCGCCCTCGAGCCTGCCCACGCGCTCGCCTGGGTCGGGCGCTCGAGGGGAGCCTGGCCGCGGGAAGCCTCCGTGCTGATCTGCCTGAGTGGAGAGGCGATAAGGATGTCGCCCACGTGGCCGATCTTCTCGGAGCCTCCGCGTGACCACCGAGGTTCCCAACAAGCTCCTGGCCGCTCCTCAGGTATCGGAGCTCATCCAGACCGTGGCCAAGGCGCTCCGGGCCTTCCAGATGTACATGCCGAACAACCCCATCTACCAGCGGGCAATTCAGAATGTGCGCGTGGCCTTCCAGCCGATCTGGGCTGCAACGGATGAGCTGCTTCTTCACGTGGTCGAGACCGAACTGGTGTGGGAGGATCAGGTGGTGTACCGGCAGGCGAACAAGGCCGAGAGCCTGGCCTGGAGCCTGTTCAAGGATGGGATGCGCGAGCTGACCATTCACAAAGGCGCCGAGGCCGAGGAGTTGCCCAGGCTGCTTGCCATCATTAACCAGGCTCGCTTCCTCGCGACGGACGCAGGGGACGACCTGCTGACACTCCTGTGGGCCCACGAGTTCCAGCTCATTCAGCACCAGTTCGTGGACCTATTCGGGGAGGGTGGGGGAGCGACCCCCGAGCCTTCGGGCGCCGCTGCCGGCGGTGAGTCGACCCCGGCGGAGCGAAAGGCACAGGCGGCCCAGGAGGCTCAGGCGCGGCCTGAAGGAGTGGTGGCCGTCGATGAGTTCGACTCGACGCTCTACTTCCTCGATGAGAGCGAGATGGGCTACGTGGCGACTGAGCTCGAGGCCGAGTACCACCGGGACGTTCGCACCAGCGCGCTCGACGTCCTGTTCGACCTGATGGAGGTCAACTCGGATGAAAAGGTGCGTGACGAGGTCCTGAGTATTCTGGAACAGCTCTTCCCCAACTTCCTCAACAGCCGGGACTTCAGGGCCGCCGCCGCGGTGCTGCGCGAAACCAAGCAGCTGAAGGAGAAGTCGTTGGGATTTACGCCGGCTCACGTTCAGCGGCTCGGCATTTTCACCTCCAGTCTGAGCGAGCCCGCCACCGTGGGGCAGTTACTGCAATCGCTCGATGAAGCCAGTGGACTCGGCGTGGATACCCATGCAGCCGAAGTTATCAAGGAGCTCCGAGCTTCGGCGCTGGAGCCCCTGGTCGGCTGGCTGCCGAGTCTCTCATCCGCTCCGCTCCGCAAGACACTGGAAGAGGTCATCGACCGTCTGGCCGGCAACAACACGGCCGAGGTACACCGACTCCTGAAGACCGACTCACCGGCTTTGGAAGGGATTATCGCCCTGTGTGGTCGCCTGGCGCTCCACCAGGCGGTGCCCGGGCTGGCGGAGACCCTCGGCCACGCCAAGCCCGGGGTCCGTCTTGCCACAGTCCAGACCCTTGGTCTGCTCGGAACTCCGGGTGCGATGAGCCTGGTGGACCGGGCGATCGATGATGCGGATAAGGCGGTCCGAATCGCTGCGGTGCGTGTGGTGGGAACCCGAGGCTACAAGGGTGCCCTCAAGCGAGTGGAGACCGTCGTGCTGGGAAAATCCAAGGACATGGATCTGACCGAGAAGATGGCATTCTTCGAGGCGTACGGGTCCATTGCGGGCGCAAACGGCTTGAAGGCACTGAGTGCC
>Ga0307312_10000948_pt1 | contig 14422 bp, 17 predicted proteins | sample ER_DNA_202_FD_194489 | JGI IMG/M metagenome (GOLD analysis project Ga0307312, IMG submission 194489) | Bulk soil microbial communities from the East River watershed near Crested Butte, Colorado, United States - ER_DNA_202 | ecosystem: Environmental > Terrestrial > Soil > Floodplain | place...
GCGTCAGCCAGGTCAGCGCGGAGCAAATTTTCTACATGCAACAACGCGGTCTCAGCGAGGCGCAGGCGATGAGTTTGAGCGTTAACGGTTTTGTCAACGATCTCGTTCGCCAATTCCCCATGGAATACAGCGTCGAGCTCAAGCGGCTGATCGAGCTGGAGATGGAAGGCTCGGTCGGATAGCGTTCGCGCTTGGCGAATCGTTTCTGTAGCGGCGGTCTGTTACCGCGGTCTTGGCTGCAAAATTAACATGTCGTTAATCGCACAGACAGAGCAGGCCGCACCGATACTTTCCGGGCCGCCCGAGTTCCGTCCGGTTCCAGATTGGTTTCGCGATCAGCAGCGCGCAGCTTGGAGACAGTTTGAATCCTTGCCGAAGCCAACGCGAAAAGATCAGGCTTGGCGATTTTCTAACGTTGGTCTTCTCGACCTGGCGCCGTTCAAAATCAGTGCGCCGCTTTCTGAGGATGACCGGAAGAGTGTTCTGAAGTATTCCCGCGGTCTTGAACAGTACGCGGCTCGGATGATTTTTGCGAACGATCAGCTAATCGAACGCGACGTCGTTTCTGAAGACCTGAAAAAGCGCGGCGTGATTTTCCAACCGCTCGAGTGCGCCATGGTGGAACACACCGATCTCTTCAAGAAATATTTTATGTCGAGCGAAACTACGCTCGGCTCGGCTAAGTTTGCTGCCTTGCATCAGGCGCTTGTTTCATCGGGAACACTTCTCTTTGTGCCGCGGGGTGTCGAAATTGAACAGCCCATCGAGATCTTCCATTGGCTGCGCCATGACAACATGTCGATCTTCCCGCACCTACTCATAGTCACTGATGAGCTCGCGAAGGTCACTGTCATCGAACATTTCCGGTCGTGTAACAGGGCCGCGCCGGGCTTCGCTTGTGGCGTAAACGATCTAATCGCCGGCCCTGGCGCGAAGGTGACGTATGTGTGCGCGCAAGACTGGGGAGACAATGTCATCGCGTTGCAAATGAACACGACAACAGTCGATCACGATGCTTCGGCTATGAGTCTGAATTTGCATATGGGTTCGCGATATTCGCGCTTCGAGAGTTTGAGCAGGCTCATCGGCGAAGGCGGCCGCAGCGATCTTCTCGCTGTCTCGGTCGCGAAAAACCAACAGGAATTCGACGCGCGCACATTGCAGGACCACGTCTCGCCGCACACTGCGAGCGATCTCCTTTACAAGAATGCGCTGGACGATCGCGCTCGCACCATTTTCGGCGGCCTGATCCGGGTGGAACGGCACGCCCATTTCACTGACGCCTACCAAAAAGTTCGCAATCTGCTCTTGAGCGACGACGCCGAAGCCAATTCCATGCCGGGTTTGGAAATTCTCGCCGATAACGTCCGTTGCACTCACGGCGCAACGTCTGGCCAGATCGACGAGAATGAGCTGTTTTACCTCCACACCCGCGGTATCCCCACAAAAATTGCTCAACGGCTCATAGTCACCGGCTTTCTCGACGAGGTCATCCAACGTCTCAATCACCCGGCGATCGCCGAGCATTTGCAGCGATTGATCGAAGAAAAATTCGGTGCGTAAACTCTGCGGATAGCGCCCAGTTAGCCTCTCAACACGGGCACAGTGCTCAGCGATTTCAGCGGTTGCCCTTTCGCCTACCTGTCCACTGCTAGAGAAGGCACGGCGGCGCGTGTCGAGGTTATCTCTGGGTTTCGTGTAGCAGCTTCACCAATTCATCTTTCCACAACGCCGCAATCGTGTGGCTGCCGTGACCGCGCGTTTTGTCGCTCATGGGTATCACGATCGCGCGCCCATGCGGGACGCGCTTGATCTCGCGCTCGAGGATGCCTAGCTCGGGCGGGTTGATCAGATCATCGGCGGAATTAACCGCCAAGAGTGGTGCGCGAATCTTTTCAAGATCTGGTCCTGGATCGTAATCGTGTGAAGCTTCGAGCGCGTATAACACGTCATTCGCGTCGTCATTCTTCACGATTCCATCAACAAACTTCTCGAGAACTTCATCGGCTTTCGCGAAGGTCGGCGCTTCTTTTTGTCGCAGCACTGGATTGCTGCTCATGAGCCAAAGCATTTCCGCGGCTGTGCGCAGGCTCGGCGGCTGCGTTTTGTATTCGCCACCGGTCCATGCCGGATCGTTACGGATGGTGTCGATAACCGAGCGACGCCACGCACGGTTGCGCGCTGAAATTTGCGTCGGCAAACTGGCCAGCGGCATGAGCGCATCCATGAAATCGGGATGCAACTCGCCCCAGAGCCAGGCATGCATTCCGCCCATCGATGTTCCCATCACAAGCCGCGCATGATCGACGCCCAATCCCTTGGTTAGAAAGCGATACTGCGCTTCAATCATGTCTAGGTATCCATAGCGCGGGAATTTTGCGTGCATGCCGTCGCTCGGCTTGCTCGATTTGCCGTGGCCGATTCCGTCCGGCAACACGATGAAAAATTTCGTCGCATCGAGCGGTTGATCTTTTCCGAATAATTCGCCGGCAAATTCCGGGCGAATAAATTGCGCACCGCTGCCGGTTGTCCCGTGCATGATCAGAACTGCGTTTGTCGTTCTCCCTTGTGCATCTGTCTGCGGTGTTCCAAGCGTGCGATAATGCAGCCGCAGCTCCGGCAAACTTTCACCAGAGGCAAATTTGAAATCGCGAATCGCATAGTCGCCTTCGGTCGGTGTCGGATAATCGGTGGCGGACGCGAAACTCCCGGCCGAGACAGACAAGAGAAGTGCGAAGATTCGGATTGTTCGATTCATATTAACGATTTCCCTGGCGTTCCGCTTGGATTCGTTTGAGCAGCCCGGTATGGGTTCGTTCAAGCTCGTTAGCAAATTTTACCCTTGCTTGTAGAGCTTCGGGATATATTTCGAAACGTTTTTGCAATTTCTTCGTCGCCGAATCGTAAAAGAAGGAGATGTCCTGATCGAGATTCGGCACGATCAGTTCGTCGCTTAGTTTTTGATAACGCGCCATCCGGCTGAGTCCCCAGCGGATAACTGATTCATCGTTGCGCACCGCCATGAGCGTCTGCACGTCAAGCAGTTGGACGCCCCCGGACTGCAGCATCGTAGCCCAATCGCCCGGGCTATAGTCGGTCGTGAAAACAAAAGGATGCAGCGGCGGCATCTCACCAGCGTCAAGGGCGCGCTGAAACTCCGCGGCTTCTCGTTCTTGTTTTGTGCGGTTAATCTTTCCGCTCTCGATTCCTTCGCGCAATTGCTCCTCAATCGAAGCCAGAATTCGATCGCGCCGTTGATCATCCTGCCGGTGCTGCTGGTAATTACTGAGCCAAAACGCCGCATAAACACCAACAAACACTAAAACTAATTCTGCAACCCAGCCGCCGACACGAGAGAAACGCGAGCGTTTTTCAGTTGTTTGGCTCATAATTCACGGGAACAATTCAATCAATGAGACAATCGTGGTCAGTCAACAAATTGACCGATTTCGTGGTGAATTCGGTGCAAAACGCGCATGCGGACGATGCACCGTTTCATCATCTGAGATTTGATCGCGTGTTTCCCGACGACTTTTACGCGGAGATGCTGGAAGCCATGCCTGTCGCGGAAGATTACCGAGCAATGTCTGGAAAAAGTAAGGTGGGTAGCAGCAGGCCCGACGGAAAACCTACTCGCGCCAAGATTGATCTCTTTCCGGAATACATTCGGCACTTGCCTGCAAAGAAGTGCGCTGTGTGGGACGTGGCGGGCCGCGTCCTTCGCTCGAAAGAGGTGAAATCCGCTTTCGTGCAGCGGCTCGCGCTCGGCTTGCGGCGCCGGTTTGGAGAGAACTTTCAGAAGGTGCAAATGTATCCCGTGCCGATTCTGACTCGAGACATTCCCGGCTACCGGATCTTCAAGCACACCGACAGCCTCTGGAAAGGCATCACGGTGCAATTGTATCTGCCGCCAGATAATTCGACGCCAAATGTCGGGACGATCTTTCACGAGGTACTTCCCAGTGGGAGAAAACCGAAGAAAGCACAGATGCCGTTTTCGCCGAATACCGGCTACGCGTTTGCCGTGGCCGATAATACATGGCATTCGGCCGACCCCGTGGGGCCGGAGGTGAACACGCGCGATAGCATTCTGCTAACGTACTTCGTCGATGCCGGGCCCTTGCGATTTGTGCGCAACCGCGGGCGCCGATTCCTGAATGCTTTGCTCAACGAGGTGCGCAATTTGAAGCGCAACTGAACCGGCTTCGGCGACGCGCTTGAAGCGGACAAGCCCGGCTCTTTCCGCAATTATTTCGGGAGCTTCGACGCGATCACGTCGATCTTCTCAATGGAAGGTGATTTCGCCAGAAGTTCGGCCGCTTTCTCCATCAAGGCTTGGGCCACCTTGCCATTCAGATGCGCATCTCGACCGGAGTCGTCCGCGAACGTGTCGAAGATCCCGTACCTAGACGGCCCGATTTTAATTGCAAACCATGACACCGTGTTCGGCTCGGCCTCCACTAATCCCTGGCCAGCCTGTAAGAACTTCTCCACTTCCGCTTCCTTGCCCGGCTTCGCTTCCAGCACTACCCACAATGCCTTTCCGTTCATGATTCCATCCTCCTTTTCGATCTTTCCATCGCACTCAGCCGCGAACCTGTCTACTTAACAAACAGATTGGAGATTCTTTCTATCTTTTCCGGCCTTCGTCGAAATCGATGAAGTCGGAAAATGATCGCGATATCGTCGCGGCCCCACAGAACGAGTGTCGGTGGCTCAGCGAGGCAACCCCGAAAGCATTCGGGGTTCCATGTTAGCAAGGGCATATGCGAGGACTGCGACAACCGCTGAATTCTCAGCCAATTCTTTCGGGACGATTTTGTCCAGTGTGTCAGCCGCAGTGTGATGATAATTGAAGTAGAAGCGGCTGTCCTGGATCGGACTGAAAGCAGGCACACCGGCTTTTTCCATCGGCCCAATGTCGGCCCCGCAATGTTCGACCAGATTCAGCATGCCGGCGCCTGACTGCTGCAAAATCGCCGCGACGGGTGCCAACATCTTTTTCACTTCCGCGTTTCCCTTGATGTTGATGCCAAGCGGATGGCCAGCGCCTCCATCTGTTTCCATGGCTGCAAAATGATTCATCCATTCTTTTTCGTGATCTTTTTCGTACTGTTTTGATCCGGCTAGGCCGTTCTCTTCGTTCATCCACGCGATGACGCGAATCGTCCGCTTCGGCTTGAGATGAAGTTTTTGCATCAGATTTGCTGCTTCCATTGAAACAGCGACACCAGCGCCATCATCGATTGCGCCCGTCCCGAGGTCCCACGAGTCCAGGTGGCCCGAAACGACAATGACCTGTTCGGGATGTTCGCTCCCTTTGATATCGCCGATTACATTATAGCTCTCAACGTCGGGCAGTTGCTGCGGTGTGAGGACAAGTTTCATTTTCACCGGCCCTTGTCGAACCAAGTCCGCGATCAAATCTGCGTCCTCCGCGGTAACTGCGCCGGCTGGAATCTTCGGCGTATCATTTGCGTAATCTGTCTGTCCAGTATGTGGAAGCCGGTAATCGGCGCCACCCACTGAGCGAATTAAACATGCGACAGCGCCCTGTCGCGCCGCTGCACTCGGGCCATCGCTCCGGTAAACAACCGCTTCGCCGTACCCTTCATTGCCGCGACCCTGTGCGGCCATTTGTTTGTCGAACGGATAATTGAAGAGCAGAATTTTGCCGGCGACTTTTTCCCGAGGCAGCGATTTCAATTCGTCGAAATTCCGAACAGCGATCACTTCAGCGATGATTCCGTCCGCCGGCGTCGCGACACTTTCCCCCAGCGCACAAAGGACAATTTTCTGCGTAGTGTTTGGAGCCTGTGCGGGAAACTGAACAAGTGCTGCGGTCTCTTCACCGCGCACCCAATGTGGCACCATCACTTTCTCGAGCTGCACTTCGCAGCCGATCGCTCTTAATTCGCTCGCGACGTATGCGACGGCTTCGGCCGCCTGCTCCGATCCGCTCAAACGCGACCCGATGTTATTCGCCAAATGCGCAACCTGCCGGTAAGCGTAGTCGCTGTTCAGAGCCGCCTGCTGCAATCGCTTCATGTCCGCGAGTGTCTGTGGCGAAAAGACAGCTGGGGTCGGCGATGGCGACGCGCTCGGGCTTGACGCTGCCGCGGGTGTTTGTTGCGCCTCAATATCCAGCGCACAAAAACAGAGTGGAAACAGCCGACAACAAATTGTGAGAAATCGACTGCTCCGTCTAGGCATCCCGAATTCTGTCAGAAAAGCCTCTGACCATCAAGGAATCGCGCTCGACCCTCGTGCTGCCGATCGTTTCTTTATTACTACTTCTCTCTGCGAAACTCAATTTCTTCGCCGAACAGCTGAGCGTTACGCGCGTTCTTTTTCAAAAGCGCGACAACCGCAGGTGAGTCTTTAGTTTCTTTTGGGATCACTTTATCGCTGACGCTCCGCAAATTCAGACTCTTGCCGTCTTCCGACACCTTCCAAATCACGTAAGCGTACTTGCGATCGTTGGAGTTGATATCCTGAACGCTGACAAACGGTGTCTCTGCAACATCGGAGTGATAAGCACGAAACAAATCACCGTCGTAGTAGACGACATAGAAACTCTCATCGAGTCGGCGCACTTTCATCTGTTCCTTACCATCCGATGACGTCCAGTCGCCAAGAATCTGTTCCTGCACGTTGCGAGTAGGAGCAGATGTGATTGGGACTTCGTAATTGCACGCGGCGAGACCGACCAAAAGATAAACGGCGATACCGAAGCCTAAGCAGCGACAAAGGAAATTCGGCGAAGTCATGAAGTCTCGGCTGCCTTCGGTAGTCGGCCTTCGTCGAAATCGATGAAGTCCGGAATAGTGCAAATATCGTCCCGATCGGCGATTCCGTGCTCTCGCTTTCGCTGCTCCAATCGCGGTGTCACTGAATCACGCCACCCGAGCTTCGACGCGAATCCATTCCAGACAAACAGGTCGCCATCATTCAAGCGCCGGCCTTTTTCGAAACACCATTTAAGAATCTCTTCATCCGTGCCGCCTTGTTTCACGCGGTCAACCAAGTCGCGATAATGCACGCGCAGAAAATTGCAGCACACCCCATCTGCTGCTTTTACGGCGCCAAGGTTCTCGTGATAATCCTCGTGCAATTCGCCGCGGGCATGCAGGCGAATCTTGTCCAGCATTCGCGGGAAATACATCATGCCGCGCGTCATTTCTTTTGGGCTTGTTGGATAAGTCATAATGGCGGAAATGAATAGCATGGTGCGCGGCGACGCAATCACTGCATGAAGTGATGCGTCCGATCAGCTGGCGCCGCCGTTTGTCAACGTTAAGATCCGCTCCCTCTTCGCGCCGTAATCCAGAGAATGAAACCGCCGGATTTCATCCAGGCGACGCACTCCGTTGAGCGTGTCGAGATAACGCGTGTAGCTCGCGGCGAGCTGGCTTGTCTCAAGATAGCGGCCGCGCAGGTTTGCATCACGAAATGCCTCCGGGGATTGCCGGCCGAAAAGATGAAACCGCAGCCAGCGCCGATCAGTTTGTGAAACGCGCTGGGGTTTTCGAAAAAAGGCTACGAACAAAAGGAGAACAAGGTACGTATCCACCTGCGCCTGGAGCTCAAGGTTGCGCGCAAAATCTTCCGAGGCGATCTCGCGTATTCCTTTTTTAAACTGAAGCGCCGCATGCAAGGCATGATTGAGTTCTTCGACGAACATGATCAGCGACCGGATATTGCGATCGCCCAACCCAGCGCGCGGATCATGCAGCTCAAGCTGTTCAATCAGCCAGCGCGAATAATAAATGCCGACATAAAGCTGATCTCCCGCGCGGCGCAGGAACGTCCGCGCGAGCTCGCTCAATTCCCGAGCGGATTTGCCCGCCAACATGGACAGTTGCGCGCAACGCGTCCGATCGATCAGACAATCTTCCAGATTAATCCCGACCTGGGCATAGGTTCGCTCAAATAATCTCTGGATTTGGCTAAAGAGCGTCTCGTTCACAAGCAGAGCGATGGGCGCATGTCGTCATCGAGATTGAGCAATTGATCGGAAAGCTGATTTAGCGCGAGCCGGACTTCGCGAAACCGATCGGCCAGCTCTTCAAATATATCATTGAGCTCGCAGTGCCGCGCAGTGGCATGCGATGCGACCATTTGAAAATTGGTCCGGCCAACCTGTTCGTAAAATTCGATGTCCGGTCCGCCGCGCAAACTGCGACGCTGCGTGTTCTCATGAAAAATGCCGCTGATGAAAAGCGAGTAATTGCCAACATGCGCGCGCAGCAAAAACGCCTGCTCGGGCGTCGCGCGAGTCAGCGCGATCAGCATGTCGGAAATATATTGCTGCGCGCGATCATCTATCTCGTCGGACACCTGCAATCGGCTCGCCCGCGAAAACGTTTCGAGCAACGAAGCGATATAATCGCATAACTTGCGGTCGCCGATCCCGCCTTGCTGCAAAACGTGCCGGGCCAAAACGTAAAAATAAAACTGCGACGATATCCGCAGATGTCCGCAGTTATTTAGAATCGCATCAACCAACCGCGGATGATCGAGAATGGAATCGCGCGTTTCGAGATCGCTCAAAAGATCGACCAGTGAAACCTGATCGGTTTGCGAGCGCGCGAGCGTGCGCACGATGAAGTCGAAATCGGCGGCTGTGAACCGCGCCCGACAATTCGCCCTGATCATCGGGAACTCATCATGCGCGACGCGCGCGCGTATGGCAAGTCAGATTCTAATGCCGCTGTGCACGATCAAAACATAGGCATCGTGCCTGTGCGCATGCGGGCTTCCAGCCTGTGAGGCTAAAATCGCGATCTGGTGAAGTCGCCGGGCGTTCGCCTTCCACGGGGCCTGTTCCTCAACCTGCACAAGATTCGGGTCGACTCTGACAACAAGCGGTGAGCGCAATACACCAAGATGGCTTTAACTGAATCCAGATCATGATCTCGAAAATTATTAGCCGCGCAGCATGTCTGACGGAACTCACTTCCAATTCCAAATCCTTCTCCAACTGTCCAGACTTGCACGGTGGTGCCCCGGGCTTGCCCGGAGATAGAATTTGGATGAAGCCCGCTCTGGGTAGAGAAAAGGTCGTTCCGCTGCCGTGGATAAAGGATTTCGGACCTGTCGCAGACCGCCGTGTGTCTGGTAACTCCTCTTATAAAACCAGGGAGCGAGAATAATAGCAGCTAAAAGAACTAACTGAATTACGAAGGTAGATGTGTCCACGGTCATTTACTTCGCGTAGCGTTGGATACTGTTCGTGCTAAAGCGCCGAGCATTTCCGTGAGGCGCGACTCGTAAGAATCGCACGTGGGACATTCGCCATTCGGCTCGACCCATTCGGGATGTTGGATCCGCAGGTCGTCGTGAATCTGTTGCTGGAGCTCGGGGTAGGTGTGGATTTGATACATGGCTATTGTCCTGGTGAAAGATTCAAGGGTGACGCGGGACGGTTCCGACAAAAGGCTCGGCAAAATCGTCGACCAGCGTTGGCGCCGTGAGCGCGCGGTACGGCCAAGTGAGCGTATTCCAAAGGGCGGCACGAACGTGCTTGCGTTGTGCGCGACGCCGGGCCAACTGGATTACTTTGTCGCGCTGGCGTTGCAGCAACACGGCGAGCAGTCCGCTTTGCGTAAGGGTCGGGGTTAATTTTCTCATGCGTAGTCTTTCTATTTTTCTTGTCCGAAGACGATGTAATTTACCTCATCGGTGAGTGCGCTCTGGGCGTATTTTCCGAAAGATTAACCGTTTCTTGTCGTGCGAACCCAAGACTCGGAAGCGAGCCAACGAATCTTTGACGCCCGCTCTCTGCTCTATCCCGCGAAATACTTCGCGGCGAGGGAATGCGCGCCAGCGCCTAATACGCTAGCCGCTGCTTTGCTATTCAGCAGTTTTCGCAACAAAGATTTCGCTTCATTTTTCTCCTGCTCCGACACATCGGCTTGATTGATCGCAGTGATCACTTTCTCCAGTGCCTCCATAATCACTTGCTGCTGCTGCGGAGTGCTCGGTGCGCTCGACGTTTGTTGCCGCCGGGGAACGGTGGTTCGCCGGCTCTTATCGAAAGAGATCGAAATCGGGGACGCGACACCAGCTTCGAGCACTTTGACTCCGAAGTCGTTTATCTTAGCAAAGCCGGACAGCAGGCCCATCCCGCTCTGATCTTCAAGAGGGGTCCAATCGATGAGGTGATACTCTGAAAGCTGGGCCAAGGCGCGCAGCCAGTCACGCCGATTTATGCCTCCTGGCGGCGGGACCGCCTGCTCACCTTGGCCGAACGGAATGGAACCTTCGCTTCGACGTTCATAAAGAAGCTGCAGCAGGCATCCTCTGACGACAGAATCCTTCATACACTTTGCCAATATGCTCTGCATCCCGCGCACCAACAACTCACCTCGACGGGTACAAGTCTGTGCTTGGAAATGCGGTTCGCGCCTAAATTGCGAAAGCGTTGGCTCATTTGCTTCCGCGCTCGCCACAAACACGCAGCCGACACGGCTGCCACGACAACAAAAATCGCTCTGAAAACCGCAGTCAACGACAGCGGCTACCACAGCGGCTGCAACCTGCACAAGATTCGGGTCGACTCTGACAATAAGCGGTGAGCGCGATGCACCAAGATGGCTTTAACTCAATCCAGAAAGGTAAATATATATGAATACATTAATAACATGGAATCAGCTTAGAGAGATGGAAGAAGCCACCCAAAATCGCTTCAATCGTTTCTTGGGCGGATTTCCGAACAGAATAGGCAGTGGGGAGATCCACAGCCTGACGGTCGCAGATTGGTCACCGGAGGTTGATATCAGTGAGGATGATCGCGGGTACCTCCTCAAAGCTGACCTGCCTGAAATGAAGAAGGAAGACGTTAGAGTAACAGTCGAAGACGGCATCCTCTGCGTTTCCGGAGAACGCAAAACCGAGAAGGAAGATCAGAAAAGAAAATTCCATCGCACCGAGCGATCCTTTGGCAATTTCCGGCGCAGCTTCACGCTGCCTGAAGATGCCGATAGCACGAAAGTGACGGCGGACTTCCACGACGGAGTGCTGAAAGTGCACCTCCCGACGACACCGATAGCAAGATCAAAAGCTCTCGAAGTTAAAGTGAAATAATGCGCTAGCACTGACGGCGAGCGTGCGGAAGGTTTCCGTGCGTTCGCCCCACCAGTGTAAGGCGGCTAACTTAGTCGCCTCCAGTGCTTTTAACCAACGTCGGCGGCGATTTCCGCAGTAAATATCAACACACCACAAGACCGTTATGAAGCCAGCTGATCTTTGTCTCGCTAAGCCGGCAAGAGGCCGGATTACTCTGCGGAGCTCTGCAAAATATCTCGAGCAACTCCGAGTCAGGCTTGATCGGACTGACACATCGAAACCGATACCTTCTAAGTCGCGCGTCGCAGCTTCGGAAGCGATTCGCGAAATTGCGTGGGAGAACGGCCGACGATTCGCTTGAAGGCGCGATTGAAGTTGGTCATGGATTGAAATCCGCAGGCAAAGGCAGCTTCGCTAATTCGCGAATTGGGATTCAGTAAGAGCGTCTTCGATTTCTCGACTCGGACTCTTGAGAGGTAATCGATGAAATTCATGCCGGTCGCTTTCTTGAACATCTTGCAAAAGTAATGCCTGCTAATGTTAGCCGCCTGGGCTACCCGTCCGAGCGATAGCGGCTCCGCCTGATGCGTTTCGATGAATTGCCGCGTTCGCGCCATGCTCGTGGACTCTTCCTTCTCGCGGCCTACTACCAGCTGATTCGACAAGATCGAAAGGTGTTGCGCAAAAATACTCAGCAGCCGCAACATCGCGCGATACCGGTCCGGCGATAAAACGCACGTCCGAAAATAAGCCCGCTCAAGCTGTTTCCAATCCGTCTTGTAGCCCCACGCGCGGAGTTGCCGGGTAATGGTCGCGAAGTGTTTCTTTGTCGGGTTCTTGAGCATCACTTCGCCCGTCTCGAGAAAACCAAGAATATGATCCCCTACGTACACCGGCACTGCACTTTCGGAGAGTCCCGCAAACCAGGTAACGGTGCGCTTTGTCGAGTTCGGTTCTCGAGATGCGTCAGTTTGGGCCCTTAAGCATGCGGCGCGCGCCTTGTTGAAACGAGCCAGAATTGACGCGAGTGAATCGCGATCGTCTTTTCCATGGTGTGCCGGCGACCAGGAATCGTGTGCTCGAATATTAAGCGGCAAACCCACCGCTTCGCTGAAAGCCCGTTCGTAATCTTTGAAAATCTGCGAGCGCGAAAGATGTCGCATGACTTCCCGGTCAGAGGAATGGGCCGCGTCTCGTTTGCTCATTACGGCTTTCGAAGCGGTACGTCCAGCCGCGTGTCGCATCACCGCGCGCATACTAAACTTCGAGCCCTCTCAGCGGCAGTTGTCCTGATTGAAGCCCTTGCGCAATGTATCCATCGCCGAACGTCTGCTGCTTAACATCGCGAGTCTGATTTGCAGGTGAAGCGCGAAGCTGCCGGAAAAGCGCAGCTCGACATTTAGAGCCTTTATGTCGCTTGAAATAAGTCGCGCTGCTTTGTTGGAATGTTGGTTTCATGTCTGGTTGCGAGACTCTCATATGGACGGCGCTCGTGTCGCGGGCGTCCTTTTAGCCCGCTTCGGAGTGAGATTGGCGAGAACACGCAGTTGAATCACGACATTCCAGTGCGCAGTGATCATTCGCGAAATTTGCCCGCAGCCCGTCGGACAGGGGCGTTGTGATCTAGTTGTTTGCGTTGCTTCGGAGAAGCACTTTCCGGTAGCGGCATATCCCGCTTTGGAATTGAGCGACTGCCACCGAAGTCATGCCTGCGTTTTTGTTTGGGCATGTCTGAAGATCGATTTCGCAAAGCGCTTAGACTTCCTGAAGAGAGGGCGGATCAATGTTGAGGAATCTGCCGGTGGTGAGCTGAGCTACATTCGCAGCCCGCAAAACGTCGCATGCCAGCAAGGCTTTGGTCGTCTCCTCCACAGTCAGATGGTATTTGAGCACGATCGGATGAATTGCATACGCGACTTCAGCATCTCGCATTATTTCGCGGAATTGGATTAGATGCATGTGCCGTTAACTTTGTAGCAGAATGCCTTCAGCGTGCTTCGCAGCTGGACCGGTGGTGGCGTCTTCCTTCCGATCATCACACAGTGCCTTTTGAAGTTCTCCCGGATTGCCACCCTGGCTTTCCCAGCGTTGCTCTGCGGCAAAATCGCTTTCTTCGTTCTGTGACCTTGCGATTGACGCTGCGATTGTTAAGTAGCTAGCATACGGCCGCGATTGCCGATTAGCTAATGGTATTCACCGCCACAATTCGCCAGACCATATTTCCGGGGCGAGAGCGGTAAAGTTCGCGTGCGTCAAACTGTAGCGACGGGCCGTCCTCAGTCGCGGTCGCCGATCCCGCCTTGCTGCAAAACGTGCCGGGCCAGAACATAAAAATAAAACTGCGACGAAATCCGCAGGTGTCCGCAATTGGATAAAATGGCTTCGACCAACCGCGGATGATCGAGAATGGAATCGCGGGTCTCGACATCGCTCAATAGATCGACGAGAGAAACCTGATCGGTTTGCGTGCGCGCGAGCGCGCGCACGACGAAGTCGAAATCAGCGGCGGTGAACCGTGCCCGACAATTCGCCCTGATCATCGGGACTTCATCATGCCCGATTGAGGCGCGTATGGCAGAGTCAGACATTTGAGCCACGGATCAACACGGATTTACGCGGATCAATCAGGAATCGAGGAGAGGGATTTCCGAGATAGAAGGTAAAGCTGCGAGGGTAGCAGCGAAGAAGCGGGGTAGCGACTGAGTTTCAAACCAGGAAGCCAACAGAATTCGAATAAGGAAAGCAGGAACGCAGGAAATCTATTCAAGTTTTTCCTCTGTTCCGGATGCTGTCCTGTTTTCCTGATTTCCTGTTTAATATCTTGTTCCATGGCTGACACACATACAGGCCGATGTTACTGCGGAGCGGTGGAAATCGAGTTACGCGGCGACCCTTTGGACATGGGTTACTGTCATTGCGAAAACTGCCGGCGTTACTCTGCCGCGCCGGTGAGCGCGTTCACATTGTGGAAAAAGGAGAACCTAAGCCTCACCAAAGGCGCCGAGTTCCTCGGCCGATTCAAGAGCAGCGACATCAGTGATCGTCGTTATTGCACAAAGTGCGGCAGCCACATCGCAGTCGATCATCCAACTCTGGGTCTGATCGATGTTCGCGTCGGAGCTCTGCGCAATTTTCCGTTCAAGCCAACGGTGCACCTCAACTACGAGGAAACGGTTCTGCCGATGAGAGACGGGCTACCCAAGCTCAAAGACTTTCCCGCGGAGATTGGCGGCTCCGGCGACACGGTGCCGGAGTAGTTCGCCCCCTACGGCGGTCGCCCGATAAAGTTGTTGTATTGCGTGCCTCGTACAGCTGTGGGCCGAGTAGTTCGATCGTCCTAAAGTCGAACTCG
>Ga0307312_10000951_pt1 | contig 14409 bp, 12 predicted proteins | sample ER_DNA_202_FD_194489 | JGI IMG/M metagenome (GOLD analysis project Ga0307312, IMG submission 194489) | Bulk soil microbial communities from the East River watershed near Crested Butte, Colorado, United States - ER_DNA_202 | ecosystem: Environmental > Terrestrial > Soil > Floodplain | place...
CGATCGGAAGCAGCCCTATCGGATCGGGTTCGTGCCGGATCCGATCTGCTGGACCGAGGTTCCGGAAAGCCTCCGCGTGCTGCGGCGCCAGCGGACGCGGTGGCAGCGGGGTCTGATCGACACGCTCTGGCGTCATCGGGGCATGATGGGACGGCCGCGTTACGGAATCATCGGGCTGGTTGCCCTGCCGGGGTTCTTCCTGTTCGAGATGCTGAGCCCGGTCATCGAGTTCTCGGGCTACATCGTGCTCCCCCTGCTCCTGCTGCTCGGCTACCTGCCCCCCTCGTACGCTAATCCGTTCCTGGTGTTGTCGGTCCTCTACTCCATTCTGGTGTCGGTCCTGGCGGTGCTACTCGAAGACATCACCTTCCGTCGCTACCCCAAGGCACGCGACATGGCGGTCCTGGTCGGTGCGGCGGTGCTGGAACACCTCGGCTACCGGCAGCTCACGGTATGGTGGCGGGTCCGCGCAGTCTGGGAGTACTGGCGGGGAGACCTCTCCTGGGGTGCCATGGAGCGGCGGGGGGTAGGCGCCGCATGACGGCATCGGTCCGGAGGCCGGCAAATCCCGAGAACGTGGCGGCTCTGGTTGCCGCCGCGTCGGGTGCGAGCGTCGCGGTCCTGGGGGGTCTGGTGGTCGCCGGCTGGCTCACGGTCGCCGTCACACTGATCCAGGTCGTTCCCGGCATGCCGCCGATGCAGTACAACACGGCGCTTGGCTTCATGATCTGCGGAGCCGCACTGCTGGCGGCGACTCTGGATCTTCGCCGTCCCACCGCGTTGCTCGGCGGGCTCGCAGCCATCATTGGGCTCGCGACGTTGGTCGAGACCCTGCTCCAGAGCAACCTCGGAATCGACGACCTTCTGGTCGAGACGTACATCTTCACCGGAGTTTCCGACCCCGGGCGGATGGCGCCGAACAGCGCTCTGGCCCTCAGCCTGGGTGGCCTGGCTCTGCTGCTGCTGGCCTGGCGGCCGCTCTCCCGTTCCTGGCATCGCTGGCCTGCGCTCCTCGGCTCTATCGTGGTTGCGCTGGGCACGGCGGCTCTGGTTGGCTATGCCGCCGGTGTCCCCCACGCCTATGGATGGGGCAACTTCAATCGCATGGCGCTCCATTCCGCCGTTGGGTTCAGTCTGCTGGGCGGCGGCATCGTGGGTCTCGCCTGGAACAAAGCCCAGAGCGAATCCGGTGAGACGCCCGACTGGCTTCCGGGTCTTTCGGCGATAGCCGTCATCAGCGTGACGGCCTTTCTTTGGTACGCGCTGATCGGCGGAGGAGAACGAGAGTCGGCCGTTGCGACCATCACGCTCTGTACCGGCCTCCTGAGCGCGCTCTTGCTGGCGTGGTCGCTCAGAGCGGGGCAGATCGCCGGGCGCCACGCCCGTTCGCTCGAGTCTGCCAACCTGACACTGCACGATGAGATCGACACCCGCTTGCGGGCTGAGGAGACGATGCTCCAGCTCGCCGCAATTGTGGAGTCTTCCAACGACGCCATCTTCGGCACCACGCTCGACGGGCTGATCCAGAACTGGAATCACGGGGCGGAGCGGTTGTACGGGTACAGTCGCCACGAGGTGCTGGGCAAGCACGTCTCCCTGGTTCATGCGGAGCAGTTGAAGGATGCCGATCTGTTCCAGCGCATCGCGGCAGGAGAGCGGGTCAGCCGGTTGGAGACAATGAACCTGACCAAGGACGGGCGGAAGATCGATGTCTCGATGACGATCTCACCCATTCTCGATCGCACCGGTCAGATCGTGGGAGCCTCGACCATTGCCCGCGACATCACCGACGAGAGGATCGTGGACCGGCTGAAGAGTGATTTCGTGGGAACCGTATCGCACGAGCTCCGAACCCCACTCTCCGCAATCAAAGGGTTCCTCGAGCTCGTGGTCGATGGTGAGGCCGGCCCGATCAACGAAACCCAACGTGAGTTCCTGGACATTGCCGTGCGGAACTCGGATAGATTGGGAGCGCTGATCAACGACCTGCTCGACATGAGCCGCATCGAGTCGGACCGTCTCGAGATGAAGTCCGGGCCGGTAGATCTGGCCGCTGTGCTGGCCGATGTCGGTGCAACCTTCCGGCACGAGGCCTACACCAAGGGGCTGGTGCTCCGGGAAGAGGTGCCTGAGCTTCCCCTCGTTCGGGGTGACAAGTCGAGGCTGATCCAGGTCTTCTGCAACCTGGTCTCGAATGCTATCAAGTACACGCCCAAGGGCGAGATCGGGATCAGGGCCGCGCCGGTCGGGGGTGGTGTCGAGGTCATCGTGTCTGACTCGGGTATCGGCCTGATGCCGCAGGAGCGCGCCCAGCTCTTCACCAAGTTTTTCCGGGGCAGCAATCCGGTGGTGACTGACTCGAGGGGAACCGGCCTGGGGCTGGTCATTGCCAAGGCGATCCTCCAGGCCCACCACGCGACCATAGACGTGGAGAGCGAGCCCGGCGAGGGCACGCGATTCCGGGTCGTACTTCCGCTGAACGGCCGGGCCGCTACCGGCCCGCCTGCGGCGTAGGGGGCGAAGAATGGCGAAAATCCTGGTGGCCGAAGACGAAAAGCAGATTGCTGACATGATCGGCTTCAAGCTGACCAACGCTGGCCACCAGGTTATCCGGGCCGAGGATGGCGAGCAGGCAATCACCCTCGCCGGCAGCGAGCTGCCCGATCTGATCCTGCTCGATGCGATGATGCCGGGGTTGAGCGGATTCGAGGTACTGCGGCGCCTGAAGAGCGATCCGGCATTACGGGCGGTGCCGGTCATCATGGTGACCGCGAAGGGCCATGAGCGAGACGTGCTCAGTGGTCTCCGCGGCGGCGCCGTAGACTACGTGGTGAAGCCGTTCAGTCTGAAGGAGCTCGCCGCGCGGGTCGACCTGGCGCTTCGGAAGGAGCCCCCCGCCACAGCATCCTGAGGCTGTCGTACACCGGCTTCAGCCGGCTGTGCCAGTGCGGCTCGATCCAGCCCTGCCAGCGCCATCCAGTAAAGTCATCCTTCCGCCACATTCCTCGCGCCAATGAAGGAAGCGCCGCGACAACCTTGGGCGTCATCCCGGCTCCCTTCGAGTAGATCACCACGCCGGCGTGGAAGTCACCGGCGGTGGCGGTCCCATACTTACCGCTCGTCTGCCGATCGAAGAGCAGCGTTCGGGTCGATGGATCGGTCACGTTCAGCAGGTCCCACGGAATCCGTATCTGCAGAAAGCCGGACTCTTCGTCCAGGTACCAATCGGCCAGGGTAGAACCGGCCTCGGTCCCGTACATCAGGCGCCCGCGGTCATAGGCACGAGCAGGAAAGAACGTGCCATCTCGGCCGAATCTCGCCCGGTTGGTGACGACGAACAACGAATCGAATCGGCCGTCCTTCCGGTCTCGAGTGATCACGGGCCTCCTGAAGAAACGGCCGAAGTCGTCGCCCGTCGCCGGATCGACGCGAAACTCGTGGCGCTGATAATCGGGGGTGACCGCCATTGTCCCGCGCTCCGGTGTGGCCAGATCAATCAGGAACTCGAAGCCGACCTCGCTCTGCACCTCGCTCCGCGGAAGCCGGTGCTGTCCTACCCCGGCAAGGTAGGTATCGATCGCCAGCTGAATTCCCCGGCTTGCCCAGGGGAATTTTCCGGGCGCCAGCTCCACGGCGAGATACACGAAGGACTCGTCGGCGCCTGCCCGAAGCCGCCTGAGAGTGCCGGTGGTGTCGGGCGTGCTCTGCAGGACAGGGAGTCTGCGCCAGCGCGCCGGATCTTCTCCCAGGCGCGGCGTCGTCGCCGCCTCTCCAGCGTATTCACCCAGGATGCCGTAGTTCTGCTCGGCATCCATGACGTTGTGCCACATTCGGGTGTTGTCGAGCGGGATCTCGTAGTCAATCACCATCCAGTTCTTCTTGAACCATTCATCCAACCAGGCGAACACGATCGACCCGGCCGCACCGGATTCCCGGATCTCACGGGTGAGCCGGGCGTCGATCGCCGCCATCTCCTGCTCGTCGTGCCCGCCGTGACCCCATCCATTCGGATGCAGGTGGGCTACTCCGCGGCTGGAGGGCACACCGTACTCGGCAATCAGCGTTGGCATGCTCCGGTGATGCGCCACCAGCTCCCGTAAGTAGCCGAAGTAACTGGAGCGACCCTCCAGGGATCTCGCCTGCTGGTATCGCGGGTCGAGCAACATGAAGTCCGGGTAATAGGGATACGCGTGGTAGCTGGCGAACCAGCCGGCCGGGTTGGCTGCGGTCGGTTCGATCAGATTGGCGTCCAGGCCGATGGCGTCGTTCTCGTATTCCAGCTTCTGGGCTTCGCTTCTGCGGCCACTGCGCTTTCGCCAGTAGGCCTCTTCCGCCGTGGTGGGTTCCGTTGGGTGACTGAGTGGGTCCAACGTCGGCCAGTTGGTGTAGGCGATCGGATGGAGGGCGTTGTAGCTGTCGACTTCATACGCGAGCATTGCATCGCATTGTCGGGCGAGCCAGAGATCCATGGCGGGGCCCCGCTCAACCTGGAGATAGCGACCGGAGTACGAGCCCGATGGGCTGTGGGCGTCGAACGCCTTGACCGCGAATGGTTCCCACTCTCTTCCTATGATGTAGCCCAGGACCCATGGCGAGACGTCGGCATCGTAGCGCCCCCCGGCATGACCCGGCCGGACGGCAATCGTGCCAGTCCCGTGAACCGCATCGACCACCCTCCGCATCTCGCGCTGAAAGCCGGCCTCCCAGGCAGGCTCGGCAAAATCAGGCCGCGGAGGGAGCTCGGTCCATACTCCGTGGACCAACCGGAGCACGTGATCCGGGTGGGAGAGATTCCAGCCGCGGAGGGCTCGGTAGAACGCAGGTGGCAAGATCGTATACACCCGCACGGTATTCGCGTGCATTGCCGCCAGGGTATCGAGCCAACCGGCATAGAGGGTCGAATCCTGGGGAAACTCGGAGGGGTATCGTCCCGGGAGCGCGACACCGAGGTTGACGCCTTTGACGTAGAACGGCCGCCACCCATTTCCCGTCGCGACCTCGAAGCCCTGTCCGCGGGTTCGAGCTACCAGCTGAAGCAGGTTCGGACGAAACCGGTTCCCGGCTTCCGGCCGGTTCCAGTCCGGTGCAGCCCGGTCGAGGAACGAGCGGAACTCCTGGTTGTTCGGGGCCAGAACCAGGGCGCGTCGTCCCGCGGCCGCGGCCCCCGCGGTGTCTCCTAGTCGCAATGCCGCTCGCGCCCGTCCCTCCCACGCGTCCGAGTTGGTCGCGCTACGAGTCAGCACCACCCGAAACAGTGAGTCCGCCCGGGCCACTTGTCCCAGCCGCAGCAGAGAGAATCCCAGTCCCACCTGGGCGTCGAGATTATCGGGACAGAGCTGGAGGGCCGCGTCGAAGCGCGCCGCGGCCACCCGGTTCGAGTCGGCCCGATAGGCCTCCCACCCCGTTTCCAGCGCCGACACCCCCAGTGGGGAACATGGAGTTTGGGCCATGAGTTTGGCGGGCAGGTGGAGGAGAACCACGAGGGCAGGGAGTGCGCGCAGGGCACGAGCCGCTTGTATGTTCAGAGTCATGGAGACCGGAGAATCTGGCGATACTCGCGCCTTGGGTCGATCCCTGATCGATACCTTCGGTAAGGGCTGGTCCAAGGAGAACATCGATCTACTGATGTCCGTCTACTCGCCGGATGCCATCTTCATCGAGACCCCGTTCACCCAGCCCCTCAAGGGGCAGGAAGAAGTTCGACGGTACTGGTTGGATGTGCCCTACAACCAATCGGAGATCACCTTCAGCTCCGGCGAGATCTTCGCAGCCGGTCCCTGGTTCTCGACCGAGTTCAAGTGCGTCTTCCGCCGCCGGCGGACTGGGGAGTGGGTGGAGGCACGAGGCGCCATCTTCTGCGAGACCTCGGCGCGGCTGATCACCGAGATGAGGATGTACTGGCACCGGTGGAACGGCGGTCGGGAGACGAGCAAGCCGTAGACTGTCCATTTGCCGCTTCCTATTGCCTGAAAAGGGGACGTTTACGCCGCGGCACCCTTTCCTAAGTTGTTAGATTGCAAGTCCATACGCGATGGCACGGGGTTAGCAGAGATGGCCCGCGATAGCCGGTACGTGTATCTCCGTGCCCGTTGCAGTTTCCAGGTTGTAACCAAGGTCGTTTGGGAGGTGCTATGATCTCCGTGTTGCTCCTTCCCCTGCTTATCGACGCGGCGCCCACCCCGGCGGTCGCGCCGCCTGACGACCCACCGATCCGCCTCTGGATCAACAACGATCGTCGCTTTCTTCCTGGGGACCGCGCCAAAGTCGAGGTCCGCACCCGAGATGACGGCTACCTGCTCGTCTTCCACGTGGATCCCGATGGGCATCTCCGGGTGCTGTTTCCGCTCGATCCCGACCGGGACAACTTCGTTCGCGGGGGCAAGAAGTACGAGATCCGCGGACGAGGCGGCCGTGAGTCGTTCGAAATCGACAACACAACGGGCAAGGGCACCGTCTATGCTGCCGTCTCGCGCGACGCATTCCGCTTCGACGGCTTCGTGGAGGGGGACCACTGGGATTACCGCGCACTGGCGCCATCCCGGTTGCCCAACGACCCGGAGCAGGATCTGAACGAGCTGGTCCGCCGCGTGGCGCAAGGCGATTTCGACTACGATCTGCTCAACTACTATGTCTCCGACCGGGTCGCGTACCGTTCGGATTATTCGCCGTACTATGGGTCGTCCTATTACGATGGGTGTTACCGTTTCTCCTGCTCTTCGTACTACGGATCACCATTCAACGTCTCGATCGGGCTCTTCTTCGGCCGTCCCTATCGACGCTACTACTACGATCCGTACTTTTACGCGTACGATCCGTTCTATAACCCGTTCTTCTACGATCCCTACTACTACGCGCCGGTTTACCGGCCGCGCTACGTCTATCCGTACTCGCGTTACTACCACGATCAGTACTACTACGACCGGTATCGCACGTATCGTCAGCCCAACACGCCCTACCGGTTCCGTGGCGCCGATGGAGCCACCGTTGGCTTCAGGGATCGCTTCGGCCCGACTCGCTGGGTGAACACGGTGTACAACCCCCCGGTCTCGCACATCCGGGAGCCCGCGGTCGCTACCCCGGTGCGCCGGCTCAAGTCTCCGGTGGCCGACCCATCGAGTAACCGGCGTGACGTTATCGATGGTAACCGCGGGGAACGCGGCTGGGTCGAGGCCCGCCGCGCACGGGATCCTGATGTTCGGGGTAACAACCCCCGCTCGGTTGATCCAGGCCAAAAGGAGCCCAGACTGGTCCGCCGCGAAGTAACCGCGGAGCCGCGCGAGCAGAGGCAAGAGCCGCGCGCAGAGCGCGCGCCGGTGGGAAGGCAGGATGTCGAACGTCCTGAGCCGGTCAGGGAACGCCGTGAAGTCGAGCGGGCCCCTGCCCGGGAAGCCGCGCCAGCCCGGGAGCCGGAGCGGGCACCCGCCCGTGAGGCCGCACCCGAGCGCCGCCAGGTTGAACGGCCCAGTGCTCCGCCGCCCCAAGACCGCGGCGGCTCCCGACCCTCCAACGATGGGGATCGACGCCGGCGGTAGAGCACTACCAGATCTGCGCGCGCTCGCTCTCCGGCCGGACCATCGGATCGCCGGCCTTGCAGCCGAACGCCTGGGCAAAGGCCGGGATGTTGGATAGCGGACCGATGGTTCGGAACTCCGGCGGCGCGTGCGGGTCCACGTTCACCAGCAGGCGGGTATACTCCGGCCGGGTCTTCGCTCGCCAGATCTGGGCCCACGCCAGGAAGAATCGCTGATCACCCGTCAGGCCGTCGATCGGCCCGGGCTCCGGCTTCCCTTGCAGCGACCGGCGGTATGCCCCGTGGGCAATCAGGAGCCCGCCTAAATCCGCGATGTTCTCGCCCAGAGTCAGCTTCCCGTTCACATGCAGGCTATCGATAGCCACGTAGCCGTCGAACTGCCTTCGCACCACCTCCGCCCGCCGGTTGAACTCCTTCGTATCCGCCTCGGTCCACCAGCCACTCAGGTTCCCCAGCGCATCGAACTGACGGCCTTCATCGTCGAAGCCGTGGGTGATCTCGTGTCCGATCGCACCTCCCATTCCACCGTAGTTCACCGCGTCGTCCGCCTTCGGGTTGAAGAACGGCGGCTGCATGATGCCGGCGGGAAAGGTGATTTCGTTGGTCGGAGGGCTGTAGTACGCATTGACGGTGGGCGGTGTCATGCCCCACTCTTTCCGGTCGGTCGGACGCCCGATCTTGTGTAGCTGCCTCCTGGTCTCGAATTCGTTGGCCAGCAGAAGGTTGGACACGAAGGGACCGGGCCGCGCCTCGAGCTTGGCGTAATCCCGCCAGCTATCGGGATAGCCGATCTTGTTGATGATGGAGTCGAGCTTGGCGTAAGCCTTGGTCTTAGTCTGGGCGCTCATCCAGGTCAGCTGTCCCAGACGGCTGTGCAATTCAGCCCGGATGTTGCGCACCATCTCCAGAGCCCGCGCCTTGGCCTCCGGCGTGAAATTCTTCCTTACGTAAGCCTGACCCAGAATCTCCCCGACTGCATCATCGGTGAATCGGAGACACCGCTTCCACCGTGGACGCATTTCCTTCACCCCCTGGAGAACGGTCGAATTGAACCGGAAGCTCTCCTTCACGAAGGGCGAGCTCAGCACCGGCGCCGTGTTGGCGATGAGGTTCCAACGCAGGTAGGCCTTCCACCCCTCAAGCGGGGCCGCCGTCAACAGCGAATCAAACGCGCTTATGAACTCCGGCTGGGCGACGTTGACCTCGTCCACGCTCTTGAGACCGAGTGCGCCCAGATACGAGGTCCAGGTAAAGCTCGGGGTCTCCCTCTGCAGCGCGGCCCTGGTGGTGAGATGATAGATGGCCTCCGGATCACGCTGGGCTTCCCGTGTCATCGACGCACTGGCCAAGGCGGTCTCCAGCCGCATGATCGCCTGCGCCGCGCCTTCGGCTGCGGCCTTATCCTGACCCGAGAGCTGAAGCATGTCGGCGACATGCGCGATATACTGGCTGCGGATCTTCGCCGATGCGGAGTCGGTCTTGGTGTAGTAGTCCCGGTCGGGCAAACCGAGCCCTCCCTGATATACCTCGGCGATCGTGCGCGCACTCTTCTTGGCATCGGGATTGGATCGGAACACGAATCCGGCCGGAATACCCAGTTGGTGGAGTCGCACGATGGCTGCCTCGACCCCGCGGCGATCACGGATGGCGGCGATCTGGTTCAGCTCCGCTCTGAGTGGGTCCATCCCAGCGCGTTCGACCGCGGCAGAGTCCATGCAGGTACCGTAGAAGGTTCCCAGCTTCCGGATATTGGCGTCTTTGGTCGACGAGGCGTTTGTGGCTGCGTCGGTGAGTACCTCCTTCAGTGCGGCGTAGTTCTGTTCCTGCAGCTCGTCGAAGCTGCCCCAGCGCGGCTGATCCCCGGGAATTTCACTCCGCTTGAGCCACCCACCATTCGCATACTGAAAGAAGTTCTTGCACGGTGAGCAGGTGGTATCGAGGTTGGCCGGGTCGATCGGCTTGATCTGATTCTGAGCAATAAGGGAGGTGGTCAGGGCGGCGCAGAACAGCGCCGCCGCGAGTGCACGGATCAGCGGGTGCATCGATGCTCCAAAGGGCGGCAGTCAGGGCAAAATATGGTTTTCAACACACGGGGATAAGGGACGAATAGAAAGCAAGACTGTTACAAGACTACGGCTTTTCCGGTTTCTGGTTTCGCCGGGCGTAGCTGAGCCCCCACTCCAGGATCTCGGCGCTGCGGAGGCCGACGCGCATGGCCTGGTCTACCGCATCCTCCTCCTCCATACCCTGATCCAGCATGAAATAAGGGATAAGGGCGCCCCCCACCCGGTTGCCGCTGCCGCAGTGGAAGAAGACCGTCCGGTCGCCGGCTCCGCGCAACACAGCGAGGATCCGGGCAAGCGTGGCATCGTCCAGGGAGCCTGCCCGTACCGGGATGTTTACGTACTCCATGCCGAGCTGTTGCACCAGAGCAGGCTCGTCAACCGGCCGAGACTCCATGGGATCGCGCACATCGAGAACCACGGCGCCCCCGGCCTCCTTCAGCGCCCGGAGCTGCTGCGCGTTGGGCTGGCCGCCGGTGATCACGTTGGGGAGTATCTGGCAGGCGTTAGCGACACCGCTCAGGGCCTGGAATGCGGGCAAAGTCACCTACCTTTCTCCGGGCGGTACATGATGACTCGGGCCCGCTCCAACGTGATGAGGCCACCGCCGATCATCTGGTCCAGCTCCGGGAGGATAGCCTGAATCTTCTCCTCGGTGTCGACGCATTCCACGACGAGTGGAAGGTCGAGCGAGAGCCGCAGCACCTTCTCAGTGTGGATTCCCGCGCTGGCCCCGAATCCCATGATACCCCTGAGCACCGTCGCGCCGGCAAAGTGACGCTCGCGCAGGAGGTGAACGATCGCCTCGTAGAGCGGTTTCCCGTGGTGCTTGTCCCGCTCACCGATATGGATGCGCATGAGCACCCGTTCGCCAGTCAGACCGTGCATCTGAGCTCCCTGAGCATCTACATGTGTTCCCGCCAGATGATCACCTGACGGGCGAGAGCAAGGCCGAGGAATGTCGCGATGAGCGACAGGATGACGCTAGCCGTGATGTAAACCCCCGCCCGGGCCCACTCGCCATCCTCAAGGAGCGCCATCGTCTCATAGCTGAAGGTGGAGAATGTGGTGTAGCCGCCGCAAACCCCGATGGTCAGGAAGGCCCGAACTTCGGGAGTGAGGGACGGGGTCTCGAGTGCGTACCTGATGATGGCGCCGAGGAGAAACGAGCCGGTGACGTTCACCAGGAGTGTTCCGGCCGGGAAGGTGGTGTCGAGCATCCGCTGCACCAGTCCGCCGAGCAGGTAGCGACTGACCCCGCCGATAGCGCTGCCGAGAGCGACATAGAGAAGCATGCAATAAGGTAATTACCTTTAAGACGTGCTCCGTCTCGCCATCGCCCAGGTACGCCCGCATAAGGGCGCTTATGAGGAGAATCTCTGCCGGTTCGGCGCTCTATTCCGGGAGGTGGGGAGCTGGCCGGAGCCGCCCGAGCTTGTGGTCGCTCCCGAGACCGCGCTCACCGGCTACTTTCTCGAAGGTGGGGTACGGGAGCTCGCCATATCGGGCGATCAGCTCTTTGCCGATTTGAGCCGCCAGCACAGCGACTCGGGTGCCCCATCGCTCGACGTAGCGATTGGTTTCTACGAGGTGCACGGAAACCGGCTGTACAACTCCGGGCTCTACGCGACACTTGGTGGGCCCGACGCAGGCATCCGTCACATCCACCGGAAGATTTTCCTTCCGACCTACGGGGTCTTCGACGAGGAGCGTTTCGTCGAGGCCGGACGCAGCGTGCAGGCATTCGATACCCGGTGGGGCCGGGCAGCCATGCTCATCTGTGAAGATGCGTGGCACTCCTTCACCCCCATGCTTGCCGCGCTGGACGGCGCCCAGCTGATCATTATCCCGAGCGCGAGCCCCGCCCGCGGGGTGATCACCACCGACGACACGGCGGGGCGTCCGGTGAGCCTGGCGCGCTGGAGTCGCCTGGTCCAGGACATCGCGGGCGAGCACGGGGTCTACGTCGCCCTGGCACAGCTGGTGGGCTTTGAAGGCGGCAAGGCGTTCCCGGGTGGGTCCATCCTGGCTGGGCCTCGCGGTGACATTCTGACTCAGGGCCCGATTTTCGAGGAGGCGATCATACCCGCCCTGATCGATTTCGAGGAGATCACCCGAGCGCGGGCGGATCTGCCGCTGCTGGCGGACCTGGAGATGCGGTTGCCCCATCTCCTCGGGTCTTTGCACACGGCTCGTAAGGAGAAGGTTGTAGGGGTGAGGCGTGCCTCGCCCGAGGAGGATCCCGACCGAGCAATCGGGAAGGGTGCTGCCCGCGCGCGGGCGACGCACGCGTCGCCCCTACCTCCGCTTGCCGCCCGCTTCAACCCGGGGCAGGATCCCCTCGCGATCGATCCCGAGCTCACCCAGCGCTGGCTGGTGGAGTTCATCCGGGACGAGGTGCAGCGGCGGCGGAAGTTCGAGAAGGTGGTGATCGGCCTGTCCGGCGGGGTGGACAGCTCGCTGGTGGCCTTTCTGGCCGTTGAGGCGCTTGGGGCGGCGAACGTCACCGGGATCCGCATGCCATACCGATCGTCCAGCGCCGAGAGTCTCGCCCATGCCCAGCTGGTGATCGATGCGCTCGGCATCCCCAGTCGCACCGTGGAGATCAGCGCCGCGGTCGATGCCCTGGCCGGTGCCATCGGTGGCGAGGTCGAGCCTGCCCGGCTGGGAAACATCATGGCTCGTACCAGGATGATCACCCTGTTCGATCTCTCCGCCGCCCTGCGGGCGCTCCCGTTAGGCACCGGCAACAAGACCGAGCGCCTGTTCGGCTACTTCACCTGGCACGCCGATGACTCCCCGCCGGTCAATCCCATCGGTGACCTCTTCAAGACTCAGGTCTGGGCCCTGGCCCGGCATCTCGGCGTCCCCGACGTCATCGTCTCCAAGCCGGCCAGTGCCGATCTCATCAAGGGCCAAACCGACGAGGGAGACTTCGGCATCTCCTACCCCCGGGCCGACGCTATCCTCCACTGGATACTGCTGGGATACAGATCGCCCGAGATCGCAGCGCTGGGTTTCGACGAGGCCGAGATCAAGCTGGTCCGGCAGCGGCTCGACTCCACCCACTGGAAGCGCCGGCTCCCCACCGTCGCCATGCTGAGCGGGACGGCGATAGGGGAGTACTATTTAAGGCCTGTCGACTATTAGAAGCGTGAACGGTGAACGGTAAACGGTTAACGGGCCCATCCCGACCGCCACCCGTTCACTGTTCACTGTTTACTGTTCACGCTTTGGTTGAGCCATGACGACTCCTGAATCCCGTCCCATGTCCTACTCCACCGGCCAGATCACCACCTTCGTGATGCCGCACATGCAGAACGTCCGGGGCGACCTGTTCGGCGGTGAGCTCATGGCGCTGGTGGATCAGGCGGCCGCGGTGGCCGCGATTCGACATGCGGGCGGACCGGCGGTCACCGCGAGCATCGAACGGGTGGACTTTCGGGAGCGTATACCTGTTGGCGCACTGGTGAGCTGCGTGGCCACGGTGGACTACGTCGGCAATTCCTCCATGGATATCACGGTCGAGGTCTACTCCGAACGAGTGAGCAGCGGGGAGAAGCGGCATACCCATACCGCCCACGTTGTCTTCGTGGCGGTAGATGATGAGGGCAAGCCGAAACGGGTCCCCCGTCTCGTGCCGGAGACCGAGGAGGAGCGGGCGCGCTACGCTCGAGCTCAGGCCCACCGCAAGCGCAAGCCCACGTGACAGCTCGTACCGCGGCTCTGGTGTTGAGCGGCGGTGGCGCAAAGACCGCGGCGCACCTGGGAGCGTGCCGCGCGCTGCGCGAGGCGGGCTTCGAGCCGACCTGGTACGTCGGCACCTCGATGGGTGCGGTGATCGCCGCCGGGCTCGCCAGCGGGGTGGCGAATGACGAGCTGCTGGAGCGGATGGCCGATGTGGGAGCTCGCGGCATCGTGCGGGACCCACTGGCGCCGGTCGCTGGTCTCTTTCTTCGTTCTCTCCTCAAGCCGGGTCCCCTTCGGTCCGCCATCGAGGCGCTGGTGCCGGTCCGGCGGTTCGCCGATCTGACCGTTCCGCTCACCGTTACCGCGGTGGATCTCGATACCGGCGAGCTGGTGCTCTTCGGTGCCGGCGCGCAAACGGCCCCGCTGGTGGATGTGCTCTGCGCCAGCTGCGCCTTGCCGATGTATTACCCGCCGGTGGTGATCGACGGCCGTCGGTTCGGGGACGGCGGGCTCCGCTGTGTCGTGCCCCTCGAGCCTGCGGCGGAGCTGGATGTCGAGCTGGTGCTCGCGGTGGACGTCGGGCCTGGCTTCGATCTGCCTGCTCCGGTGGAGGCCGCCCGGGTGCCCGCGATGGTGCGGGCCCACGATGATGCGGTCGGGATCCTGATGGCTGCCAATTCGGAGAGCCAGCTGGCACTCTGGCGCGCCGATCCGGGCAGGCCGCCGCTGGTTTACGTACGCCCTCGGACCGAGCGGAATGCCACCTTTAGCGTGGATCGGGTGCGCGAGTACGCCAATGAAGGACGCCGGGCTACCCGCGAGGCGTTGGACCGCTGGGGAAGCGACTCTTGACCCCTCCACCATTCGGGGCAAATTGAGCCCATGAGAGCCTCTGAAGTGATGGTGCCCGAACCCCATGTGGCGGTGGCGGGTGCGATGGCGAGCGAGGTCGCGATCATGCTGAAGACGCGTAACATTTCGGTGGTGCCGGTGGTCGACGATCACCGCACCCGCCGGTTCCTCGGCACGCTCAGCGATCGCGACCTGGTGACCCGCTGCCTGGCCGAGGGGAAGCACCCGTGGCACACCCGGGCCGACTCGCTCATGCGCACCAACTCGCCGGTG
>Ga0307312_10000952_pt1 | contig 14406 bp, 13 predicted proteins | sample ER_DNA_202_FD_194489 | JGI IMG/M metagenome (GOLD analysis project Ga0307312, IMG submission 194489) | Bulk soil microbial communities from the East River watershed near Crested Butte, Colorado, United States - ER_DNA_202 | ecosystem: Environmental > Terrestrial > Soil > Floodplain | place...
CGCGCTCACCATGGCGGCCGCCGACCCGCGCATCCTGGCAACCGCCGGCCTGCATCCGCACGACGCCCGCGCGTGGGGCTCCGAGGCGGAGGCCTGGCTCCGCGAGCTGCTGGCCGACCCGCGGATCGTGGCCGTCGGCGAGACCGGTCTCGACTTCCATTACGATCACTCTCCGCGAGCCGATCAACACAGGGCCTTCGAGGCGCAGCTCGGGCTTGCGGCCGAGACCGGCAAGCCCGCCGTCATCCACGCGCGGGAGGCGGACCAGGCCGTCGCTGCCGTGCTCGCCGCCCATCCCGACGTTACAGCCATCCTCCATTCGTTCAGCAGCGGCATGGGGCTCTTGCGAGCCGGGCTGGTTCTCCGCCACTATGTGTCGTTCAGCGGGATGGTCACCTTCAAGAATTGGGGCCAGGACGACGCGATTCGGGAGACACCGTTGGACCGGCTGTTGCTGGAGACCGACGCTCCCTATCTCGCACCCGCTCCCCATCGTGGAAAGCGAAATGAGCCGGCGTTTGTCCGTCAGGTTGCCGAGCGGGTGGCGGTGGTGCGGGGGATGCCGGTGGAGGAGCTCATCGCCGTGACCGGGCAGAACGCGGCCAGGGTGTTTCGGTTTCGGTAAGAGGTGAGAGGTAAGAGGTGAGCAGGGTGCTTACCTTCTACCTCTTACTTCTCACTTCTCACCTCTCACCTAAGAGACCCGTGAGCAACGTTCCCTCGGACATCGCCATCGCCCAGGCAGCCAAGCTCCGGCCGATCGCCGATGTCGCCGGCGAGATCGGGCTCGATCCCGATGAGATTCTCCCCTATGGGCGGTACAAGGCAAAGATCAGCGCCGAAGCTATCGCCCGGCGGAAGCCCAAGGGTCGCCTGGTCCTGGTCACCGGGATCAACCCCACGCCGGCGGGTGAAGGCAAGAGCACCGTGACGGTGGGAGTCAGTCAGGCCCTGCGTCGGCTCGGCAAGAAGGCCATCGTGTGCATTCGAGAGCCGAGCCTGGGCCCGGTGTTCGGGGTGAAGGGCGGCGCGGCGGGCGGCGGCTACGCCCAGGTCGTGCCCATGGACGAGATCAATCTCCACTTCACCGGTGACTTCCACGCGATCACTTCCGCGCATAACCTGCTCTCGGCCATGCTGGACAACCACCTGCACCAGGGAAATTCGCTTGGGATCGACCCGCGGCGGATCACCTGGCCGCGGACGATCGATATGAACGACCGCGCACTTCGTTCCATGGTAATCAGCCTGGGCGGTATCAACGCGGGACCGGTTCGCGAGGAGCGATTCGTCATCGTGCCCGGCAGCGAGATCATGGCCATCCTGGCCCTCGCCACCGATCTGGCCGACCTGGAGACCAGGATCGGACGCATCATCGTCGGGCTGACCCGAGACCGGAAGCCGGTCACGGCGGCGGACCTCAAGGCCTCTGGGGCCATGACGCTGCTGCTCAAGGACGCGCTCCTGCCCAACCTGGTGCAGACGCTCGAAGGCGGTCCCGCGCTGGTGCACTGCGGGCCCTTCGGCAACATTGCCCACGGATGCAACTCCATCGTCGCAACCAAGCTCGGGCTCTCCCTGGGAGAGATCGTGCTGACCGAGGCCGGGTTCGGCGCCGATCTCGGCGCGGAGAAGTTCTTCGACATCAAGGCCCGCTTCGGGAATCTCAAACCGGAAGCCGCCGTCGTCGTCGCCACGGTGCGGGCCCTCAAGATGAACGGTGGAGTGAAGAAGGATGCCCTCGGAAAGGAGGATGTACCCGCTCTCAAGCGAGGGTTGGTCAACCTCGAGGCCCACGTCAAAAACGTCCAGAAATTCGGGGTTCCTGTCGTCGTCGCCCTGAATCGCTTCACCTCCGATACCGACGAGGAGTTGAAGACGGTGCTCGATGCTGCCAAGGGGTGGGGCGCCCGGGCCGCGCTGAGCGAGGTATGGGCCAAAGGTGGAGAGGGCGGGGAGGCGGTGGCCCGAGAAATTCTTGCGGTGCTCGACGAGAAAAAGGCCGCGTTCAAACCACTCTACGATGCGGGCCGGCCGATCAAGGAGAAGATCGAGATCATCGCTCGGGAGATCTATGGGGCCGGCGGCGTAGACTATACCGCGGCTGCCGAGAAGAACATTGCGCAATGTGAAGCCATGAGCCTGGGGAACACCCCGGTGTGCATCGCCAAGACTCAATACTCCTTTTCTGACGATCCGACCAAGCTCGGGCGGCCGACCGGCTTCCGCCTCACTATTCGGGATGTCTATCCGGCCGCCGGCGCAGGCTTCGTCGTGGCCCTTGCGGGCGATATCATGACGATGCCGGGGTTGCCCAAGGCACCGGCTGCCGAGGCGATCCGGGTTCTGCCCGATGGCACCATAGAGGGTCTCTTCTGATGCCGCTCGAATTCGTGTCCACGGCCGGAGCGCCCAAGGCCATCGGCCCGTACAGCCAGGCAGTGATCTCCAATGGATTCCTCTTCACCGCCGGTCAGGTGGCGCTCGATCCCGCCAAGGGAGAGCTGGTCGCCGGGGGGATAGCCGAGCAAACCACGCGGGCACTAGAGAACCTGCGCGCAATTCTTACGGAGGCCGGCGCTGACTTCTCACAGGTGGTCAAGACCACCGTCTTCCTGGTTGACATGGGAGACTTCACCACCATGAACGAGGTCTACGGCCGGGCATTCGGCACCCACAGACCGGCGCGCTCTACTGTTGCGGTCGCGGCGCTGCCGCGTGGAGCGCGGGTGGAGATCGAAGTGATCGCCGCGGTGAGAGGTGAGAGGTAAGAAGTGAGAGGGTTCTCGGCGCCTCCCTCTCACCTCTCACCCCTCACCTCTTACCTTGCAGGCGACGGGAGCGGATCGGGCCTGGTGGTCTGGCCGGTCTTCAAAACCGCGATGGAGGCGCCTTCGGCGGCTCCGGTGGGTTCGATTCCCACACGCTCCCGCCACCCCTCCCCAACGTCGGTTCTGCTCCTCTCTATGGTAATCCTGTTCCTGGCCGCCTTCGTGCCGATCGTGGCGGCCCAGGACTCGGCAGCTGTCCGCCCGGGTGCGAGGCCGGTTCAAGCGGATAGTCTATCCCGCCGCTACATCAGCCCCATGAATGCACTGTGGCGCTCCCTGCTCATCCCGGGTTGGGGGCAGGCTCGACTGAACCGCAAGTTGTCCGGCGGCATCCTCATCGGGTGGGAAGGAGTAACCCTGGGGATGACGCTCAAGACCCGAAGCGAATTGCGCTATCTCCGCCGGGTCGGATCGGTTCGCGCCGACGACAAGCGCCAGGAGCATGAGGACTGGGTCGTACTGCTCGCGTTCAATCATCTGTTCGCGGGGCTCGAAGCCTTCGTGTCCGCCCACCTCGCCGACTTTCCGGGTGATCTTCGATTCCAGGCCGTCCCCGGCGGTGTCGGTGCCTCGGTCTCCCTCCCCATTCAACTGCGATGAACCACGCGCCGGTAGGGATCTTCGACTCGGGCATCGGCGGTCTCACCGTGGCCCGCGCGATTTATGAGCAGCTGCCGTACGAGTCGACCATTTATTTCGGTGACACGGCCCGGGTGCCCTACGGCCCCAAGTCACCCGAGACGGTGAAGCGATACAGCCTCGAGATACTCCACTGGCTGTTAGGCCAAAACGTCAAGGCTGTAGTGGTGGCCTGCAACACCAGCACTGCCCATGCGCTTCGCGCCCTCCAGGAGGCGTCGGCCGTGCCAGTCTTGGGTGTGATCAAGCCTGGGGCCAGGGCGGCCATCGCGTCCGGAGACGACGGGCCGATTGGGGTGATTGGTACAGCGGGCACGATCGCGAGCGACGCCTACGCCCGCGCGATCCAGGCGCTCGCGCCTGGTCGGCCGGTGATTCAGCGCGCCTGCCCGCTGTTCGTTCCGCTGGTGGAAGAGGGGTGGTTCGAGCATCCCGCCACCGAGCTGGTAGCGGCGGACTACCTCCGAGAGCTGCGCGAGGCGTGCGTCCGGTCGCTGGTGTTAGGCTGCACCCACTACCCGCTGCTGAAGCCACTGCTCCAGCGAGTGATGGGGCCAGAGGTCCGGCTCATTGACAGCGGACAGGCAACAGCCGCCGCGCTGAAAACCATACTTGTCGACAAGGCTCTCGAGGCCCCTCATGAGGCAAAGGTGTATCACCGTTTCGTCGTGAGCGACGATGAAGCGAGATTCCGGCAGGTAGGGTCGCGGTTTATCGGCGAGCGGCTGGGAAGGGCGGAGGTGGTTTCGCTGGGGTGAGCTACCTGAACCTGCAGAGCCGGGCGTCTGACTCCGTGGCGACCGCGTAACGAAAGCCGTCGAACCAGGCACCGGGATTGAGATATTGTCGGCCTGCCATGGGCTCGGTCAGCACCGCGCGATGGGTGTGACCCATGATGACCAGCCCCACCGACTCCTCATCAGCCAGCAGTTGCCTTGCCCACTCGATCTGTCGCGCGGCGGCCCGCGCCAGCTTGCCTTCATCTATGGTGTGATCGCCGAGCAGGGGGCTCAGTGAGTCCACCAGCCGAAGCCCGAGATCCGGATGCAGCACCCGGTAGATGGCGGCCGTGACTGGATGCTGGATGATTCCATGGATCAGCCTCGCCTGCCACCGCGGCTCCGCCACTCCGTCGCCGTGGATCGCTGCCACGCTGCGGTGCCCGATCTCGAAGGTCGCCCGGAGCGGCTCGAAGCGCAGCCCCAGGTCCTGTTGCCAGAAGTGGGTATCCCACCGGTCATGGTTTCCCCCGACCATGACGATCGGCATCCGTCGCCGGAGCCGGCCCAGCGCCGCCGCGACGTGAAACCCGCGCCGCGGGATCACCCGGGAGTAGGAGAACCAGAAGTCGAACAGGTCGCCGTTGACGAGAAGGCAATCGCCCAGCTGCGGCACGGCGTCGAGAAAGTCGAGCAGTGCCTCTTCGACCGGGGACGGCGCCACTCCAAGATGGGCGTCGGAGACGACAACGAGGGTGTGGCCGAGCACGGCGCCAAAGATGGACCCACCCTCTCATCATGGCAACCGCGTAGGTTTCCCGGAGATCCCTAAGTACCGCGGTGTCGTATCGTGCCGCCCCGAGCGTCTACAACCCCATGAGGCAAGCATGGCCACCGAGCCCCCGCCGATCTCGGAGACTCTGGTTCGGGTCAACTACTCGGAGACCGATCAGATGGGGGTCGTGTACCACGCCCGGTATCTGGTGTGGCTGGACGTCGCCCGCACCGAACACCTGCGGCAGTGCGGCATGAGCTACCGGGAGCTCGAGGCGAGCGGTCTGCGGCTGGCCGTGAGCGAGGTGTCAGTGCGGTATCGCCAGCCGGCCCGCTACGACGATCCGATCCGGATCCGGTGCTGGGTACGCGAGGCGGTGTCTCGCCGGGTCGATTTCGGCTACGCTGTCGAGCACGCCGAGGAAGACCGACTCCTGGCCACAGCGTCCACCAGCCTGATCGCGCTCGATACCCGGATGGCCATGACCCGCATGCCCGAGCGCGTGCGGGTCGCGCTGCACCCGATACCGGATCCAATCAGGCTGTGACCCTCCGACTGCCGCGCTTGCTCCTCTGCCTCTCCGGTGCGCTGCTGCCCTCATCGATCGCCTGGGGTCAGGAGGAGGCGATCGTGGAGCAACTTGCACCTGTGCTCGCCGCGGAGGACGCCCGTCAGTGGCAGCCGGAGCTCTTTCAGCGAGCGCTGGTGGCGCCCGATTCGGTGGTCCGGAGAGTTGCCGCGCTCGCCGCGGGGCGGATCGGCGATCTCCGGGCCACACCGTTGCTGCTGCGTCTCCTGGAGCAGCCGGATACGACCGTTAGCGTGGCCGCGGCCTTCGCGCTCGGCCTCCTGCGCGACTCCGCGGCCGTCCAGCCACTCATCGAGCGGCTCACCGGACTGCCTCTATTGGATACCGCCACCGCCGACGAGGCCGTAACCGCGCTGGCCAAGATCGGCGGTCGTCGACCTGCGGAGTTCTTCGCCTCCGTCCTGCAAGGGACGGTGGCCCTGTCCCAGACCGACCCCGCCCCCGCCACCAGCCAGATGCTGCTCGAGAGTTGGCGGCTCGGCCCTGATGCCCGTGCCGATGCCCTGGTGCCCTTTGCGGACGATACCGTGCAGAGCATTCGGTGGCGCACGATCTACTCGCTCGGCCGGCTTCGCTCGACGGTAGCGGCCAATCAGCTGATCGCAGCACTTCGGGCGGCGGACGCGGCAACGCGAGCGACGGCAGCGCGTGCGCTCATTCGGGACTATGCGCTCACGGCCAAGCTTGCACCAGCCACCGTGTCCCGACTCCTGGCGAGGTCACTTGACGACGACGATCCCGGGGTGCGGATCAGCGCGCTCCGCTCTCTCGGGACCTATCACGATTCGGCAATCTCGGCCACCGTGGCTCCAAAAGTCGACGACCCCGACGTCAACGTGCGAGTGCAGGCCGCTTCCGCACTGGGGGAGCTCAGAGGTTCCGCGGCAACGGGGGCCCTCGAGCGCACGTTGAGAGGGAAGGGAAGCTTTGCCCTTCGCCGGGAGGCCCTGCTGGCACTAGCGCGTACCGATCCAGGCGTGTTCGGGACCACTTCAGCGCCGTACCGATCCAGTGTCGATTGGAGGGAACGGGCGGCCGCGGCCGAAGGATGGGCCCTGGCCGGAGCCAAGGGAGCACCCTGGTTCGTTGGCGATGCTGACGGGCGCGTCATCGCCGCGGGTCTTCAGGCCTGGGCCACCGCCGTTCAGGGCCCAGACGCCCGTCTCCTCAGCGCTTCGCGCCGACTCCTGGCGCATTCCGACGCAGCCACTCGCAGCGTCGCCGCCGATGCCCTCGCGCGTGCGGCCGATCCGGCCGATCTATCCGCGCTCGCTGATATGTATGCCCGCTCGTCGCGCGACTCCTTCCCCGATGCCGCCCTCTCGGCACTCGGCGGTATTGCGGCAATTGCTGGCCGCAACATCCAGACTCGGGAGCGGGTAGATCGGGAATTCCTGTCGACCGTTCCGCGTCCCTCCAGCTATCTGGTTCGGCGCTGGGCCGAATCCAATTGGCCGGCCGCGTCCGAGCATTGGGGACCGGCGTTTCCGATCGCAACCGGCCGCACGCTCCAGGATTACCGCGACGTCGTACGCCGGTTCATCGTCACTTCCGACTCGGTGGCCCGCCCTCACGTAGTGATCGACACCGACCAACGAGGCGTTCTCGAGGTGGAGCTCTCCGGTCCCGAGGCCCCCCTGACCGTGGCCAACTTCCTCCGGCTGGTCGACCGCCGGTTCTTCGACGGCAATCGCTGGCACCGGGTCGTGCCGAACTTCGTGGTGCAGGATGGAGATCCGCGAGGGGACGGATTTGGGGGGCCGGGCGGATCGATCCGCGATGAGATCAATCGCAGCCGATACGGCATCAAGCCGATGCTCGGGATGGCACTCTCCGGCCCCGATACCGGCTCGAGCCAATGGTTCATCAACCTCGCTCCACAGCCACACCTGGATGGGACCTATACTGTCTTTGGGCGTGCGGTGGGTAATGTCGGCGCGCTGACCCGCATCACCCAGGGCGATGTGATCCGGATGATTCGGCGGAAATGATGGAGACGGCGGAGAGGACGGAGAAGGCGGAGAAGCAATGAGGATGTCAGGGGATGGTGACTTGCAGCAAAGGGTACACCACGTGAAGCATCGGCAACCTACGAGCTATTCAGCGACGTTAAGGTGTGCGGTGGCGAGGTTTGTTTTCTCCCTCTCCCTCCTCTCCGTCCTCTCCGTCCCCGCCTCTGCCCAGTTCTTCGCCTTCGGTCAGAACAAGATTCAGTACCGAAAGCTCGACTGGCGCATCATTCGGGGCGCCCACGTCGACCTCTACTACTACCCTGCTGAGGCCGAGCTGGCTCCCGCGGCATTGACGTACGCGGAAGCGAGCTACGACACGCTCGCGATGCAGTTCGGACACGACGTTGCCGCTCGCATTCCGCTGATCGTGTACGCCTCTCATACGGACTTCGAGCAGACCAATGTCCTGCCGTTCACCCCGCCCGAAGGGCTCCTCGGCGCCACTGACTTTCTGAAGCGCAGAGTGGCGCTGCCCTTCCGGGGAAATTTCGCCGAGTTCCGGCACACCCTGCGGCACGAGATGGTGCATGTTTTCCAGCTCGACCTCCAGTCGGAGAACTACTACCAGGCACCGGGATCGGGACGCTTCAGCTTCCCGCTCTGGTGGAGCGAGGGCCTCGCGGAGCTGTGGTCCGGGGGTGAGGACGCGCGGGACTACATGGTGCTCCGCGACATCACCTTCACTGGGAAACTGCCATCCCTGCGGCAGCTGACCTTTGTGACCGGCGGGATTGTGTATCCGCTCGGCGGGCGAATTCATCGCTGGCTCGCCGACACCTACGGCGACTGGCGGGTCGCCTCCATGTACAAGGAGATGAACCGGTACGACACCTTCGAGGATGCCATACGGGCGACCTATGGGCGCACGCTCGATCAGCTGAGCGAAGAATTCCAGCTGGCGATGCGGCGGGACTTCTATCCGTCGGTGGATAGTCTGGCCCCTCTGGCGGTGCTGGGTCGGGAGATCACCCCCCTCGCCATCAAACCGGCCTATCTGCCGGACACCGCAGGCGGCGGCTCGGGTGAAGTGATCTATCTCTCGCCGGCTACCGGGTATGTCACGATTTATCGCAAGCGGGTGGACGGCGGCCGCTCTCGCACCGTCGTGGCCGCCGGACGATCCGCCGACCTCGAATCATTCCACCCCTTCGATTCCCGAATGGATGCGTCGCGACCGGGCTATCTGCTGTTCGCGGCGCGCTACGGCGACCGTGACGCACTCGTGGTCTGGGATCTGAAGCGCGCCAGGATGGCTGGCCGCTACCAGTTCGATCGGCTGGTTTCGATCCTCTCTCCAATGTGGATGGCCGACGGCCGGAGCATCGTGTTCAGCGGCCTGTCGGAGAGTGGCATCTCCGATCTTTACCGGGTGCGTCTCCCCAAGGGCACCCTCGAGCCGCTGACCCGCGACCGCTTTCAGGATCTCGACCCTAGTCCGAATCCCGATGGGCGACGCCTCGTGTTCGCCTCGGACCGCACGTCCGGGGGGCTCGGCGGCGCGGTGAACCTGTTCATGCTCGACCTTTCATCCGGAAGTATTACCCAGCTGACCTGGGGTGACTGGGTTGATGAGACCCCGTCGTGGGGCCCCGACCGGCGGATCTACTTCACCTCCAACCGGGATGGTGTCCTGAACGTCTTCTCCATGGACACCCTGGGGCAGGGAAGACGGGAGACCTCGGCATGGAGCGGGGCATTCGACGCGGTGGCCCTCCCTGACAGCGGACTGCTGATGGGCGGCTTTCACGACCTGAGCTGGAACTTGTACCGGTATCCCCTGGACTCGGCGGCGCACGAGGACCGCTTCACCCTCGACTCCGGTCCGCCGGCGGGACAGTGGGCCTGGACCACCAGCACCGACACTGCCACCGGCGTCGCTACCGGCGAGCCGTATCGTAAACGGCTCACCCTCGACGTCGCGGCCGGAGAGGCGGTCTTCATTCCCGGCTATGGTGGTGCCCAGGGCGTGGCGTTCCTGATGAGCGACCTGCTGGGTGACAACCTCATCTTCGGTTCTCTGAGCTCGTTCCAGGGAAGGCGGTTGGGGAGCCTCCTCGACAACATCAGCGCGAGCGCCATCTACCTCAATCAGGCGCGGCGGCTCAACTGGGGCTTGGGTGCTTTCCGCACCCGGAGCCGGAACCTCGAGGGCGACCTCGTGGTCGCGTACGAGGAGACTGCCGCGGGCGCCATCGGGCTGCTTCGATATCCGCTGAGCCGGTTCAGCCGCGTGGAGGGAACCGTGGTGGTCGAGCACTCCGACCGGGTGGACTTCACCCTGGCCGTCGATCAGCCTCGGCGGGTCGGGTGGATCGCCTCGCACTACCTGAGCTTCGTGCACGACAATTCACTCTGGATCCCTTCGGGCCCGATCGACGGCCAGCGGCTCAGCTTTACTGCCGGCATATCCAGCGACTTCACCAACAGTCGGTTCGATAGTTATCTCCTCAGCGGCGATTGGCGTCGCTATTTCAGGTTGGGTCAACACAGCACCTACGCGGTACGTGCCTTCGGCTTCTACAGTGGCGGCGATCGCCCGCGCCGCATCAACATCGGCGGCACCCTGGGGATGCGCGGCTACCCGGAGTTCGGCTACATCGTGGGCACCCGTGCGTACATGCTGAACCAGGAGCTCCGCGTCCCTCTGCTGACTCACTTGACCCTGGGAACCCCGTTTGGAGACGTCACGCTCCCGGAGATCCAGGGCGGGCTCTTCGCCGACATCGGCAAGGCCCTACTGCACTCCGACTCCAACCGGGCGCTCCTGGGCAGCTATGGAATCAGCTTTCGGCTTGCCCTGGGGCCCCTCGCGGTACTGCGACTCGATGTTGGCCGGCGATTCACCGACCGGCGATACCAGGGGTACAGCCTGAGCTCCGACCAGAAGACTCCCGGCTTCGTGCACTTCTTCTTCGGCTATAACTACTGATGGGACAATGTTTTGGGCTTGACCGGCCAGTCCTCCTGGCCTATCTTGGCCTAGTGGGGTTGGGGTGCCGGGGCGCGCCCGGTGCGGTAGTTCCCGCAGCGGCCAAGCCCGTCTCTGAGGGGCAGGTGGCCGAGTGGGTGGCCTCCACGGTCCCGTCAGATCACCTGCTGCACCGATTCAAATGGCTGTTCAAAGACGAGCGCGCCAGCGCGGGCGGGCGGGGCAGCGCCCGGGTTGCGCCCCCCGACTCCCTGCGGTTCGACGTGGCGGGTCCGTTCGGGAGTGGAGCGGCCTCGGCCGTCGTCATCGGCGACCGCGCGCTCTGGACCGAGCCCCCGGATGCGATTGCGAAAATGGTCCCTAACTACCCGCTGATGTGGGCTATGTTCGGCGTCGCCCGCTTGCCTCCCGAAGGCGCGACGCTCCGAGGTCTCACCAAGGGGCCAACCACGGCGTGGCAATATGCCGGATCGTCCGACACCATCGAGTATGCCCGAACGCTCGGAAACCCGGTGCGTTTTGTGGCCGTGGTCCGGCAGAATGGCAAGCTGGTTGGACGGGCCGAAACCCAGCTCGACCCCGAGGGAACTCCCCTGAAGGCTCGGCTCACGGTTCCGAGTGCACCGGCACAACTCGACCTGACCTTTCTCTCGACGAAGCGGGACTCCTTTGCGCCTGATCTCTGGCTGCCTCGCAAGCCTTAGTGCCCTCGCTCTCGGGGGCTGCCTGTACGGCTTTGCCGGTGGCGGGCTGCCTCCCTCGATCAAGACGGTGGCCGTGCTCCCGTTCGATAATCAGACCCCCGAGCCGACGCTCACCCAGGAAATCTCGCGGGCGGTGAGGGAGGCGGTCGAACGCCGGCTGGGACTGCGCCAGTCAGCCGAGACCCAGGCGGATGCCGTGGTGCGGGGCTCCATCACCAGGTACGAGCCGGACCTTCCGGTCGCGTACACCGGGGGGGATAGCAGCCAGGTGAGGGTCACTCGCCGGGAGGTCCAAATCACCGTCTCGGTGGAGATCCTCGATCAGAAGCAGGGGAAGGCGCTCTGGCAGCGGAACGGTCTTGTTGTACGAGGAGATTACGACTCCGGCCAGGAAGCCGAGGGGCGCAGAAAGGCCTTGGATGACCTGGTGGTCAATATCGTGGATGGCGCCCAATCACAATGGTGAGCGTGGGGCGAAAGTCGCGGCGCGGCGCCGGCAGGCTGGGGTGTATAGTGTCGCTCGCGCTGTTCGCCGCGGCGTTGTACTACGGGTTCAACATCGGCCAGGTCTACTTCCGCTACTATCAACTGCTCGATGCTATGCGAACGCAGGCGCAGCTCGCTCCCAGCCTCAACGATGATGTCATCCAGCGGCGCCTGATAGGCCAGGCCGATTCGCTTTTCCCCGAGGGCTCACCCCGCTTCAAGATCACTCGAGGCGGGCACCCCAACCGGATCATCATCACCACCGAATACACGGAGGAGGTGGACCTCCCCCTCTTCAAGCACACGTTCGTCCTGCGTCCACGGACCGAGGAAGCACTTTAGGTCCGTGGAACACGTCTCCATCCCCTCTCTGTTCCTGGTGCTCGCCACGATGCTCGTGGGCGCCAAGCTCCTGGGCGAGCTGGCCGAGCGCATCGGGCAACCCGCCGTCCTCGGAGAGCTGGTGGCCGGCGTGGTGCTGGGCGGAAGCGTACTTGGCGTCGTCCCCGCCAGCGGAACCGCCGCCGACGTGGTCCGCGTATTTGCCGAGCTCGGTGTGGTGCTTCTGCTGTTCGAGATCGGGCTGGAGACAGACCTGCGAGAGATGTTCCGCGTCGGCACCGCCTCGCTCTCGGTAGCGATGGTGGGGGTCATCTTGCCGTTTGCGCTGGGCTTTGTCTACTGGGCCTATCTGCCGCACGCCGCGTCGGGGGGGACCACCGACCTCACCACCGCTGCGGTCTTCGTTGGAGCTACCCTGACGGCGACCTCGGTCGGCATTACCGCACGGGTACTCTCGGATCTTTCGCGGATGAATACCCAGGAGGCCAGGATTATCATCGGAGCGGCGGTAATCGATGATGTCATCGGCCTGGTCATTCTGACCGTGGTGTCTGGGATGGCCGCCGGAGCGTCGGTATCGGCATTCGGGATTTTGCGAATCTCCGCTGTGGCGGTCGGATTCCTCGTCATCGCGGTTCTGGTGGGGAGATTCGCGGTACCCCGGTTGTTCGATCTGGTGGTCCGGATGCGGGTGCGCTATGTCCTCCTGGTATTTGCCTTTGCGTTTGCGCTCGGGTTGTCGGCTGTCGCCGCGGTGGCCGGTTCGGCGCTTATCATCGGTGCATTCGCAGCCGGCATCATTCTCTCGGGTACCAACCAGTTCGACACCATCGAGCGCGAGGTCCGTCCGGTAGCATCGATCTTCGCGCCCATCTTCTTCGTGAGCGTCGGCGCGTCAGTCAACCTCAGGCTCCTCGATCCGACCCAGGAGGGCAGCGCGGGCCTCCTCGGCATTGCCGGGGCGCTGATAGTGCTCGCGATCGCCGGCAAGATCGCAGCCGGATGGGCGGCGCCCTGGGTCGCCTATCGGCGCATCGTCGTGGGTGTGGGGATGGTGCCTCGCGGCGAGGTCGGTCTCATCTTCGCCGATATCGGGCGGCGGTCCGGCGTCCTCAACGAGGCAGTATTCGGTGCCGTCCTCCTCATGATCATGGTCACCACCTTCGTGGCTCCTCCCGCGCTCAAGCTCCTCTTCGGGTCGCCCCAGGCCCCGCCCGGATGATCGATACCGCGGCTAAGATCCGTCCGTTGACCGACGCGCTCGACTGGAGAGCCCGTCAGCCTGGACCCATCGTCTTCACCAACGGGGCCTTCGATTTAGTGCACCCTGGCCATGTGGAGCTGCTGGAGGCTGCTCGGCGGGAAGGAGCGGCGCTGATCGTAGGGTTGAATAGCGACGCCTCGGTTCGCCGGCTGGGGAAAGGCGCAGACCGACCGGTGACGCCCGAAGCCGCCAGAGCCCGGGTCCTCGCCGGATTGGCCGCGGTGGACTGCGTGGTCCTCTTCGATGAGGACACCCCACTCGGGCTTATCACCCGGCTCCAGCCCGATGTCCTGGTCAAGGGCGCGGACTATTCGCGGGACGCGATCGTCGGTGGCGACCTCGTCGAGTCTCGCGGCGGGCGGGTTGTCCGCGTCCCGCTCGTCCACGGCTTTTCGACTTCATCCATTGTGGAGCGTCTCCGTGCCACGTCCTGACGGCCGGCCCAACGATCAGCTGAGACCTCTGGTGCTCGAGCGCCGGGCGAACCCCTACGCAGAGGGCTCCTGCCTGATCCGAATGGGCGGCACCCTGGTGCACTGCACGGCGAGTGTCGAGCCCGGGGTCCCGGGTTTCAAGAAAGGCACTGGCGAGGGGTGGGTCACTGCCGAGTATGCCATGCTCCCTCGCGCCACCGTGGAGCGGACCTCACGGGAGCGGAACGGACCCGGCGGCCGCACCCAGGAGATTCAGCGACTGATCGGGCGCTCATTGCGGGCGGCGATGGCCACCATGGCGTTCGGCGACTTCACCATCCGGATCGACTGCGATGTGCTCCAGGCGGACGGGGGCACCCGGACAGCAGGCATCACCGGCGGCTGCGTCGCTTTGGCGGATGCGTGCGCCTGGCTGGCGGAGCGTACCGGGCAACCCTCCCCCTTTGGGCAGCTGGTTGCCGCCGTATCGGTGGGCGTGGTCGAAGGCGAGGTTCGCCTCGATCTCGCCTATGCGGAGGACAAGGACGCCGGTGTGGATTCGAATATCGTGATGGTTGAGCCGGCCGAGTTTGTGGAGGTCCAGGGGACCGGCGAACACGCCACATTCACTAGAGGACAGCTCGAGACGATGCTGGATTCGGCCGAACGGGGGATCACCGAGCTTTTTGGGGCCCAACGGCGG
>Ga0307312_10000953_pt1 | contig 14397 bp, 13 predicted proteins | sample ER_DNA_202_FD_194489 | JGI IMG/M metagenome (GOLD analysis project Ga0307312, IMG submission 194489) | Bulk soil microbial communities from the East River watershed near Crested Butte, Colorado, United States - ER_DNA_202 | ecosystem: Environmental > Terrestrial > Soil > Floodplain | place...
CTGCCCGTCATGTTCGGGCAGCCCGTCGGCATCCCGGTCGTATCCACCGAGATAATCCATCGCCTGCACGACAGCCGGCCAGGTGTCGCGAGCGAGGTCCGGCGCCGGCACGAATTCGACGTCGCGCCAGACCTGGAGGACGAACTTGCTGTTCAGGTCCTTCCAGATGTTGATGTCGCGCCAGTGATAGGCGTTCGGTCGGAGGAAGGGATCCTCGTTCGGGGCACCGAGATCGTGGGGCATCGCCCCACGCCGTTTCCTCGGAGCGAGGTCGCCCTTCAGGCCGACCGTGACGATGTCCGTGTCGTCGAGGTCGACGGTCGCCGCGAAGTCCCGGACGACGCCGACGTCGAGCTCGGGCCAGAGCAGCAGGAGTGCCCAGGAGGCGTAGAAGTTGACGTCGAGGGTGTTGTAGAAGGGGTAGTCATAGCACTCGAGGATGGCGAAATGCCCGAGCGAATCCGTGGCTTCGCCATCGGGAGACCGGTCCGCAGCCGGCAGGGCGGCCGCGCCATCTGCAGGCTCAGGCCGGTGAAACGGCTCGCCGTTGGTCCAGACCGTGCCGCCGTCGACGAGGTAATAGAGCTCGTTGAAGAGCGCGCCCTTGTACCACTCCGGGCGGGTCGGATCGGCGAGGATCGGCGCCTGCCACGCATCGATGGCGGTCGACCAGTCTGAGCGACATCCGAGCGCCTCGGCGCCGATGGCCCAGGCGTTGGCGCCGCTGCGATCGAAGAACCGGGTGTAGCGCTTGTACCAGCGCGTGCCGGACCCGAACTCGACGACGGGCAGGTCCCAGGCGAGGACGAACGACACGCGCTTCGTCGCGCCCGGGGCGAGCTCGACCGTCGCCGCGATGGCTGCTCCGATTGCCTCGCCCGGCTGGCTTGGCCGTCCGTCGACGACGTCGCCGAGCCGGCCGTCAGCGGCAAAGTCCGCCCACACGTCCGAGCCGTCATCGGCCAGGAACCGGTCGAACGTCGTCAGCTGGACCCCCGGCTCTTCGCCGGCCATGATCGCGAAACCGCCGTTCCATGACGCGTCAGCGGCGTCCGCCGGCCCCTGCAGCAACACCCCGGCCATGCCGTCCCTGCGGAGCGAGACGTTTCGATGGCCGCCCCGGCGGTCCTGGCCAGCATCGCGGCCGATGTCATTGAGCCAGCTGAACATCAGGCCGACGGTCACCGGATCCGGGCCCGGATTCTCGATCTGCCATTCGAAGACGCCGACCGGATAGCTGCTCTCGCGATAGTTGCCGGGAAAGACCGGACTGAACTGTCGCTGCGTCAGCCGCACAGGGAGCTCAGCCCAGTCGTACTCAAACCACGCAGAGGGAAACAGGCCGTGGTATGTCCCTGCTCCCTCGGGCAGGTCCCAGTTCCAGCTCGGAAGCGTCTCGGGTCGGATGGTCGAGAGGACGTGGGCCGACTTGTCCCCGCCCCCGGCCACGTAGACCGAGAACTGGTCGGCCGGGATCGTCTCGAAGCGGTGGCGGCCGACCTCGAGATGCCATCGGGCGAAGTCCCCTCGATGGGTTCGCCCGATGCTCCCGGCACCCAGTCCGCCCAGTGGCACGCCACCCCACGGGCCATCGTCGACAAGCGGCACGCTTACGTCCTGCCTGGCTCTCTCTGGCCCGGCGTAAGGCAACCCGATACGCCGCCGCCAGGCGTAAGGAGACGGACCCGAGGGGACCTCGGGCCCCGTTCGCTCAGTCATCGACCGCTACTTCTCGACGCCGGAAATCACGACGCCTCGCATGAAGACTCGCTGGGCGATGAAGAAGATCGCCACGGGCACGATCAACGCCAGGAGGGCTGCAGCCTGGGTCAGGAAGCCGCTGCCTGAGCCGGCATAGACGGCGCTGAATGCCTGCAGGCCGACGGTCATCGTCGCCAGCTCGGGATGTCCCGACAGGTACACGAGGGGGGCGAAGAAGTCGTTCCAGGTGAAGAAGAAGTGGAACAGGGCGACCGCGATGATTGCCGGCCACGCCTGGGGGACGATCACCGACCACAGGATCCGAAGCGGGCTCGCGCCGTCGACCTGGGCCGCCTGGTCCAGCTCTCGCGGGAGCGTCAGGAAATACTGCCTCAGCAAGAAGACGTTGTAGGCGTTGGCGAAGAAGTGCGGCACGATCAGCGGCAGCCAGGTGCCCGTCCAGCCGATCGCCTTGAAGCCGATGTACTGCGGGATCAACAGGACCTGGAAGGGCAGGATGATCGTCATGATCATGAGCAGGAAGAGCCCGTTCTTGCCCGGGATCCTGAACCGGGCGAATCCGAAGGCGACAACGACGGCCGAGGTGACCGCACCGATCGTGCCGAGAATCGCGACGACAAGGGTGTTCCTCAGCAGCGCCGGAAAGTTGAGGACGTCGAGCACCTGGGTGAAGTTGTCGAGCTTGACGTCGAGCGCCCAGGCCGGGCTCAGGCTCCGCCAGTTGCCCTGCCACCCGACCTCCTGGCCGGTCGCAGGGTCGATGAACGTGCTCTGGATCCGTCCCGGCTTCTCGAGCGCGAGATTCTGGACGCCTGCCGTCGTCGGAACTTCGTAGATCTGGTAGGTCTGCCCGTCGGCGGCCGTGTACATCTGCGGCGAAGCGGGCCAGAGCGGCGCGTTCAACGCGGTCATCTGGGCGCTGTCCTTGGCCGACGTCAGGACCATGTAGGCGAGCGGCAGCAGGAAGATCATCGCGAGCGAGGCGGTGAACAACGTCACGCCGAGCCTGGAGATCCCGAACCGGAACGTGCTCGTTCGGCTCGAGCGCTTCCGCTCACTGTCAGTCAGCGAAAGGGGCACGGCCTTATCCGTCATCGCTCAGCACCGGCGTAGAACACCCAGCGCGCGGACGTCCGGAACAACACCAGGGCGGCGACCACGACGATGATCAGCATCAGCCAGGCGAGCGCCGAGGCGTAGCCCATGTTGTTGTAGGACCAACCCTCGTTGTAGAGATTCATGTTGAAGAACAGCGTTGAGCCGCCCGGCCTCCCGTTCCCGCCCGGATCGATGACGTACGCCTGGGTGAAGTACTGCGACACCCCGATGATCGCGATCAGGATGTTGTAGAAGAGGACCGGAGAGATCATCGGTAGCGTCACGTGGCGGAAGCGAGCCCAGAGCCCACCGCCATCGACCTTGACGGCCTCGTACAGCTCGGTCGGGATGCCCTGCAGGCCGGCCAGGAAGATCAGCATCATGTTCCCGATGCCCCAGATACCGAGCAGCACGAGTCCCGGCAGCGCCCACGATGGGTCGTAGAACCAGTCCGGCGCCGGAAGCCCGAATGCGCGCAGGATCTGGGCCAGCCAGCCGGTGCTCCCGTTCAGGAATCCCTGCCACACGATCGTGCTCGCGACGAGGGGGATCAGCACGGGCATGAAGAACAGTGTCCTGAAGAAGGACTTGCCGGCGAGAAGCTTCTGATTGAGCAAGAGTGCCAGGCCCAGCGCCAGGCCGATTCCCAACGGCACCGACATGAGCGCGAACCTGGCCGTGACGCCAAGCGACTGGCCGACGGCTCCGTTGTTCAGCAGCTCGTTCCACATCCGGTTGTAGTTGTCGAACCCGATGAAGCGGAGGCTTTCCGGATGGAGGATGTTGAAGTTCGTGAACGACAACACGAGCGAGGCGACGATCGGCAATGCGGTGAACACGACGAGGCCGACAAGCCACGGCGACAGGAACAGGAGGCCCCACAGCGTCTCGCGGCGGGCAAGGGTCCGCGTTCTGGGGGGAGGCGTATAGACCGATTGCCTGTCTTCTTCGATCATCCTTCGATCCGCTCCGAATCGCCTTGAATTGGCCCGGGCGGCCGGCCCGTCGCCGGCCGCCCGAGGTTGATCGAGGATTGGCTGCCAGCCCGGCTACGGCGCCGCGCTGAAGTCGGCCTGCAGGGTCGCGACCATGTCCGTGATGGTCTTGGTGAGGTCCTGGCCCTCCTTTGTCGCCAGGGTTGAGAAGACCGTGGTGTAGTCGTTCTGGGCCTTGATGTAGTTGGGCATCTCGGCCTCGTGGTTCGGACTCTCGGCGTAGGACTCCATGTCGAGGGCGACCTGCCAGTTGACCTTGTTACCCGGGAACTGCTTCGTGAACGTCGGGTCGACGATGTCGTGGAAGAACTTGAGCTGGTCGCCGACGGCGGGCGTGCCACCGTAGAGGGCCATCAGGTCGAGACGGCCGACCAGGTAGGTCATGGCCTCGAACGCACGATCCGCGACCGGCGAGTCCTTGCTGATGGTGAAGGTGTCGATGTTGATCGGGGCGGTCGTCGCACCGGCGCTGTTCATCGGCATGACCGCGATATCCCACTTCTTGAAGTTGCCGGGCTTGGTCGCATCGGGCGACATGCAGCAGATGTACCACTGGAACATGTGGCCCATCGCGGCGTGGCCGGACGACAGGACGTTGCCCTTCGCCAGGAGGTCGGAGTTGCGCTCCGTGTCATTGGCGATGAAGTGGTCCTTCCAGATGCCGTCGTAATACCACTGCCAGCCGGCCTTCCAGACATCCGGGAACTGGGCGGTCTTGCCGTCGGCACCAATGAGCGAGCCGGCCCCGAAGGCGGAGGCGAGGCGGCGGCCTTCGGTCCACTGGAACTCGAAGCCGAACTGCGTCTGGCTTTTCGGATCGAAGCCTGCCTGGGTGGCGTCCTTGCCGGCCTTGTCAACGGACAGGAGCATCGCGATGTTCCGGACGGTGTCCCAGTTCCAGTCGACCTGCGAGCCGTCGGGCATCGTGTACTTCTCGCCGACCTTCTGCGGCGGGTACTTCAGACCGGCCTCATCGAAGAGATCCTTGTTGAAGAAGATGTACGACGGGTAGACGGCGTACGGGATCCCGAGCAGTGCGCCGGTCTGGCCGTCCTTCATCGTGTCGACCAGCTTGGTCGGGTATTGCGTCAGGTCGAAGCCGGCTTTCTGGATAAGCGGCGTCATGTCCAGGAACTGCCCGGCGAAACCGGCGCGGCCCTTGATGCCGACAGGCCCGATCAGGTCGGGCGCGCTGCCCGAGGCCATCTCGGTCTTGAGGATCGTGGTGGCGGTGGCGTTCTGGACGATCTCGAGGGACAGCAGGATCGGCATCACGCCGTCGGTCCGCTTGTCCTGCTCTGCGTTGAAGTCGTTGACGACCGTTTGCTGCAATGCGATCTGCGCCGGGTTCGTGCCTGAACCGAGGCCAACGAACCAGCGGACGACCTGGTGGTCCTTGCCGTTGACGTTGATGATCTGGCCGGGTTTGGCGGTTGATGCAACGGCCGACGGCGAGGCCGCCTCCGTCGATGCCGGGGCCGACGCCGCCGCGGTCGATGGTGGCGCGGTTGCGGGCGTCGAGCCCCCGCATGCTCCGACCGCGATGGCGACTACCGAAACAAGGGCCCCAAACCGGGTGAGACTTCTGCTGCGCATCTGGCTCCTCCTATCCCTTGCGAACGCAATCCGTGTCCCTGAAACCCGCGGGCGCGGCGCACGATCGGCCGCACTCCGGTCGCTCAGACGTTTCCTGTCGGCGGCCCTCCACTCGATTGCCTGACGATGAGCTCGGTTTCCAGGACGACACGGCGGACGACGTGGTCTCGCGCCTCGATCGTCTGGAGAAGAACGCTGACGAGTTCGCGGCCCATGACCTCCATCGATTGGCGAACGCTCGACAGAGGGGGCTGGGTCGAGAGGGCAATGAGCGAGTCATCGAAGCCGACGACCGCCACGTCCTCGGGCACTCTCCTGCCGGCCGCGTACAGCGCCGACAGCGCTCCCGCGGCCATCAGGTCAGACGCGGCAAACACCGCATCAAGGTCGGGGCGGCGCCGGAGGAGAGCTTCCATTGCCTGCTGCCCGCCCTCGCGGGTGAACCCGCCGCCCTCCTCGAGATCCGTGTCCCGCGTCCGCCCCGCGGTCCGGAGTGCGTCGCGATACGCCTGCCGCCGCGTGACGCCGGCAGGCATGTCGAGCGGCCCGGTGATCGTGGCGATCGTCGTCCGGCCCTGGTCGATGAGGTGCTTCACGGCCGCGACGGCGCCCCCGTGGTTGTCGTTGTCGACGTAGCTGACTCGGGCGCGCTCCGGCGGCTCGCCGCCGACGACGACCGGAATGCCACGCGACTGGAGATGGTCCGGGAGGGGGTCATCACCGTGGAGCGAGAACAGGATCACGCCGTCGACGTGGCCACCGGAGGTGAGGTAGCCCTCCGCCCAACGCTCCTCCTCCGGTGTCTGCGACATGACGAGGACCAGGTGCAACTGGCGGGCGGCCAGGCCGGCGCTGATGCCGCGCAGAACTTCCGCGAAGAACGGGTCCCCGAAGACTCGGCCCGTCGGCTCGGCGATCACGACGCCGACCGAGTCACTGCGGCGGGTCCGGAGGCTGCGAGCCGCCCGATTCGGGACATAGCCGGACTCGGCGATCGCCCGCTCGACCGACTGGCGCGCTTCGATCCCGACCGAGAGGCTGCCGTTGACGACACGGGATGCGGTCGCGCGCGAGACACCGGCGGCTCGAGCAACTTCCTCGAGCGTGGGAATACCCACGAACGATCCTCCTCAAAGGCGCCTGGTGCCCAGTTGATGGGTCAGTCCCGACGTCGATCCCCGCTCGGTCCCAGGATCGTCGTCCCTCTTCGTGAGAACGTTCTCACATTCGACCAGATGCGACCATAACACGGCCTGTCAAGAGATCGTTCTCACACGCTTGGGTTGCAGCGAAAGGTCGCTCAGTCCAGGGAGAGAACGTTCTCACATGCGTGTCCCGTCAACTAGCGCAAGGTATAGACGCGGCCTTTCTTGAGCGCGAGGTCCTCGAGCTCGGTGGTCGTGCGGACGTCGTACGCGGCACGTTCGATCAGCTCGTCGGTGGGCAGGTAGCGACGACCGGGGTCACCGACTACGACCTCGATCCCCCGCCCCTGGGCCCGCCGGAGCCACGGCAGGACACGTTCCGCCAAGCGCGACTCGTAGCAGCAGTCCCCGGCAAGGATCACGTCGACTTCTGGCGGCTCCTCGTCCAGCACGTCCCGCCGCACGACCGAGACCCGCCGGCCGTTGGCTCGTGCGTTCAGCTCGACCGCCGCCCAGGCGAAGGCATCTATATCGGCGCTCGTCGCCTCCGTTGCGCCCGCCCCAAGCGCCGCGATCGCGCAGAGCCCGGATCCCGCCGCAAGGTCGAAGACGCTGCGGCCGGCGACCGTCTCCGGATGCTCGCGCAGGTAGCGCGCGATCGCCAGGCCACCCCCCCACGCGAACGCCCAGTACGGGAGCGCGGCATCGGGGTCGGCAGTCTCGACCTGGACTGCGTGCCATAGTGGGAGGACCTCATCGGCGAGATGCAGCCGGATCTCCTCGATCCCCGGGACCGGCCGAAGGCGCGTATGACGAAGGACAAAGGCGCGGCGCGAGGCGGGCACGTCGTGACTCTAGCCCCCGCGGCGCCTCGCGGATCGCGGAACCGCTAACCTCTTACTGGAGGAAATCAATTGGCGGACACCTACGACATCGATCCCCAGATACCCCCGAGCGGCCCGGGCTGCGTCGAGTGCCTCGATTCCGGGGGCTGGTGGTTCCACCTGCGCCGTTGCGCGCATTGCGGCCACATCGGCTGTTGCGACTCGTCGCCCTCGCAACACGCGAGCCACCACGCCGTCGACGAGCGACATCCGGTCGTCCGAAGCTACGAGCCCGGTGAGGACTGGTTCTGGGACTACGCGACAGACGAGTACCTCGAAGGTCCCGACCTGGCTCCGCCCGACCATCATCCGCTCGATCAGCCCGTTCCCGGACCAGCCGGCCGAGTTCCTCAGGGCTGGGAGCGTCAGCTGCACTGACAGGCGAGCAACGACGCCAGGCCGGGACACACGAGAAAGGACGTGACTGTCGTGGACCAGACGAGGATCCTGGGGTTCGCCGGCAGTCTTCGCCGGGCGTCGTACAACCGGGGATTGATCCGTGCCGCCGACGAGCTGGCCCCGACCGGGATCGTCGTCGACATATTCGATCTGGCCGGGATCCCGCTGTACAACCAGGACGTCGAGGATGCCGGCGAGCCTCCCTCGGTCGTCGCTTTCAAGAAGGCGATCGCGGAAGCTGATGCGCTGCTGGTCGCCACGCCCGAGTACAACCACGGGGTGCCGGGAGTCCTGAAGAACGCGATCGACTGGGCATCGCGACCGCGCGTCACGAGCCCACTTCGCGACAAGGCCGTTGCCGTCGTGGGCGCCAGCCCCGGGCAGGGGTCCACGGCGCGCGCGCAGGCGCAACTCCGTGACGCCTTCGTGTTCACCGGGGCGTGCGTCATGCCCCAGCCCGAGCTCCTCATCGCTGCTGCGGCTTCACATTTCGACGACGACGGCAACCTGACCGACCCGGCCCTGCGTGCCTCGCTCCTCCAGCTCGTCGAGGCCTTGCGTGCGTGGACGCTGCGGATCGACCTAGGACGCGTGGCCGCATGACACCGGCACAAAGCGTCGAACAGCCGCATCGCAACGCCGCCCTGGGGCTGGAGCCCATCCGGACGATCAGCCGTGACGAGCTCAAGACGAAGCTCGACCGGGGCGACGACTTCAGGCTGATCATGGCGCTCAACCGCTGGGCGTATGACGCCAAACACATTCCGGGCTCGGTCCATTTCGATACGCCCGACGAGCTCTACGCGGCCGTCCGGCCCGACGACGATGTCGTCGTCTACTGCTCGAATGTCGACTGCCTCTCGAGCGTCGCCCTCTACCGAGACCTCATCAGGCGCGGCTATCGGAACGTCAGGCGCTACTCCGGCGGCCTTCTCGAATGGGAGGATTCCGGCCTCCCGCTCGAAGGCGAGTTTGCGGTCGCGCGATGAATCTGCAGAAGTCTCCGACGCCTGAGCCACGCGAGGATGATCCGTATGCCGCCGCGATCGAGGCCGAGCGCCAGGGCTGGTACGAGCTCGTCGAGCTCGTCCGGTCGCTCACGCCCGCTGAGTGCCTCGAGCCCGGCTATTACCGCGACCCCGACTGGACGGTGCGCGACGTCGTCGCCCATCTCGGCACGTGGCTCGCGGAGGCAGAAGTCCAGCTCGAGCAGATCAGCGCGGGGACCTACGAGGGTCACGAGGTCGACGTGGACGCGCTCAACGCCGCGTTCCTGGCGGCCATGCAGGACCAGCCCTGGGATGTCGCATGGGTGCAGGCGAACGCCGGTCGGACGAGGATGGTCCAGGAGTGGTCGCTCCTCCAGCACCCGACCGATGAGGCGGCGTGGTGGATCCGCAAGTCCGGCAGCGATCACTACGACGAGCACATCGGGCGCCTTCGCGAATGGATCGCCGAGCTCATCCAACGCCGCGTCCCGGAGACGGGCCATTGATCGGGTCGCAGACCGTCGCCGGCACCGAAGAGCAGTGGCCGGAGCTGCCGTGGACCGAGTGGAGCCCGACCATCTCCACGCTGCACATGTGGGTCCAGATCGTCGGCAAAGTGCGGATGGCCCTCGCGCCGCCGCTGAACCACTGGTGGCACGTCCCGCTGTACGTCAGCTCACGAGGTCTGACTACCTCCCCGATCCCGTACGGGCATCGGCAGTTCCAGGTCGACTTCGACTTCCTCGATCATCGGTTGGACGTCACCGCCGATGACGGCGGCTCATTCACGATCCCGCTGGTGCCCCAGTCCGTCGCGCGGTTCTATCGAGAGTTCATGTCTCAACTTCGTGACCTTGGGATCGACGTCCGGATCTGGACCCGGCCGGTCGAGGTCGCCGAAGCCATCCCATTCGACTCAGACGAGGACCACGCCTCGTACGACCCGCGGCACGCCCAATCGTTCTGGCGGGGGCTGCTGCAGGCGGATCGCGTGACGAAGTCGTTCCAGGCCGGGTTCGTGGGCAAGGCAAGTCCCGTTCACTTTTTCTGGGGGAGCTTCGATCTGGCCGCCACTCGCTACTCGGGACGACCGGCGCCGCTCCATCCCGGTGGGGTACCCAACTGTCCGACGTGGGTGATGGAGGAGGCCTACTCGCGCGAGGAGATCAGCATCGGGTGGTGGCCGTCGAGCGAACGGCTCGGTCCGGTGTTCTATGCGTACGCGTACCCCGAACCACCCGGGTTCCGCTCGGCGGCCGTCCGTCCAGCAGAGGCTTTCTTCGATACGGATTTCGGCGAGTTCTTTCTCGCCTACGACGACGTGCGTCGGGCCGCTGACCCGGACGCCGCCGTGGAGGAGTTCTTCCGCACGACATATGAAGCCGGTGCGGATCTCGGCCACTGGGACCGAGCGACGCTCGAGCCGACGATTCGCCCCGACAGGCCACCGCGGCGCCCGTGGAGCACGGTGAAGCCATGACGGACCCAACAGGAGGCTGAGGTGGCAGAGGCGCCCGAAACGATGACCTCGCCGTACCTTGCTGCAGCGGATCGCTACCAGGCGATGCCGTTTCGGCGGGTTGGCGCCAGTGGCCTTCGACTGCCTGCCATCTCACTCGGCCTCTGGCAGAACTTCGGCGACGATCGCGCGCTTGCGACCCAGCGGGCCATCGTCCGGCGCGCGTTCGACCGCGGGGTCACGCATTTCGACCTTGCCAACAACTACGGCCCGCCGTATGGCTCGGCGGAGGCGAACTTCGGGCTGATCCTCTCTTCGGACCTGCGGGCGTACCGTGACGAACTAGTGATCTCGAGCAAGGCCGGCTACGACATGTGGCCAGGACCTTATGGCGATCACGGGTCGCGCAAGTACCTGATGGCCAGCCTGGACCAGAGCCTGCGTCGACTGGGGCTCCAGTACGTCGACATCTTCTACTCGCATCGGGTCGACCCCGAGACGCCCCTCGAGGAGACGATGGGTGCGCTCGATGCCGCCGTCCGGCAGGGCAAGGCCCTGTATGTCGGGATCTCGTCCTACTCCGCGCAACGGACACGTGAGGCGGCCGAGATCCTCCGCCGGCTCGGGACGCCGCTGCTCATCCACCAGCCGTCCTACTCGATGATCAATCGGTGGATCGAGGGAGAACTCCTCGACGTCCTGGCGGAGGAGCGGATCGGCGCGATCGCATTCTCGCCGCTGGCGCAGGGGCTCCTCACGGATCGCTACCTGGACGGCGTCCCAGCCGACTCGCGCGCAGCACGAGAGGGCTCGTTCAGCCAGAACCTGCTGTCGGACGCCAACCTGGCCAACGCCCGCGCACTACGCGAGATCGCGCGGGGACGCGGCCAGACGCTCCCCCAGCTGGCGCTCGCGTGGACGTTGCGCGACCCGCGGGTCGCTTCGGCGCTCGTCGGGGCGAGCTCGGTCGCTCAGCTCGACGACAACCTCAAGGCGCTGGACAACCTCGCCTTCTCGCCCGCCGAGCTCGCGGAGATCGACCGCTTCGCCGTGGAAGGCGGCGTCAACCTCTGGGCAACGTCGAGCAGAGCGTAGGTCTACGGGTCGATGATCGTCGACGTGTAGAGGACGGTGCTATCCGGAGCGAGGGCCAGGATGGTCGCCGAGTAGCCGTTGTTCGGCTCAGGTTCGATGGCCAGGACATAGGCGTTTCCGTCGGGCGCCACGACGGCGGACCAGACCTCCGACCCCGCGCGCTTGAGACTGACCGGCCAGCCGGCGACGAGTCGGCCATCCGGACCGACCGCGACGATCCGCCCCCCGGCCGATGTACTCGATGCCGCGTGGAGGAGGTAAACGACGTTGCCGGGACCCATCGTCGGGGCGGCGAAGGTGTATCCCTCGCACACCGCTCCCGCAGGGCAGATGCCGATGTCCTGATGTCCGAAGTCGGATCGATACGGCCAACCTGCCATGGCCTGGCCGGACGGGCTCAGGCCGGCCACGATCGTGCTGCGGGGATACGCTCCGACAACGAACGTCGTACCGTCCGCTCCGACGAGGGGCGCGGCGGGAACCTCGCAGGACCCTTCGATCCCGACGCACACATCCGTCGCGCTGAACCCCAGCCCGCCCGAGCCGCCGACGACCATCTGGCCGGCCGTGTCGAGCACCAGAGTCCCGGCCAACTGATCAGGGCCGTCGTTGATCGTCAGGTGAAGTCGCCCGCCGGCATCGAAGGCAGGCACCGACGCGATGCCGGCGATCGCGACCGGGAAACCGGCCCGAACGCCGGCGACGGTCACGGCGAGGAGCTCTGACACCTTCGGTGCGGACGGGCTCTGGCCGAACTGGTGAGTCGTCCCATAGGCGACTCCGTCCGGCCCTACGGCAAAGGCGTTGGTGCAGCAATTGGTCCCGTACTGAACCTTCGCGCCGTCGCGGACGGTTCCGTCGGCCGCAACCGTCGTGATCCACGTGTTTCCGGCCGGCTGGCCCTGCTTGATCTCGTTCCCGAGGGATTTCCACGCGAGGACAGTCAACTCATTGCCGATGACGCGCGCCGCGAAGTAGCCGTCCGCACCGTAACGATCGAGATCGATCGGCCAGCCGGCGAGTGGGCGGCCCTCCGAGTCGAACCCGTAGGCGCGTACGACGGCAAGGTTGCTCCCATCGCGGTTCTCCAGCGTGCAGAGGATGCGAACCGAGCCATCGTCGACCGGCAACAGCTGCTCACATGAAGTGGTGCCGTCGACCACCAGCGGCCATCCGGGGCGAGGGTGGCCGGCAGAATCGAGGAGAGCGACGAGGACCCTGCCGGGAGGTTTGGGGATCGAGACGTAAAGGTCGCCATCCGTTGCGGGCGCCATCCGAATCCCGGTTCCCTGCACCTGCCCCGATCCTCGGACCGGCAGCGCACCGGCGGACGGAGGATCTGGCGGACGCGGCGTGCCGACGGGAGATTGGGGCGGCAATCCCGCCGCGTCGGTCGCTCCGCTCGTCGGTTCGTTCGAAGGTCGCGTGATGGATGACGAGCCTGGACTCGTATGGACCGCGACGAGTGGATCGGCCGGGTTTCGGAGAGACGCCATCGCGGCTATGGCAAGCCCGGCGCCCACGACGACAGCGACAGTGGCGACGGCAAGGCGGCGTGGCCTGGGCGAGCCCTTCGGGGGCCGAAGGATATTGGCGAGGATCGCGACGGACCGGCCCGGCGTCAGGCTCGGCCGGGCCGCGGATGCAATGGCGGCGGCATCGTCGCGGAACGCGGCGACGGTTCGCCGGCAGTCGGCGCACCCGGCGAGATGACGATCGAGCTCCCCACGGTCGTATTCGTCGAGATCGAAATCGATCGCAGCCGCGGCGAGCTCAAGGAACCCTTCGTGGATGCTCATGGGCCTACAGCTGCGAACAGCTCGCGTCGGACGCGAACACGGGATCGAGCGAGGTAGAGCAGGGTCCGTGTCGCCGGGGCGAATCGACCGATCGCCACCGCGATCTCCCCGCCCGTGAACCCCTCGTCTGACAGGAGCAGCGCGACCCGGGCGTCGACGCTGAGCCCGTCGAGCGCCTGCTCAATATCGGTGATTGAGGCGGACGACAGGACTCGCGCAGTCAGCTGCGGGTCCACCCTGTCGTCCCTTTTGGGGCCGTGACGGTCGGGCCAGAGCCGTGCGGTCGGCGGGCGGCCAAAGCGCTCCAGTACCAGGTTCGACGCGATGCGAAACAGGGCGCCGCGAACCTCGCTCGGCGCGGCGTCGTGATGGACCTGTTTCGTCAACCGGAGGTAGGTGTCCCGCAGGAGGTTCTCGGCGAGCGACCGGTCGCGAGTCGAGCGGGCAAGGAACGCGAAGACCGCCGCGTGATGCTCGTCGTACGCGGACACGATGAAGGCTTCGCGAGTGGCCTCGTCCGGGAAGCCGACGCGTGATGCATCGACATCCGGGACGTCCGCTGGGGGCGGTTGCTTCAAAGGAACCTCGAGAGCAGAGGATCGTTGATCTGATCCCAGCAAGGATCCGTGGGCCGTCGACAGACGCAGCCCGGGCGATCGTAGTGCCGGTGAGACGTTCGGACCGCCCTGTTGCTTCGCCCAGGGGAAGCTTGTCGGCAAGGTGACAGCTCCGGAACGCATGGCCGCTCCGTTCTCGGGCTGCGTTCCACTCCGCGCGACACGCCACATCATCTCTACCACGCCCGCCCAAACACATAGACATATCTGCCTGTCGCATCGATACTTCATCTGTATGATCAAGAACCGTGACCAGGCGGCCGGACGCGTTCGCGTCGGCCAGGCGGCTGAGATGCTCCAAGTTTCCGTCGAGACCCTGCGGCGCTGGGAAGCCGAGGGCCGCCTCCGGATGGAGAGGTCCGCGGGCGGCCAGCGACTGGTCGACATGGCCGAGGTCGCGCGGCTGCTCGACGAGCGCAGGAAGGCCTCGACGGACCGGCCGATCGTGGCCCAGTCGGCGCGGAACCGCTTCCCCGGTGTCATCACCAGGATCGAACGGGATCGCGTGGCCGCCGTCGTCGAAGTCATCGCCGGTCCGCATCGGCTCGTCAGCCTCATGACGGCCGAAGCCGTCGAGGAGCTCGATCTCAAGGTGGGTG
>Ga0307312_10000956_pt1 | contig 14388 bp, 6 predicted proteins | sample ER_DNA_202_FD_194489 | JGI IMG/M metagenome (GOLD analysis project Ga0307312, IMG submission 194489) | Bulk soil microbial communities from the East River watershed near Crested Butte, Colorado, United States - ER_DNA_202 | ecosystem: Environmental > Terrestrial > Soil > Floodplain | place: USA...
GACGCGGCGCTCGACGCCGTTCAGCGTTATGATCGCGTGCGTGCCGCAATCGACCGCCGGAAAGAGGGTCGCGCGTCCGATGAACTCGGCGACGTCGCGCGACGCCGGCCGGTCGTAGAGATCTTCCGGCGATCCGACCTGAAGCAGCTTTCCCTTCTTCATCAGGGCGACGCGGTCGGCGATCGCGAACGCGTCGTCCTGGTCGTGTGTGACGAAGAGGGCCGTCACGCGCAGGCGGCGCAGCATCTCGCGCAGCTCGGCGCGCATCGTCCGCCGCAGCGTCGGATCGAGGTTGGAGAGCGGCTCGTCGAGCAGCAGGGCGCGCGGCTCGACGACGAGCGCCCGGGCGAGCGCGACCCGCTGCTGCTCGCCGCCGGAAAGGCTCTGCACGGAGCGCTTGCCCGCGCCGTCGAGTCCGACGCTGCTCAGCAGCGCACGCGCGCGCTCGGTGCGGATCGACTTGTTGAAGCCGCGCGCCTCGAGGCCGAAGGCGACGTTGTCCTCGACGCTCATGTGCGGAAAGAGCGCGTAGTGCTGGAACACCATCCCGAAGTCGCGCCGCTGCGGCGGCAGGTTGGTGATGTCCTGTCCGTCGAGCATGACCTGGCCCTCGTCCGGGACGTCGTGCCCGGCCACGATGCGCAGCGTCGTCGTCTTGCCCGAGCCCGATGCGCCGATCAGCGCCAGCAGCTCACCGGCGCCGATCTCGAGTGATACGTCGTCCACCGCCCGCGTTCCGCCAAAGGCGCGAGTGACGTTATGCAGCGCGAGCGTGCCGGCGCTCACTTCGCGCGCCCCCGATTGCGGATATTCGCGTCCCAGTACGTCATCCACTCGTCGAGATGGGCGGCGAGCAGCGCGCGGTCCATCGGCATCGGCTTGATCTCGGCCATCGCCTTCGCGATGATCGGCGGCAGCGAGTCGCGGGGAACATCGGTGCGCGCAGGCATGCGCACGAACGTCCGCGCCGCATCGATCATCGCTCCCTGCGTCGTCACGAACTCGTAGTATTTCTTCCCTTCCGCTGGATGCTTCGTGCCGCGCACGATCGCGATCCCGTCGACGAGCAACGGCGTGCCGCTCTTCGGAATGATGTAGCCGACCGGAATACCGACCCGCTGCTGGAGCGTCGCGATATCGGGCATGTTGTAGAGCGTGATCGCGCCCTCCTGCCGCCCGAGCTTCTGGTAGAGGATCGTCGGGTTGAGCACGTACTCCTTTGTGTTCGCGTCGAGACGCCGCAGCCATTCGAACCCGGCGTCCGGTTTTCCCGTCTCCCGGATCGAGCGCAGGATCTGCGCGGCGAAGATGGCGCGCATCGAGCCGCTGGCCACCGGATCGCGGATCACGATGCGCCCCTTCCACTTCGGGTCGAGCACGTCGTCCCAGTCGTGCGGCGCCTGCGCCGAGTCGATCGCCTGTGTGTTGTAGGCGATCACTTCGGGCGTCAGGTAGGTGCCATACCAGCGCTGCCTGCTGTCGCGCGCCGCCGTGTCGACTGACGCGCTCCACGTCGGCGTGTACGGCTCGAGCAGGTTCTCACTCGCTGCACGATCGAAGATCTCCGCCGGCGCGCCGAACCAGACGTCCGCCTGCGGGTTCGCGCTTTCGGCGCGCAGGCGGTCGAGCACCTCCTGCGAGCCCATGTCCACCCATTGTACGTCGATCGTCGGGTTGGCCTTCTCGAACTGTTCCTCGAAGTGCGCGAGCAGCTCCTTGCCGTGAGGCGAGTAGACGGTCAGCACCGTGCGTCCATCGTTCGACGAACAGCCTAACGCGAGCACGATACCGGCCACAAGCGACTTCATCGAGTTGCTCGTCCTGCGCTGGATGTCGTCGGGGGTCGAACAGCCTCGGCAGCGATCAGGTTCACCATCAGCCGCGCTGCGCCGGGCACGCCAGCGGGCAGCTCCCGAAAGAGCGCCATCGTTGTGTAGACGTAGGTGCCCGATCCGAACGGCGCAACGAGGATTGCGCCGCGGTTCGGCGCCTCACCCGGATCGTTCATCTCCAGCGACGGCACATAACGCTCGTCGAACGTGCGCGGCATGTACAGCGCGCGCTCCTGCACCCACCCGTCGAAGTCCGGCGTGCCGATGCGGTTCGGCGCCGACAGCACGGCCGCGCCGCCGTTGAGTACGCGAACCGGCGCGTTCTCGTCGGTCACGCGATCCGCGGGACGGTTGAGCGTGATCGGGAACGGCATGATCCCCGGCTCAGCCATCTCTGCCTGCCCGTACTGCACGACGAGCCGGCCGCCATTCTTCACGTAGTCGAGCAGCCGGGGATTGTTCGCGATCAGGGCGTCGCTGGCTTCGTAGGCGCGCGGCCCGATGACGATCGTCCCGAACTTCGAGATGTTTTCGGTCGCCAGCGATGCGGGATCGAGCATCGTCACGGACAGGCCGAGCTGCCTGAGTGCCGGCGCGACATTGTCGCTCACGCCGGTGATGTAGCCAACCGCCACCTGCGGCACGACGACGTCCACTGCATGCAGCACCGTCCGCGCGTCCCGGTAGAGTCGCTGCGGCCGGATGTGGTCGTAGCTGATCTCCTGATAGCCGCGCGTGAAACGCTCGCCACCCGATGCGGCGATCAGCGACACGGCATGAGCGCCAGCGGGCAACGTGCCGCGCACGCGGATCTCCACCGTGCGCCGCGCGAATGCCGGCAGCACCAACTCGGCCGGTGTATCGGCGCGCAGGCCGGGTGGCGTGTTCACGATCAGCTGCACGCGCTGCTCGAGCGCGCGTCCGGAGCGCAGCTCCGCGCGCAGTACGCGGTCGATCGGCGTACCGGCCTTCGCGAATTCGTGCGCGCTCTCCAGCGTCACGGCGATCGCGGGCACGACGGCGAGTGGATGCTGTATCTCGCCGCGCACCGGATCGGCGTAGCGAAAGACGATCGGCGCGCGCGCGACGATCCGCTCGCCCCCGATCGTGATCGGTACGAGGACCTCGTTCCGGCTCTGCGCGGCGACGCCTGTGCCGCCCGTGAAGAGGTCACCGACGCGAGGCGTCACGAGCCACACCGGCTGCGTCGGGCGCTCTGCACCGGCGGCCACAGGCAGCCGCGCGACGCTGTCGGGGAGCAGTGTGACTTCGGCCGCGCCGCCACCGGTCGCCGCCGGCGCGAGATCGATGCCGCTTGCGACCGAAGCGCCGACGCGAACTGTGTCAGACCCGCGATCGTACACCACGACGGTGACGGCGACGCTGTCGCCGACCGTCGCCGTCTCGCGCGGAACGGTCGCCTCGATCGCGACGCCGGCGGCGATCAGCGCTCCGCGCGTCGCGCGTTCCTCGATCCAGGCGAAGGACGACCGTGCGTCGGCGGCCAGCGGTTCGCAGCTCTCCCGGCGCAATGGGCACGTCGACGACGTCGCCCGCAACCGTCGCGCGAGACGTGACAGCGCGGCGAGCACGTGCGAAGCCGTGCGCAGGTCGTCAGCGCGCACCGAGGCCTGCGCCGCCGCCGCGAGCTTTGTCAACGAATCCACCGCCCCTGGACGTATCGGCCGCAGGCGTGCCCATGTCGTGTCGAGCCCGGCGAATATCGTCTGCTCGTCGGACGGCTGACCGGCGACCGCGACGTGTGTCGCTTCGCGGCGCACGTAGTCCATCGCGACGCCCTTTCGCTGCAGCGATCCGAACCCCTGCGACTTGTGCTGTGACCGGCTCTGGGCCGCGATCTCGGCGTAGCTCAGCCCGAGCAGTGGACTGTACTCGCCGACGTTGAACCGTAGCGAGGAAGCGTCCGGACTGAAGCGCGCGCTCCGATAGAACTTCGCGACGCGCCAGCCGCCGCGCCCGCCGGTGAGCGCGCTCGGGACCTTGACCGTGTCGTCCGCAAGATCGAACGCCTCGCGGGCGAGGATGCCCGACACCTGGTGCTGGCCGTGACCGTCGCGCGGCGTACCCGAGAAGACGCTGACGATGACGTGCGGGCGGAATTCGCGCACGACGGCCAACACGTCGCGGAGCAGTGAATCCTTCGGCCAGTGGGCGAACGCCTCGTCAGCCGTCTTCGAGAAGCCGAAGTCGTAGGCGCGCGTGAAGTATTGCTCGGCGCCGTCGATGCGGCGCGCGGCGAGCAGTTCCTCGGTCCTGATCACGCCGAGCGCTTCGCCGAGCTCGTTGCCGATCAGGTTCTGGCCCCCGTCGCCGCGGGACAGCGAAAGGTAGGCCGTCTGGACGCGGCGGCCGCGTGAGAGGAAGCTGATGAGCTGCGTGTCCTCGTCGTCGGGATGCGCGCCGATGACCAGCACGCGCACGGTCGTCGACAGGCCGTCAGTGAGCGCTCTCAATGCCGTCGCGCCGCGCTCCTGGCTGGTGAGGACGCGCGGCGCGACGATGCTACAGAACAACGGCAGCGCGAGCAGCGCGCCTAACGCTCGGTGCATTGACCTTCTCGAATCAGGTTGACGAGGTCCGCGCGGGCGTGTTGCGGCGCTTGGCCGACGGTTGCGGCGCGTCGAGCGCCTCGGCGACGATGCGCTCCTGCTCCGCCTTGTGTGCCGAGTCGTACCCCTCCGCGGGACTGGCCCGCTCCGGGCGACCAACATAGCGCAGCGCCTGTACGTTCCCGACCGACGCGCGCAGCCGCGGCCAGACGTAGCTCCAGGCGCCCATGTTCTTGGGCTCTTCCTGCGCCCAGACGACGTCCTCGATCGCCGGGTAGAGGTCGACGATGCGGCCGATGTCCTCGTGTGGCCACGGATAGAGCTCGTCGACACGCACGAGCGCGATCGCGTTCCCGGCGCGTTTGGCGAGGAGATCGTAGTACATCTTCGCTGTGCAGAAGACGAGGCGGCGGACCTGCTCGCGCTGCTGCGAGGCGACCTGATCGTCGATCACGGAGCGGAACGAGCCGCTCGCCAACTCCTCGACGCGCGACGCCGCTTCGGGCAGGCGGAGCAGCGACTTTGGCTGCATCAGGATCAGCGGCCGGCGCGTCTGCCGCAACGCCTGACGGCGCAGGATGTGGAAGTACTGCGCTGGTGTCGACGGATAGGCGACCGTCATGTTCCCTTCGGCACAGGACTGGAGAAACCGCTCGAGCCGCGCGCTCGAGTGCTCCGGGCCGCCGCCTTCGTGGCCATGCGGCAGCAGGAGGACGATCGACGAGTCCTGTCTCCACTTCGCACGGTCGGCGACGATGAACTGGTCGATGATCGGCTGTGCGGTATTCACGAAGTCGCCGTACTGCGCTTCCCAGAGGACGAGCATGTCGCGCGCCGCCGTGCTGAAACCGTACTCGAACCCCATCACGCCCGTTTCGGAGAGCGGACTGTTGTAGACCTCGAACGCGCCCTGCGCCGGCTGCCCGCCGGCCGCCCCCGGCGCCGCCGGTTGCGTGAGATGCTGGAGCGGAACGTACAGGCTGCCCGTCTCGATGTCGTGCAGCACCGCCTGGCGGTGCGAGAACGTGCCGCGCTCGACGTCCTGACCGGTGATCCGCACCGACGTCCCCTGCACGAGCAGCGACGCATAGGCGAGCGTCTCGGCGTGGCCCCAGTCGATCGCCGGAGTACTGCCTAACGCGTCGCGGCGCCGGCTGAGCGCCTTGACGACGTTGCGGTGCGGCTGGAATCCCTCCGGCCAGGTGAGGAGCTGCTCGTTGAGCGCGGCCAGTCGGGCCGCCGGTACCGCCGTCTCGACGGCAGCGGGCGTCGCCGGCGCTCCCGGCGGTGCGCCGTCGGACGTCGGGGCGCCTGACGACTTCATGTCGTCGAGGATCTTCTGCAGGCGGCCGCGCACTGCTTCATCCTCACGCGTCACGTCGTCGACCGTGACGACCCCCTCGCCGATCAGGCGCTCGCCCCATACCTGGCGCGAGGTCGGATGCGCCTTGATCGTCTTGTACAGCTCCGGCTGCGTGAACGACGGCTCGTCGGTCTCGTTGTGCCCGTGGCGGCGGTAGCCGACGAGATCGATCAGCACGTCCTTCCCGAACTGCAAACGATAGGCGATCGCCAGTGCGACGGTGGCGATGCACGCCTCCGCGTCGTCGGCGTTGACGTGCATGATCGGAACTTCGAATCCCTTCGCCAGATCGCTCGCGTACTTCGTTGAGCGGCCGTCGGTTGGGTCGGTGGTGAATCCGACCTGGTTGTTGACGATGATGTGCAGCGTGCCGCCCACGGTGTAGCCGCGCAGCTGCGACATGTTGAGCGTCTCGGCGACGACGCCCTCGCCCGTGAAGGCCGCGTCGCCGTGTACGATCAGTGGCAGCACGAGGCGTGGGTCACGCTCGATCGGGCTCGTGCGCTGCAGCGCGCGCGCGACCCCTTCGACGACCGGATGCACGAACTCGAGATGGCTCGGGTTCGGGACGAGGAGAACTTCGACCTTCTGTCCGTCGATCTCCCTCGTGCCGCGATAGCCCATGTGGTACTTCACGTCGCCGGTCTCGTTCTCCGGCACATTGCCCGCGTGCCGTCCCTCGAATTCCGCGAACACGGCCGCGTACGGCTTCCCGAGCACGTGCGTCAACACGTTGAGCCGGCCGCGGTGGGCCATTCCGATCACGACCTTGCGCGCCCCATGCCGCGCGACGGCGTCGATCGCGGTGTCGAGCATCGGCACGAGGGCGTCCGTCCCTTCGATCGAGAAACGCTTCTTTCCCTGGAACGCGAACCCGAGGAAGCGCTCGAAGCCGTCGATCTCCGTTAGGCGCGTGAGGAGCCGCTTTCTGGCGTCGGCCGGCAGGGGGCGCGTGAACTCGCGCCCTTCGATTACGCGCCGGAACCAGGCGCGTTCGGCGTCCGCGCCGAGATGCTCGAACTCGAATCCGATCGTGCTCGCGTAGAGCTCACGCAATGTGGAGACGACGTCGGCCGCCGTGCCGCCGCCATCGAAGCCCAGTGCCGAGCCGGGTACCTTCGCGAGATCGGAGGCGCTGATGCCGTGGAACTCGGGTGTCAGCTCCGCTGCACCGGCGGGTTCGCTGCCCAGCGGGTCGATGTGCACGCTGAGATGGCCGTACTCCCGGATGGCCGCGACGAGCGCCGCCGCTCCCGCCGCCACGCGCAGCGACGCGACGTATTCGCTGGTGCCGCCGCCACCACCAAGTTGTTCGGCGAGCCGAAAAAACTGGCGCCAGGATTCGTCGACCGACGCCGGATCGCGCCGGTATGCCTCGAGCTGGTCGGCGATGTAGGCGTCATTGAAGACGCTCGCGACGGGAGGGGTACGCATGATCCCAATCTAATCGCGCCGCCCAGCGGCCCACGAGGGGCGAGCGACGGTCAAGTCGGACGCTGTGCCGTCGACTGGCCGCTCTGCGCCCACGACAGCGGTGTGAGCGCCGGTGCACGGACGATGCTGCGTGATGCGCCGTCGAGCACCTGATGCGCTTTCTCATCAGTCAGCGTCGGCAGATAGAGAAAACCGGCGATGCCGTTGACGTCGAGAAGATGTGCTTCGCCTGGCCGCCGCGTGAGACTGACCGCGAGAATCGGAAGACGCGACAGCAACTCGTCGCACTCCCACGCGCTCAGCGGTAGTGTGGCAAGGAGGTCATACTCGCAGACGACCACATCGGGCCGGCGCTCGCGTGCGCACCTCGCTCCCTGATCGAGTCCGACAGCTGGTTGGGTAATCGCACCAACGCGCGCGAAGAAGCGCGCGATGTGCTCGCTGATGTAGACGTGTCGCGCGACGCAGAGAACAAGCAATTCGGTGCACCAGGCCGGGGGGAATGCTGCCCTTCCAATGTACCGCCGAAGTCCCGCAGGGCAACGCGACACAAGTCACGAAGGTGTACCCAGGTCCGGCTCGATGTTCCCATTGCCACCCGAACAGCCAGCGAAACAGCAGTCGGCAGTCACCCCACTTCCGCGGGCGCCCGCACTACCTCGTGTGTGCCGGTCGTCCGCATGTCGTTGCCTGCCGGCAGCCGCAGGCGGAAGCAGCTCCCCTTCCCGGGCGTCGACTCGACGATCAGGTCGCCATGGAGAAGCTCGGCGAGCCGCTTCGAGATCGGGAGACCGAGGCCAGTGCCTTCCTGGAGTTGTGGCGCGCCCTTCCCGAGCTGCACGAACTCGTCGAAGATGCGCTCGCTGTCTTCCTTCGCGATGCCCATGCCTTGATCGATGACCTGAATTTCGTGACCGCCGTCCGGAAGGCCGAGCGAGCGGACGCGAATGGGCTTGCCCTGGCCGAACTTGATCGCGTTCGACAGCAGGTTGAGGAGGATCTGCCGCACGCGTCGCGGATCGGTGGTCACCGTTTTCGCGTCGCCCACAGACTCGAGCGAGAGCGTGCTGCCGCGTTCGTCGGCGAGCGGTCGCACGGTGACGAAGAGGTCCTCGACCAGCTCGGGCACCAGCACCGGCTGGAGCTTCAGGTCGACCTTGCCGGCTTCGATCTTCGAGAGGTCGAGCACGTCGTTCACCAGCTCGAGCAAATGCTTCGCCGCCTTGTGCGTGCGCTGGATTCCCTCCGCCTGCTTCTCGGCCAACGGGCCGTAGATGTTCTCGAGCAGTAGCGTGCTGTAGCCGAGAATGGCGTTGATCGGCGTGCGCAGCTCGTGGGACATCGAGGCGTAGAAGCGGCTGCGCGCCGTCATCGCCTTCTCGAGATCTGCCTGACGGCGCTGCAGCTCGTCGTTCGCGGCGCGAAGGTCGGCTGACGTCTGGGCCAGCGACACGGCCTGCGTCCGCAAATCTTCTTCGTTCTTCTTCCGCTCCGTGATGTCGCGCGCGATCATCGTGTAGACGCGCACGCCGCCCTCGTCGAGCCGCGACACGGACGCCTCGAGTGGAAACTCTTCGCCGGTGGCTCGCACGCCGGTGAAGGCCTCGGCGTGGCGGGACGGAGTGCCGGCGCTGACGCACGCGTCATCGGGCTCGTCGTGGCGCGTCGCCGACACGAGGCGCGCCATCTGCTGCTGCCGGTTCTTCTCCGGGAACAGCCGCGACACCGGGCGCCCGACTGCCTCCCGTGCGGTCATGCAGAACATCCGCTCGGCGGCGGCGTTGAAGAGCGTCACCTGCTGCGCATCGTCGAACATCACGATCGCATCCATCGCCGATCCGACGACCTCGGCGAGCCGCGCCTGCGTCTCCTGCAGCTCGGCACGATGGCGCAACTCGAGCTCGCGCCGCTCGCTCTCGCGCAGCAGCTCGTCCTGCAGCTTGATCTGCTCCTGCTTGCGATAGAGATCGACGAAGACGCTGACCTTCGAGCGCAGGATATCGGGCTGGAACGGCTTGAACATGTAGTCCACCGCGCCGACCGAGTAGCCCTCGAAGACGTACGCCTCCTCCTTGCTGATCGCGGTCAGGAAGATGATCGGGATGTGGCGCGACCGCTCACGGGCCTTGATCAGGCGCGCCGTGTCGAAGCCGTTCATGCCCGGCATCTGGACGTCGAGCAGGATGACCGCGAACTCACGCGTCAGCAGGTGCTTGAGCGCCTCTTCGCCCGAATTGGCGCGGACCAGCGTCTGCGCGAGCGGCTCGAGGATCGCTTCGAGCGCCAGCAGGTTCTCCGGGCGATCGTCGACGAGCAGGATGTTGACTTTGTCGGCGCTCATGACGCCAGCCCATGATCGACTTTGCGATTCCCTTCGCCGTCGCGCAATGCGGGGCCAGTCGCGGCGCGTTTCGCCTCGCGCTCGGTGAGCGCTCCCTGGACCCGCAAGCGACCGAGGAAGGCGCCGATGTCGTCGAGCGCCAGCACGTCAGCGTTAGGCACGGCGCGCAACGCAGCGGCAGGCATCGTGGCGCTGTCGGCGGTCGCCGGATCCTGCACGATCGCCCGGCCGCCGCGGTCGGCGATCCGTTTCAATCCGCGCGCGCCATCGTCGTTGGCGCCCGTCATGACGACGCCGATCGATGTGCCAGGGTACGCGTCGGCCGCCGATTCGAAGGTGACGTCGATCGATGGGCGGCTGAAGCGCACCGGCTCGTCCGTGCTCAGTGCCAGTATCCCCTTGTCGACCAGCACATGGTAATCCGCCGGCGCGATATAGATCGAGCCGGGCTCGATCTCTGTCTGGTCCTCGACCTCGAGCACACGGAGTTTCGTGCACTCCTGAAGGAGCGAGACGAGCAGCTGGTCGGAATCGCGGTGCCGGTGCTGCACGATGATGATCGGCACGTCCCAGCGCGGAGGGAGCCCGCCGAGCACCTTCCGCATCGCGTTGAGTCCTCCCCAGGAGGATCCGATCACCACCAACTCGTATGCCACCCTATTTTATCTTCCGATAGATCTTTTCTGCTGCGATCTGCTCGTAGCAGTCCTCGTACTGCGAGAACTTCAGACTCTCCTTGCTGCCCAGCCCGAGAATGCCGAAGTGGACAAGGGAGTCGTAGAACAAGCCCTGAACGCGCGCCTGCAGCGATTTGTCAAAGTATATGAGGACGTTGCGACAGAGAATGACGTTGAACTCGCTGAATGAGCGGTCGGTGACGAGGTTGTGTTGCGAGAACACGACGTGCTCGGTGAGCGCGGGACTGAACAGGGCACCGTCGTATTTCGCCACGTAGTACTCCGAGAACGAGCGCTTCCCGCCCGCCTTGATGTAGTTCTCGGTGTACTCCTGCATCCGCTCGAGCGGAAAGATTCCAGCTCTCGCCTGCTGCAGCACGACTTCGTTGATGTCCGTCGCGTAGAGTCGCGACCGCGCCAATAGACCCTCCTCCTCGAGGAGGATCGCCATCGAATACACCTCTTCGCCCGTCGAACAGCCGGCGTGCCAGACGCGGATGAACGGATAGGTGCGCAGCAACGGGACGACGTCTTCCCGGAACGCCCGGTAGAACCCGGGGTCGCGGAACATCGCCGTGACGTTGATGGAAAGGTCGAGCAGCAACCTCTCCATCACCTTCGAGTCGTGCAGTATCCGCTCCTGGAGCGCGGTGACGTTGCTCAGCCCTTCCGCGTTGACGCGCTTCCATATTCGCCGGCGGATCGACGAGAACGCGTAGGAGCGGAAGTCGAAACCATAGTGCCGGTAGATAGCCTCCAGCAGCAGCTCGATTTCCATCTTCTCGAGCTGTGAATCATAGGTCAACGGCGCCTGCGCGACCTTCGTCACTGGACTAGCGATACAGCCACACGCGCATCAGAGAGAGAAGCTGCTCGGTATCCACCGGCTTCGTGATGTAGTCCGAAGCCCCGGCGGCGATGCACTTCTCGCGGTCTCCCTTCATCGCCTTCGCCGTCAGCGCAATGATCGGCAGCGATCTGAACCTGGGATTCTTGCGTATCGCGGTCGTCGTCTCGTAGCCGTCCATCTCGGGCATCATGACGTCCATCAGTACGAGGTCGACTTCCGGATCCTTCTCCAGCTCGGCGATCGCGTCCCTGCCGTTCTCGGCGAACCGCACATTCATGCCGTGGTCCTCGAGCACGCTCGTCAACGAGAAGATGTTCCGCACGTCGTCATCGACGACGAGAATCTTCTTGCCGGCGAAGACGCTGTCCGCATTGTGCAGCTGCTCGAGCATCCGGCGCTTCTGCTCCGGCAGCTTTGCCTCCACGCGGTGCAGGAAGAGCGCGGTTTCGTCGAGCAGGCGCTCCGGCGACTTCACGTCCTTGACGATGATCGTCTCGGCGTACTTCCGGAGTTGCGTGTCCTCGGCCGGAGTCAGCTCCTTGCCCGTGTACACGATCACCGGCATCTGCTGCATTCCCGGGTCGGCCTTCACCGTCTCGAGCAGCTCGAAGCCGCTCATGTCCGCGAGGCCGAGATCGATCACCATGCAGTCGAATCGCTGCTGGCGCAGCGTGTCGATCGCCTCCTGCGCCGATCCGACTGCCGTGATCTCGACGTCCTCGGCCGCGATCAGCTCGACGATTGCCCGACGCTGCGCGTCGTCATCCTCGACGACGAGCAGGCGCTTCACCCGCTCGTCGATGAACTGCAACAGTCGCGAGAATGCGTCGTCGAGCGCTTCCTTGCTCACCGGCTTCTCGAGGTAGGCGTAGGCGCCGGCGCGAAGTCCCTGCTGCTTGTTCTGGTCGCCCGAGACGATGTGCACAGGGATGTGCCGCGTGTCGGGATGATGCTTCAGACGGTCGAGAATCTCCCACCCGTCCATGTCGCCCATTCCAATGTCGAGCGAGATCGCGTCCGGCTTGTACTCGTGCGCGACGGTCAGTGCGTCTCGCCCGCGCAGCGCAACGATGCCCTTGAAGCCGCGGCCGCGCGCCATCTCGAGTAGCACGCGCGCGAAGTTCTCGTCGTCCTCCACGATCAGCAGGACGCGGTCGCCCGGCTCGATCGTCGCGCGGTCGTCCTCATACGAGCTGGGCGCTTGAACGTGCAGCATCGGCGATTCGGCGCCGATCTGCTCGTCGTACGTCGCAATGCTGCCCTCGTCGTCGTAGGTGGCGATGCTGTTGTCGCGGTCCGACGGTACGAGGCGGATGTCCGGCGGTGAGAAGCCGCTTCCGACAGGCGGCGTCGCGCGTGCAGTCGGCCCCTCCCCGCCGCCCGAGCCCTCGCCAGGCGCACCGGAGCTGCCCGCGTTGCGCGGGCGACCTCCCATGAGGCTCAGCGCCGACGAGCCGCCACCCGAAGATCCCGAGGAAGCGGAGGGCAACGCCGGCATGCCTGACGATGGCGTTTGTCGCGACTGCGCCATCGCGCCGCCGCGACGCGCAGCGGACAACGGCGTCGTGCCGCTCCGCGAACCACGCGGCGCGTCTGGATCCATGTACACCGACGGCAGAAAGAGCGTGAACGTGCTTCCCTGGCCCGGCGTGCTCTCGACGCGGATCTCGCCGCCGAGGAGCCTCGCGATCTCGCGGCTGATCGAGAGACCGAGGCCCGTGCCGCCGAACTTCCGGCTCGTCGTGCCGTCGGCCTGCTGGAATGCTTCGAAGATCAGCTGCTGCTTGTCCTTCGGAATGCCGATGCCCGTGTCGCTCACCGCGAACGCGAGCACCTCCGGAGCCTTGTCGAGCGACGAATTGGCGAAGCGCTTCGTCTGCGTCTTCTCCGCCTTGCGCACCGTGAGGGCAACCTCGCCGCCCTCGGTGAACTTCATCGCGTTGGAGAGCAGGTTCTTGAGCACCTGCTGGAGACGCTGTCCGTCGGTGTAGATGTTCTGCGGCACCCCCGGCGTCAGCTCGACGCGGAAGCTGAGGCCCTTCTGCTCGGCCACCGGACGGAACGTGCGATCGACGAAGTCCTTCACGTCGGTGAGCGACATCTCCGTCGCGTTCACTTCCATCTTCCCGGCCTCGACCTTCGACAGGTCGAGAATGTCGTTGATCAGGTTGAGGAGATCGGTGCCCGACGTGAGGATCGTCCTCGCGAACTCCACCTGCTTCGGCGACAGCGTGTTCTCCTTGTTGTCGGCGAGCAGGCGCGAGAGGATGAGCAGCGAGTTGAGCGGCGTGCGCAGCTCGTGACTCATGTTCGCGAGGAACTCGCTCTTGTACTTCGAGCTCAACGCCAGCTGCGTCGCCTTCTCCTCCAGCGACTGCCGCGCGCTCTCGACCTCGCGGTTCTTCTCCTCGACGCGGCGATTCTGCTCGGCGAGCAGGTTCGCCTTCTCCTCGAGCTCCTCGTTGACCTGCTGCAGCTCTTCCTGCTGTTCCTTGAGCAGCTCTTCCGACTGGCGCAGCGACTTCGCCTGCGCTTCGAGCTCGCTGTTCGATCGCTTCAACTCTTCCTGCTGCTGCTGCAGTTCCTTCGACTGCGACTGCAGCTCCTGCGTGAGTTGCTGCGACTGCTCGAGCAGCTCCTCGGTGCGCATGTTCGCGCCGATCATGTTCAGCACGACGCCGATCGACTCGGCGAGCTGATCGAGGAAGGTCAGGTGGATCTGGCTGAACTGGAGGAAGCTCGCCAACTCGATCACCGCCTTCACCTCGCCCTCGAAGAGGATCGGCAGAACGATGATGTTGCGTGGCGGCGCCTCTCCGAGCCCCGACGTGATCTGGATGTAGTCGTCGGGAACGTTGGTGAGGAGGATCGGCTCCTTCTCGAGCGCCGCCTGCCCGACCAGCCCCTCGCCGAGCATGAAGCGCGTCTGGATGTGCTTGCGCGACCGGTAGGCGTAGCTGGCAATGAGCTTGAACGACGGCGAATTGCCCTCGGCGTCGGTGATGAAGAACGCGCCGTGATGCGCCGAGACGAGCGGTGTCAGCTCGCTCATGATCAGGCGTGAGACGGACTCGAGGTCCTTCTGCCCCTGCATCATGCTGCTGAACTTGGCGAGGTTCGTCTTCAGCCAGTCCTGCTGCTTGTTCATCTCCGTCGTCTCGCGGAGATTCGCGATCATCTGGTTCAGGTTGTTCTTCAGCTCATCGAGCTCGCCCTGCGCCTCGACAGTGATCTGTCGGGTCAGATCGCCCTTCGTCACGGCGGTCGCGACGTCGGCGATCGCTCGCACCTGCAGCGTGAGGCTCTTCGCCATGCTGATCA
>Ga0307312_10000960_pt1 | contig 14373 bp, 13 predicted proteins | sample ER_DNA_202_FD_194489 | JGI IMG/M metagenome (GOLD analysis project Ga0307312, IMG submission 194489) | Bulk soil microbial communities from the East River watershed near Crested Butte, Colorado, United States - ER_DNA_202 | ecosystem: Environmental > Terrestrial > Soil > Floodplain | place...
AACGCAGAGGACTCAATCACGAGTGTCCCGTGAGTGGTTTGGCTGTTTTTCACTCGCCGCAAGTGCCTGATACGCTCCGATAGGCCTGGCGGGCGGCCCAGCCGAATTCGGGTGGCGGCTTCCGGACTTGCATCGTGGCTACGCGACGCCAAGCGTACTGCACTTCGACAGTCGATCAATTCGAAGGGTTGCGTCGCCTAAGCCGGTGCCAAGCTCCGCTAGCCCGTTTGCTTTGTGACTGACTTTGTGAAGGCCTGCTGATTGAGAGGCCCATCTGGGTCCTAGGGGTTATTCCTAACGGCACTAAGTGCAATCCCTACTTCAGAGCGTCATACAGAGCGCGCTACTCTACGCTCTGCAACAGAAGCAACGGACCACGAATGCCTTCACCAAACTTCTCTCGATGCTTCTGTAGTGCGAACCGCTCCCAGTCCGCCGACGCCGACGAAACCGCTCCGCGTTCTCCTGCTCGACGATAGCGAGAGTCATGCAGAGCTCATAACACATGAGTTGAAGCGATCGGGCATGACGACGATGATGGGGCGGGTCAATTCTGCCGAGTCGTTCACGGTCGCCCTCCGCAGCTTTGCGCCGGACGTCGTCCTATCGGATACGACGCTCGCTCAACTTGACTCGTTCGCTGCGCTGGAAATTCTGCGCGCGGTGCGTCCAACTGCGCCGTTCATCATCGTCACCGGCGCTCCTACAGGCGCTCAGACGGTCGCGGCGATTCGTGCCGGAGCGGAGAATCTCATTCTCAGGGCGTATCTGAGCGGCCTTGTTTCATCGATCAGCGACGCGCTCGCAATCCGGCGACCGTTGCACAGCCTGACCGAACGCCAGCTCCAGGTGCTCAGACTTGTCGTCGAAGGGTATCGGACACGCGATATCGCAGATCGGCTCGGGGTCAGTGTCAAAACGGTTGAAAGCCATCGCGGCCAGGTGATGAAACGGCTCCGCGTCCACGACGTCGTTCATCTGGTGCGTTACGCCATTCGCGTCGGCCTCATACCCTCGACTTTCTGACTCTTAGAAGTGCGTCGGCGTCGGTGCCAGCGAATCCCGCCACGAACGCGGTCGTTCGCCAATCAAGGTCCAACACGTCGCCAGTGGTACGCCAGCCGGCAGTACTGATCGGTGTAGCTGGCGCCCTGTAGGTAATAGTACAGACACGGAGGGCGGGTGAGATCGGTGAATACGGCGTCGACTGTCGTTGCCGTGTAGTTTGCCGGCGGGAGGGGGACGGCGGCTATCGTGTACAGCGAGTCGTTGGCGATCGTCATGATGTACGTGGTCGCATACGAGGCGCGGCGAACAGTCGGTGGCTGACCGCTGCCTGACGACGTCAGGCTATCCATGTAGAACGTCGTTCCTGTGGCACCGAACGAGCTTCCCCCGATGAACTTGATCACATAGGTGCCGCTCTCGATCCGAGTATTGGTCGACACGTCCGTGAACCCGCCGTTCGAATACGTATAGCCAACACCGAACGTATCCGCTCTGGTCCAGGTGCCGGAAAGATTTGGGGATGGCGGCGTCTGCGCTGGACCAGCGGGACCTTGAGGGCCAGCGGGGCCAGTTGGTCCATCCTTCCCGCAAGCAGTGCCGACGGCAGCGGCAAGCAGAGTCACCGCCAGGCTCAATCGAAATCCTGCGACCGAATGCGCCATATACATCTCTCGGGCGGGTGAGAGGGGCGAACAAATCGCAGATGGTTGTCCGGCTACCATAGCCTGAGCCCAGATGCCCGGCAAGGTCCGCCACGACAGACCGAAACGCTGTATGTTTCTCCCCGACTAACAGGGAGCGACACGCGATGACGGCAACGAAGGCACCTCTGGTCGGCGTGATCATGGGAAGCAAGAGTGATTACGACTTCCTTGCGCCAGCAGTCGACCTGCTCACGGAGCTCGAGGTTCCGCACGAGGTGCGCGTCGTGTCTGCGCATCGGACGCCCGATCTGATGTTCGAGTATGCGTCGACGGCCGAATCGCGCGGCCTGCGCGTCATCATCGCCGCGGCGGGTGGCGCAGCGCATCTGCCGGGCATGATCGCGGCGAAGACACTCGTTCCTGTGCTCGGGGTTCCCGTGCCCGCGACGGCACTTCAGGGTGTCGATTCCCTGCTCTCGATCGTGCAGATGCCGAAGGGGATTCCTGTCGGTACACTCGCCATCGGGAAGCCAGGTGCCGCCAACGCCGCGCTCCTCGCGGCCGCGATCGTCGCCAACGACGATCCCGCGCTGCGCAATCGCCTGCGGGCGTGGCGCGCGCGGCGCAGCGACGAAGTCCTGTCCCAGAAGCTTCCCTAAGTGGCGCCGATTCTTCCCGGCGCGACGTTAGGCTTCCTCGGCGGCGGCCAGCTCGGTCGCATGACGGCGTTCGCGGCCCGTTCGATGGGTTACGACGTGCATGTCCTCGACCCCGACGAGAGCGCGCCGGCCCGCGCCGCGGCGTCGCGCGCCATCTGCGCGCCCTTCGATGACGCCGACGCCGTGGTCGACCTCGCGCGCGGCTGCGCGGTGCTGATGCCAGAGATCGAGACGATCTCCGCCGAAGGGATGCGTCGCGCGGTCGAGTTCGCGCCGGTTAGGCCCGCTGCCACGGTTCTCCACATCGTGCAGGATCGCGCCCGGCAGAAGCAGTGGCTCGAGGCGAACGGCTTTCCAGTGACGCCGCACCGCACGCTCGTCTCGGCTGACGACTGCATGATCGCGATGGCCTCGCTCAGTGGGCCCTGCTACGTGAAGACGACCAGCGGCGGTTACGACGGGCGTGGACAGGTCAGAACCGACACACCGGCCGCTATCGCCGCCGGGTGGGCAACGTTAGGCCGCGTCCCGTCGGTGGTCGAGCAGGCTGTCGACATCGCTGTGGAGCTGTCGGTGCTCGTTGCCCGGTCGCCGTCGGGCGCCCTGATCGCCTACGACCCGGCGGCGAACCACCACGTCGGCGGCATCCTGGCCTGGTCGGTCATTCCCGGTATCGAAGACGTCGGGGTGGCCCGCCGCGCGCGGGATCTGGCCGCTGCGATCGCCGAAACGCTCGAAATCGAGGGCCTGCTCTGCGTGGAGATGTTTCTCGCGCGTGACGGATCGGTGCTCGTTAACGAGCTCGCGCCGCGCCCGCACAACAGCTATCACGAGAGCGTCGAAGGGTGCGCGACCAGTCAGTTCGAGCAGGCGGTTCGGGCGATCTGCGATCTTCCCCTCGGCGACCCGTCGTGTCTACGGCCGGCGGCGATCGCGAACCTGCTCGGCGAACTGTGGCCCGCCGATGGCGTGCCGCCCTTCGACCAGACCTTGCGCGCGTCCGGCGCCCGGCTTCACCTGTATGGCAAGCGGCTTGCGCGCGCGGGTCGCAAGATGGGACACGTCAGCGCCACCGGCTCCAACCCGCGTGAAGCCGTCGCGCGGGCGGTTGCGGGCCGCAATGTGCTCGCGCTGGCGCGAGGCGTGCCGATGTGGGAAGCTGGCGGCTGGCCGTGAGGTCGGCCGCGAATCAACCGCTGTCGAACGTTCTCCGGAGGAGTGACATGCGCCGCCTCGTTTTCCTCGTCGTACCCACGCTGGCGGTCGCCGCGTGCCACGGCACGCAGGCGCCCTCGATGCTCGACATGCCCGTCACCATTGCCCACGGCACGCTGCGAATGGCCGACGGCCGCGAAGTCGGCGGAGTGACGCTCACTCAGACCGCCGCCGGCGTGCTCCTGTCCGCGGATCTCTCCGGCCTTCCGGCCGGGACGCACGGCATCCATTTCCACGCGATTGGCCAGTGCACCGGAACGGACTTCGCCTCAGCGGGAGGACACTTCAATCCGGCCATGAAGATGCACGGTCTGCGCAACCCCAACGGTCCGCATGGTGGGGATCTGCCGAACATCCACGTGCCGCAGAGCGGGGCGCTGCGCGTCGAGCTCATCGCCCCGAACGTTAGGCTCGGCGCGGGCGCGGGCACCCTCTTCGACGGCGACGGGGCAGCGATCGTGATCCATGCCCTGGCCGACGACTATCAGACCGACCCGGCTGGCGGATCGGGGGCGCGCATCGCCTGTGCCGTGCTTGAACGCTGATGCTGGCTGATGCCGGTCAGCGGCTGGCGCCGGCCGCGAGCTTCGTCTCAAGGCCGGCGCGCACCGCCGGCCATTCGCGCGACAGGATGCTGTAGTACACGGTGTCGCGCACGCGGCCACTGTTCGTGATTACGTGCTGCCTGAATACGCCCTCCTCCACCGCGCCGAGCCGCGCGATGGCGCGCCGTGAACGCTCGTTCAGCACGTCGGTCTTCAGCTCGACTCGCCGCATGCCGAGCGCATCGAATGCGTGGGTGAGCATCAGCAGCTTGGCTTCCGTGTTGACGGCTGTACGCTGCCACTCGCGGCCGATCCACGTCCAGCCGATTTCGACTCGCGCGTGCTCCCGCTCGAATTGCGCGAAGCGCGTGCTTCCGATCGCGCGCCCGCTCGATCGCTCGACCGTCGCGAACGGCAGCGCGGTGCCCCCATTCTGCTGGTCGAGCGCGCGCTGTATGTAGGCCTCGAGGTCTGCCTCGGTGCGGACCTGCTCGACTGTCCACTTCCAGACATCCTCGTCAAAGGCGACGCGCGCGAGCTCGGGCACGTGCCCCAGAGTGAGCGGCTCGAGCCGCACCCATCGACCCTCGAGCACGACCGGCGAGAGGGATGGTACAGAACCAGGTGGCATTAAGCCGTCGCGATCAGATGCTGCCGCGCGACGTCGGCCAATTCCGCTCGCGACGTCACGCTCATCTTCTCGAAGATGTTCGAGAGATGGGTGCTCACCGTGCGTGGCGAGATTCCAAGCGCCGTTCCGATCTCCTTGTTCGACTTTCGCGACGCCACGAGTCGCACGATCTCGAGCTCGCGACCGGTCAGCCCCTCTGCCCCGCGCAGCGAGACGCGCGCCGGAGGACGAGCGCCGAGTGCGCGGAGCTGCTCGCGCGTCGCGTCGAGCTCGGGTTGTGCGCCAAGGCGCGCGAACACATCGTGCGCGCGGCGTAGCTCGCGCGCCGCACCCTCGCGATCGTCGGTCTCGGTGAGCGCACGGGCGAGCTGGCGACGCAGCCGCGCCGCGTCGGGCACGAAGGGGATTGCCTCGAGCCGCTCCGCGGCGTCACGGAGCAGGGTGACCGCCCCGGCGGCGTCGCCCTGGAGCAGCTTCACCAGTGCGTCGCACGCGTCCGCCCACGCCATGCCGAGCTTGTGGCCGAGCCGTGTCGACTCGATGCGCAGCCGCTCGCCGAGCCGCTCGGCACGATGCAATGCGTTCGCCCACAGTGAGGCCTCGGCGACGAGCGGTAGCAGGCGGTGGATCGCCCACACCACGTATCCCGTCCGGTCGACGATTGCCAGCGCCGACTCGCCGATGTGAATCGCCTCCTTGAAGTCGCGCGTGGCCAGCGCGTACGCGGCGCGGCCAACGAGGACCGGAACACGCGTGTGCAGATCCGCCGGTCGCCGCCCGCCGTGCGTGCCGCCGGCGAGCGTGTCCGCTTCGTCGACGAGCGCCTTCCCGCGCTCGATCTCGCCGCGGCCAAAGTAGACCAGTGCGCTCCAGACCAGCACGCGCGGCAGCAGCGCACGCTGCCCGAGCGCGCGGGCGAGCGTTATGGTCCGCTCGGAGATGGCAATCGCCGCGTCCCAGTCGCCCGTGGCCGCTGCGTACTCGATCTCGATCTCGGCGGCCCAGACCCTCAGCAGCGGCGAGCGGAGCTCGTCGGCCAGACGGATCGCCTCCCCGAGGTGCCGCGCGACTTCGTCCGAGTTGCCCGTTAGGCCGCCGAGCATGGCGAGCGTCCAGTGCACGGTCGCCTCCAGCGCACGGTTGCCACTCTCGCGCGCCAGCCCGATCGCCAGTGTGCCGTGCTCGCGCGCGAGGTCGGCTGGGCCGGTCCATGCGTAGAGAAGCAGGAGCGCCCGGTGGACGCGGGCGAGCAGCGCGGGCGAGCCGATCTTTTCCGCCGCTTCGAGCGCACCTCGCACTTCCACCTCGGCTTCGTCGCGCCGACCCACCTCGACGAGACAGACGCCCTTCGCGAGCGCGATCCGCGCTCCCACCTCCGCCTCTCCAGCCGCGCGGGCGGACACGAGCCCCGCATCGAAGTGGGCCAGCGCTTCGGGAAAGTTGCCGCTCCAGTAGGCGGCGAGTCCCAACCTGCGCTCGATCGCCGCGACGCGACCCCCGCGACCGGTGCGCTCGGCGTCGTCCCTGAGCTGCGTCCAGAGTCCGACGGCGCTCTCGTATTCACCGAGACGCTGTCGTGCGCGCGCGAGATCCTCCGTCAGCGCCTCGCGCGCGGCATCGTTGAGCAGTGCGGGCGACCGGCGAGCATGCTCGAGGGCGGCGCCGAGATAGTTCGCCGCCTCGCGATTGGCGTGCTTCTCGAGCGCGTGACGACCCGCCGTGGCGAGATACTTCACCGCACGCGACGCGAGCCTTGGCGACGCAGCGCGCGCGAAATGCAGCGCGAGCTCGTCGGCGTGCGCGTCGGCCCCGTCTCCGTAGTGGCGCTCGAGGGCCTCGGCGACTCGCTCGTGCAACACGCGCGCGCGCGCGATGCCCAGCTCCCCATAGAGCACGTCCTGAAGCAGCGGATGCGTGAAGTCGTAAACGACTGCTTCGCCATCCGTGCTTTCGGCGAGTACGCGTTCCGCACGCAGCTCGGAAAGCGCCCCGAGCAACAGCTCGCGATCCATGCCCGCTACTTGCTCGAGCGCCTCGAGCGACGCCCGCGTGCCGAGCACCGCCGCCATCTCCGCGACGCCGCGCGCCGGAATGTTCAGGCGGGCAAATCGGCCGACGAGCGCGTCGCGAATCGAGTTCGGAAGCGCGAAATGCTCGAGCTCCCATCCCACCCAACGCCCGTGTTGCTCGTGGAGCGCGCCTTCGGCCACGAACGCCTTCAGCGTCTCCTCGATGAAGAACGGATTTCCTCGCGTCCACGAATGCAGCCGCCGACCGAAGTCGCTCGTCGTGGCCGCACCGGTATTGAAGGTGCGCTGAAGAAGCTCGTTCGTCTCGTCTTCACTCAGTGGACGGAGACGCGTGACCGTGGCGGCCTGCAGCGCGAGCAGTGAGCGTTCGGTAGCGGCGAGAATAGCACTCTGGTCGCGCTCGGTCTCGTTGTACGTGCAGAGCAGCGTCAACTTCTCGTTCGCCGCCTGTCGCGCGACGAAGTGGAGGAGCTCGAGCGACGACGCGTCGGCCCACTGCAGATTCTCGAGAACGACGAGCAACGGCTTGCGCGCGGAGTAGCGCGCGAGAAACTGCGCGAAGTTCCAGAGCAGTCGCGACTTGAATTCCGCCGGGTCTCCGCGGGCGGCGTCAGGCGTGCGAGTCCCGCTCGACGTCGCGAGCGCCGGAAAGAGGTGCGTGAGCTCCGCGCTCCCGCCGCGAGTCAGTGTCGTCAGCGTCGATGGGTCGAGAGCGCGCAGCGTGGGAAGCAGCGCATCGGCGAACAGCGCGTATGGCACACCCGTCTCCACCGGATAGGCGCGCCCGTGGGCCACCGCGAATCCCATCTTGGTCGCATGCTCCGCGACCGCCGTCGCCAGTCGGGTTTTTCCGACACCGCCCTCCCCGACGAGGAAGATGGTTCGGCCACGCCCAGCGGCCGCACTCTGGAGTGCGGCCGCAAGCTCCGTCAGCTCTTCGCTACGGCCGACGAGCGGGGCGGGCGGGAGACGCGAGGGGGAGGTGGCCATGGGGGTCGGGTGCCGCAAAGATGCGGTCGCCCGCCCCCCCTCACAAGCACCTGTTTACTTTGGGCAGTCGTCGTGATCCGCCTCGCCGCGCGCATGATACGCCGCGAGAAATGCCCGGCTTCGCGACGCGTTCCACCACCGCCAGTCCTCGGGCAGGCCTTTCGCGCGGTCCTTCACGACTTCCTGAAGACGCTTCGCGATGACGCACCTCGTCTCAGGAGTGACGCGACCAAGAGCGTCGACCAGCTCGGGCACGGCATCCGCACTGAGCTTGCTCACGTACGCCGCGTCGAAGGCTGCGCCACTCGTGGCGCGTTCTACGTTCGTGCGCACGATCATCGCGTGCGGATTGGCGACGTCGAGAGTTGCGATCGTGAGCCAGCCGGCGACGACCGCTCCGAAGGCGAAGCCCGCGTTTCGCCCGCGCAGTACCGTGATGGCGAACAGGGTGAACACCACGGCCAACCAGAGCATCCCCGCCGTTGCGTAGATGCGGTCTTCCGTGAGGCCGAACGACTGAGTGTAGAGACTCATCCGCTGGAGTGCGGACATCATCATCAGCGCGAGCAGCCCGAGCGTCGTCGTCGCCAGCCAGCGGAACGTCGGCTCGTGGCGGGGCACCGTGCGTTTGACCAGTGCACTCCCAGTGAGCAGCAGTGGCAGCAGAAGTCCCGCAACCGCCAACAGCTCGAAGAACCCCCGCCGGGCATATTCTGCCATCGTCAGGCCCGCGACGCGGTGGAGATGGGCTACGCCTCCAAAGAGATAGGGCAGTTGCATCGCGACGAAGATCGCGAACAGCACATTCAGGAGCGCCAACGGCACGCCCAGCTCGACGATGCCGAGCGACGGTCGCCATTGATTGTCGGAATTCGGCGCGATCCCGAGTGGGCGATTGGCGACCAGCGCGCCGCGGAGATAGCCCGCGGTGACCCAGGCCATGAAGCCGGCGAACAGCAGATGTCCGACCGCCTCTTTGGTGTCGATGTCCACGAGTGCGCTCATCATCCGGCCGAAGCGCGCGTCGGCGGACGAGAGAAGCGAACCAAAGACGAGCAGAATCGGCAGCGCGATGATCAGCCCACGGAGGAGCGCCATGATGCCACGGCGGCGGGTGCGCTCGCCCTGCTCCCGCAACGCCCCATCCGTGACGACTAACGGGATCGCGCCGACAGCACCGGAGAGGCCGATGCCGAACGCCCCCTCGATGTACTCGAGTACGGTCGCCGAGCGAATGTCGCGCGGGTGGCCGAGGAATACCATCGCGAGAAGGCCGTACGCCGTCAGCAGCGCAAGCATGTTGAGACCGAGCATTGGACCCGCATCTCGCCACGCGAACGCGCTGGCAAAAAAGAGTACGGGTACGGTCAACGCCCATTGCCACCGCCGCTCCCCCTCGCCGCGCAACCGCCCGAGCACGACGAACGCCACGACCGCGCAGCAGTTCCAGAGGAAGAAGTTGATTCCCAATGCGTCCGTCCTGAGCAGTCCGTCGCCAGCCAGTCCGAGCAGCACGGCCTCGAGTGCAACCGCACTGGCGATGCGCCGCCGGCGGCGCGGATCGGCAGGATCGATGACGCCACTCGGCGATGTCCACTGCTCTCGCAGGTGCGTCGACGCTCCTTCAGGTCCGTCGGTTGCTTCGCTGCTCGTGCTTTCCATCGTGCCTCTCGGTCAGAGTGGGGGGATCGGGTGAGGACGGAGCGAGCGCAGCTTAGCCAGCGACAGCCGGCACGGCGACGAGACCGCCGAACCGACGTTCGCGGCCGGCGAATTCATCGATCGCGGCGGCCAGATCGTCGGCGGTGAAGTCCGGCCACGCCCGTGGTGTGAACCACAGTTCGGCGTAGGCGCATTCCCAGAGCAGAAAGTCGCTCAGGCGGCGTTCGCCGCCGGTGCGGATCAGCAGATCGACGTCGCGCGCCGGCCCACCGTGCTGCACGTCGCCGAGCAGCGCCGCGAACCCGGCTCGCGTTAGGCGCCGCCCGGCCGCGCGGGCCGCCGCGTCGAGGATGGCCTCACGCCCGGAATAGTCGATCGCGATCCGGAGATGCATCGTGGTGCCGGCCCTGGTCGCTCGTTCCACTCGCTCGATCGCCGCGGCCAGTGATGGCGGCAGACGGTCGCGGCGGCCGAGGATCGACAGCCGGATGCCCTGCGCGAGGCAGCGATCGCGCTCGCCGTCGAGGTATCGCCGGAAGAGCGCCAGCAAGGCGCCGACTTCGCGCGCCGGCCGCTTCCAGTTGTCGGCGGAGAAGGCGTAGAGCGTCAGCGTGCCGATTCCGCGCGCCACGGCCGCCTCGACGATGCGCGAAACGGTTCGCGCGCCGGCCTCGTGTCCGCGTCGGCGCGGCATGCCGTGCGCGGTGGCCCAGCGGCCGTTCCCGTCCATCACGATGCCGACATGCAGGGACGTGTCGGGTGGAGCGTGCGCTGGCTCGATTTTCTGGAGAGTACTTTGTTTCATAAAGTAAATGGGTAAAAAAACTCAGCGGTCGCGGACGGCGCGAATGAGCGCCTCCATATGGTCGATGTAGCGCTCGAGCGCCCGCCGGCCGGCTGCCGTTAGGCTGAACTCCGTCTTTGGCACGCGACCCTCGAAACGCTTCGCGCACAACAGGTAGCCCGCGTCTTCGAGCTTGCGGGCATGCACGCTCAGATTGCCGTCGGTCGTGCCGGTCAGCTTCTTCAGCTCGTTGAAGCCCAGGGAATCCGTCGCCGCGAGGGCGCTGACGATCGCCAGGCGTACACGCTCGTGAATGAGCTTGTCCAGATCGGGCACGCTGGAGGCCTCGGCGCGCCCTTTCAGCTCGCGCAGCGGTAGCCGATCGCCCCGCGCGCGCCTGCCTCCCTGCCCCGGTGCCGGCGAAGGCTTAGCCACCGTGCCTCCTCGCGATCAGGATGCCGAACGCCACGTGCAGCACGCCGAACGAGAGCGCCATTAGTGCGTCACGCGGTACCGACGGCAGCGTCACCGCAATCGCGCCGCAAGCCATGAAGCAGGCGCCCATCACCGGCACGATTCGCACGCTGAACGTGCCCGCGCTCACCACCGCGGCACCGTAGAGCAGCATCCACATGGCCGGGAGCAGCGCGTACTCGCCACGCGCGACGAAGACGACGGTGAGCAGCGCGCCGACGACCATCGCCGGCACGAAGCTGAGAGCGAATTTCCGCGCCGGGCCCGACACCATCGGGACGCGGGCGTCGCGCACTTTCCAGGTCGTCGTCGCCATCGAGATTGCCACCGCGACTGCGGCCTCGCCCAGCCAGACGGCCAGCCAGCGATCAGCCGTGGCGGCACGCGAGGAGACCCACGCCGCGAGGAGGGCCGTGAGGCCGATCGCGACCTGGCCCCACCCCGATACGGCGGTGAACGATCCGGCACGCTCCATCGTCTCGCGAATGAAGCGGAGATTGTCCTCCGCCCGTTCGGCGAGTCCTGGCGATTCCGGTTGCGGTGAGATGGGACGTGGCACTTGCATGGAACACTATCTACGCCTCGGGCCGCCTTCTGTCAAGTACTTTGCGTCACAAAGTTGCAGGTCGTAAATCCCGGCGTGCTGCTACACGACGGCAATCGGCGTGCAACTACACGACGGCAATCGGCGTGCAATTACACGACGGCAATCGATATAACCGAAGGCGATCGGTTGTCGATGAGTGATTTCGGCGGAGTCGCACCCGGCCAATCCTCACTGTCCGATCGCCTTCGGTTACATCAAATACCGCATGTGTCATAGGTCGTCGGCCAGACGGAGCTTCAGGCGCTGCCCGCGGCGATCGGACCTGGGGGTGGATCGCTCGCCGGGAAGCTCTGCTCCCCGACCTCGTCCACCTGGCGCTCCGAGATCTCGCTCGCGAATTCCCGCACGATCTTCGCGCAAAACTGCGGCAGGTCTTCCGGCTTCCGGCTCGTGATCAGCTTCTGGTCAGTCTGCACTGCCTTGTCCACCCACGTCCCGCCCGCATTCTCGATGTCCGTCTTCAGGCTCGGGAAGCTCGTGATCGTCCGGCCCTCGAGCACGTCAGCCTCCACGAGCAGCCACGGCGCATGGCAGATCGCCGCCACGGGCTTGTCACGTTCGAAGAAGTCGCGCACGAAGTTCACCGCGCGGCGCTCCATACGCAGCCGATCCGGGTTCGCCACTCCGCCGGGCAGCACCAGCGCGTCATAGTCGGCCGGACTGACGTCGGCGAGCAACTTGTCGACGGGGATCTGCACGCCCTTGTCGTCATGGTTCATCCCCTGAATCGTGCCGGCCTTCAACGAAATGACATCCACCTTCGCGCCGGCAGCGAGCAACGCCTTCTGCGGCTCCAGCAATTCGACTTGCTCCACGCCGTCGGTGGCGAGAATCGCTACCTTCTTGCCATTCAGTCCCTGTTCCATCGTCTCCTCCGAGGTTCCTCCACGCGCGATCGCGCGGACGATGCCTCTCTTCGTCAGGAATTGTGCCGATCCGCAATCATGAATGAGCCCGGCTTCCTGCAGGACCTGCTCACGCTGTTCGGACTCGGCGTCGCGGTGGTGCTCCTCTTTCATCGCGCCAAGGTTCCACCGATCGTCGGCTTTCTCATCACCGGCGTACTCTGCGGACCATACGGCTTTGGGCTGATCACCGAGCCCGAGCAAGTCGAATCGATGGCGGAGATCGGAGTCGTGTTGCTCCTCTTCACCGTCGGCATCGAGTTCTCCCTCGAGCAGCTGGCGCGCCTTCGGAATTTTCTGCTCATCGGCGGCGGACTGCAGGTTGCGCTCACCATCGCCGTGACCTATCTGCTGGCGCGCCTGCTCGGCGAGACAGCCCCGGTGGCGCTCTTCTTCGGCATGCTCGTCGCCCTGAGCAGTACAGCGATCGTACTGCGCCTTCTCGCCGATCGCGGCGAAATCGACAGTCCGCACGGCCAGGCGACGCTCGGAATTCTCATCTTCCAGGATCTCTGCGTCGTGCCAATGGTGCTCCTCACGCCGTTTCTCACCGGCGAAGGCACGGGGATGGTGGGCGCCCTATGGGTGATCGCCAAGGCGCTTCTGTTCGTCGGTGGCGCGGTGGTCGCCGCGCGCTGGATCGTGCCGCGCCTGCTGCATTACGTCGTCGGAACGCGGCGCCGCGACGTCTTTCTGCTCGCCATCATTCTCCTCTGCCTCGGAACGGCCTGGGCGTCTGCACGCGCAGGGTTGTCGCTGGCACTCGGCGCGTTCATCGCCGGCCTTCTCATCTCCGAGTCCGAGTACAGCCATCAGGCCCTCGGCGAGATTCTACCGCTGCGCGAGGTATTCAACTCGCTCTTCTTCGTTTCGATCGGAATGCTCTTCGACGTGCGCACGGTGGCCGCGAGCCCGTGGCTCGTCGTCGGGGCGATTGTCGTGGTGCTGGTGATCAAGTCAGTGATCACGACCGGCGTTGCGCTGGCGCTCGGGCAATCCCTTCGCATCGCTGTACTCGTTGGTCTCGCCCTCGCGCAGATCGGCGAGTTCTCCTTCGTGCTCAGCAAGGTGGGGGCGAGCTCCGGGCTTCTCGACCGCCAGCACTACCAACTCTTTCTCGCCGTCGCGGTCGGCAGCATCACGCTCGTCCCGGTGCTTCTTGCGCTCGGACCGCGTCTTGCCGCGCGACTCGAGGGCATCACACCGACCCGGTTCGCCGCTGGTCACGCAGCGCCGCTCTCGCTGCGCGAAGGTGAGCCGCTCAAGGATCACGTGATCATCGTCGGTTACGGTGTGAACGGTCGCAACCTGGCCCGCGTACTCGGCCGCGTTGGCATTCCTTTCATCGTGGTCGAGCTCAACCCGCAGGTCGTTCGCTCGGAACGGAAGCGTGGGCGCCCGATCATCTATGGTGACGCGACGCGCACCGAGATCCTCGAGCACGCGGGAATTCGTGAGGCTCGCGTTGTCGTCGTGGCGATCTCTGACGCCGCTGGCACCCGCGCGACGGTCGCTATCGCACGGCGCCTCAATGGCCAGGTCCATCTGGTGGTTCGCAGCCGTTACGTGCACGAGATGGAGCCGCTCTTCGCGCTCGGCACGAACGAGGTCATACCCGAGGAGTTCGAGACCTCGATCGAGATCTTTTCACGGGTCCTGCACCGCTATCTGGTGCCGCGCGACGAGATCGAGCGCCAGATCCGGGAGATTCGCCGGAGTGGATACGAAATGTTCCGCACCATCTCCGCGGCACACGGACCGGCGCTCGGTCTGCAGCGCTTTCTGAGCGGACTCTCGTTCGAGGTCTATCGCGTCGATGGCGCGAGTCCCGTTGCCGGCCAGACGCTCGAGGAGTCGCGAATTCGCGAACGCAGCGGGGCGTCGGTTCTGGCCATCCATCGTGCTGACGGCGAGATGGTGTTCAATCCGGGCCCTGACATACGGATGGAACCGGACGACCTCGCGCTCCTCCTCGGAACGCACGAGCAGATCAGCGCGGCGGCGCCGCTCTTTCGCATTGGCACCGTACCCGATCCGCCAGCGAAGCCTTAGCGCTGACCGCGGCACGTGGTGCATATTCCGGCGTGCCAATCGTTCCTCTTTTCGGCCATCAGGCGCTGCGAGAACGGCTCCTCGAGGCCTCTCGCGCGGGCCGGCTGCCCTCAAGCCTCCTGCTCCACGGGCCGGCGGGCATCGGCAAGCAGCGTTTGGTGCTCTGG
>Ga0307312_10000962_pt1 | contig 14360 bp, 10 predicted proteins | sample ER_DNA_202_FD_194489 | JGI IMG/M metagenome (GOLD analysis project Ga0307312, IMG submission 194489) | Bulk soil microbial communities from the East River watershed near Crested Butte, Colorado, United States - ER_DNA_202 | ecosystem: Environmental > Terrestrial > Soil > Floodplain | place...
GCCGCTCGACCGCATCTCCAGAAGCTGCCGAGAGGTACTACTTCGACACGCTCACCGGATCCATGCGCACCAGGACAGCAATCGAGAGCGGCACCCTGGATGCGCTGCTCGCCGAATGGGATCGCGACGCCCAGCGATTCAGCGAGACGCGGAAACCCTATCTCCTCTACTGAGATGCGCCGACGGCTCCGCCTGGCCGGATTTCTCGCTCTACTGGCAGGCGTCGCGTGCGCGCACCTGCCTGCCGCGGGCTCGGCGCTTCCGCTCCGCGTGATGACCTACAACATCCGATCCGGCAACGGCGATCTTGCCGGCACAGTCAAGGCAATTCGCGCTTCCGTGCCCGATCTTGTCGGACTGCAGGAAGTCGACGTGCATTGGGCCGAGCGCAGTAGTTTCGTAGATCAGGCAACCGCGCTCGGCGACCAACTCGGGATGCAGGTGCGGTTCGCGCGCATCTACCAGCTGGCGGGGTCACCCCCTCAGGATGCGCCAAGGGAGTTTGGTGTCGCCTTGCTCAGCAAGTTTCCGATCCTCGATTGGAACAACCACATAATCACGCGGCTCTCCACCCAGGAGACGAATCCCGTACCGGCGCCGTTGCCTGGTTTTCTCGAGGCGAGGATCGACGTTCGCGGAACGGCCGTGCGCGTTTTCAATACTCACCTCGACTACCGCTCTGACCCTCAAGTACGGCGGCAACAGGTGTCGGACATGCTCCGCTACATCGACGATGCGTCGGGACCGACCCTCCTGTTTGGTGACCTGAATGCGCCGCCCGACGCGCCCGAGATCCAGCCGCTGCTGGCTAAACTGACCGACGCCTGGCCTGCGTCGGCCGGACCAGGACTCACCGATCCCGCCGACGAGCCGCGTAAGCGGATCGATTACGTCCTCGTCTCGAAGCAATTTCGCGTCAGGTCCGCATCCGTCCCCGTCACGCTCGCATCAGATCATCGGCCCGTGGTGGTCGATCTGGTACTGAATCCTTAGGCATCGTACAACTTCGTGGTTTCATTCCGCTTCAAAGGAGGCCGCAGTGTGGAATCGACAGGTAAGTGATTGGCCGAGTCACAGGACGCGTTCGCTTGCAGCCGCGTTCGTATCAATGGCGCTCGCTCTCGTCGCAGTGCCGTTGGTGGCGCAAACCGGCACCGTCACGGGTCGTGTGATCGATTCTCGAAGCGGCGTCCCCATCACCACCGCGCAGATAACGATTCCCGGCACTTCCCTCGGTGCGGCGGTGGATGCCGACGGACGCTTCCGCATCGTAAATGTTCCGCCAGGCTCCCATGAAGTCAGAGCGAGGAGTATCGGATACCAACCGGCGACAGCTGCTGTCTCGGTTGCTGCGGATGGAAGCGCCAGCGTCACGCTCTCCCTGAATCAGAGTGCAACAGCGCTTGACGCCGTACTGATCACCGGTGCCGTGGGCGACACCAGGCGACGCGCGATAGGCAATGCCGTGTCGACGGTCAGTGTCTCAGACGTCATTGGAAAGGGTTCTGTGAGCAACATCACTGAAGTACTTCAATCGAAAGTTCCAGGGCTGACGCTGATGCCCGGCTCGGGCGAGGCCGGCACGTCGACCAACTACAGGTTGCGCGGTGCGGGCTCCCTTTACGCCGGCAACAATCCGACGATCTACGTCGATGGCGTGCGCGTCAACAGTCGCGGTCAGGGGAATTACACGGTGTTTGGCCAGAATACGTCGTCGCTCGATGCGATCAACCCCAACGACATCGAGTCGATCGAGGTCATCAAGGGCCCGGCAGCGGCCACTCTCTACGGCGCAGAAGCGGCCGCGGGCGTAATTCAGATAATTACCAAGAGGGGCCAGCCGGGTCGCATACGCTGGGACGCGCGCTATGAAACCGGGAAATCCTGGTGGCCGGAGTCCATGCGGCCAATCAACTATGCCGTGTCGACTGCTGCGCGGATCGCCGATCCGGTCAATTATCCAGGATTTGTTGGAACACAGGTCGGAGACATTGTCTCGCACCGGGTGATGTCGGAACCGGATGCCCTGCGCGATGGTGGGGTCAGACGGGCGAGCTTGTCAGCCAGCGGAGGCGGCGACCGGTACTCCTTCTTCGTGTCCGGCGCCCGTGACAACGAGCAGGGAGTCAATTTCAACAACTATTCGAAGCTGGGCTCGCTTCGTGGCAACTTCTCGTTCGTTCCGTCGAGCAAGCTGTCGTTCAACACCAACCTGTCGTACGCTCAGAACCACGTCAGGCTTCCGCTCAACGACAACATCGCGTTCGGCCTCATCATCAGCTCGTGGCTTGCGATTCCCGGACGCGCTTATCCCTATCCGGCAGGACTCAACTACTTCACTATTCTCCCGTCGGTTGCAAACACCTACGACAACCAGACCCGCTCCGACCGGTTCATCGTCGGCACCAGCGCGGAGTACAAGCCGGTCCCATGGTTCGGCAACAAGTTTCGCGTCGGGCTCGACATGAACATCGGCCGCGCCGAGCTCTACTTCCCTCCGCAGCCGGCTGGGCTCGATCCGTTCAGCGCTCGCGCCAGCTTCGACCTGGTGAACACGAAAGGCTTCATCGCGCAGGGTCGCCCGCTCAACCAGGATTTTACGATCAACTACGACGGAACGATCACGCGCGAGTTGTCGAGCAGCCTCGTTTCGAACTCGTCGTTCGGCGTTCAGTTCCTGTCCAATGCCTATCACCGCACTGATGCGTACGGACAGGATCTCGGAAGTCTCGGCATCCGCTCGGTTTCCGCGGCAGCAGTCACGACGGGCGGTGAGCAGGACACCACCCAGAAGTCGATCGGTTTTTACATCCAGCAGCAGGCTGCGTGGCGCGATAGACTCTTTCTCACCGGCGCCGTTCGCGTCGACAACAATTCGGCGTTCGGGTCCAAGCTGGATCACGTGTTCTACCCGAAGGCATCTCTGTCGTGGGTCGTCTCAGAAGAGCCGTTCTTCCATCTGCCTGCTGTCGATCAGCTTCGGCTCAGATTCGCATGGGGACAGGCGGGCAATTCCCCCGGTCCGTTCGACGCCATTCGCTCGTATACGACATCCGTCGTGACGGGAGCGACGGGGACATCATCCGCCCTGCGCTACGCCTCGGTTGGGAATTCGGACCTGCGGCCGGAACGCGGCTCCGAGATCGAGCTTGGCTTCGAGAGCTCGCTCGCCGGAGGCCGCCTCGGACTCGAGACTACCTACTACAACAAGACCACGCGCGACGCTCTGCTGCAGGTAGCCGTTCCGCCTTCCACGGGATTTGCCGGCACCCAGCTGCAAAACCTTGGCAAGATATCGAACACCGGGTGGGAGGTGCTATTCAACGCCACACCCTTGCGCCGCACGCCACTTACGATCCAGACGACACTTTCGTTCGCCACGAACCACAATAAACTCGTTTCCTTCGGCGACGACCGTGCCCCCATTATTTTCGGCGACTACGCCCCGGTCCAGCGTTATCAGGAAGGCTTCCCTCTGGCCGCGTATTGGGCGCAGCGCGTTCAGTACGATGCGAACGGCAACGTTGTCAAGAACGCAGCCGGTCAACCGGTCATTGACCCTGTCAGCGTGTACATGGGCCCATCAGTTCCGACGAAAGAGGTGGGCTTCTCGACCGACTTCATCGTGTTCGAGAGGCTTCGGCTTCACAGCCTGTTCGATTACAAAGGCGGCCACTACATGTTCAACGTGAAGGACTGGAGACGCGATCGCGCCCAGCTGTCGTGGGCGACCGTGAACCCGCAGGCCAACCCCGACGAAGTGCTCGCCCGCATGTTTGCCGCTGAGAACTGGTACGACATCCAGAAAGCGGATTTCCTGAAGCTGCGGGACCTGTCGCTGAGCTACGACCTCCCCGCTTCCTTTGTGGGAAGATTTGCGGATCACGCCACGCTGATGCTCGCTGGACACAATCTGAGAGTCTGGACCAAATACGGCGGTGCGGATCCGGAGCTGAATTTCAACGGCGGGACTTCGACGTTCAACCGGAACGACTCATGGACGGTACCAACGCCGCGCCAGTACACCTTTTCCGTGGCGCTGGGGTTCTGATGAAAAATCATACGAATCTGCCCTCTGAGGCCGCGATGAAGCTTCGCCAGGTCGCAACTTTCGCCCTGCTCGCGTTCGGATTACCCGCGTGCAACGATGTGCTCTCCGTCAACAACCCGGGCGCTATCCAGGAGGGACAGCTCGGGGATCCGGCACTGGCGCAACTGATAACGAACGGCGCAATCGGCGAGTTCCAGTACGCGTACGGCCAGTATGCGCAGTGGTCCGCCGTGCTGTCGGACGAGGCTTTTACAGATCACACCAACGTCGACGTCCGTGATTTCTCGGAACACAACTTCGGCGATTTGAACACAATCAATTCCACGAATTACGAGTACGTTCAGCGCGCGCGCCAATCCGCGGACGACGCGGCGGACCGGCTCAAAGCGCTCGCCGGAGCCACCGCCAGCTCCGACTTGAACGTGGCCCGCGTGCTCGCCTATGGAGGCTATTCGTACGTACTGTTGGGCGAAGGTTGGTGTGAGGCGCCTGTAAACCTGAGCGCCCCACTTCCATCTGATTCGCTCCTGCGCCGCGCGATCAAGCATTTCGACGAAGCGATCGCCGTCGCGACCGCCGGCAGTACCGGGTCGAACGTTGCTGCCGCTCAGGACATTATCAACATGTCACGGGTCGGGGCGGCTCGCGCGGCTCTCAAGCTCGGCGACTTTACGCTTGCGAGGAGCTACGCTTCGCCCGTACCAGCTACTTATGAAAAGCTCGCCTACTACTCGTCAAATACCGTTCGGGAGAACAACGCCCTCAATGCGCTGACCCATGCCGCAGGCGCTTCACTCGCGATGTACACAACATTTCTCGGCCTCAACGATCCAAGAGTTCCGCAGCCGGCAACCACACAGCTAGGGCTGACTGGCGGATCGATTTACACGCCTCTCACTCCATATATGTATACGGGGTGGGTCGCGACGGGAGCAGCGCCGAGAGTCGACGTAAACTTCGACATCAAGTTCGCGACGGCGCTCGAAGCGCAGTATGTGCTCGCCGAGACTGACGGTCCGACGCCGGCCACGCTGACGTTCGTCAATCAGCGCCGCGCCGTCGGCGGCCAGGGTGCCGTCGCTCTCACCGGCGCCGCGTTGATGACCGAGCTCGCAAACCAGCGAGCGCGCGATTTCTACCTGACAGGTCAGCGGCTTGGCGACTTGCGACGCTATGCCAAGGCAGGTACCGACATGTTTCCGACGGGGAAATACCCCATCTTCAACGACTCTTACGGAGCCTTGAAGTGTCTGATCGTTCCGCTGAGTGAAAAGGCGGGGAATCCGAACTACTAGGCAGTTGGGAGGCCGATTAAGCCATCGTCCTACGGCAATACTATCGTCGAACGAGTTACCGCGGCGAACACACCGTACCCTCTGTCGATTCCCGATCTTCCGCGCCGTTTGCCGGCGGCTTGATCCTCGCGGGCAGCGACAAAGTTCGCGTCCCTTGCTTCGACGCTGACAGAGTCGCCGCTCTCGAACACCGCCGGGATCGGGAAGAGTGTGTCGACGGTAGTGCCGCCTGTGCTCCGAACTCCGATTATCCCGCCCGGTTGCCACACAAGAACAAAATACCCCGCAGCTCCGGTGACGTGTGGCCAGCTCGCGATTCGTTCGCCATTCACCGTGCTGATGGCAATACCGAAACGCGCGGGAAGAGTCGTCGAGCCCTGAATCCGCACTCCTTCGGTCTCGATGTCCAGTGTGTATGTCTCTCCGAAAGCGAGGTCCATCGTTCCAAGCCCGCTCGGACCGGACGTCCAGGGGAGAACGTAATTCGCAACGTTCATGAAGCGGCCCAGGTCTTCGTCTCCGTATTGGAGTGAATGAATTGGGGTCGTCGGCCGCCAATCGTAGCGAGCCCCACTGACCGATTCCCGCATTTCAAATCGCGTTGCGGCTCTCGGCCGAGAGTCGATCGGTGTACCCGTTGTTGCGAGCAGCGCATACAAAACGGTGTCCGGTTGTCCGGCCGGATTCAGCGGTGGGTCTCCGAGCACGAGATACAAAAACGGTTCGTCACTCGAGGGCACCGGGATCGTGATGTCCGAGCTGCAACCGGCGAAGCCGGCAACACTCGAGGTCGCAAGAAAAAAGCACAAGCCGCTGAGTCGGCTTCGCTTCGTTCTTCCCCTTACCATTGTACCCTCAACCCCACGCTGGGCAGCAAAGGCATGCTGGGAAGCATGGTCTCGCCAAAATCGGGCGGGGATCCACCGCGCGCTTGGCTCGCGAGAGCCGAGTAGTACTGATCCCAATCAATTCCGACGGGATTTGCGCGGGCGAGAACATTAAGTACGTGAAACGAGAGATTCCATTCTCTGCCGCTCTTCGTGCGCCATCGTCTTTGCGCGGACAGATCGAGCCGCTGGTAGACCGGCGCGCGGATGCTGTTTCGCTGACCGTCGGCAAATCCCGGCAACGCGAGTCCATTGGATATCGGGACCAGAATTCTTGCCGCGACTGGAGTCATCGGCACGCCATTATGAACCTGATAGACCGCGTCGATCGTCCAGCGATTCGTCAGGTCCAGGCTGGCGAACATCGAACCCTGGTGTGGAATGTCCCACGACGTCGGCGCACTCTCTCCATCGAACGTCTGACGGACGCGTTGCAAGGTGTAGCTCGCCTGCAGGCGAGCCCTTTTTCCGAACTGGAGAGAGCTACTGACGAGTGCCCCCGTCGCCCGTCCCGGAACAGACTCCAGCTCGGGATAACGCTGCGCATAAGCGGAATCGAGCTCGCCGTAGCGGGGCCCGAGTACACGTACCTGGTTCCGATACCGTTTCGCGAACGCCTCGAGACGAAAGGAGCCATTCCCCGAAAACGGCAACGCGACTCCTCTCAGCGCCCAGCTCGCTCCCGCAACATCCGCGACACGCGGTTCCTTCAGCAGAATCTCGACCGGCCGAATCGTGAGGCTTCCGGGTTCCTCGACGATTCCCTGAAACTGGTATCGTCGCTCCGCGGAAATGCCGAACAGGAAGGAAGAGCTCGCTTCATATTCGAGCCCCAGGTTCGGCGAGGCGCCTCGCCACGATCCGGATGACACCAGCCGAGTTCCCGCATGAAGCCGCCAGCGGGCCGCGGCAGAACCGAGCCTGCCGAGGGCAGTCGCAACGTCGCCGTAATATGCAAACACGGACTGCCGTGTGTCTGCCGTATAGGCGAGCGGAGCATTCGGCGATGGGCCCTCTGATCTCGACCGGTAGTTCCAGTCGTGCTGGTTCCGGCGCGAATCGACTGTGGCTCCAGTCTTGAATTCCCAGATACTGGCGTGCGTCGAAATTTCCATCGCCGCCGATTGTCTCGAGTATCTGTTATTGAGGTAGACTCCTCGAAATACACGCTCATCGAGCTCCACCTTGTTGCTGCCGGTCGAGGCGCGGGCGCTGAGCATCCAGCGGTCTCCGGTTCTCTGTACCTTGGCTCCGACGAGATACTCACCCCAGTTGTACGGGACGTAGCCTGCCGTGTTTCCCGCGCCAGTTCTCGGCAAACGATCCGTGGTCAGAAAACTGATTTGCTCGATCCTCCAATTCCGGAAGGAATGGCCAAAGCGGAGAATCGCATCACGAAACCCATACAGCGGAACTTCATCGCCGCCTACTTTGGCGTTGTGCGAAAAGAGAGGAAGCAGCTTGTCGAAATACGTGATCCTTCCTGTCGCCAGCAGATCGATTCCCCCGGGGAGCAAATAGCCAAGCGATGCGGACGTGGCGAGAACGCTCACGGAAACATCTCCATTCGTGACCGCAGTCGGGCGACGCGTCTCGAGATCGATGATTCCGCTCAGGTGATCGCTCATCCCCGGTGGAACCGAGTGAATGAGGATATCCGCTCGCTCGAGCGCCGCGACGTTGAAGCCTCCAAGCAACCCGAAGAGATGGAAGGGATCCTGAAGCGGATGTCCATCGAGACGAATGCCGACCTCGTCACTCGCGCCGCCGGCGAGGTGCAGGCGTCCGCGCGTATCGTTGGGCGTCGAGACGCCCGGCAGCAACGACACCGCCCGGAAAATATCGGGCTCCGCCAATGCCGGGACGTTCGTGACAGTCGCCGCGGTCACTGTCTGCGCCATAAAAGGCGCTGGAATCCCTTCGATCGTGATTGCCTTGAGCTGTTGCGTCGCCCGAGCGAGGACGACTCTCAGCTCCGTCTCGTGATTAGCGGTCGTGTCAACGGCAGCGGCGCCCACGCTCGTCACGTCGACCATGATCGAATCGGGAGTGTATCCGATCTTTGCCACGACCACTTGATGCAACCCTCGAAGACCAGAGAGCCGAAAATGGCCTCGGGTGTCAGTAGTCGCCTGTAGATATCCGCCGTCCATTACAACGAGTGCGTCGGACAGCGGCCGGCCACCTTCATCCAGCACGCGGCCTGCGATCGACGGAATGCTGATGACAAGCGTGTCCCTGGCCTGAGCCAGGGACACGCAGGGAACGAAGACCACCAGGAGGCAGGCGATCAAATGCGTCACGCCGGCGTGCCTAGGTGTGCATCGTCCATTCAAGCCTGACGACCGCGTGCGGATTGAAGATAGTCTCGATGTTGCAGAATGGGACACACATCGGATGCCACTGCCCCCATTGATTGGGATAATAGTCGGTCGTTCCGTGAAAATCCGGAACGATCCAGTTGTCTTCATAGATGCGAAGGTGGATGTACTCGGCGTTGAGCCCACCCTTGAGGCGCGGACCGATGAAGAGGGGGACGCCAGGAACCCAAGACTGATAAGCTACGCATTGGCCCTGTTCGTAGGCAAAACTGCAGGCGTGAATTCCGTCGCGCTGGTACTGCGCCTCCATGATCACGTTGTTATTGCGAAGGAAGGTGCCCACGAAATACACCTCATGATTTCCCCATTCCGAATCCCATATCCAATAGATCTCGAATGCTCGGACGTAGGTCGTATCGACCGGCGTAACTGGCCCTCCGCCGTAGCTGCCTCCACCTCCACACTGATCGTCGCATGCAATCATATAGCTGGCCCGCGGGACGCTTGCCTTCTTGCTGAGAATATCCGCGAGCTGCAGAGTGGTCGACGTGCCATCCTGCTTGTTGACGTAGGTAACGCTTCCCGACTCTTCACCATCGCCTGGATCCTGTACGGTCGGGCCAGGCACGTTCGGCTGCGGCTGATAACGGGTATTTCTCCATCTGGAGGGATTCAGAATGAGCAACGGCTCCTTCGGTGTTCCGTCTTTGCGGACGAGCGCAACCTGCTTCCCCTCGGTCGTGAAGGAGTGAAGAACCGGCGTGTGTGACCGGTCCATCGTCGCGCCGATCAGAAGCTCGCTCCCCCCTCGCCAGCTCAGGCGATGCTCCTTGAACGGGAGGTACATCTCCATCACGGGGAATGCTGAAATCAGCCCGTCGACATCTTTGGAGCTCGCCTTGAGCGCCGTCGCGATGCCTTCGCGCAGCCTCGTCCCCGCGTTGGTCACGAGATACTCCTGAAGGATCAGTTTGTGGTTCGTGAGCGTAGATGCACGCATGGCATCGCGCAGCTCACTCCTGAGAGTTGGATCGCCGAGCGCAATGGCGATGCCGCGACTCAGATCGTCAGTTGGCTTGCGGCCTTCAGTGACTGATGCGCTCAGATCGAGCGATGGTGGGAGTGTCGGTGCCGTTGGCTGGTCCGCGCACGCCGAAAGCGCCAACGCCGTCCCGATTAAAGCCATAAGCCTGTGTCGCCTAGACGAACGCATACGGTCTCCGGATTAGGGTTGGACCGCACGCTATCGCGTCGCGTCAGACCAGCGTCAGAAGATCTACGGCGAAAAAGTCGTCAAACCACAGTTTCGTCAGATTGCGTTGCTCATTGCGGCGGGCCAGGTAAGCGACTAGCTCCAGAGGATGGATAACGTGGCGATGCTCCGCCGGTTTTGCATCCTTGCCTTCACGACGAGCTGTGGCGGGGACCAGATCACTTCGACGCCTGCCGCATCGATTCCCGAGTTCGAGCAGCGGCTCGACGAATTGCGCGCGAGCTCGTACATCCCAGCGATAACGGCCGTCATCTCGAAAGGCCAGGAAATAGTGTGGGTCAAGGCATATGGGTTCGCCGATCTCGCGGCGCAAGGCCCCGCGCGCGATACGACGGTGTACCATCTCGCCTCTCTCACCAAACCGTTCGCCGCGACAGTGCTCCTGCAGCTCGTCGAGGAAGGCAAAGTATCACTGGACGACCCGGTGTCGATGTACGGGATCACCCTCGCGAGCCCGGCGGGAACCGTGATTCGCGTGCGACACCTTCTGAGTCACACCTCTGAGGGAGTACCGGGAACGACGTATGCCTACAACGGAGAACGCTTTGGACTTCTCGATGCTGTCATCGCCCAAGGTGCAGGGAAATCGCTCGCCGCCGCGTTGCAGGAGCGGATACTCACCCGCATAGCTCTGCGTCGGACAGCGCCAAACCCGCAATCGCCTTTTTTCGCGGAGAGCGGTCTCGACAAAGCGATGTTCGAAGCGAATATGGCCCGTGGATATACGTACTCGGGCGGCGAGTCCAGGCTCACCGCATACCCCACCTATTTCGGAGCCGCCGCGGGACTGACAGCCTCAGCGCTCGACATCGCCTCGTTCTCAATGGCGATGGACCGCGATGCCCTTCTCCAGCCAGCCACGAAAGCTCTCGCCTACACACCAACCGTAAGTCCGAGCGGAGAGACCTTCCCGTACGGCCTCGGATGGTTCTCGACCACCTACAAGGGCGTGCGAATCATCTGGCATTACGGCCTCTGGATCGCCAATTCCTCGTTGATAGTCAAAGTGCCCGATCGCGGTCTCACCTTCGTGGTGCTCGCCAACTCCGACGCTCTCTCCAGCGCCTATCCACTTGGCCAGGGCAAGCTCGAGACATCACCCTGGGCGCGGCTGTTTCTGGACACCTTCGTCACCGGCTCACTGGCGCTGCCAGCGTCTCTGTAGCTCGAGACCAAACGGTTTACTAATTCGAGACGGAACCGACGTTTGGAGCGTCTTGTAGGTACGCAATGTCAAACGTTACGCTCCGATTTCCTTTGATCCCAGGCGTCGGCCCACTGAAGACGCGGCAGATAAGCCGCGACTTTCAGGGCGTGATGCCGGAACATGATTCCGTGGCCTTCATAGCCAGGATCATTCGAGACGGTCTCGAGAACGCGCACTACCCGGAATTCAATCGCCTGATTGCGAATTCCGATGAGTGGCTCGTTCAACAGATCACTTTGGTCAAAGCGGTCCACGACGACGACTGGATCCGCAACGGATTCATCCCGCTCGGCGACTGGACACAAGCTCAGGACGGATAACGAAGCTGCTGCGCTGGCGTCAGCGCAGCACCCGATCGCCAATCATCTTCGTCACTCGCGGGTCGTCCTTCTGCCCGAGCCAGAAGAGCGCGCGCGAGCGCATCTGCCTATCGCTGTCGTCACGGGCGATCCGCATCAGCTCATTGAGAGACGCATCGTCGTCCCGCTGCGACAGCACGAAGATCATCTGCTCTCGCATCGTGGGCTCGGAAATGTCATGGTAGTACGCGACGAGATCTTTCGTGGGCGTCGATTTCTTCTGCCCCGCCCAGAATAGCGCGTTCTTCCGCATCGCGATTTGCTCGCCGGTGTCGCGCGCCCGGTCAATGAGCCACGTCGATCCACCCGACTCATCCTCTCCCATGCCCATCAGAATCGCTTCCTTCATTTTCGTGCTCGTGACGCGCGGGTAGAGCGCGCGCAGGTACGCGAATTCAAGGTCTGGCGTGTTGCCGCCATGTGACATCGAGAAGATCGCATGGGAACGAATCCGCTCATCCTCTCGAGCGTTCTCGATCACGCCGTGCAACGCCGCGAACGCGCGGCGATCTCCGGTCTGACCCAGCCAGAACACCGCGGCACCCCTGGTGCCCGAGGTGCCGCTGCGCGCGAGTTCGATCAACGCTGGAACTCCGACTCCGTCTTCGATGGTGCTGAGCGCCGCCATCGCGGTGGTGGCGAGGCCTTTCTTTCCTGGAGCTTCGTCATCCACGTCGATATCCTCGCCCGCCGGCGAGGCTCCTCCTCCGCGTGCGAACTCGACGAGTATCGGAACCACTGAGGCGTCCCCAAGCAGTCCAATCCATTGAATCGCCTGCCGCCGCGTTTCCTCGAGTCGCGCATTGTCGCGTGCCAGCGAAATGAGTCGCGGCAACGTCGACGGATCATCGGCGAGCACGGCGGGAAGGAGAAACCTGGACTTGTCCCCGCCAAGGCCGCTGCGTTCGAGCTGAGGAATGATCCCAAAGAAAAATGCAGCTGCTTCGCTGGAAGTTATCGTGGCTAGATCGGTGACTCGAGGGCAACGGCACAGTATCGTCCACGGTTCGGTTGCGCGAGGCCAACTGCCGCTGACGGAAGTCTCCAGCCTGGTGACCTTTCCGTTGTCGACCGTTAGCGCAACGCGAACCGGTCCCGGTCTGCAAGTCGGCGCATTCCAGTTTCCGATCGACTGAAACGATTTCGCAAACAGCGCCTTTCGGTATCCTATCAGATCTCGGCCATCACCACAGACGAGAGGACGCCCAATGAACTGAACGTGCACGACGCCGTCTGGGGCTCTCGCGACCCGCTGCGCCAGCGTATTCTGGGCGAGCGTCGGTGTTGAGGTCGCCGCAAAGGCGAGAGCGACAGTCGTAAGGATGAATGAAGAACGCACGAGACTGCTCCACGGAATGATGTCAGAGTTTGCCCGTGCTTGGCTCACGGGACGGGTCTTCCCTCTGACAACACGTGACAGGAATTGGTTGAGCACGCCGGAGCCCTCGGGTTCCAGCCACTCACCGCCAGCCTGCTGCCGTCCGCGGGGCGAGACCACTCGAAGGACGATTGTCGAGCTGTCACTCGCTTGATTTTTGCGCCGTCGAGAGGACGATGAGAAACGGTCTTTCGCGGGTGCATTTGTTCATCGCGGCGGCGATCGCCAGCGCCGCTTGCGGGACGTCGGCACGACTTCCGGTCGCCGCGGGTACTGGTGTCGCCCCGGTGCTGCCTACTCCGGAGCATGCGCTCATTCCGATCGTGAATGTCGTCACCGCCAAACCATGGCGGCCGGAGGCGACACCAACGGCAGCTGATGGATTGGCCGTGCACGCGTTCGCGCGCGGGCTCGACCATCCGCGCTGGCTGTACGTGCTGCCGAACGGGGACGTGCTCGTTGCGGAGACGAATGCCCCACGCCGACCGGACGACGGGAAAGGGATAAAGGGCGTCTTCTTCAAGTTATTTCAGGCGAAAGCGGGAGGGGCTGTGCCGAGCCCGAACCGCATCACTCTGCTGCGCGATACCGACGGCGACGGAGTCGCAGACACTCGGACGGTGCTGCTATCGGATCTACATTCTCCATTCGGGATGGCGCTGGTCGGCGACGAACTCTACGTCGCGAACACGGATGCACTGGTGCGCTTTCCGTATACGAGGGGCGCGACTCGCATCGCTGCGGCGGGAACGAGAGTCACTGGACTCCCCGGCGGCCGGCTCAACCATCACTGGACGAAAAACGTCATCGCCCGCCCGGATGGATCGAGACTATACGTAGCAGTCGGATCCAACAGCAACGCCGCTGAGAATGGAATCGGCAGAGAGGAGGGCCGCGCCGCGATCTGGGAAATCGATCCAGTCACTGGCCGTCATCGGATCTTCGCGTATGGCCTCCGAAACCCCGTCGGCCTGGCGTGGGAGCCGAGTGGGCAGCTGTGGGTGGCGGTGAACGAGCGCGACGAGCTGGGAAGCGATCTCGTTCCCGACTACATCACGTCGGTGCGGAACGGCGGATTCTACGGGTGGCCGTACAGCTACTATGGAAAGCACCTCGACCTGCGGGTCGAGCCCGAACGCCCGGATTTGGTAGACAAGGCCATCGTCCCTGATTTTGCGCTCGGGCCGCACACCGCATCGCTCGGGCTTGCCTGGTCGGGATCGACGTCGTTGCCCGCCCGATTCAACAACGGAATGTTCGTCGGGCAGCACGGGTCCTGGAATCGGAAACCGCGCAGCGGCTACAAAGTGATCTTCGTCCCATTCGCGCGTGGAAAGCCGGCGGGCGAGCCGATCGACGTCTTGTCCGGCTTCGTCAGAGAGAATGGGGACGCGATGGGACGACCGGTTGGCGTCGCAATCGACAAATCCGGCGCACTGCTCGTCGCGGACGACGTCGGAAATGTTGTCTGGCGGGTTAGCCGCGCCGGATCGCGGTAACGACGGGCTCCGGCCAGTGTCGGGGAACCTTCGGGTGGGGCGGCCATGTACCATGGATCGTCTTTAGTAACGACGCCTGAATCCATCCCA
>Ga0307312_10000968_pt1 | contig 14345 bp, 13 predicted proteins | sample ER_DNA_202_FD_194489 | JGI IMG/M metagenome (GOLD analysis project Ga0307312, IMG submission 194489) | Bulk soil microbial communities from the East River watershed near Crested Butte, Colorado, United States - ER_DNA_202 | ecosystem: Environmental > Terrestrial > Soil > Floodplain | place...
CAGGGCCAGTACGCGAGCCAGGACGCCCTCGCCGCCGACATCGAGCGCTACGCGCGCTGAGTGACTCCGGGCTTCGAGAGCGGATAATGGAGCCATGAGGAGCCGCAGGCTCCGCCTTTCGACCTTTTGGGCGCTCGCTGTGCTCGGCGCCGCGCTCGCGATCTCGCCGGCGCTCGCCAAGGGGCCGCCAGCAGATCAGTCGAGCGGCATCGCCTACTCGATCCAGCTCCAGGCGACGATCGACCCGGCGACCCAGAGGTGGATCTCCAGCGCGCTCGACGACGCCGCCTCGGAGAACGCAAAGATCGCGATCATCCGGCTCGACACGCCGGGCGGGCTGTCCGACTCGATGCGATCGATCATCGAGGACATGGGCTCCGCGCCGATGCCGGTGGTCGTCTACGTGTCCCCGAACAATGCGCGCGCGGGCTCGGCCGGCGCCTACATCACCGAGGCGGCAGACGTCGCGGCGATGTACCCGGTCAGCAACATCGGGTCCGCGACGCCGATCGCGATCGGGCCGGGCGGGGGGAGCAGCGACCTCGACCGCAAGATCAAGAACGATGCGGCGGCGTCGATGCGAGCGCTCGCCGCGGTTCACGGGCGCAACCCGAAGCTGGCTCAGCTGCTGGTAACCAAGGCGAAGAACCTGACCGCCCGGGAGGCCAAGCGCGCCGGGCTGATCGACCTGATCTCGCCCAGCCAGGAGTCGCTGCTGAAGCAGCTGGACGGCTTCCGTGTCAAGGGGCCGAAGGCCCAGACCCTGCACACCGCCGGGCTTCGGATCGAGAACCACGACCTGCCGCTCCAGTACCAGCTGCTCGAGATCCTCGTCAATCCGAACGTGGCCTACCTGCTGATCCTGATCGGACTCGTGGGGATGGTGATCGAGCTCTTCAGCCCCGGTCTGATCGCGCCCGGGACGATCGGTGTGATCTCGTTCCTGCTCGGCCTGTACGGGACCGCCCAGCTCCCCGTGACCGCCGCCGGGGTGCTGTTGCTCGTCTTCGGGGTCGCGATGATCATCGCCGAGGCGCACCTCCCGACTCACGGCATCCTGGGCGCCTCCGGGGTAGCGGCGCTGATCGCCTCGGGCTTGGTCCTCTACGACACCAACACGAGCGCCTACGAGATCTCGGCCCCGGTCGTGATCCTCGCCGGGCTTCTGATGGGCGGCTTCCTCGCGTTCGCGGTCGAGCGGGCGATCCGCGCACGGCGGCTGCCGGCGCGCACGGGCTGGGAGGAGATGGTCGGCGCCGTGGGCGAGGTGCGCGACCCGCTCGACCCGACCGGCCAGATCTTCGTCGAGGGAGCCCTGTGGAGGGCGGAGCTGGCGCCCCCGCGCGATGGGCCGGGCCATGCTGCGGCCGAACCGGCGGGAGATGGGCGGGTCATCGAGCGCGGCAGTAGAGTGCGGGTCGAGTCGGTGGAGGGGCTGACCCTCCGTGTCCGACCGCTCGAGGGCGAGCCGGACGCCGCGGAGGACCCGGCCACGGCGACGTAAGCGGACGAAGGAGCTTCAGTGGGTGTGGTCATCGCGATAGTCGGCCTGCTTCTGGTCTTCGTGCTGATCCTGCTCGCCTCGTCGATCAGGATCCTGCGCGAATACGAGCGCGGCGTGATCTTCCGGCTGGGGCGCCTGATCGCCCAGAAGGGCCCGGGCCTGATCCTGCTGATCCCGATCGTCGACCGGATGGTCAGGGTCGATCTGCGAACGGTCACCCTGACGGTGCCGCCGCAGGAGGTGATCACCAAGGACAACGTCACCGTGCGCGTCAACGCGGTCGCCTACTTCCGGGTCATAGACCCGAACCGGGCGATCACCGAGGTCGAGAACTTCCTCGTCGCCACCTCCCAGATCTCGCAGACGACGCTGCGCTCGGTGCTGGGCAAGGCCGAGCTCGACGCCCTGCTCTCGGAGCGCGAGCGGCTCAATGTCGAGCTACAGCAGATCATCGACGAGCAGACCGAGCCGTGGGGCGTGAAGGTGAGCACGGTCGAGGTCAAGGACGTCGAGCTGCCAGCCGACATGCAGCGGGCGATCGCCCGCCAGGCCGAGGCCGAGCGGGAGCGGCGGGCGAAGATCATCTCCGCCGATGGCGAGTTCCAGGCGGCGGAGAAGCTCTCGCAGGCGGCCGAGATCTTCAGTCGCCACCCGGCAACGCTCCAACTCCGGTACCTGCAGACGTTGCTGGACATCGGCGTGAACCAGAACTCGACGATCATCTTCCCGCTGCCGCTCGACATGGTGAAGCCCTTCCTTGGCTTGCAGGAGTCCGACGGTCAGCGAGGGAGCGGGAGCCGGAGCCCCGAGGGCACTGAGCGCTCCTGAGATCCGCATAGACCAGCTCACTGGGCTGCGGGCGATCCTCGCCCCCGGGCGGGCCGACCGGCCGGACGCCTTCACCCCTGCTCCCCCTGTGACCAGGGCTGACGCGGCCGAGACCTGCCCGTTCTGCGAGGGGCGCGAGGACCGCACGCCGCCCGAGGTCTGGGCGAGGCGGCCCGGCGGTGGGGCCGCCGACTCGCCGGGATGGACCCAGCGCGCCGTGCCGAACCTCTATCCGGTGCTCGCCGGCGGGAACGCCGAGTCACGGGCCGGAGGCCAGGGGTCAGCTGACCAGCCCGAGGCCGGGCTGGCGAGCTCCGTCGATCCGCTGCGGGCCTCGAGCCGGGCGACGGAGCCGGACATGTTCGCGTCGATGCCGGCCATGGGGGCCCACGAGGTGATTGTTCACTCGCCGGAGCACGCGACCTCGCTCGCCGAGCTCTCCGAGGAGCGCTTCGCCGGCGCCCTGGCAGCCTGGCGGGAGCGGATGCGCGCCGGCGCCGAGGAAGCCTCCTACGTCCACCTGATCGTCAACGAGGGTCCGGACGCCGGCGCCTCGCTGGAGCACTCGCATGCGCAGCTCTACGCGCTGCGCTTCGTGCCTGCCGCGATCGCCCGCGAGCGCGAGCGGGCCTCGGCCTACCACGAGCGCACCATGGGTGGCCACCTGCTGCCCGAGATAGCGACCGAGGAGGTGCGCCGGCGGGAGCGACTGGTGGCGGTGGATGACGAGGCGCTGTTGATCTGCCCCTGGGCGTCGCGCTCACCGTTCGAGCTGCGCGTGGTCCCGCGCCGGCCGGCCCCCTCATTCGAGCTCGACGGCGAGACCGGCACGGCGATGATTCGCACCGCGCTCGGCGCCCTGGCGGAGTTGTTCGGCTCGCCACCGCAGCTCAACCTCTGGGTGCGCACCGCACCCCTGGGCGCCGAGGAGTTCTGCTGGCACGTGGACCTGGTTCCCCGGCTCACCGTGCGGGCCGGATTCGAGCTCGGCACCGGGGTCGAGGTCAACATCTATCCGCCGGAGCGCGCGGCGGCTGACTTCCGAGACGCGTTGGGCGACTAGGCTGACCTGCCGATGAGCCCCCCGATCGCCAGGCCCTTCCCCTGCTTCATCGCGGACTCTCCCCAGGAGGGAAGGCCCTACGGCCAATGGGCGAAGCGCCTGGAGGAGGAGTTCGCGAAGGCCTGCGAACCACATGCCGCCGAGGCGGGAACTCCGCTTGACTCCGAGACCATCAGGTGGTTCCCAGAGCGCGGCTGGGGCGGTCGGGTGTACGTCCCGGGCGCCGGCCGGGCCACCGAGCCGAGCGGGGGCGGCGAGCCGGAGGAGGGGGAGCAGGCCGCGGACCCGGTGCTGGTCGAGTACTTCGGCCACGTCTCCTTCGTGCGTCCCGAGGATGGCGAGCCGAGCGACCTACGGGCGAGCGCCGACTTCACCGGCGTCACCGCCGAGGACAATCCGCAGTGGAAGATCGACCTCTCGGATGACGTGATCGGCGCCTGGCGGGCCGAGGCGGATCGGGGCGGCGACATCACCCTGGTCTGGGGTCTGCCGCTGGTGCGGGGCGCCGTCGCCGCCACCGCGGAGCTCGACGGAGAGGTACTGGACCAGGCGCCGGTTCAGGACGGCCGGTTCACACTGATCGCGGTCGACGCCGTTCGCGGCTTCGGCGACGAGCTCTATCTGGAGATTCGCCTCTGGGACCGCACCCTGCGCCAGATCGCCGCCGAGAGCCTCTACGACGAGGCCGACTGACGGATCCGTGGCATCTAGCGGCTCGTGACGGAGGGAGTGGGGGAGCCCAGCTCGCTCGCCCTCGCCTCGTGGCGTTGAGGCAGGCTTCGGCCGCCTAGTGGTCCTCCCAGAAGAACTCCTCGAAGCTACGGAGGAGGAAGCCGTACTTCCAGATTCGTTGGAAGTCCTCGGTGGTCGCGCCCTCGATAGAGCCGGCGCGGCTCCTCAGGCCCTTGCCGTCGCGCTGAAGCACCCGCTGGAGCGTCTTGTCACGGACCAACGCTCGGACCTCTCCGCCCATGCCGGGGATCGTCCACATGAGAGCGAACCCCTCATCGGCGTCGTAGGGAACTTCGAGCGGCTCCCGACACACGAAGTAGGCCGTGACCTCGCCCAGTACGTCGTAGAAGGACTTCTCCGCGTCCTCGGCTTCCTCCAACTCGTCGGCGACGTTCGACTCGACGGCCCCCCGAAGGCCGGCGATCATCCATCCCCTGGGCGTTCGCGCGGTGGACACCGTCTCCCACTCAGCCACCCGCGCCATGTAGCCGAACCGAGCGACCGACTCAGCCGCAACGCGCGTCTCCTCGGTCGCCGGTTCTCGCTCGGTGGTGAGAAAGAAGCCCATCGAGAGGGCGCGGCCCGCGTCGTCCTGAATCTCCCCCTTTTCCACCTGCTCGTACGTCTCCATCGCGAGGACGTTCACCATCTCCTCGGCGTCGTCCTCGGGGACGCTGACCAGGTCGTCTCGGCCCTCCACAGGCAGCCACCCCGCCTTCTTCCGGCGGAACAGACCCATCGCCTGGAGGCTGAGATCACGAATCGCGCCGGCCATGTCACTCAATCCTCTCCGAAAGCCTTCCGGCCCGACAGCCTGGCTCGTGCCAGGGTGTGCATGGGAGGGCAGAATCGCGCCGGCAACGGCCTCGACCGCCCCACGCGTCGAAGAATCCAGGATCGCGGAAGCGGCTCAGTAGAGCCCTAAACTCACCACCAGCCCCGATAGCTCAGCTGGATAGAGCGACTCCCTCCTAAGGAGTAGGTCGCAGGTTCGAATCCTGCTCGGGGCGTCCAGCCCCTCGCACGATCGATCCTGCGCCACCGCTCGCCCTCCGGGCTCGCTGAGGTTCGAATCCTGCTCGGGGCGTCCAGCCCCTCGCACGATCGATCCTGCGCCACCGCTCGCCCTCCGGGCTCGCTGAGGTTCGAATCCTGCTCGGGGCGTCCAGCCGTGAGCAGCGTCAGGCCGGCTCTGCGGCGGGTTGGATCACCTTCTGAACCAGAGCCCCTTTACGATCCGGGCCATGGAGGAGCCGAGACGTACCTACGCGGGCGAGACCGGGACCAAGTACCAATGCGCCCATTGCGGCAGGTGGTCGAAGCTGCACCGCGACGTGGACGAGCGGGCCGTCGGGCGCGAGCAGGTCGAGGGCGCCGTGCTCATCTCGGAGCACGCAACGCCACCCGACCTCAACCCTCCGCTCCTGCTGACGAGATACCGATGTCCGCACTGCGGGCACGTTCACGCCACGCTGCCCGCTACGGACTGAGACCCGCAGACCCCGTGACGGCGCGAGATACTGCACGGGCGGTGTCGAAAGAGAACCTCGAGATCGTTCGCCGCCTGATGGACGCTTGGAACCGCCAGGACATCCAGGGCTTGCTCGCCCTTGCCGATCCTGAGATCGAGTACGTCAACTCCCCCGCAGCGGTTGAGCCGGGCACGAGGCGAGGTCACGACGGGCTTGTCGGTGTGGTTCGAACGCAGTGGGAGAGCTTGCCTGGTGCCCGTCAGGAGATCGATCGACTTCACGATCGTGGCGACGAGATCATCAGCGTGGGGCGTGTTTCTCGTCTGATGCCTGGAAGCGACGCTCGCATCGGCAACCCAATTCTCCTGTCGTGGAAGATCCGCGATGGAAGGGTCACGCGGCTTGAAGTGCTCGGTGCTGGCTCCGAATTTCAGAAGGCCCTCGAAGCCGCCGGGCTGCGGGACAGCGCGCCAGGCTTAGGCAGGTCCCCCACATAAGGGTCCAAACTGGGTTCGAACCCGGCGCGCGGCGCGCGGCGCCGTGGCAGACTTTTCACCGTGTGCAGGGCCCGGACGACGCTGCCCCTGGGGCTGGTGGTCGCGCTGGCGATCGCCGCCGCCGGGTGTGGCAACGATGAGACCACGGATCCGGTCCCGGCTCCGGAAACGGCGCAGCCCCTGCCCAAGCTGCCGAAGGGCTGGGACGCGCACGAGGACCGGTCGATCGGCTACAAGATCGGGATTCCGCCCGGCTGGCAGGTGAGCCGGAGCCGGACGGGCCGCGTCAAGGCCGCCCTGATCCGCTCGCCGGACCACTTGGTCGCGGTCATGCTGGTGGCGGCTCGCGACCCCCAGTCGCTGGCGGTGCCCCTGGACGAGTTCGCGACCAGCGCGCTGGCGGCCCTGCCGGGTTTCGAGGCGCAGCTCGAGCCGAGCACCCCGCGACCGTTCCGGCGAACGCCATTGGCTGCCGTCCAGTCGGTGGCGACCGGGACCACCAAGGGGAGAGGGGTCAAGGAGCGGACGACGCTGATCGTCCTGCGCCGGGAGGGGACCATCAACTACACCGTGGCGATCCTCGAGAACGCGCGACGCAGCCACTCGGCCAAGGACCGCGCGGTGGCCTTGAAGATGACGCATACGCTGCGCGACCAGCCCGTCGGTCCGCGGGTGCCGCCCGAATAGCGGCCGCCGGCCGCCGGACTACAGGGCTCGCTACCGGTCGCGGTCGGGACGCTCGGGGTAGAGCTCGTCGATAGTGACAAGTGCGCTGAACGGCGCGCCCGCGGCCTCGGCGATGGCCTCGCCGCCGCCGGCGAGGCGATCGACCACGCAGACGGCCCCCGCCACCTCGAGGCCCTCCTCACGCATCCGCTCGATCGCCCACACGGTTGATCCTCCTGTGGTCACCGTGTCCTCGACCACGAGGCAGCGCGTCCCGGCTTCCACCGGCCCCTCGATCCAGCGCTGGAGGCCGTACTGCTTGCGGTCCTTGCGGACGAAGAAGCCGACCAGTCCCTCGCCGCCGGGCACCGCGATCGCCGCGCAGGCGAGCGGGATCGCCGCCATCACCGGACCCCCGACGGCAGCGGCGTCGAGCTTCCGCGCCGCCGCTGCGAGCAGCTCGCCCGCGGCGCGGAAGCCCGCCGGGCGCAGCAGGGCGCGGCGCGCGTCCACGTAGTAGGAGGCGCGCTGCCCGCTCGACAGCGTCACCTCGCCCACCACGAGAGCATGCTGGCGAAGCTCGCTCAGGAGCGTGGAGCGTGCCGTTTCAAGGCTGTTCATCGTTGGGGCTAGGGACGAAGTTCCGGTAGATCAGTGTGGACCTGCCGGGCCGGTTGGCGCCCTAACCCGGCGACTTGTGACCGACGACAGGGATGTCCAAAGGGCCAAGTCGCCGGAGTGGTCTAGCCGTAGACGTAGACAGACATCCCCAGCCGGACCCAGTTGTAGATGAAGACCGACTGTGAGATCGGGTTTCGAACGCAGCCGTGGCTGGCGGGATAGCTCGGGACCGAGTGGTAGCCGTGGGTCGCGTATCCCCCCCGGAAGTAGACGGAGTAGTACATCCCCGACGAGTTGAAGCCCGCCTGGCGGCTGTAGAAGCGGAAGTGGCCGCGGATCGTCGGCGTCGCCGGCGCCCCGGTCGAGACGTGGATCGTGTATTGGGCCTTGCCGTTGTTGGCGAGCACCATCACCTGTCGTGAGATGTCGACCTCCACGTGCTTGCCGGCGCCCGGGTACTTGAGGTGGAACTCGCCGCGCCCATCGGCGAGCTGCTTGAAGATTCCCGGGTTGGCGTTGAAGGTGCGCTTCATTCCGTTGGTCTTGCGGAAGGCCATCACCGCGAGGGCGGTTCTCTTGCTGTAGCGCTCGCCGTGCGTGGAGTAGTAGCCCTGACGCAGGAGCAGGTGGTTGAAGATCCGGACGGCGCTGTTGCGGTCGCCCGGATCGAGATCCGGGAAGGAGATGTGGAAGTTGGGCGAGCGGGCAATGTCCTGGCGCTGCTGGCCGTTGCGCACGTGCTTGGCGACGATCCGGTAGCTGGCCGGCTTGCTCAGGGCCGGCGAGCGGAACCTGTAGCGCCCGGCATTCTCGCCGCGCACGCGCTTCGCCTTCGGGTTCAGCTTCTGGATCACGTGGCCATTGCGAAGCAGCTTCACCCGCACGTGCTGGGCCGCCACGAAGGGACGCAAGTAGCCGACCGCGTTGACCCGCTTGCCTACCTCGACCTTGCCGTGATGGACTCCGTGCACGTGAACGCTGAGGTGGGCACGCATCGGGGGGTGCGCACGGTGGGCCGCCTTCGGCGGCTGGGGGAGCTGGGCGCGCTCGGGCGCCGGCGTGGTCGGCGTCGTGGTGGGGAAGGTGGTACCCGAGCCTGCGCCCTCGCCTACCGCGATCGCCGGGAGCGAGCCGATGGCGGCCGCCACTACCGCCGCCGCGAGGAGAGCGATCGAGCGCCGGCGAGTCACGGCGGGCATTGTGCCATGGCGCCTGGCGGGTGAAACGGCCTGGCCGCCAGAACTGGGCCTCGCCGTTCTCGGTGGCGTTTCGGCCGAGCCGGCGATCACGAGGTCAGGATCGCGAAGGCGAGCGCATTGTTGAGGGCGTGCACGGCCATGGACGGGTAGATCGAGCCGGTTTCCTCGTAGAGCCAGGCGAGGGCGAAGCCGAGGAAGGCGAGCTGCGGAACGACGGCGATGCTGCCCGGGCCGGTGAAGTGGAAGAGTCCGAAGATCATCCCCGAGAAGACCGCCGCGACCGGGAACGAGAGGCGGCCCCGGAGGCCACCGAAGATGAAGCCTCGAAAGAAGATCTCCTCCGAGAACGGTGCGGCGACCACGATCAGCACCCCGGCCGCGATCGTTCCGAAGGCCCCGTGGCCGAAGCCGAGGTCGCGCGTGACGTCCTCCTGCTGTGGGTGGACGAGGGCGGAGTAGACGAGGGCGATCACGATGTAGCCGAGGTAGGCGGCGGCCGCCATGGCGATCGGAGAACGCACGGGGCGCCTCAGGCCGAGCGCCCGGGGAGAGGCGGTCCCGCCGCCCCTGCCGCCGGCCACGGCGAAGGCGATGCCCACCAGCGTCACGGCGAGCATGGCCTGGGTGACCAGCCGCGCCGCCAGGGAATCGAGGCTGGGGTCGAAGACGGAGACCACGCCGACCTCGAATACGGTGGTCAGGAGCAGCGCTCCGATGCCGCCGGCGACGCGCCCCGGTCCCCAGGTCCGGGGCTGACCGCCGGCCGGACCGCCCCCGGCCGCACCCGCTCCAGGTGGCGGGGCCGACGGCTCGCGTGGCGAGGCCGAGGAGCTCACAGCTCGAGATGGTGCCGGATGGCCTCCAGCGAGTCGATGTCCGCGCCGCCCGAGCGATCGATCAGAAGGGCGGGGACGCCCGCGGCGCGCGCTGCCGCCAGGTCCTCGGCCGGCGTGTCGCCCACGTACAGGGCCTCGGGCGCAGCGCAGCCGGCCAGCTCGAGGGCGGGCGCAAAGATCGCCGGGTCGGGCTTGCGCGCACCGGCCTCGGCCGAGGTGACGACCCCGTCGAGCGCGCCGCCGAGGCCGCACCGTTCGAGCACCTCGGGCAGGGAGACGTCCCAGTTCGAGACGCAGACCAGCCTCAGCCCGAGCCGGCGCAGCTCGGCCAGCGCGGGCGCGGCGTCGGGAAAGGCCCGGAAGCGGATCGTGGACATCATCGTCTCGACCGGGACCTCTCGTCCCAGCGCCTGGGAGAGCACCGCGGCGCAGTGGGCGCGCAGCTCCGCGAGCGAGCCGGGGTCGCGCCCTTCGTGGCTGTGGTCCCTGTAGTAGTCCATCTCGGCGCGCGCCGCCCCGACGAGGCGCTCGTCAGGCTGCACGCCGAGCGCCTCCGCCAGGTGCACCCAGGGAGGCTCCAGCTCGACCAGGGTGCCGAGTGCGTCGAGCAGGACGGCGCGGGTATCAGTCATGGGGCCATTCTCACGGAGGAACCTGCCCGAGGGGGGGCGAAGGGGACTCCCGTGACGCCACGGAGAGCACTAGGTTCTGGGAGAGTCACGGGCTGTGATTCCGGCGGCGAGCTTCTGGAGCAGCAACAGCGACCTGATCTCGGCGGTGGTCACCATGGCGGTGGCGATCGTGATCGCGTTCGCGGTCGACCGCCTGGCGATCGCCAGGGCGGGGCATGTGGCCGCGAAGGTGGGAGAGGGGCCGTTGTCGCGGGCCGCCGAGACGAGGTTGCGGCTCATCCGTCGCTTGGTCTTCGTGGTCATCCTGGTGATCGGCGCCGCCCTGGCGTTGAGCAGGTTCACGCAATTCGAGAGGCTTGCCACAGGGATCCTTGCCTCCAGCGCCGTCCTCGGCCTGGTGGTGGGCTTCGCGGCCCGCCAGACACTCGCCAACCTCGTCGCCGGGATCCTGATCGCCATGACCCAGCCGATCCGCATCGGCGACACGGTGACGATCGGGGAGGACACCGGTCGGGTCGACGACCTGACGCTTTCCTACACCTACATCGACCCCGGCGACGGGCGGCTGATGGTGGTCCCGAACGAGAGGGTGGTGACCAGCGTCGTCTTCAATCACTCGACTGGCGATCGCACTGCGCCGGCGACCGTCTCCGTCTGGGTCCCGCCGGCTGCCGACCTGGAGCGGGCCCGCGGCGTGCTGATGCCCGCCGGTGCAGTCGAGGTGACGGTCGCCGAGATGACCCCCGACGGCGTCCGGATCGAGCTCAGGGGCCCGCGCGACCACGAGCGCACCCAGGTGGGCGACGAGGAGGCGCAGCTTCGCGAGAGCGCCCACGAGGCGCTGCGCAAGGAGGGCCTTCTCGATCAGCCGTTCGGCGAGTAGCCGATCGGACCCAGATACCCTTTTTGGCAACACGCGAATGACTCAGCGAGGGCGCAAGAGGCACCGTCGCCCGGGGGGGTCCGTCCGCCGCAAGCTCCTGGTGGCGTTCGGCGTCCTGACCGCCGCGATCGTGATCCCCGTAGCCGGGGTCGGCGTCTGGGTGCTGAGCGTGCGGGCTGACACCCCCCCGCTCGACCAGCTGAAGCCCGTCAAGGAGGGCGCCAACTCGGTCGTCTTCGCGGCCGACGGCAGCCGCTTGGGCTTCATCCAGTCGGACACCATCCGACACCCCGTCGGGGCCAAGAGGATCCCTCAGGTGCTCGACGACGCCACGGTGGCGATCGAGGACGAGCACTTCTACGAGCACGGCGGGATCGACTACGGAGCGATCGTGCGCGCCGGGTGGGAGGACCTGAAGGCCGGCGAGGCGGTCCAGGGCGGCTCGACGATCACCCAGCAGCTGGTCCGGAACCTCTACATCGCCGACCCGGAGGAGACGATCGAGCGAAAGATTCGCGAGGCGACCTGGGCGGAGGAGTACGAGCAGAAGTACTCGAAGCGTCAGATCCTCACCAAGTACCTGAACACGGCCTCCTACGGGACCACCGACGGTCGCACCGCGGTCGGCGTCCAGGCCGCGTCCGAGACCTACTTCTCGAAGCCGGTCACAAGCCTCGACCTGCCCGAGGCGGCGCTGATCGCCGGGCTGCCGCAGGCGCCCTCCGAATACAACCCGTTCCTGAACCCGAAGGGCGCCGTGCAACGTCGCAACGACGTGCTCCAGGCGATGGCGAAGCAGGGATACATCACCCAGAGCAGGTACGAGGACGCGCTGCGGGCGGGGCTCGGGCTCGATCGCGGCCACAAGTACGAGACCATCCGCGAGCCCTACTTCTTCGACTACGTGACCCAGGAGCTGATCGACAAATACGGGGTGAACACGGTTCGAAACGGCGGGCTCAAGGTCCATACGACGATCAGCCCCGCGCTCCAGGCCGCGGCCCAGCAGGCGATCGCGAACAACGCCATCCTCGCCGGCCCGTCCCGGGCGCTGGTCTCGATCGACCCGTCCAACGGCCACATCGTCGCGATGGCGTCGTCACACACCTACTCTCCGACCGACCAGTTCAACCTCGCCGCCAATGCCCACCGCCAGGCGGGCTCATCGTTCAAGCCCTTCGTGCTGGCCGCCGCGATCCGCCAGGGCATGGACCCCGACAGGACTTACTACTCGGGCAAGAGCCCGGTCACTCTGACCCTGGACGACGGGATCACCAACTGGACGGTCAACAACGCCGAGGGGGGCGGGGGGACGATGAGCGTCCGCGACGCCACCGTGCATTCGGTGAACGCGGTCTTCGCGCAGCTCGATCTCGACGTGGGGCCCGACGAGGTCCGCCAGACGGCCTACGACATGGGCATCACCACCCACCTCGACGCGTTCCCGGCCGAGGGCATCGGCGGCCTACGGATCGGGGTCACACCGCTGGAGATGGCGAACGCCTACGCGACGCTCGCCAACGGCGGCATCCGCAACACAGCGACCGCGATCAGCAGTGTCGAGTTCCCCAACGGCGACACCGACGTTCCCGAGGAGGAGGAGCACACCCGTGCCTTCTCCGACGGGATTGCCTATGAGGTGACCGACGTGCTCAAGGGCGTGCTCATCTCGGGAACGGCGGGAGGGCAGGGCATCGGCTGCGCGGGAGAGGCGGGCAAGACCGGGACGACGGACGATTACACCGACGCCTGGTTCGTCGGCTACACGCCGCGGTTCTCGACCGCGGTCTGGGTCGGCTACGCGGACGCGAGGACGTCGATGGGCTCGGGCGCCTACGGCGGCACCCTCGCGGCCCCGATCTGGCACGACTACATGCTGGCGGCACAGGGCACCGACTGCCCCGACTTCCCCCAGCCCGAGAACCCGGTCCAGTTCTCGAGCTGGAGCGGCTCGCACACCATCTCGGCGCCGAGCGCCACGCCCTCCTACGGCGGCACCTCCCAGCCGGTGAAGCCCGTCAAGCCGTCAAGCGGGGGGAACGGCCAGTACCCGTCCGACCTGTATGCGCCCGGCGCTGGGCAGGGCCCCCCGCCCAGCCCGCCCCAGGGCGGCGGCGGAGCACCCCCTAACGGCTCCGGCGGAGGCGGGGGCACCGGAGGCGAGGGCGCGCCCTGAGGACTAGCTGGCGGAGGGCGGCGGGCGCGCTGGCGCTCGGGACGCTCGCTGCCGCCGCGATTCCGCTGGCTGCTCCCGGAGCCCCGCTGGTGCCGGGGACCGACGCCGGCTCCCCCCGCTGGCTGCTCGGCGCCTACGGCGACGGCCTCGGAACCGGCGGCGGCGCCTACCTGACCGCGCTCTGGATCGCCTTCGGCGCCTACCTCGGCGTGGTCGCCTGCGCGGGCGCTCTCGGTCGGCGTGTCGTGCGTTGGGCGATCGTCTGCGGCGCAGTGGCGTTCGCGTTGGCGCCACCGCTTCTGTCGCTGGACGTGTTCAGCTACATCTCCTACGCTCGGCTCGGCGCCCTGGACGGGCTCAACCCCTACGACTACGCTCCGGCCGCGATCCCGCACGATCTCGCCGCCTCTCGGGTGGAGGACTATCAGCAGGCGACGAGCGTCTACGGGCCTCTGTTCACGCTCGCGACCTACCCGCTGGGGCTGATCGGCGTGCCCGGAGCGCTGTGGGCGCTGAAGGCGGTTTCGGCTCTTTCGGTGCTGGGGATCGCCGCGCTGGTCGCCCGCCTGGCCGCCGCGCGCGGCATCGCTCCCGCGCCGGCGGCGGCCCTGGTGGCGCTCAACCCGCTGGTGCTCGTGCACGTCATCGGCGGCCCCCACAACGACGGCCTGATGGCGCTCGCGGTGCTCGCGGGCGTCGCTCTGGTGCTCGGCGCGAGCGAGGCGGGCGGCGGAGCGTTGCTGGTGGCCGGCGTCGCCGTCAAGGCCCCCGCGGCGCTCGCGGCGCCGTTCGCCCTGCTCGGCGCCGGAACGGCGCGGCGGCGGGCAAGACTGCTCGCCGGAGCCGCGGTGGCCCTTGCCGTGGCCGCCGGCGCCGGGCTGGCGGTGTTCGGATCCTCGTTCCTGCACGGGTTCTCCGCCTTCACCGGCAGCCAGGAGACGGTCAGCTACCACAGCATTCCGGCGACCGCCGCCCGGATCGCCGGGCTCGACCTATCGGTCGCGCGGGCCGTGCTGGCTGCCGCCTACGGCATCGGGGTCGGCTGGCTTTTGGTCTGGACCGCGCGCGGGGGCGACTGGGTGCGGGCGACCGCCTGGGCCGCGCTCGGGCTGCTCTGCGCGACCGCCTACCTGACTCCCTGGTACCTGGTCTGGGCGCTGCCATTGGTGGCTGTGGCCCGCGACCGCGCCCTGGTCGCGCTCACCCTGGCGCTCTGCGCCTACCAGTTGTCGGTGG